>Ga0070667_100000052_pt1 | contig 153455 bp, 153 predicted proteins | sample KBSS33metaG_FD_64659 | JGI IMG/M metagenome (GOLD analysis project Ga0070667, IMG submission 64659) | Switchgrass rhizosphere microbial communities from Kellogg Biological Station, Michigan, USA - KBS S3-3 metaG | ecosystem: Host-associated > Plants > Roots > Rhizosphere > Soil ...
CAGGCGGCGCCGCGCTGATTTCGGCTCTCCGGGCTACGCCCTCCGTGCCGCAATCAGCGCACCGATCGTAGCGGACAGTTAATGTGCTACGAAACCGGACAAATCTACTTGCTACCAACACCGGCGCGGATCTGCGTTGACAGTCGGTCGTGATATGGTGTTATATATAACTAATACACATGTTCCACCGCTTGCTCAACAAAGCCGCAGTCATCGAGCCGCGCGAGGTGCGCCCGGTGGTGCTCGGCATGCTGTGTTTTTTCCTGCTCTTCGGCAGCTACTCCATCGTCAAGCCCGTGCGCGATGCCATGGGCACCGTCTATGGCATGGAGCATATCCAGGAGCTGTTCACCGGGACCTTCATCGCGAGCTTCATTTTCGCGCCGCTTTACTCGGGGCTGGCCGCGCGCATCCGGCTCTCGCTCTTCCTGCCCTGGGTGTATGGTTTCGTCGCGCTGTCGATCCTAGCGTTTTACGGACTCTTCACGGTGCTCGGGCAGCACCAGGATCGCGCCATCGCCGCGGCCTTCTATATCTGGGTCAGCACGTTCAACATTCTCATCATTTCGGTGTTCTGGAGCTTCATGGCCGACATCTTCTCGCGCACTCAGGCGAAGCGGCTGTTCGGCTTCGTGGCGGCGGGCGCGACTCTGGGGGGCATCGCCGGACCCGCGCTCGCCACGGTCCTGGCCAAAGCGGCGGGCAACAACGGCCTCATGCTGATTTCGGCCGCGGGCTTCCTGCTCACAGCCTACCTGGTCACACGGCTCGCCCGGGAAAAGCAGCAGCTGCTCGCGGCGGGCACCGAGGTGCAGCGCACGACGCTCGACCACACACTCTCGGGCAATCCCTTCGATGGTTTCAAGCTCCTGCTGCGATCGCCTTATCTCTTGCTGCTGGCCGTCTTTTTGCTCCTGATGACCTGGATCTCCACCATCGTCTACATCCAGCTCGGGGATCTGATCACGCATGCGTTCGCGAGCCGCGAGGCGCGCACTCAGGCCTACGCCACCATCGACCTCACGGTCAACGGCCTGGCGCTTTTCCTGCAGCTCTTCGGCACCGGGCGGATCATCCAGCGCTTTGGCGTCACGACGGGCCTGCTGGTCAATCCGGTCATCATGGTGATCGCCTTTTTGGCTGTAGTGTTCTCCCCCGTACTGTTCGTCCTCGCCGGCCTCCAGGTCGTGCGGCGCGTCGCCGAATACGCGGTGGCGAAGCCGACGCGCGAGATGCTGTTCACGGTGGTCGATCAGGAGAGCAAGTACAAGGCGAAGAATGTCATCGATACGGTGGTGTATCGCTTCGGCGACGTCAGCTCCGCCTGGGTGAGCTCTTTCATCCTGCCTTTTGGCGTCGCGGGCCTGGCGATTTTCGGGGCCATCACGGCGGCGATCTGGTTTCCGGTGGCCTACGCCTTGGGAAAACGCTATGAGGGAGCGCGGGGTGGGGACATTCGCGCATGATGGGGCTGCTCGGTAGGCTGCTGAGCCAAACCGCGGAGATTCGGCCGTATGAAATCCGGGCGGTCGTCCTGGCCTTTGTCTGCAACTTCGTCCTGCTCGGCAGCTACTATCTCCTGCGGCCCGTGCGCGACGCCATGGCGACGGTGTTCGGCGTCGGTCAGCTGCAGAATCTCTTCACCGGCACGCTCCTGCTGACGCTCCTGTGCTCGCCCGTATTCGCTTGGGCGTCCGACACCTTCAAGCTCTCGCGGGTGCTGCCGGGCGTCTTCTGGTTTCTCATCGTCGATTTGCTCGGGTTCTATCTCTGGTTCCACGCCGCGCCCGCCAGTCGTCCGCTCGCCGCCGGGTTCTACTGGTGGTTCAGTGTCGTCAATCTGTTCATGATTTCGGTGTTCTGGAGCTTGATGGTAGACCTGTTCACACCCTCGCAGGCGGCACGCCTGCTGCCGGCCATCACGGCCGGCGGCAGCTTGGGCGCGATCGCAGGTCCCCTCCTGGCGTCGCTGTTCGTGAAGAGCGTGGGAGTGAGCGGCGTTCTGCTCATGGCCGCCGGCGGTTTCGCGATCGTGATCGTCATCGTGCACGGGCTGATGCGCGAGAAGCGCCGCCTGCAGGCCGCACATGTGGAGACACAGGTCTCCACCTTGGATCGCCACCTGCGCGGCACGTTGCTCGACGGCTTCAAGGCGCTGTTCACCTCACGTTACCTGATGAACCAGGCGCTGTTCATGCTGCTGATGACGTGGATCGCCACGATCGGTTACTTCATCCAGACCGACATGATCGGCAAGGCCTTCCATGATGTCGCCTCGCGCACTCAGGCGCTCGCGGATATCGACCTGGTGGTGAATATCGCCTCGGCCCTGGTGGCGATTTTCGGTTTGAGCCGCTTCATTGCCCGTTTCGGCGTCACCGCGAGCCTGGTACTCAATCCCTTGGTTGTGGCGATTTCCTTTGTGCTCATGGCGTTCTCGCCGACGCTGCTCATGCTACAGGCCATGCAGGCCCTGCGCCGCGTGACCCAATATGCCATTGCGCGGCCCAGCCGGGAGATTTGTTTCACGGTGGTGGAGCAGGAGAACCGCTACAAGGCCAAGAACCTGATCGATGTCGTGGTGTACCGCCTCGGCGACCTGTCCTCCGCCTGGGTGCAGGCAGGCCTGCGGTGGCTGGGTTTTGGCGTTGGCGGTGCGCTTGGCATGGGCGTGCTCGCTTCGGGTGTCTGGGCCGTCAGCGCCTTGGCCCTGGGCCGGCAATACGAGCGCAGGCGCGCGGCGCATTGCGAATCGTTCGCGGCGAGCACTGAAGTCTGATGCCCGCCCTGTTTCGCGCCGTAGCCCTGCTTGGAAAGTCCACGGACGATCGGGTGGCGAGCTGCATGTTGAATCTCGCCTCCCATCTATCGGCTCGAGGTCTGAGTGTCTGGGTGAATACCGATGTGCGCCTGGCGTTTCCGACCTCCACGGTGACGGCGTGCGAGGAAGGAGAATTCACCCACCGTGCCGACCTGCTCATCGCCATCGGAGGAGACGGCACCTTGTTGCGTGCCGCGCACTTGCTCGCTGGCCGCCCGATCCCGCTGCTCGGCGTCAATCACGGGCGCCTGGGGTTTCTGACCGACATCAGTCCCTCCTCGATGCTCGAGGACATCGATCGGATCTTGGAGGGCCACTACATCGAGGATCCGCGCGCCCTGCTCGAGGCCAGGCTGTTGCGCGGCGAAGTGCAGATCGCGCGACAGCTGGCGCTCAACGACGTGGTCGTTCAGAAGGCGGGGACCGGGCGCATACTGGACCTTCAAACCTCGATCGACGGGCGTTTCGTGAACGCGCACCGGGGAGACGGGCTCGTGATCGCCACCGCCACGGGCTCGACCGCCTACGCGTTATCCTGCGGCGGCCCTATCGTCGTTCCCAATCTCGATGTTTGGGTATTGGCGCCCATCTGTCCGCACACCTTGAGCGATCGACCGCTGGTGGTAGGGGCCGACAGCGCCATCGAGGTGGTTCTGGACGCCCAATCGGGCGAGGCGCAGGTCAGCTGCGATGGGCAAATGCTGGGCGGGGTGACTCATGAGGACCGGCTCCGGGTGTGCAAGTCTGACACGCGGGTGACGCTGCTGCATTCTCCCGACTATGACTACTACCGCCTGCTGCGCTCCAAGCTTCACTGGGGGCGTGGAAGCTCGTCGAATCCGCATCAGAAACCTTAGAATCTCCGGCGAGGTATATTACAGAGATGGGCGATCGCGAAGCCTATATTCTGGGGACCGATACCGAGGAGCTGGAACGGCTCAGGTTCCAGCATCGGGTATGGTCCAAGGAAGCTTTCGCGCTTTGGGAGCGCTCGGGTCTGGGGCCCGGCCAGCGTATCCTCGACCTGGGATGCGGCCCGGGCTTTGCCACCTTCGACCTCGCGACTGTCGCCGGGCCACGAGGCAGGGTACTTGGTATCGACAAGTCGGCCGCCTATATCGGCTATGCGCGCTCGCATGCCAAAGCCCTGGGCCTTGGCAATATAGAACTCATGCAAGCCTCGTTCGATGACATGCAGCTCGACCCCGGCAGCTTCGATGCCATTTACAGCCGCTGGGCGTTTGCCTGGATAAATAATGTCGAGGAGGTGGTCCGGCGGGCTTGTGGGGCGCTCAAGCCCGGCGGGGTTTTCCTGTCCCAGGAGTACCTCAACTGGGGAAACTTTCGCATTGTCCCGGATCGGCCGGCCGTGTCCGCCATCATCGCGGCCTGCCGCGAAAGCTGGCGCAGGATGGATAGCGAGATCGATATCGCAGCGGCGTTACCGGCCATTCTCAGGAAGAATGGATTGACGACCCTGCACATGGCGCCTCTTTGCAAATTGGCCAAACCCGGCCAAATGGCGTGGGAGTGGCCGGCGTCCTTCCTTAAAATCTATTCGCTGAAGCTGATTGAGATGGGGCTGCTTACCGCGACTGAGCGTGCTGCATTCCTGGCCGTCTGGCCCGAAGTGGAGGCGGACCCCAACAGCCTTCTGATCGGTCCTTTGATGATGGAGATCGCGGCCGGGAAAAAGGCGTAATTGAGATTGTGGTAAATCGCTTACCACAACTTACCACAAAATAACCCATTGATTTTGTTTGATAAAATTCATATCTGGGCGATCACTTTACTCGCTAAATCCTCTTGTGGTAAAAAGGATGTAAAATTTATGATGTGGTAAATCCTTTACCACAACTTACCACAAGGCCGCTCCATGCCTGCTTCGAAGTCTTTAGACTGGCATTTCGCCCGGCCGCAGCTTGCCAGGCATTATCTCGACTCATTCCACGTGGGGCTGGTATCGGCGATGGCTTTTTATGCGCGCCGTCGCATGGGCAAGACCGAATTTCTGCTCAAAGATCTGGTTCCGATAGCACAGAAGCGCGGTTACACGGTCGGTTATTGCAATCTGTGGACCGAGGATCAGACGCCGCTTGATGCCCTCATGAGCGCTATCGCGCAGATGTCTGCGCCGCGTCGCATGGCCGCCAAAATGCGCGCCAAACTCCTGGGCCCCATCTCGAAGGTCAAGCTCGGCGGATCAGCGGCGGGCTATGGCGGTGCAAGCGCGGAAGTGGAATTCAAGGCGACAGAAAAGCAGCACATTGGCCGTCTGCGTCAGGCATTCACCGCGTTCGACAAGAGCCGTAATCAGGGACTGCTGCTCATTGATGAGGCGCAAGTGCTCGTCGAGAAGCCGCATCAGGCCCTGGAGAAAGCGCTGCGCGCTCACCTCGATATCCGCAAGGATCGGATCAAGGTGATTTTCACAGGCTCCTCTGAGGATAGGCTGCGCACCATGTTCGGTACCGAGCGGAATGCATTCTATAATTGGGCGCGGGTCGAGCCGCTGTCTTTGCTAGGGTCGGAATTCGTTCTGGAGCTTACCAAAAGGGCCAACAGGCTGACGAAGATACCGCTCCAGTCAAAGGATGCTCTGGCGGCTTTCGAAGCATTGAATCGGGTGCCGGAGTTTTTCCGAAGCTTCCTGTCTCAGTATCTCAGCCATCCTCGGGACGGCGTAAAGGCGGCGGTGGAAGTTTGCAGGCAGACGATTTATGCGGAAGAGGGTTTCGCTGCGCGTTGGAAAAAAATGCTGCCTGCGGATCGTCTGATATTGCAGCTGGTCGCGGATGGCAGGGCCGATCTGCACGGCGAGACGGTTCTCAAGTGGCTGGGAAAAATGCTGGGTCTCGATGAGCCGGCTTCGCGTGCCGTGCCGCAGAATGCGTTGCGGCGCCTGCGTCAGCGTCAGGTGCTGATCCAGACGGAACTGGGGGTCTATCGTTTCGAGGACGAGGCCTTTCGCGACTGGCTGCTGACCGAGAACGGGGACGATTTGTAGAATCGTAGCGGCGCAGCGGCTATCTCGGCGGACAGAGAAAACATTCCCGCGAATGGTCGTTGACCACTCCCACTGCCTGCAGGAACGCATAGATAATGGTGGTACCGACGAAGCGAAAGCCGCGCCGTTTGAGATCCTTTGATATTGTGTCGCTGAGCGCGGTGCTGGCGGGGATGGCTTGCAGCGCCTTCGGCCGATTGATCACCGGGCGGCCTTCCACGAACGCCCACAGGTAGCGGTCGAAGGAGCCGAATTCGCGCTGCACTTCGAGAAAGGCGCGCGCGTTGCTGACCGTGGACTCTATTTTCAGCCGGTTGCGCACGATGCCGGCATCGCCCATCAGCGCTTTCCTTTTTCGGGCATCGAAGCGGGCCACTTTCCCGGGATCGAAGTCGGCAAAGGCGCGACGATAGCCCGCGCGCTTGTTGAGAATGGTGGACCAGGAGAGGCCGGCCTGCGCGCCCTCGAGGGTCAGCATCTCAAAGAGATGGCGGTCATCGTGGGCGGGGCGGCCCCATTCCTTATCGTGATAGCGCACGTAATTCGCGCTGCCGCCAGCGGCCCATTCGCAGCGCTTTTTATCGATCATGATTTACGACCTAGCATCGGCGACTGGCGATGCAGTTTATTAAGTTTATCAAGAATGCTGTTAAACTTAATAAACTACCTATAAGTGCCAAGACGGCTCGGTAACCCGTATGTTTCAGGACCAGTTGCGGGCGCGCGTTACCGCCTTCGACCACCGCGCAAGCCGCGTCGCCGCTTCATCCCGGCTCATTCTCGGCTCGAAGCGGCGGTCCACCTGCCCGTGACTGCGCAGCTCCTCAAGGGATCCCCAAAACCCGCCTGCGAGGCCCGCAAGATACGCCGCGCCGAGCGCGGTGGTCTCGGTGACCTTGGGTCTGACCACGGGGACACCGAGAATGTCGGCCTGGAATTGCATGAGAAGGTTGTTGGCGGTGGCACCGCCATCGACGCGAAGCTCAATCAGCGGCCGGCCGGCATCCTTCCGCATCGCTACAAGCAGCTCCGCGCTCTGGAAGGCGATGGCCTCCAGGGCGGCGCGCGCAATATGAGCGCGCGTGGTGCCGCGCGACAGTCCGGTGATGAGGCCACGGGCGTGAGGATCCCAGTGCGGCGCTCCGAGGCCGGTGAAGGCCGGTACGAAGTGCACGCCGCCGTTGTCGGGCACGCTAGCCGCAAGCTCCTCGATATCGGAGGACCGGGCGATGATGCCCAGCCCATCGCGCAGCCACTGCACCACCGCGCCGCCGACGAACACACTGCCTTCGAGGGCATAGTGCAGCTGCTGCCCGAGCCGCCAAGCTACCGTGGTCAGCAGGCGGTGCTGCGAGGCCAGCGGCTGTGTACCCGTATTCATCAGCAAAAAACAGCCGGTGCCATAGGTGTTCTTCGCCATACCAGGCGTGAAGCAGGTCTGGCCGAAGAGGGCGGCCTGCTGGTCGCCGACGATGCCGGCGAGAGGAATCTCATGGCCTTGGATACGGGCTTGCAGTGCCGTGCCGCTCGAGGGAACGATGTGGGGCAGACAGGCGGGCGGGATGCGCAGCATCTGCAGCAGCACCGGATCCCAGTCGCCGGTATGAATGTTGAACAGCAGGGTGCGGCTGGCGTTGGTGGCGTCGGTGATGTGAGCCTCACCGTCACTCAATTGCCAGGCGAGCCAGCTGTCCACGGTGCCGAAGGCCAGCTCGCCGCGCTCGGCGCGGACGCGGGCGCCGGGCACGTGATCCAGCAGCCAGGCGAGCTTGGTGCCGCAGAAATAGGGATCGAGAAGGAGGCCGGTGCGCCGGGCGATCTCGGGCTCCAGACCCTCGGCTTTGAGGCGATCGCAGTCATCGGCGGTGCGGCGGTCCTGCCAGACGATGGCGCGGGCTACGGGCTCGCCGCTGACGCGGTCCCACAGCACCGTGGTCTCGCGCTGGTTTGAGATGCCAATGGCGGCGATGTCGACAGGCGAGACCTGTGCGCTTGCCAGCACTGCGGCGATCGTTTCGGATTGCGACGACCAGATCTCGCGCGCGTCGTGCTCGACCCAGCCGGATCGCGGAAAGTATTGCGGAAACTCACGCTGGGCCATCGCGACAATGCTGCCGGCATGATCGAACAGGATGGACCGTGAGCTGGTGGTGCCCTGGTCGAGGGCGAGGATGAGGTGGGACATCTCAGCTCCTTTGCGTGAGCCACCGGTCCAGTGTCGCCGCGGCGTTGGCTGGCAGGTGCAGGCCGAGCTTGCTGCGGCGCCAGAGAATGTCCTCGGCGGTACGCGCCCATTCCTCGGCGAGGAGATAGTCGATCTCGCGCGCGTAAAGGCCCGGTAGGACTTCTTCTCCCATTTCGCCAAGCGTACGCCGGTCCTCTATCAGACGCTCGAGGCGGGTGCCGTAGGCGCGGCATAGCCGGGTGCGCAGCGGCGCCGGGAGCCAGGGATAGCGGCGCTCGATGGTGCGCAGGAAGGCGGCAAAGCCGGCTGGTTGGGCGCCGGCGCGCAGGCCTATTTTGGCGAAATCGCCGCCGGGCAGGAATGCGCCAGCGGTCCAGCGACCGCCGCGCCGGCCGAGGGGCTTTTCCAGCCTGTCGACGGCGCTTTCGGCGAGGCGCCGGTAGGTGGTGATCTTGCCACCGAACACCGAGAGCAGCGGGGCGGGGCGCTCATCGAGCTCCAGGGAGTAATCGCGGGTGACGCTCGAGGCGTCGCCCGCATGGTCGTCGAGCAGCGGGCGCACGCCGCTGTAGCTCCAGCGCACATCGGCCGAGGAGATCTGCCGCTGAAAGTAGCGGTTCACGGTGGCGCAGAGGTAGTCGGTCTCAGCGGGATCGATATGCGCGGTCCCCGGCGCGCCCTTGAAATCCACATCGGTGGTGCCGATCAGCGTGAACTCATGCTCGTAGGGGATGGCGAAGACAATGCGACGGTCGATGTTCTGAAAGATGTAGGCGAAGCGGTGCGCAAAGATCCGTGGCACGACGATGTGGCTGCCTTTGACCAGTCGCACATCCCGCGAGGCCTGGATCGGCGTCTCATCGCTCAGGAATTGGCTCACCCAGGGGCCGGTGGCATTGACGACGGCGCGGGCGCAGGCCGCGGTGGTGCCCTGTGCGCCCCTGAGCTCGGCGCGCCACATACCGCCTGCGGCGGTGAGTCGCTCACACCGAGTGCGAGTCAGAACCTGCGCGCCGCGATCCGCGGCATCGCGCGCATTGAGCACCACCAGGCGGGCATCGTCGGTCCAGCCGTCGGAGTAGATGAAGCCGCGGCGGAATTTCCCCTGCAGCGGCGTGCCCGCCGGATGCGCGCGCAGATCGAGCGCCGCGGAAGCGGCGAGGCGCCGCCGCCGGGCCAGGTGGTCGTAGAGGAAGAGGCCGGCGCGGATCATCCACAGCGGACGCAGGTGGGCGTCATGGGGCATGACAAAGCGCAGCGGCCACATGATGTGCGGGGCTGCGGCCAGCAGAATCTCGCGCTCCTGCAGCGCCTTGCGCACCAGCGCGAAATGAAATCCCTCGAGGTAGCGCAGCCCCCCGTGAATGAGCTTGGTGCTGGCCGAGGAAGTGTGCGCGGCCAAGTCGTGCTGCTCACACAGCAGCACCGAGTAGCCGCGGCCGGCCGCATCGCGCGCGATACCGGTGCCGTTGACGCCACCGCCCACCACCAGCAGATCGACTCCGACGCTCATGTCTCGAGCGCGACCTCAATCATGCCGCCGACGATGCGAGTGGGATAGCTCTTAAGCCGCTTCATGGCGGGGGACCCTAGGGCGCAGCCGCTGGCCACGTCGAAGGATCCGCCGTGCAGCGGGCAGACGATGCGCGTGCCGCGCAGCCAGCCCTCGCTCATGCGGGCTTCGGCATGGGTGCAGAGGTTCGCGAGGGCAAAGACGCCGTCGCGGGTGTGGCACAGCAACAGCTCGCGGCCCGCGATCTCGCACGCGCGCATCTGTCCCGGGGGCAGGTGATCAAGCGGCAGCAGCGCTTTGAACGCCGCGGTCAGAGGCAGATCTCGGTCTCAAAAATAGACACAGCCTGGCCGATGATCCAGACGGCCTCGATGACGCCACCCTGGATCTCGAGCTCCACCTGCACGCGGCCGGGGCGGTGCAGATGGTGTCCCTGGATGCCGGTGAAGGAGACGCGCGGCTGCTCGAGGCCGATGAGCCCGTGCTCGGCCAGGTACACCCCGAGCAGGCCGTGGGCATTGCCGCTCACGGGGTCTTCGGGAATGCCCAGCGCGGGACAGAACATGCGCGACTCGACCAGGTACTCATCGCCGTGCGCGCCCGTGGTGAATACGAAGTAGCCGGCGGCGCCGAGCTGCGCGGACAGCGTGGTCAGCCGGGCGTGATCGGGCTTGAGGTGCTTGAGCTGTTCGGGGCCGCGCACGCCCACGATGAGGCGGGTGCTGCCCGCTCCGACGATGCGCATGGGGAGGCGCGGATCTTCATCGTCCGTGGCGAGCGCGAGCGCATCGAGGACCGCCAGGTGCTCACGTCCGTTGAGCTCGCGCCCCACTGGCGGGCGTTTCTGGCGGATGGCGATCTGGCGGTCCTCGCCGCTGCCGCGGATCTCGATCTCGACAATGCCGGCCTTGGATTTCTGTCGCAGGCGCTCGGGGGTCCCGTGGCGGCGCGACAGCACGAAATGGGCGGCGACGGTGGCATGTCCGACGAAGCCGGCCTCGGTGCGCGGGGTGAAAAACCGCGCGCGGATATCATGGTCGCCGCCGTCGGGCGCAAGGATGAAGGCTGTATCGGCATTGTTCAGCTCGCGCGCGATGGCTAGCATCTCCGCGTCGCTCAAGGCGTCGGCGTTCAGGACCACACCCGCCGGGTTGCCGGTGAACGGCGTGCGGGTGAAGGCATCGACCTGGTGGATCTGCACCTTGCGGCTCATGGGGGCGAATTCTAGTCGCATCTTGCATTTCGCGCGCCGCTGTCTACCATACGCGCTCCTTAAAACCTTGGGGTGGCTCGCGAAGAGCCTGAGATACCGGTGTGGCCGGTGAACCCGTTGAACCTGATCCGGCTCGTACCGGCGTAGGGAGTGGTGATGCGCTTTATTCCGTTTTTTCCCCTGATTCTCAGGTGCGCCCTGGCCGTGGCGGACGATCCGTCCGCGCCGCTCGATGAGGTGGTGGTGCAGGCCAGCCTGCGCGGCGAGACCGCTGCCGAGCTGCCCGCCAGCACCACCGTGCTCGATGCCCGCACGCTATCCCTGGCCGGGGTGCAGCACTTCGAGGACGTGTTGGGCCTGGTGCCCAACCTCAACTGGAGCTCGGGAACCTCGCGGCCGCGATATTTCCAGCTGCGCGGCATCGGCGAGCTGGACCAGTTTCAGGGCGCGCCTAATGCCTCCGTCGGCTTTTTAATCGATGACATCGATTTTTCCGGTATCGGCATGCCGGCCACGCTCTACGACGTGGATCAGATCGAGGTGCTGCGCGGTCCGCAGGGCACGGCTTATGGGGCCAATGCCCTGGCCGGACTCATCAGTGTGCGCACCCGAGAGCCGAGCGCGGAGCGGGAGGTGAGCGCGGAGGCCACCGGCGGCGACTACAACACCTATGGCGCGGGCGGTGTGATCGGCGGTGCGATGGGAGGCTCCGCGGCCTATCGTCTGGTGGCGCAGAAATACTCGAGCGATGGCTTTCGCCGCAATGTCTTTCTGGGACGCGATGATACCAACGGCTACGATGAGTCGACCTTCCGCGCCAAGCTCTCCTGGCAGGCATCGGATGCGCTCAAGCTCGATTGGACCGCGCTGTATGTGGACCTCGACAACGGCTACGACGCCTTCTCCATCGACAATTCGCGCACTACGGAGTCGGACCGGCCTGGCCGCGATGCGCAACGCTCGCTGGGTCTGGCGATGCGCGCCGATTACACGGGCTTTTCCCAGGTGGTGGTGCGCAACATCGCCACCTTCGCTGATTCACGCATCGACTACTCCTACGACGCGGACTGGGGCAACAATGCCTTCTGGGGTGTCAACGCCCCTTACGATTACTTCCAGGCCTTTCCCCGCGAGCGCCGCACGTTCAGCGAGGAGTTGCGCCTCATGTCGGCCCCCGGGGGGGAGATCGGCGGCCAGGCGGCCTGGGTGGCCGGTCTTTATGTGCTGCATGCGCGCGAGGCGGATGCGGAGCATGATTTCAGCAGTGACATTGAGTACTTCTCACTCGACAGTCTGTACAGCTCGACCAACTACGCCGCGTATGGCGAGATCGATACGAGTTTGACCGAGCGGCTGCGCCTCTCGGCGGGCACGCGTATCGAGCGACGTGTCGCGGACTACCACGACTCGAACGGACAGTCCTTCAATCCGGCGGAGACCATGCTGGGCGGACACCTGTCGCTTGAATATGCGCCGCGGGACGGCCGCAACTACTACGCGACTCTGTCGCGCGGCTACAAGGCCGGCGGCTTCAATATCGGCAGCGATGTGCCGCTCGAGCGGCGGCAGTTCTCCGCGGAATATCTGTGGAACCTCGAGAGCGGCGTGAAGGCGTCGGCGGCGGACGGACGGCTCGCCCTGCAGGCGGATGTCTTCTACATGCGCCGCACCAACCAGCAGGTGAGCAGCTCGATTCAGACGGACCCACAGAATCCGGCTGATTTCACGATTTTTATCGACAACGCCGCGCACGGCGAGAACTACGGTCTGGAATCGGCGGTGACCTGGCGCGCGACACCGCGCTGGCAGCTGAGCAGTGGATTGGGATTGCTGCATACGCGCTATCTCGGCTACCAGTTCGGCGGTATCAGTCTCGACGGACGCGAGCAGGCGCACGCGCCGCAATATCAGCTGTCGCTCGCCGCGCAGTACCGCCATCCATCCGGATTCATCGCACGATTGGATACGCAGAGCGTGGATGCTTTCTACTACGACACCAGCAACGACGAGAAGGCGCACGCCTACTCGCTGGTCAATCTCAAGATCGGCTATGAGCGGCGACAGTGGGCCGCCTATGCCTGGGCACGCAATCTTTTCGACGAGGGGTACGCCATGCGCGGCTTTTTCTTCGGCGATGAGCCGCCGGACTACCTTCCCAAGCGCTACGTGCAGCCGGGGGACCCGCGCCAGGTGGGCGTCACATTCAATTACTCGTTCAGGTGACCTATGGATATCGGAGTCGAGATCAGTCTGTACCCCTTGAATGCCGATTACATCCCGCCCATCCAGGACTTCATCGACCGGCTCAATGCCGACAAGCGCTTCAAGGTGATCACCAACAGCATGAGCACGCAGGTGTTCGGCCGTTATGAGGATGTGTTCGCGGTGCTGACCCGCGAGATCCGCGCCACCTTCGAGCAGAATGACAAATCGGTATTCGTGATGAAGGTGCTGGGGCCCTTTGCGCCAGCCTGATGCTTGACGCCTTTATCGCCGGGTTGCGCGCCACCTCGCCGCTGGAGGCGGCCTCCGTCGCGCTGGGTCTCGCGTACTCGCTGCTGGCGGTCAAGCGTATCCGTTGGTGCTGGGTGGCCGGCGGACTGAGCTCGGCCATCCTCGTGTACCTTTCGGCGCGCGGGCACCTGCCCATGCAGGCGGCATTGCAGGCCTACTATGTGGCCATGTCCTTTTATGGGTTCTGGCAGTGGTCGAAGCAGGAAGCGGAAACGGCCAATGCAGTAACCACCTGGCCGCTGCGTTTCCATCTCATCGCCTGGGTTGTCATCCTCGCCGTCACCGCGGTGACGGCGCGCTGGCTGGCCGCGGAGACGCAGGCCGCATGGCCCTTCCTCGATTCAGTGACCACCTGGGCCTGCCTGCTCGCGACCTGGCTGGTGGCACGCAGCAAGCTCGAGAACTGGCTGTACTGGATCGCCACCGATTCCGTCCTGGTGTTCCTGTTCGTGAAGCAGGGCATGGTGTTTGTCGCCTCGCTGTTCGCGGCATACCTCGTCATCTCTGTGTTTGGATTTTTGTCGTGGTCGAAGAACTACCGCCGGCACGCGATCGCGAGCTGATTCCGCAGGAGGCCCTGGCGCGGGTGCCGGGATACGGGCCGGCCGCCCGTATTGCGCCGCTCGCAGGCGGCGCCGTCAACCGGACCTTCAGGGTGGAGACGACGCAGGGGCGATTTGTGCTGCGGCTGCACGATGCCGCGGGCGCGGCGCTGGGCGCCGACCACCTGCGCGAAGCGATTTTGCAGAATGCCGCGGCCGCGGCGGGGCTGGCACCCGCCGTTTTGTATGTCGACCCCCAGCAGCGATTCATGGTCGCGGAATACCTGGACGGGCGAGCCTGGACGCCAGCCGATTTCGCCGATGTGCAGTGCTTGCGGCGGCTAGGTACCATCCTGCGCCGTCTGCATGCGGTCACGCCACCGGTTCCGGCGCCGTTCGACCTGGGGGAGCTGCTGCGAGGGTTCGCAGATCGCGTTGGGCGGGAGGCGCCGGCCGAGCGGCCGCTGCTTGCGCAGTTCATGGACCGGGCTGGCGTGAGCCTGCGGGCCTGTGGCATGGAGCGGCGGCAGCCGGCGCTGTTTCACAGCGATCCCCAGCACGGCAATCTCATCGAGGCGGATGGCAGGCTCTTCCTCATCGACTGGGAATATGCCGCGGTGGGCGATCCCCTGTTCGACATTGCCTGCGTGCTGGCGTACTACCCGCAGGCGCTGCCCCACTCATCTGTGCTGCTCGAGGCGTCGGGGCTCGCCGGTCAGGCGACATTGCCCATGCTGGAGCACGCGACCTGGCTTTATGTGCTCCTCAGCTCCCTCTGGGAACGCGTCCGCGCTCTCGATGCTGGAATCCGCCCGTCAACCCCGGCAGACTAGCCGGCCCTGAGCTAGAGGCGGAGCGATGTATGGCGGTGTTGAAGGTGGTGGATCGGGACGGGGTCGAGCATGAGATCACGGCCCCCACGGGCGTGAAGGTCATGGAGAACTTGCGGGAACTCGATTACGGCGTCGCGGCCATTTGCGGCGGCATGTGCTCCTGCGCCACCTGCCATGTCTACATCGAGCAGGATTGGGCGGCCAAGCTGCCCGCGCCCATGTCCGATGAGCGCGAGCTACTCAGTGAGCTGACGCACTACGAGCCGGACCGCTCGCGGCTCTCCTGCCAGATCGAATTTACCGAGGATCTGTCGGGTCTGCGCGTTACCATAGCCCCCGACGACTAGACGAATAGAAGGAGCGCCCATGTCCACCTCGGCGGTCGATGTCCAGACCCGCGGCAGCATCGCCGTCATCACGCTGCAGCGGCCGGATCACGGTAATGCCATCAGTCTCAAGCTCGCGATGGACCTGCTGGCGGCCGCGCTCACCTGCGCGCGCAATCCGGCGGTGCGAGCCGTGGTGCTGACGGGGGCTGGCAAGAATTTCTGTTTTGGTGGGGATTTGCGCGCCGCCATGAGCAAGGCCGGACACGCCGATGCCTACCTTCAGGAGTTGACCACCTACCTGCACGGGGCGATCTCGCATTTCGTGCGCATGGATGCTCCGGTGATCGCGGCCGTCAATGGCACGGCGGCGGGCGCGGGTATGGGTCTGGTGCTGATGGCGGATCTGGCGATCAGTGCCGCAGGCGCGAAATTCAACATGGCGTACACAGCCGTGGGGCTGACGCCCGACGGCGGCACTTCGTTTTTGCTGCCGCGTGTGGTCGGTGCGCGGCGCGCCATGGAGATGACCCTGCTCAACCGGGTGCTCAGCGCGCAGGAGGCGCTGGAGTGGGGGCTGGTCAACCAGGTGGTGCCTGATGCCGAGGTGCTGGACAGGTCGATGGAGCTGGCGGAGCGGTTGGCGGCGGGAGCCACGCGCGCCTTTGGCCGCACCAAGCGCCTGATCGCTGAATCGCTCGGGCCGCTTGAGCGGCAGATGGTGCTCGAGAGCGAGACCATCGTGGCGCAGGCGGGCAGCAATGAAGGGCTGGAGGGCGTGACCGCCTTCCTCGAGAAGCGCAGGCCCGACTTCAGTGTCTGAGCGGTGCGCATGAGCTGGCTGCTGGTGGTCCTGATCGTGGCGGGGTTCGGCATCCTTGCGCGGATCTATTTCAAGGTACGTAATCTGCGTCTTACGGCGCAGGACGATTGGGACTCGCGGACCATAGACCGGTTACGCAAGGCGGGATCGGATCCGTTCAAGGCGCACGAGGTGGATTTCTTCTTCGGTCTGCCGAACGAGGAGGCCGCACGCATCGTCAATGCGCAGCTGGAAAGCGAGGGCTTCACGCTCGATGTCAAGGCGGTGGCGGACAATCCTGACTTTGCCTACAGCGTGCATGCCCGCAAATCGATGCGATTGTCTGTGCCTGCAATGCAGGAGATCGGCCGGCGCTTCACGCAGCTCGCGGAGGCGCAGGGCGGGCGCTATGACGGGTGGGCGGCGGATGTGGTCAAGCCGTAGCGTCAGGTGCCCGTGCGCCGGAATGAGAGGTCGTATCAGCAAAGTATTGATTATAAAAGACTTTTCTTGGCATAGCGATCGCGATTCGACTCCATGAAACTCAGCCGTCCGCTTGGTATAGTCTGGACCTGTCCATGAACGCCGTATTCACACCCAAGCGCACTCGAATCACCACCGATCGCTATCAGAGGATGGTAGCGGCCGGGGTCCTGACCAAGCGCGACCGTGTCGAGCTGATTGAAGGGGAGATGATCGACATGGCGCCTATTGGACCGGGACGCGTTGCGATCACAGGCAAGCTCAACCAGTTGCTGGTGCTCGCTCTTGGCAAGGCGGCCTTGGTCATTCCTGGCTGTCCAGTCAATCTCGGCGATCTGTCTGAGCCGCAGCCGGATCTGACTATTCTGAAACCCCGGGCGGATTTTTACGCCACCCAGCTGCCCGAGGCAGCCGATGCACTGCTGCTCATTGAAGTCTCAGACAGCACGTTGGCGTACGATCGTGGCGTCAAGCTGTCCCTGTATGCGCGTTACGGCGTCGCTGAATATTGGATAGTCAATATTGCCGCGCGCCGGATCGAAATCTATCGCGAACCCACAGGACCGGGATATGCAAAAAGACTCGAGGCGCAGTCGGGTGAGGTGATCTCGCCGCAGGCATTCCCGGATGTGAAGGTGCCGGTTCGGGAAATCTTCGCTTAAGTCAGCGCCGCTCGATAAGCACCTTTCCCGGGCACTCTGGTCTATTTCTTCTCGGTCTGCCTTTTAACCGCCTCCGCCGCCGCGGCGATCGCGGCGGGATCGCCCAGGTAGCGGTGGGTGAGGGGCTTGAGGCGCGAATCGAGTTCGTAAAGGAGCGGCACGCCGGTCGGGATATTGAGCTCGACGATATGCGCCTCGCTCATATTGTCCAGCATCTTCACCAGCGCGCGCAGGCTGTTGCCGTGCGCTACCACCAAAACATTGTGGCCGGCATTGAGCTCGGGCGCGATGCGGCTCTCCCAGAACGGCAGCACGCGGCCGAGGGTGTCTTTGAGCGATTCGGTGGCGGGGAGCAGGGCGGGATCGATGCTGGCATAGCGCTCATCGAAGCGCGGATGACGCGGGTCGTTGAGAGCCAGCGGCGGGGGCGGGATGTCGTAGCTTCTACGCCAGATTTTCACCTGCGCGTCGCCATGTTTGGCCACCGTCTCGGTCTTGTTGAGACCCTGCAGATCGCCGTAGTGACGCTCGTTCAGCCGCCAGGACCGCTCCACCGGCAGCCACATGCGGTCCATCTCATCGAGCATGATCCACAGGGTGCGGATGGCGCGCTTCAGCACCGAAGTGAAGACGAGATCCACGCGCAGCTTCTCTTTGAGCAGCTCCTTGCCGGCGGACCGCGCCTCATCGCGTCCCTGCGGGGACAGATCGACATCGGTCCAGCCGGTGAAGCGGTTGTCGACGTTCCAGGTGCTTTGTCCGTGACGGACCAGAATGAGTTTGCCTGCTGCCATGATCTTATTCCGCCAGTTTGCGCACGGCTTCGACGCCCACCGAGAGCGTGGCGAAATCGCCGGCGCCGGCGCTGCGCATGTCGTTGAGGGTCCGTTGCCAGTGGGCCAGTGAGTCCGCGGCAGACGCCACCCACGCGGTGACGCGCGCGTCGGCCGCGCCGCGCTCGCGTTGGGCGAGCACGCGCTCGGTGACGCGGCGGTGGATGCGTAGCGCGCTGTCGCGCAGGCCGCTGCGCGCCACGGCCTGCCAGGGACCGTCCACATTCAGCCGTTCCACCTGGGCCCGTAGCCAGTCGAGGCCGATGCGGGTGCCCACCTCGAAGTAGATGCGGGCGACTTCGGCGACCCGCGTCTTGTGCTGGGTGGCGAGTTCGACGATATCGAGGGCGGCGTTGTGCGCCTCGAGACTGGCCACGCGGGCGGCGAGCTCGGCCGGGACGCCGGCCTCGATGTGCTGGCGGCGCATTTTTTCGAAGCGCTCGAGATCCGGGCCCGCCAGCACCTTGCCGATGGCGCTTTGCAGCTCCTCGACGCCGCGGCGGAATTGAGCCACGGCTTTGTCGACGTGCAGCTCCGCGCGGTGATGGGCCAGCAGCCAGTAGGTGACATGACGCAGCAGACGGCTGGTCTGATACATCATCTCGTACTGCAGTTTCGCGGTGATGCGGTTGTCCAGCTTTTCGATTTCCGCCCAGAGCTTGCGCATGTCGAAGATCTCGCGTGCGGCGGTGTAGGCCCGCGCGATTTCCGCCGGAGCGCAGCCGGTCTCCTCCTGGGCGCGTGCCATGAAAGTCGGGCCCATGCGGTTGACGAGGCTGTTGGTGGTGGCGGTGGCGATGATCTCGCGGCGCAGGCGGTGCCGGGCAATGGCCTTGGGGAAGCGCTGCGACACCGGTCCCGGGAAGTAGCGCTCGAGCTCGGAGGACAGGTACGGGTCTTCGGGCACGTCGGAGGCCAGCAGGTGATTGCTGAGCCAGATCTTGCTGTAGGCGAGCACGATGGCGAGCTCGGGACGGGTGAGGCCGGTGCCGGCCTTGCGCCGCTCGTTGAGCTCATCGTCCGTGGGCAGGAACTCGATCGCGCGGTTGAGATCGCCGCTGCGCTCGAGGGAGCGGATGAGGTGCTGGTACTCGGCGAGGCGGGCGGCGGACTGCAGCTCGAGGGTGCTCAAGGCTTGGCCCTGCAGGTAGTTGTTGCGCAACACCAGCTCCGCCACTTCGGGGGTCATGCGCGCCAGCAGCTTGTTGCGCTCGGCACGCGGGAGCTTGCCGTCCTGCACCAGCGGATTCAGCAGGATCTTGATGTTGACCTCGACGTCGGAGGTGTTGACGCCGCCAGAGTTGTCGATGAAATCGGTGTTGAGCCGACCGCCCGCCAGAGCATATTCCACGCGGCCGCGCTGCGAGAGGCCGAGGTTGCCGCCTTCGCCCACCACTTTGGCGCGCAGCTCCCGGCCGTTGACGCGCAGCGCATCGTTGGTGCGGTCGCCCACCTGGCCGTTCGTCTCGTCGGTGGCCTTGACATAGGTGCCGATGCCGCCGTTCCACAGGAGGTCGACGGGCAGCGCCAAAATGGCGCGGATGATGTCATTCGGTGGCGCGGTGGCGGACTCCAACCTAAGCAGGCTCTGGGCAGGGGACGAAAGCGTAATCGATTTGGCGGAGCGTGAATAAATTCCGCCTCCCTTGGAGAGGAGCTTGCGATCGTAGTCGTCCCAGGAGGAGCGGGGCAGATTGAAGAGGCGCTGACGCTCGGCGAAGCTGGCCGCCGCGTCGGGCGTGGGATCGATGAAGATGTGCTGGTGGTTGAAGGCGGCCTGCAGGCGAGTGTGGCGCGAGAGCAGCATGCCGTTGCCGAACACGTCGCCGGCCATGTCGCCGATGCCGATGGCGGTGAAGTCCTGGGTCTGGATGTCGACGCCAATCTCGCGGAAATGACGCTTGACGCACTCCCAGGCGCCGCGCGCGGTGATGCCCATGCCTTTGTGGTCGTAGCCGGCCGAGCCGCCGGAGGCGAAGGCATCGCCGAGCCAGAAGCGGTAGTCGGCGGAGATGGCATTGGCGATGTCGGAGAAGGTGGCGGTGCCTTTGTCGGCGGCGACCACGAGGTAGGCATCGTCTGTGTCGCGGCGCATCACGCGCTGCGGGGGCACGATGCGGCCGTTGACGATGTTGTCGGTCACATCGAGCAGGCCGCGGATGAAGGTCTGGTAGCAGGCGACGGCGTCTGCCTGGATCTCCTCGCGCGTGCCTGCCGGCGGACGTTTGGGCACGAAGCCGCCTTTGGCGCCCACGGGCACGATCACCGTGTTCTTGACGTTCTGGGCCTTCATGAGGCCCAGCACCTCGGTGCGGAAGTCCTCGCGGCGGTCGGACCAGCGGATGCCGCCGCGCGCGACGTAGCCCATGCGCAGGTGCACGCCTTCGACGCGCGGGCTGTAGACGAAGATCTCGAACTTGGGCCGCGGCAGCGGCAGGTCGGGGATCTTCTGCGGATCGAGCTTGAAGGAGACGTAGCTCTTGGTTTTGCCTTCACGGTCCGGCTGGTAGAAATTGGTGCGCAGGGTGGCGCGGATCACCGTGAGATAGCCGCGCAGGATGCGGTCCTCATCGAGGCTCGCCACCGAGTCGAGTCCGGCGCGGATGGCGGCGATGAGCTTCTCGGCCTGCGCTTCTCGGCCCCGTCTCGCGGTCGGGTCGAGCTGCGTCTCAAATAGACGCACCAGGCTCCTGGCCACCGCGACATTGCTCGAGAGGGTGCGCTCCATGTAGGCCTGGCTGAAGGGTACGCCGGTTTGCAACAGGTAGCGGCAGTAGGCGCGCAGCACCACGATCTCGCGGGCGGTAAGGGCGCCGCTCAGTAGCAGCCGGTTGAAGCCGTCGTTCTCGATCTCGCCGCGCCATGCGGCGGCGAAGGCTTCCTTGAAGGCTTTCTCGCTGCCGGCGATGTCGACCTCCAAGCGGTCGCGATGCTCGAGCTCGAAGTCCTGGATCCAGGCGTCGCCGCCTTCGGGCCAGGCGAGCTTGTAGGGGTGCTCGGCGATCACCCGCAGGCCGAAGTTCTCGAGCATGGGCAGGATGTCGGAGATGGGGACGGGCAGGCCGAGCTTGAGGATCTTCAGGTGCACGCGCTCGGGGGGCGCCTCTACCGGGCGGTACAGGCTGAGGCGCAGGTCTTGCGGCTCGCTGCGCAGGGCTTCGAGATCATCCAGGTCGGCAAGGGCTGAGGCGGGATCGGTGACGGCCTGATAATCCAGCGGAAAGGTTTGCCGATAGCGATTGGCGAGCGTTGCCGCGGTGGTGTCGCTGCGTTGCTCGCGCAGGGCGTCCTGCAGGCGCTCCGGCCAGGTGGTGGTGGCTGCGGCGATGCGGTGCTCGATGGCGGCCAGGTCCACCTTGCGGCGCTCCTGTGGATCGGTGTGGACGACCACGTGCACGCGGGCATGGCTGGAATCGGAGATCTGCACCTGGGTTTCGACATGGCTTGCGGCGAAGCCTTCGAGCACGATGCGCTCGATCCGCTGACGCACCTCGGTGCTGTAGCGATCGCGCGGTACGTAGATCAGGCAGGAGTAGAAGCGGTTGTAGGGATCGCGGCGTGCGAGCAGGCGCACGGTACGCCGCTCATAGAGGTTCACGACGCCGCGCGAGATGCGGATCAGGTCGTCGACCGGGGCCTGGAACAGCTCGTCGCGGGGATAGGTCTCGAGCACGTTGAGGACGGCCTTGGCGTCGTGGCTTTGCGGGTCGAGGCCGAAGCAGTCGATCACCTGCTGCACTTTGCGGCGCAGCACCGGGATGTCGCGCGGGCTTCGGTGGTAGGCGGTGGAGGTCCAGAGGCCGAGGAAGCGATGCTCGCCGTTGACTTCGCTCCGCGGTCCGAAGGTCTTGACGCCCACATAGTCGAGATAGCTGCCGCGGTGCACGGTGGCGGTGGAGTTGGCCTTGGTGAGGATGAGGAGCTCGCGCTCGCGGGCGCGGCTGCGCACTTCGCCGCTGAGAAGCGTGGGTGTGGTGTTGCCGGCGGACCAAAGCTCGCGGCGCAGGATGCCGAGGCTGCTGCGTTTATCGGGGATGAGGCGGTCAACGCTTCGGCCGCGCTCGAGCTTGTAATAGCGATATCCCAGGAACACGAAATGACCCTGCTCCATCCAGTCGAGCAGCTCGCTGCCTTCGAGCACTTCTTCGGCCGGCAGCGGGGGCGGGTGGTGCTTGAGCTCGCCGATCAGGGCGCGCATGCGCTGGCGCATGGGTTTCCAGTCCTCGACGGCGAGGCGGTTGTCGGTCAGCGCCGCCTCGATTTTGGCCTGCAGGGAGGCTGTGCGCGCCGGGTCGTTCTGCCGGTCGATCTCAAAGAGTTGCCAGGACTCGGTGCGGACCTCCCTGCCCCGCGGCATGGAGAGCACGGGGTGGATGAGGAGGTGTACGGCCACTTCGGCCTGGGCGAACACCACGTTCAGTGTGTCGACCAGGAAGGGCATGTCGTCAGTGACGACCAGTATCAGGGTGTGCGGGGACTCGAAGCCGTCGCGCGCCGGGTCGGGGTTCAACACTCTGACGAAGGTCTCGCCAGCCTTGCGGGGCCGGCCGCCCATTTTGAGATGCAGCGTGGCCATGGCGGCGAACGCTTCGGCGGGGCGCTGCGCGAGGTCCTCCTCGCCGACGCCGCGGAAATAATCCCGCAGGAACTGCCGCTGGGTGCCGTTTCTCGCCCGGGCTGCGATCCGCTCGATGAGTGCGAGGCGTGCGGCGGGGATGCCTCGCAGTGGGTGGCTGTCGTCGTCGGAGACTTGCGCGTGCATGGTCGATTTCCCGGCCTGAGAGTGTGAGCTCCGCAAGGGGCGCGGATTATACACGTGCGCTTCATCGCCCCGGTTCGCCGCCCGGGCCGGAGGCGTATGATACGACCAGGGTCACATTATCCGTGCGAGACGGCCTTAAGCGAGAGACCATGAGCCACCCCGAAGAGAACCCGATGGGTACCGATGGCTTCGAGTTCGTCGAGTATGCGGCGCCGGACCCGGAGCTGCTGCGCGCGCTGTTCGAGCGCTTAAGGTTTCCGGTGGTGGCGCGCCACCGCTCGAAAAACGTCACGCTGCACGCCCAAGGCGACATCAATTTCCTCATCAATGCGGAGACGAATTCGTTCGCGCAGGCTTTTGCGCGCACGCACGGGCCGTCAGTCTGCGCCATGGCCTTCCGGGTCAAGGATGCCGCCTTCGCCTATCGCCGTGCGCTCGAGCTGGGCGCGAAGCCGGGGCCTGCAACCGCCGGTCCCATGGAGCTCAATATTCCCTCGATCGTTGGAATCGGCGGCTCGCTGATCTATCTGGTGGACCGCTACGGGCCGGGCGGCACCATCTACGATGTGGACTTTCGCCCGGTGGCGCCGCCGACCGGGCTCAAGTCGGCGGGCCTCACGTACATCGACCACCTCACGCACAATGTCATGCGCGGCAACATGGACAAGTGGGCGGGCTTTTACCAGAAGCTGTTCAATTTCCGCGAGATCCGCTACTTCGATATCGAGGGCAAGAAGACCGGCCTCTTCTCGCGCGCCATGACCAGTCCCTGCGGCAAGATCCGCATTCCCATCAACGAGTCGCAGGACGACAAGAGCCAGATCGAGGAGTATCTGCGGGAGTATCAGGGTGAGGGCATTCAGCACATCGCGCTTGCGACGGGTGATATCTATGCCACGGTGGATACGCTGCGCGCCGGGGGGGTGACGTTCCAGGACACGCCGGATACTTACTATGAGGGTATTGCGGCGCGCGTGCCGGGTCACCAGGAGAAGCTCGAGGAGCTCAAGCGCCGCCGCATCCTCATCGACGGCAATCCGCGGAAGAATGAGGGTGTGCTGCTGCAGATCTTCACGCAGAATGTGATCGGGCCGATCTTCTACGAGATCATCCAACGCAAGGGGAATGAGGGCTTCGGCGAGGGCAATTTCCGCGCGCTGTTCGAGTCGATCGAGCTCGATCAGATACGCCGCGGTGTGATCTAAGATTCGGGCAACTATCGGAAGAGAGCCATTGTGATGACCACTGAGCTGCAGATGCTCGTCTGGAGCATTATCTTGGGGTTGGTGCATATTCTGACGGCGGCCACGGCGTCGAGCCTGCGGCGGGGACTGCCCTGGGCGGCGGGACCGCGCGATGAGCCGGTGCGGGGGCTGGATGGGGTGGCGGGACGTCTGGAGCGGGCGCAGCGCAATTTCCTGGAGACATTTCCGTTTTTTGCCGCGGCGGTGCTGGCGGTGATCTCGCTCAATCGCTACAGCCAGACTACGGAGATCGGGGTGCAGCTTTATTTCTGGGCGCGGGTGGCGTACCTGCCGCTTTATGCCGGTGGGGTCTACTTGGTGCGCTCGATCGTGTGGGGTGTGTCGCTGGTGGGGATTGTGATGCTGCTGGTGGGGCTGCTCTAGGCTTGGTGAGAGTATCAAATGTCTTTGAGTAGACCTGCTATCGATCCGCGCGATATTCCGCCGCGCACCGGCTCGAACTATCCGGAGCCTTATCGCTCGCGAGTGCTGCCACGGGAGAAGCGGGCGCTGGGGGATGCGCTGGGGCTGACCAGGATCGGCGTCAATCTCACCCGGCTCGCTCCCGGCCGGGAATCCTCCAGTTCGCCGCATGCGCGCGGCAAGATCACGCGCAGGGATGGCACGCCTTATGCGTGATAAAGGGCGAATATCCGGGAAAAACGTTTTCGCGATCTTCGTTCTCTTTCTCGCCGCTTCAGGCGACGCGGACGCCTGGGGAATGCAAGGGCACAGGACCATCGGCGCCATTGCGGACCGGCTGTTGGCCGGCAGCCATGCCGAGACGCAAATACGCAGTCTGGGTTTGCTCAAGCCCGGCGAGAGTCTGGCAAAAATCTCCGTGTGGGCGGACTGTGCCAAGGGCTTCTGCGGCGTGCTTACTCAGGAGATGAAGGATTTTGTCCGCGCGAATCCGAATCACCACGCTTATCACTACACGGATCTGCCGTTTCAGACTTTGGCCTATGAAGATGGGGCCTTTGGCACGGACCGCGACGATGTGGTGCAAACGCTTCAGCAGTGCATCGCGGCGCTCCAGGGTCATGCCGACGGCCCTCTGAATCCGCACCGTTTCAGTCAACGGCAGGGTCTGCTGCTGCTTGCTCACCTGGTGGGGGATATTCACCAGCCGCTGCATGTGGGGACGGCGTACATTGACCGGGAAAACAGGTTTGCTGTGCCGCACTCTCAGCAGGAGATTGAGAACGGTGGGGTCTTCAAGACACACGGCGACAACGATCTGCTGCTGGGCTCGAGACCTTTGCATGCTTATTGGGACGGTCAGGCGGTCACGTACGTCATGAAGCGAGCGCGAGCCCGCTCTCCTGCGGCCTTTGCGGCTATCTTGATAGCTCGTTATCCCGACCCGGGAACCACAGTAGGCCCCGTCGTTCACTGGCCGCGGGCCTGGGCAACGGAAATCCTGCCGATCGCGCGCCGGGCACATGACGGTCTTACGGTTGAGGATCCCGAAGAGATGGAGGACCGCAATGGCGTTCGCAAGGTGTGGCCGGTGACAGCACCGCGAGACTATTCAAGAACGGTCTCTACGCTTGCCGCAAGGCAGCTGCAGCTGGCGGGCTATCGTCTTGCGGCGGTGCTCAAGGAAATCTGGCCGTGAGGGGTGGCCGGCGGAGGATGGGATAGCGATGCTCGCTTACCGCTTGCTGCCTTTGTTAAGGTCATCAAACAACTCTTCAGGGTTGGTGAAACGTGCGCGGCGGCGGCGCAAAATCTCTTCAGCCTCTCCCATTGCCGTGCGAGTCACTGTATTCGGCACTTCCAGCGCAAACGGCAAGCGCTGCTCTGCCGCAATCCGTGTCAAAAAGACCCGTACAGCATCGGAGATCGACAGGCCCATCGCTTCCAGTGCCTTGGTGGCCTGAGATTTTACCTTCCCGTCTATCCGAATGTGGACCATTGTCGTGCTTGCCATAGGGTTGCTCTCCCAGACTGAGATACAATGTATCTCAATTGAGATTTAAATGCAAGAGCATAAATCCGATAGCGAAATTCTCGCAGGCTGACGAGAAGCTGAAAGGGTGTCCCCGCCCCTGCGGTAAAATGCCGTATGAGTTCCTCCCGCATTGTCTACTCCACCGACATCGGTCCTCGCTGCCCCAATTGCCTGCGCGCCGTCGCCCAATGCGTCTGCAAGAAAGGCACTCCGGGTCGGGCTGGCGATGGGGTCGTGCGCGTGGGGCGGGAGACCCAGGGGCGCAAGGGCAAGGGCGTGACGGTGATCACGGGACTCCATCTTCCGGCGGCGCAGCTTGAGACGCTCGCCACCGAGCTCAAAAAGCGCTGTGGGGCGGGCGGTGCGGTCGAGGGAGATCGTATCGAGATTCAGGGGGATCATCGCGACGCCCTGGTCAAAGTACTGACCGAAAAGGGTTGGAGCGTGAAGCGCGCCGGCGGGTAGCGGCCTGCGGCGCTTACTCGGGCATCTTCAACACCACTCGAAACCGCGCCTTGCCGCTCATCATCCGCTCATAAGCCGCCTGGGCCTGATCAAGCGGATAGAACTCGTTCATCGAAGCGATACCATTTCGGTGACTGAACACGAGGGTATCCTCCGAATCCACCCCCGTGCCCGAATACCATCCCTTGACCGCGGCGCGCTTGCGCAGCAGATCCAGGGAGTCGATGGAGAAGGCGCCGACGCCGCCGATCACCATCAGGGTGCCGTTTGGGCCCAGGCCGCCGACGATCTTCTGCATGGCGGCGGCATTGGTGACCGTGGCGATGATGGCGCGGGCGCCGCCCAGCTCCTGCAGCGCTTTGGCGGGGTCGCCTTGCTCGCTGTCGATGTATTCCCGCGCGCCCAAAGAGCGGGCGAGCTTCTCCTTGTCGCGGCCGCGGTTGACGGCCACGGTGCGAAATCCCAGGCGTGCGGCGAATTGAATGCCGAGATGGCCGAGGCCGCCCACCCCGTGAATGGCCACGAGGTCGCCGGGGCCCGCCCCGCAGTGGCGCAGGGCGTTGAAGGTGGTGATGCCGGCACAGAGCAGCGGCGCGGCCTCGACGGAGTCAAGCTCGCCCGGAACGCGCGCCAGCGCGGAGGCATGCGCCAGCATGTGGGTGGTATAGCCGCCGTCACGGGTCAAGCCGGTGGCGCCCTGGATGTTCTCGCAGGCGAAGGCGTCACCGTGCCGGCAGCGTTTGCAATATCCGCAGGAGCCGCTGAACCAGCCGACGCCGACGCTGGTGCCGACGGCCCAGCCTTCGACGTCGCTGCCCAACGCCTCAATGAGGCCAATGACCTCGTGGCCCGGGATACGCGGATAGGCGAATCCGGGCGTGTGGCCTTCGACCGTGAGCGCATCGCTGTGACATACGCCGCAGGCCTGAACGCGAATGCGGACTTCGTGGTGCGCGGGCTCGGGGATCTCACGCTCCTCCATCCGCAATTTTGCACCGGCTTCTGGAATCACCATGGCGCGCATTCTGGGCATCGTGAACTCCGGTTCGATTGAGTTGGGGAGCGTAGCAGCGCTGTCAATCTAACATGAAACGGGCGCGGGCTCGAGCTGCACAAGCGCTGCCATTCAATCGCAATGCGTGATTCATTCGCGTGCAACAGCGGCGCGCGAGACTGCGCCGCGCCAAATCAATCGTCTTGGCCTTAATCAAAGGAGCAGCAGACATGAGCCACTCCCTATCCACACGCGCGCGCGCTTTCGCGGCCGGTGCGGCGCTGGCGGCAGCGACGCTGTCCGGCGTGCTGCCGGCGCAAGAGCCGGCATCGCCCAGCCCCGCATCGCACAGGCCCCACTCACGCGAGACCGCAACGCCGATCGAGCACGTCATCATCGTCATCGGCGAGAACCATACTTTCGACAATCTCTTCGGCACCTACCAGCCTAGACCGGGGCAGTCGGTCGATAACCTGCTGAGCAAGCGTATCGTGCGCGCCGACGGATCGCCGGGTGAGAACTTCGAGCGTGCGCAGCAGTGGATCGGCCTCGATACGGTCAAGTATCACGCGACCACGGCATCGACGACTCCCTACGCCACCCTGCCGCAGCCCTACACCACCTCCGGCATTGGGCTGCCGCAAGGGGTGCCGGACACGCGCTTTCCGGCCGATCTGCCGAATGGTCCCTACCAGATCAGCAAGTATGTGCCCTATGCAGCCTATACCGGCGATCCCGTGCACCGCTTCTTTCAGATGTGGCAGGACGTCGATGGCGGGCGGCATGACAAGTTCGTGTGGGTGGAGGAGACCATCGGCACGGGCTCGAACGGCAATCCGCCGCCGCCCGGCGGCTTCAACCCCAAGGAGGGAGCGATCTCCATGGGGTTCTACAATATGAATTCCTACCAGGACGCTTCCGGAAAATCCAATGCCGGCGATGCGCAGATCTTCAAGGCGCTGGCCGATCAGTACGCCATCAGTGACAACTACCACCAGGCGGTCATGGGCGGCACGGGCGCGAACTTCCAGGCCATTGTCTCGGGCGACGCCGCGTTCTTCACCAACACCAACCTCGACGGTACTGCTGCCGTGCCGTTCGCCAATCAGATCGAGAATCCCGATCCGGTCGCAGGCACCAACAACTACTACACCCAGGATGGCTATAGCGGCGGCTCCTATGTCAACTGCGCCGATCCCGCCGCGCCCGGGGTGGGCGCGGTGAACCGGCAGCTGCACGAGCAGGGCGTGTGGCTCAATCGTTGCGAGAAAGGCCACTACTACCTGGTCAACAATTACAACATGTACTGGAACCAGACGAGCGCCAGCCCGCGCACCCTCGGCGCGAGTTCCTTCACGCTGCCGCCGCAAAGCCTGCCGACCATCGCCGATGTGATGACGGCGCATGGGGTGTCGTGGAAGTATTACAGCGGCGACCGGGGCGACGATCCTACCGTGTTCGCGCAGTCGGTCGACGGCGTGCCACTGCTGTTTCATTCCTACTGCGGCATCTGCGACCCGCTCACGGGCTACTCGAGCATCATGAAACACCCCACGGAGGAGGCGAAGCTGCAGAACTACGGGGCCTTCCTCAAGGATGTTCAGGCGGGGACCCTGCCCGCGGTATCATTCGTGCGGCCGTTCGAGTCGCTTGCCGGGCATCCGGCCGATTCGACCACGGATCAGTACGAGCTGTTCATTCAGGACCTGATCCATCAGGTGCAGGCGAGTCCGCAGCTGTGGGCTTCGACGGCGATCTTCATCACCACGGATGAGGGCGGCGGTTTCTACGACTCGGGCTACATCCAGCCGCTCGACTTCTTCGGCGATGGTACCCGCATTCCGCTGATCGCGGTCTCGCCCTACGTGAAGTCCGGGTTCGTGGACCACACTTATTACGATCATGTGTCGCTGCTCAAATTCATTGAGCGCAACTGGCACTTGTCAGCGGTCTCGCGCCGCAGCCGCGACAATCTGCCGAATCCGGTCGCGGATCGTGATAATCCCTACGAGCCGCGCAACGGCCCGGCCATCGGGGATTTGATGAAGCTGTTCCGCTTCGGGGATCGTGACGACCGGGTCTAGAGGTGAGGGTGAGGGATCTCGAGGCCGGCTGCACCGCGCGCAGTTCCGGCCTCGAGGCTTGAATTGGCGCTGAGGTCCTGGCGGCGGGAACGATCCCTGCTGCACAGCGCCGATGACGGCCGCGCCAGACCTCCTCAACGAAGCGAAAGAGTCCGCCCGCGCGGCGCAGTTGCGCTATGTCAGCGACCGGCGGCCCGGCATCTTGCGGCGGGGCGCCGGTAGCGTTTTTTCCTATCTCGATCCTGAGGGACAGGCCGTGCAGGATGAAGCGACGCTGGCGCGCATCAAAGCGCTTGCAATCCCCCCGGCGTGGACGGAGGTGTGGATTTGCGCCATCCCTCACGGGCATTTGCAGGCGAGCGGCCGCGACGCGCGAGGGCGTAAGCAGTATCGATATCATGCCCGCTGGCGCAAGGTACGGGATGAGACCAAGTATGGGCGCATGGCGGCCTTTGGCGCCGCTCTGCCGCGGATTCGCGAGCGTGTCGCGGCGCATCTCAAAGAGCCTGGATTGACGCGCACGAAGGTGCTCGCCACGGTCGTGCAGCTGCTCGAGACGACCTTCATTCGCGTGGGCAACGAGGAGTATGCCCGCACCAATCAATCCTTTGGACTGACCACGCTCAAGAACCGTCATGTGAAGATCAACGGGTCCGAAATTCGTTTTCGTTTCCGGGGCAAGAGCGGCAAGGATCATGAGATCACGCTGCGCAACCGACGGCTGGCCGTGCTGGTCAAGCGGTGCCGGGAGCTTCCAGGGCAGGATTTATTTCAATATCTCGATGAGAGCGGCGAGCCGCATCCCATCGACTCGGGCGATGTCAATGACTATCTGCGCGAGATTTCCGGCGAGGATTTCACGGCCAAGGATTTCCGTACCTGGGCCGGGACGCTGCTGGCGGCACGCGCGCTGGCGGCGTTTGAAGGTTTCGAGTCGGCTGCCGCGGCCAAGGCGGCTTGCGTCAGCGTCGTGGCTGCGGTGGCGCAGCGTCTGGGCAATACCCCGGCGATCTGCCGCAAGTGCTATATCCACCCTGCGGTGCTGGCGGCGTTTCAGGATGAGAAAGCGCTCCAGGTGTGGAAAATGCATGCCTTGCCGGATAGCGCCGGAGAGGGGCTTGAGCCGCAGGAGCGGGCGCTATTGAGATTTCTGGCGGCGCAAGCTCTTTAAGGATTCAAGACTGTGCCGCAGCTCTGCCGCGCATGACGGTCCACGCCGCAGCCGCGAACACCAGAGCGTTGGCCACCACCACGGGTATTGCGCCAATGAGCGCTCCGTAGACGATCCACAGCGCGGCGCCGGCCATCTGGGCGGCACGCAAGGCGGCGGGACGCGCGAAAAAATAAGAGCCGACAAATACGGCTGTCGCCAGCCAGCCGAGCATGGAAGTCATCCCGGCTCCTTTCAAACGGCCGCCAGAGCCGGCATCCGCGCCGTCTCTTCGATGATCACCCGGTCGGTGCGTGCGCGCTCCCAGTCGCGCAGCATCAACCCGTTCGATTCAAGGATGGCGCGGATCTGCGAGGTGCGCATGCCTAGCACTTGATTCAGCACGGGCATGAGGGCGCTGAAGGCATTGTCGCTCAGCACCGTACACTTGGCGATGCGGGCGAGCTGGCTGTTCTCGGAGACCGCGATCGTGAAGCCGTCGCCGTTATTGACGTGCAGCATCACATGCACGTCGGAGCTGCCGTCGCCCATGTAGATGACGCGGTCTGCAACGACCCCCAGGCGCTGGCTCAGCTCCTCAAGCGCGGCCACTTTGCCGTAGCCGGCGGCCACGCGCCGGATGGCGCTCACCTCGCCGCTGTGCGGATCGTAGTCGAATTCCGTGCCGATGATGTGGTCCGGCGGCAGTATTCCGTCCAGCGCCGAGACCACGATCTCGCGCGGCGCGGCGGAGATCACGAAGAAGGAGAACTGGTAGCCCTCGATGCCCTTGCTCAGGAAATCGACCAATGCCGGGAGCGCCGCTTTCAGATGCACCTGACGGCCTGCCTCGATCAGATGTTCGCGGCGCACGCCGCGAAAACCCGGATCGTGGCGGATGAGATAGGCGAGCTCACCGCCCTGTTGAACCAGGTTGCTGCGGGCAAGGCCGGCCACCTTGTGCTCGAAGCCGGTGACGCCCAGCAGCTTGGCCAGCACATGGCCGGAATCGTTGAAGCTCAGCGTCTGATCGAAATCGGAGGCCAGCAGATAGTGTTTTGGAGAAAGGGTGCGCAATCGAGGCTCTTTCATGTTGCCAATCAGCGACGTCCGCCGGTCGGGAAGAGGCGGCAAGATAGGTGGCGATTGTTACAACCGCAAGCGAATTCGGTGGGCGGGGCGCGTGAGAAATTTTCATCCATGAAGCTTCTGTAGTCCTTGTCTGACGATAACCTGAGTGTCCGGCCGGCTGGGCAGCGACATCAGGCAGGGCCATGCTGCCGCCACAGCAATGGGAGTTCAGTCATGCCACACAGCGCACATCAGTTTCGCAAGGCCCGCATGCCCCGCAACGTCACGCCGCAGCAGACGGCTAGCGCGGATCTCGACCATTGGTTGCATGCCATCGCGTTCGTGATCCTGCGCCGCCAGATGCGCGCAATGCGCAATCGCGCCTGAAGGCTCAGCGAACCGACGCCCCCCGAGAGGTCGGCATCGCTCGAGTTGAAAGCGGGATAGTTGCGGTGTATTTGCACACCGCCGAGGCCGGCCAGGGCGTAAGCGGAAACCCAGGGCGAGAGGGGCAGGAGGCCTCATCCATCGCCCGCGGCTTTTTCCGTGAAGGCCAGCAGCGCCGAGCCGCTCAACGCATAGGCTGTCGCCGGCCGGCCGCGCTCTTCGCTGGAAATCCTCTCGAGCGGAATCACATAACCCGCTTTCTGCAGCTCGGCAATGATGCGCGCGGCGCGTGAGCGCTCGTTTTTCCAGATTGCAGCGGCATCCTTGACCGAAAACCCCGCGGGCTTCGCGCGCCGCGCCAGCAGCGCAAGCGCATCGATCTGTGTGCGGGTCAATCTGGCGCGCGCATCGGCCTCGTAACGATGATGCAGAAACGGCTGGATATCCTTCAACGTCAGTGAGGCATCCGGCCGCTTGCCATATCCCAGCAGGCCATGCCCGGCCTCATCCAGAGCCGCGAGCGTGCCGCGCAGATCGCCGTGGAACAGGGCATACAGGGCGTGCACCGCTTTCGGCGCCACAGGATCATGCGTGGATTTTGCGGCGTCCAGCGCGAGCGCGCGATAGCGCCGCTCGAGCAGCTGCAGGAGTTGATTGGGTTTGAGCGGCTCAAGCGCCAACGCCAGGGAAAATATCGAGCGCAGCTGCGCATGAGCATCGACGACGGCCGACAGGGCGTCGCCGGTGCCCACGATCAGCCAGTGATAGCCGTCCGCCAACAAGCACGGATCGCGTATGTCGCGAAAGATGGCGCCGGCGCGAGCGGCGTCCGCATCGCTCAGATTCTCGAGATTATTGACATGCACCAGGATGCCGCGCGCGTGCAACCGTTCGCGCGCGAGACGCATCATGCCGCGCAGTAATTCGGCCACGAGAATACTCGGCTTGGCGCCGCCGGGGGTGTTCCGAGAGGTGAAGCGGCTGCCCGACACGCCTCCGAGCAGCGAAACTGTCACGCTGCCGCCGAAACCGGTGGTTTCACGGAACACCCGCACCAGCTGCCGGGTGCTTTGGACAGCCTCATTCTCTTCCAGCGAGCCGAGCGCACCCCTCTCCTGGGCGACCGACAGGATGGTTTCATAGACATAGCTCAGAATACGGATGCAGACCTCATCCGCTCCGTCCGCGTGTCCCAGCGCAACGGCATCCGGAGTGGAGTAAATCCGCTCGGACGCCAGCAGGGCCTTGACGCGCTGTGCCAGTGTGGATTTACCCACCCCGATACTGCCGCGGACGCTTTGCCGGCTCGATCCCGCGTGCCCGAGAATCGTACGTGCCAGCCGCTCAGCCTCAGGATCGCGGCCCACGAACCAGTCCACCGGGTAGCGCGCGCCTTCCCCCGGCCGCAGGGCTTCCTGGAAATAGGGCGTATCGCGCAGATTGAATAAAGGCCAGAGGTCGTGAGGCTGCATGGGGGCTCCGGATTTATGTGCGCGGACGATTCCGGAATCAGCACATAAATAATTATGTGCATAGATTCTAGCACGTAAATAATTATGTGCTAGTAATATCGCACATTATTGTCAGCAAGGGCCGGCCCGCGCCTACCCCCGATGCTCCCGCGCCAGATACTCCTCGCTCTGCATCTCCACCAGCCGGCTCGCGGTGCGCGCGAACTGCAGCCGCAGCCGCTCGCCGCTATACAGCTCGCTCGGCGCCGCCGCGGCCGAGACGATGAGATTGACATTACGGTCATAGAGCTCATCCACCAGCGCGATGAGCCGCCGCGCGGCATTGTCGCGGGTCTCATCGAGAACGGGCACATCGCTTAAGATCACGGTCTGATAGTCGCGCGCGATCTCGATGTAGTCGGCCGCGCTGCGCGGCCCCTCGCACAGCGCGGCGAAATCGAACCAGACTACACTGCCGGCTTCGCGCACGATGGGAATGGCCCGCCCTTCGATGTCGAGGGTTCCGCCGCTGTGCCCGGTGCCATCGGCCATCTCGTGAAACAGCTTCTCGAGACGCTGCGGCGTGTCCACGTCACTCGACGGCAGGTAGGTACCCGCCTGCGTGAGCTGACGCAACCGGTAGTCGACCGCACCGTCCAGGGCGATCACCTGCGTGTGCCGTTCGAGAATCTCGATCGCGGGGATGAAGCGCTGCCGCTGCAACCCGTCCTTGTAGAGATCGCGCGGCGCGACGTTGGAGGTGAAAACCAGTGTGACGTGGCGGCGAACCAGGGCCTCGAACAACGTACCCAGAATCATCGCATCCGCGATGTCACTGACAAAGAGCTCATCGAAGCACAGCACCCGCGCCTCCCGGGCGATCCCCTCCGCCACTTGCTCGAGGGGCGAGGATACCTCCCCCAGGGCCTTCAGCGCAGTGTGAGTCTCCTGCATGAACCGGTGGAAATGCCGCCGCCGGCGCTCGGCGAAGGGCAGGCTGTTGAAGAAGAGGTCCATCAGCCAGGTCTTGCCGCGGCCCACGCCGCCGCAGAGATAGACGCCGCGAATGGCGGGGGTCGGACCGCGTCTCAGTTTGGCGAGCAGGCCGCGGGCACCGGCGGCGACACCTGCGGCGTCGATCAAACGACGCCGCAGCAGATCCAGATGCCCGACGACGGCGAGCTGCCCCTCATCCTCCTGGAAGCCGCGTGCGGCAAGCTGCTGCGCGTAAAGCTCACGCAGGTCGCCGCGGCGGCTCCCACTCATGTGCTCAGCGCCGCCAGCTCGCGGAAATAATCGAGCGCTTCGGGGTTGGCCAGCGCATCCACATTCTTGACCGGCTGCCCGTGAATCACATTGCGCACCGCCAATTCGGTGATCTTGCCCGAGATCGTGCGTGGGATATCGGGCACCGCGATGATCTTGGCCGGCACATGTCGCGCGGTGGTGCGCTCGCGCACGGTGTCGCGAATCTTCTTCCTCAGCTCCTCGGACAGCACCACGCCCGGTGCGAGGCGCACGAACAGCAGCACGCGCACATCGCCTTTCCAGTCCTGTCCGACCGCGATGGATTCGGAGATCTCGGGCAAACCCTCGACGGCGGAGTAGATCTCCGCCGTACCGATGCGCACTCCTCCCGGATTGAGCACGGCATCGGAGCGGCCGTAGATCACGATGCCATCATGCTCGGTGAGCTCGGCATAGTCCCCGTGATGCCACACGCCGGGGAAGCGCTCGAAGTAGGCCGCGCGGTACTTCGAGCCGTCCGCATCGCCCCAGAACCCCACCGGCATGGAGGGGAAGGGCGCGGTGCAGACGAGCTCGCCACGCTCGCCTTTTACGGGGTGGCCGTCCTCATTGAGGATCTCGACGCGCATCCCAAGACCCCGAGCCTGGATCTCGCCGCGATACACCGGGCGCACCGGGCAGCCGAGCACGAAGCAGGACACGATATCCGTGCCGCCGGAGATGGAGGCCAGCTGCACATCCGCCTTGATGTCGCGGTAGACGTAGTCGAAGTGCTCCGGCAGCAGCGGCGAGCCTGTGGACAGAATCGTGCGCAACGCCGGCAGCACCACCTCCCGGGCCGGGCTGAAGGAGCTTTTCTCGGTGGCCGCGATGAATTTGGCGCTGGTGCCAAAGACAGTCAGCCGCTCCTCCTGCGCCAGCCGCCACAGCGCGCCGGGATCCGGATGGAAGGGTGAGCCCTCGTACAGCGCGAGCGTCGCGCCCGTCGCGAGCGCGCTCATCAGCCAGTTCCACATCATCCAGCCGCAGGTGGTGAAGTAGAAAATCCGGTCGGTGCGGCGCAGATCCGTGTGCAGCAGATGCTCTTTCTGATGCTGCAGCAGCGTGCCGCCCGCCCCGTGCACGATGCATTTGGGAATGCCGGTAGTGCCGGAGGAGTAGAGAATATAGAGCGGATGATTGAACGGCATCGGCTCGAACGCCAATGGGGCGCGGGCGTCGCCGAAATCTTGCCATAGAGTCGCGCGGCCGGCCGCGGCCTCAAGCAGGGCGAGGTCCGGCCGTTCGCTCAAATACGGTACCACCACCACCCGTTCGACGCTGGGCAGCTTGTCCAGCACTGCGCCGATATTCTTGAGCGAATCGATGGACTTGCCGCCATAGAAGTAACCGTCGGCCGTCAGCAGCAGCTTCGGCGCGATCTGACCGAAGCGGTCGAGCACCCCGGCAATTCCGAAGTCCGGCGAGCAGGAGGACCAGATGGCCCCGAGGCTGGCGGTGGCTAGCATGGCAATGGCGGCTTCGGGGAGGTTCGGCATGAAGGCTGCGACGCGATCGCCCGGGCCCACGCCCGCGGCTTTCAGGCCTGCCGCGACGCGCGCCACTTCGCCGTACAGCTGCCGGTAGCAGAGCTCGCGGCGCTGCCCGCGCTCGTTACGGAAAACGATGGCGGGGTGGTCGTCGCGGTAGCGCAGCAGGTTCTCGGCGAAATTGAGTTGCGCGCGGGGAAAGAAACGCGCGCCCGGCATTTGTCCGGGGCTCTCGATGACTGGTCCGTCCCAGCTTGCGCGCACGTCCGCATAGCGCGCGAGCTCCGGCCAGAACTCCTGCGGCCGCTCGATGGACCAGGCGTAGAGGTCGTCGTAGCTTTTGAGCTCGAGCGAGCGGCGCGCATTGACGCACTGTATGAAGCGGGTGATGTGGGCTTGTGCCACCCGCTCTGCCGAAGGGTTCCACAGCGGCGCGTCCATCTACAAAGCCTGGTAATTGGGCCCCGAGCCGCCCTCGGGCGTGGTCCAGTTGATGATCTCGTAGGGGTCCTTGATGTCGCAGGCCTTGCAGTGCACGCAATTCGCGGCATTGATCTGCAGGCGCCGGCCTCCCTGACCGTCGTCCACCATCTCGTAGACATTGGCCGGGCAGAACTTCTCGCAGGGGTTGCCGAATTCCTTCGTGCAGCGGGTCACGCAGATGTTGGGATCCAGCACCTTCAGGTGCGCCGGCTGGCTCTCATCGTGAGTGGTGGCGGCGAAGAACACGCTCGCGAGCCGGTCGCGCGGCGGCAGTGTGCGCTCGACCCAATGCCGGTCGGAAGATTCGTATTCGTCGAGCTTTTTGAGCCGCGCGAAATCGGCGGGCCGGTTCTTGAGCGTCCAGGGCGTGCGTCCGCCGGTGAGTACTTCCAGCGCGGCGTTGGCCATGCCCACCCAAAGCCCGTGTTTGAACGCCGGCTTGAAGTTGCGGACGCGTTTCAGCTCCTGCCCGCCGGGCGATGCCCGCCAGGCCGCATCGAAGCCGGCCGGCGAGCCGTGCGCGGCCAGATGCTCCGCGGCCAACATGCCGGAGCGGATGGCCTGGTGGATCCCTTTGATTTTCGGAACGTTGACCCCGCCACCCGAATCGCCGATCAGCATGGCGCCGGGCATTTCCAGGCGCGGGATGGACTGCCAGCCACCCGCCGCGATGGTACGCGCGCCGGCCGCGAGAATCTCCCCGCCTTCAAGGAGGGGCTTGACTGACGGATGGTGCTTGAATTGCTGGAAGGCCTCGAAGGGCGAGAAACGCGGGTCCTGGTAGTCCAGTCCGACCACGTAGCCGACGTAGGCCCGGTCCTGATCGAGGTGATAGATGAAGCTGCCGCCATAGGTGTTGGCGTCGAGCGGCCAGCCGAAGCTATGCTGGATCAGGCCCGGCTCGATCCGGCCGGGTGGCAGCTGCCACAGCTCCTTCATTCCCAGCGCATAGGTTTGCGGACAGGACCGTGCTTGCAGGCTGTAGCGCTTGATCAACTGCTTGGCGAGGCTGCCGCGCGCCCCCTCGGCGATCACGGTGGTGCGCGCGCGGATCTCCGCGCCCGGCGCATAGCTCGGGCTCGGCGCGCCGTTTTTGTCGAGGCCCATGTCGCCCAGGCGTACGCCCGCGACGGAGTCATCGGCGTTGAGCACGGGCTCCGCCGCGGCAAAGCCGGCGAATACATCCACCCCCAAGCCTTCGGCCTTCTGGGCCAGCCAGGGCGTGAGCAGTCCCAGCGAGATGATGAGGTTGCCGTGGTTCTTGAGCTGCGGCGGCAGGGGCAGGTTGAGACTGCCGGTGCGGGTCAGCAGCTTGAACTCATCGCGTTTGGCCGGGACACAAACGCCGAGCGCCGCCTGGCGCCACTCGGGCGCGAGCGCATCCAGCGGTCCGGGCTCCATGACCGCGCCTGACAGCGAGTGCGCGCCCACGGCCGAGCCTTTCTCCAGGATGCAGATATTGAGATCGGATTTCAGCTGTTTGAGACGGATGGCGCACGCCAGGCCGGCCGGGCCTGCGCCCACCACGGCCACGTCGTACTCCATCACATCCCGTTCGGCCGTCATTTGGGCTGCATCCGGATCGCTCCGTCGAGGCGGATCGTCTCACCGTTGATGAACGGCAGCTCAAATATATTGACCGCGAGCTGCGCAAACTCCTCCGGCTTGCCGAGGCGCGCGGGGAAGGGCACCTGTTTCCCTAAGGATTCCTGCAGCTGCGGCGTCATGCCACCCACCATGGGCGTTTGAAAGATGCCGGGTGCGATGGCCACGCAGCGGATCCCGAATTGCGCCAGCTCGCGCGCAATGGGCAGCGCCATGCCGGCCACCGCCGCCTTGGTCGCCGAATAGGCCACCTGGCCGATCTGGCCCTCGAAGGCCGCCACGGAAGAGGTATGGATCAGCAGTCCGCGCTCACCGTCTGCTCCGGGCGGGTTGCTCTGCATGATGGCCGCGGCGGCCTTGTCGCAGAGGAAGGTGCCGATGAGATTGATCTGCACGACTTTGGTGAAGAACTCCCCAGCCATGGGGCCGTGCTTGCCCAGCATGCGCCCGGCGCCGATGATGCCGGCGCAGTTGACGAGGAGATTGAGGCCCCCCATGCGCTCATGGGCAGTGGCCATGGCGGCGTTGACTTCGCTTTCGGACGTCACATCACATTTCACGAAGCTGGCGTTCGACCCCAGTGCCACCGCGGCGGCCTGCCCGGGCGCTTCCTGTACATCCAGCATGACAGCCTTGCCGCCAGCGGCGATGACATGTCGCGCCACGGCGTTGCCCAATCCCGATGCGCCCCCGGTTACGACGGCGCGTGCATCTTTGATTTTCAATTCTTCATCTCTCTTACATTCGAAACACGCCGTAGCGCTCAGGCTGCGGCGCCGGGCCCCGCGCCGCCACGTGCAGCGCCAGCCCCAGAACCCGGCGTGTATCGAACGGATCGATCACGCCATCATCCCATAAGCGGGCCGTCGCATAGTACGGATGGCCTTGAGTCTCATACTGGCTGCGGATCTCGTCCATGAAGCGCTTCTGATCGGCCTCGGGCCAGCTCTCCTTGCGCCCCGCAAGCCCGTCGCGTTTGACCGTAGCCAGCACCTGCGCGGCCTGCTCGCCGCCCATCACCGAGATGCGGGTGTTCGGCCAGGTCCACAGGAACCGCGCCCCATAAGCACGGCCGCACATGGCATAGTTGCCGGCGCCGAAGGAGCCGCCGATGATCACCGTGAGCTTCGGCACGGTTGAGCAGGCCACCGCGGTCACCATTTTGGCGCCGTCCTTGGCGATGCCGGCGGCTTCGTATTTCTGCCCCACCATGAAGCCGGTGATGTTCTGCAGGAATACGAGCGGAAACTTCCGCCGGTTGGCGAGCTGAACGAAGTGCGCGCCCTTGAGCGCGGACTCGGAGAACAAAATGCCGTTGTTGGCGACGATGGCGACCGGACAACCCCAGATGCGCGCGAAACCGCAGACCAGTGTCGTACCATAATTGGATTTGAATTCGTGGAAATCGGAACCGTCGACGAGCCGGCCGATGACTTCACGGATGTCGAAGGGCTGGCGGGTGTCCTCGGGGATCACGCCGTACAGCTCGCCCGGGTCGAGCTCGGGTTCGGCCGGGGGTGCAATCTGCAGCCAGCTCTCCCGCGGCTCGCCGAGGCTTGCGAACACGGACCGCGCGATGGCAAGGGCATGCGCGTCGTTCTCGGCCAGATGATCGGCCACACCCGACTGGCGCGCGTGCACATCACCGCCCCCTAAGGTCTCGGCATCCACCACCTCGCCGGTCGCGGCCTTCACCAGCGGCGGGCCGCCCAGAAAGATCGTGCCCTGGTTGCGCACGATAATCGTCTCATCGGACATCGCGGGCACGTAGGCGCCGCCCGCCGTGCAGCTGCCCATCACTACCGCGATCTGGGGGATGCCGCGCGCGGACATCTGCGCCTGGTTGTAGAAAATGCGCCCGAAATGCTCTTTGTCCGGAAACACCTCATCCTGCAGCGGCAGGTAGGCGCCCCCGGAATCGACCAGGTACACACAGGGCAGGGCATGCTCGAGGGCTATTTCCTGGGCGCGCAGGTGTTTCTTGACGGTCATGGGGAAGTAGGTCCCCCCTTTGACCGTCGCGTCATTCGCCACGATGACGGCCTCTCGGCCGTGAATACGTCCGATGCCCGCGATCACGCCCGCGGCCGGCGCATCGCCACCGTACAGGCCGTGGGCGGCGAGCGGCGAGAACTCAAGGAAGGGGCTGCCGGGGTCGATGAGCGTCTGCACGCGTTCGCGAGGGAGAAGTTTCCCCCGGCTCGTATGCTTGCGCCGGGCGTCTTCGCCCCCGCCCAAGGCAGCACGCTCCATTTGGGTGCGTAAATCGGCGGTCAGGGCGGCCAGGCGAGTGTGGTTCGAGCGGAAGCGCTCGCTTGCGGGGTCGATCTTGGAGACGAGTCGAGGCATGGGGAGGGGAGTTTACCTTTTAAAGAAGGCGGGAATCGAACGCGTAGGGGTCGGGGCCTGTCATCACCCATTTCAAGGAAAATCTCCGGTGGGCCGGATTCAGGAGAATGTTCCACTCGCCGGGGGTGATGATGGTGGGTACGAGAAGTGCCGGCGAAGTCTTCGCATCGAGCCAGGCATCGCCAAATGCCCGGCTGACTTCGAGTCGCGTCTGCCAATGGGCAGGATAGGAAGCGGGCTTCAGAATGAAGCGTTCGGGAATCTCGGCGGCAAAGGCATTGAACGGACGGAGGTCATTGGTTTGTTTGAGATGGACCAGGATCTCGAGTGCGGCGAGCGACAGCGATTCAGCCGTGTAGATCACCGGCCGGCCGACGCTGTGCCAGCGGGCGGAAGCCTGCAGTCCGCCCTGGCCGCTGAATGCTTCCCGGCGCGAGCGCGCGAATTGAGCCGTTGCGAGCCGGAAAACCCGCACGGACTTCAGACGAACTGCCCATGTGCCAGAGCGCGCAGCAGGTTTTCGATCTCGCGGGCGCCCACGTCGGTGTCGAGGATATCGAGGGGCGCGACATTGCCCAGTGCCGAATCAGGCTTGGACAGCCATTGATGGACCGCTTCGTCGGATGAGAAAAGTGCGCCGGCGAGGTTGCGCACGCGGGCCGCCCGCAAGACTTTTTCCGACACCTCGGGGGATAGCGGAGCGCCGTTGCCTTGCTTGCGGGTCAGGGTGCGCCGCGCGATGCCGAGCTTTTCGGCCAGGGTTCGCGCCGACAGGCCCAGAGCCGCGGCAACCTGGTCGAACATCCGGGCCGGCAGCCCTTCACGGAGGCGAGGCAGGATCTCTTGCAGGGGTTTTTCGGCGAGAGCGAAGGCGGATAGCATACAATTCACCGTTGCGCCAAATGGCTCAATACATGTGGCCAAATATACACCACAGACCGGTTGCTGGCAACCTGGGCCAGATCACTTCACGATGCTTGAGCTTGGCAGTAAAAAGTGTAATGAAGTAGTTTCAAACGAGTTTTTCCACCGCCATCGCCACAGCTTCCCCGCCCCCGATGCACAGAGAGGCGATCCCCCGCTTGAGATTGCGTCGCCCGAGCGCGTGAATCAGCGTGGTGAGAATCCGTGCGCCGGTCGCGCCGATCGGATGCCCCAGCGCGCAGGCGCCGCCATTGACATTGATCCGCGCGTGATCGATGTCCACATCGCGCATTGCCGCCATGGTCACCGCGGCAAAGGCCTCATTGACCTCGTAGAGATCCGCATCACGGCTCGACCAGTTGAGCTTGCCCAGCAGCGATTTGATGGCGCCGACCGGCGCGGTGGTGAACCACTCAGGCTCCTGCGCATGGCTGGTGTAACCCAGGATTCGCGCCAGCGGCTGCAATCCCCGCGCCTTTGCCACGCTCTCGCGCATCACGATCAAAGCCGCCGCGCCGTCCGAAATGGAGGAGGAGCTCGCGGCCGTGACCGTTCCGTCCTTGCCGAAGGCGGGTTTGAGAGAGGAGATCCTGCTGACATCGCAGGTTGAGGGGGTCTCATCCTTCGAGACCACCATTTCGCCCTTGCGGGTCTTCAGTGTGACGGGCGTGACCTCCGCCGCGAACTCGCCCGACTCGAGCGCCGCCAGCGCACGGCGCACGGACTCCGTCGCGTAGGCATCCTGATCCTCGCGCGAGAACTTGTATTTGGCCGCCGTGGCATCCGCGAAGCATCCCATGGCCTTGCCGTCGAACGGGCTCTGCAGGCCATCGTAGAACATGTGATCCAGCACCTCTCCGTGACCCATGCGATAGCCGCTGCGCGCCTTCGGCAGCAGATAGGGTGCATTGCTCATGGACTCGAGCCCGCCCGCGAGCACGATGTCCGCCTCGCCGGCGCGGATCTGATCCGCGGCCATCATCACGGCTTTCAAGCCCGAGCCGCACATCTTGTTGATGGTGGTGGCGGGCACGCCGATGGGCACGCCGGCGCCAAGCGCGGCCTGGCGGGCGGGGGCCTGGCCCAGGCCTGCCGGCAGCACGCACCCTAAGATGACTTCCTGAATGTCGGCGGGCTTGATACCCGCCGATTCGATCGCGGCTTTACACGCCGCGCTACCGAGTTGCGGGGCGGTGGCCGGAGAGAGGGCGCCGAGAAAGGCGCCGATGGGGGTGCGGCGGGCGGAGACGATGACGATGTTTGAGTCAGACATGGCGATTCCTCAGTAAATTCATGGTGCGGCCGTACGCGCCTTCGAGCCCGTGGCGGACTTGCGCCGCGCAACCCGGGGCCGCAAACCCTCTTCGAAAACGGTAACGAAGGCATCGGCGATCTGCGCCGCGCTCATGCGCTCTTCCTCGCGATACCAGTGCGGAATCCAGTTGAGCGCGCCGGCGAGCGCAAAGGCCGTCATTTTGACATTGCAGCGCTGGATCGAGCCGTCCGCGGCGCCGTCGCGCAGCAGCGCGCGGATGCCCTGGTCGATCTCGATTTTGAGCGCGCGCACGCGGGCGCTCATGGGAGGACTCAAGTCCTCGTGCTCGGCGCGCACCAGGCACCAGCCGAACTCGCAGGCGACGGCCTGGGCATACTGGCGCAGCACCGCGGCCAGCCGCACCCGTGCCGGCGCGGCGCGATCCTGCTGCTCGCGCAGCGCGCAGAGGATGGGCGCAAGACCCGCCACGAAGCACTCGAACAGCAGCTGCTCTTTGTTCGTGACGTAGTAGTAGATGGTGGGCTTGGTCACCTCGAGCGCCGCGGCGATGGCATCGAGGGAGGTATTGTGGAAGCCGTGATCGCGGAAGGCGCGTGCCGCCGTGCGAATGACCGCATCGCGCTTGACCGCATGGTCGCGCAGGCGCTTGCGGCCCGCTCGCCAGGCGGAAGCGGAGTCCGTGCCGTTGACGACCGGGCTGCTGGGGTGGGGGGAAGGGCGGCTCATCGTTAAACTCGACGTGTCACGGGATAATAGCGTAAAATCCTACCGACTGGTAAGTTTTCGGACCCCTCAGATGAATGCCAAACCCCAAAGCGTCGCGGCCGCCCAGCAGGAAGCGTCACAGTCCACGGCCGCCGCCGCACCGCCGCGCTTCATCTGCGCTGCCTCGCTGTTCGACGGCCACGACGCCGCCATCAACATGATCCGCCGCCTGCTGCAGGCGCAAGGAGCGGAGGTGGTGCATCTGGGCCACAACCGCAGCGTCGCCGATATCGTGCGTGCGGCCATTCAGGAGGATGCCGACGGCATCGCCGTCAGCTCCTACCAGGGCGGCCACAACGAGTACTTCGCCTACATGGTAGACATGCTGCACGAGAAGGGCTGCGATCATATCCGCGTGGTGGTGGGCGGCGGCGGCACCATCGCGCCCCAGGAGATCGAGGCGCTGGAGAAGCATGGCGTCGAGAAGATCTACACGCCCGAGGACGGGCGGCGCATGGGTCTGGTGGGCATGATCGAGGATGTGCTTGCTCGCATCCGCGCCGTGAAAAAACCCGCCTATGAGCTGGGCCCGGTGAGCGCGCGCGACCCCGCGCGGCTGGCGCGGACCATCTCCATGCTGGAAGGCGCCGAAGGCGAGTCGCGGTCGGAGCAGGTGCGGCGGCTGCTGGTGCATCGCGGCGTCGGTGCCGCGGGCGCGAAGGCGGGCCCCGTCATCGGTATCACCGGTACCGGTGGCGCCGGCAAATCCAGTCTGACGGATGAGCTTCTGGCGCGATTCGTGCGGCAGTTTCCCGACAAGCAGATTGCCGTCGTAGCCATGGATCCCACGCGGCGCCGTTCCGGCGGCGCGCTGCTGGGCGACCGCATCCGCATGAACTCCCTCGCCAGCGAGCAGATCTTCATGCGCTCGCTCGCCACACGGCGGCAGCACTTGGCGACCAGCGCCGTGCTGAAAGAGGTGATCGATCTGTACAAGCTCGCCGGATTCGATCTCATCATCGTCGAGACGGCTGGCATCGGCCAGTCGGACACCGAGATCGTCGACCTGGTGGACCTGTCGCTGTATGTGATGACCGCCGAGTACGGGGCGGCAAGCCAGCTCGAGAAAATCGACATGCTGGATTTCGCCGATCTCATCGTGCTCAACAAGGCCGAGAAGCGCGGCGCGGCGGATTCCCTGCGCGACGTGCGCAAGCAGTGGCGGCGCAACCATCACGATCGGGCGCAGCTGCCGGATGCCGAGATACCCGTGTTTCCCACCATCGCCAGCCGTTTCAACGATCCGGGCGTGAACCGGCTGTTCGAGGCGGTGTGCCGTGCCGTGGGCTTTGAGCCGGGCGACGTCGGGCCGACGGCCCCCACCGCCCGCGATCCTTTGATTCCGGGAGCGCGCACGCGCTACCTTGCGGAGATCGCGCAGGCGGGTCGGGCCACCCATGCGAAGATCGAGGAGCAGGCCCAGGCGGCGAGCCGGGCACAGGGCTTCTATGCGTCTTTGCGAGAGCTGCGCGATGCGAAGCTGCCGGGCGAGCTCGATGCCTATCCGACGGATGCGCTTAAGGTCGAGGGTCGCGAGGAGCTGGCCGCGCTGCGCCGCGCTTACAATGCGGCACTGGCGCAGATCGGTCCCGATGGCATCGGCGAGCTCAAGGCCTGGCCGAAGCGGGTCAAGGCGGCAAGCGAGCCCACTTATTCCTACAAGGTGCGCGACCGCGATGTCACCGGCGAGAATTACACCGAGAGCTTGAGCCGCCTGCCCCTGCCGAAGATCGCTGTCCCCACGCTCAAGGATTGGGGCGAGATCCTGCGCTTCGTGATGACGGAGAATCTGCCGGGCGCCTATCCCTACACCGGTGGCGTCTACCCCTACCGGCGCGAGGCCGAAGACCCTACCCGCATGTTTGCCGGCGAGGGCGCGCCCGAGCGCACCAACCGACGCTTCCACTACCTGGCCGGCGATCACGGCGCGGCGCGCCTGTCGACGGCCTTCGATTCGACCACGCTTTACGGCGAGGACCCAGATACGCGCCCCGATATCTACGGCCGCACGGGCAACTCCGGGGTTTCGATCGCGACCCTCGATGATATGAAGAAGCTGTATTCGGGCTTCGACCTGTGCGCACCGAGCACTTCGGTGTCCATGACCATCAACGGCCCGGCGCCCATGATCCTCGCGATGTTCATGAACACGGCCATCGATCAGCGCGTTGAGCGGTATCTCAAGGCCGAGGGCCGTTGGGAAGAGGCGCGCCAGAAAATACCCTCGCCACCGACTTACAAGGGCGAGCTGCCCAAGGGCCACGACGGCTCCGGTATCGGCCTCCTAGGCATTTCGGGCGACAAGCTGGTGGAGCCGCAGGTCTACGCGCGTCTCAAAGCCGAGGCGCTGCAATCGGTGCGCGGCACCGTGCAGGCGGACATTCTCAAGGAAGATCAGGCGCAGAACACCTGCATTTTCTCCACCGAATTCGCCCTGCGCATGATGGGCGACGTGCAGGCCTACTTCATCGACCAGAAGGTCCGCAATTTCTACTCGGTGTCGATCTCGGGCTATCACATCGCCGAAGCCGGCGCGAACCCGGTGTCGCAGCTCGCCTTCACGCTCGCCAACGGGTTCACCATCGTCGAGTACTACCTGGCGCGGGGCATGAAGATCGACGATTTCGCGCCGAATCTGAGTTTCTTCTTCTCGAACGGCATGGACCCCGAGTACGCGGTCATTGGCCGGGTGGCGCGGCGCATCTGGGCGCGTGCCATGCGCGAGCTGTACAAGGCGGGGCCGCGCAGTCAGATGCTGAAGTATCATATTCAGACCTCGGGCAGAAGCCTGCATGCGCGCGAGATCGACTTCAATGACATCCGCACCACGCTGCAGGCGCTCTATGCCCTGTTCGACAATTGCAACAGCCTGCACACCAATGCCTACGATGAGGCGCTGACCACGCCGACGGAGGAGAGTGTGCGGCGCGCGGTGGCCATCCAGCTCATCATCAACCGTGAGTTGGGCCTCAACAAGAACCAGAACCCCTGGTCAGGCTCGTTCGTGATCGACTATCTGACCGACCTGGTGGAGGAGGCCGTGTACAAGGAATTTGAGGCGCTATCGGAACGCGGTGGCGTGCTGGGCGCCATGGAGACCATGTACCAGCGCGGCAAGATTCAGGAAGAGTCGCTGTACTACGAGACCAAGAAGCACGATGGCAGCCTGCCGCTCATCGGCATCAATACCTTCCTGTCCAAGACCGACTCGCAGGAGGAGATTCGCGGCGCCGAGTTGATCCGCTCCAGCGAGGAGGAGAAGCAGGATCAGGTGGCGGCGGTGCGCGCGTTCCAGGTACGCAATGCGCAGGCGGCCCCGGCTGTTCTCAAGCGATTGCAGCAGGTGGCCGCTGCGGGCGGCAATGTGTTCGCGGAGCTGATGGAGGCGGTGAAAGCGTGCTCGCTGGGGCAGATCTCGAACGCGCTATACCAGGTGGGCGGGCAGTACCGGCGCAACATGTAGCGGGGCACGGCTCTCATGCTGCGCTCAAATCCGGCTCCTGCAGCTGCAGCAGGATGGCGTTGCGCACCCGGTCGCGCAATTCGACTGTGGCATTTTCCGCGGCGTTCTCCGCAACCTCAAACGGCGGCAGAAACTCAACTTCGATGCGCGAGGGTCGCGGCAGCCGCGCGCGCGGAGCGAGAGCATGACGCGTGCCGCGCACCACCGCAGGAACCACCGGACAGCCGGCGCGGGCAGCCGTCACGAACGCCCCGGTATGGAACTTGAGCAACCCGGGCCGCAGCGAGAAGGTGCCTTCGGGGAAGAACACCAGCGAGTGCCCGTTGGCCGCGGTACGCATCATGCGGCGCGCATCGGCGGCGCCGCGATGCTTGTGAAAGCGCTCGACGAACTGCGACCCCAGCCGTTTGAGCAGCAGGCCCGCGAGCGGCACCTGGGACATCTCCCGCTTGATCACGAAGCCGAATCGAGGCGGCAGCGCCGCGGTCATGACCAGCCCGTCGAGGTAGCTGGCGTGATTGGCCACGATGACGCATTGTCCTTCGGGGATTCTCTCAGGCGATCGCACCGCAACCGGCATGCCCGCAAGGCGCAACATGGCGCGCGAGCAGGCGCGGGCCAGGCGCCGGCGCCGCGCAAGACCCGGCAACACGGCGGCGATCAGGGTGGTGGCGAGGGCGATCATAAAAAACACCCCCCAGACGTAGACCCCAAAAACGAAGCGCAGCGGCATATGTCTCATGGTGTGAACTGGTTCTCTTTATGTTAATGCTCGCACGTAGATGTGATGATCGTCACTCCTGCGGCAGGATGCCACTCGACATACTGTGCGGGCCACCACCCCCGCGAGGCCTTCCTTGTCCAAACATGCCGCTGCCGCCGCCCAGATGCCGGCTCATCCGGAGAGCACCGACCCGCAGGTGTCCCGGTTCCTCGATGCCGTGTGGATGGAGCGGGGCCTGTCCGCGAATACGCTCGCCGCATACCGTGCGGATCTGACGGCACTGGCCCGCTGGCTCGCCGAGCGAGGCACGGCCATCGCCAAGACCTCACGGGCGGACTTGCAGGATTTCATCGCGTACCGCGTGCAGGCGGGCGCCCGGCCACGCTCCACGGCGCGCCAGCTTTCGAGCTTTCGCCGCTTTTTCCGCTTCCTGGTGCGCGAGAACGTACTGAAGGAAGACCCGACCGCGCAGATCGCCATGCCGAAGATCGGCCGCTCGCTGCCCAAATCGCTGACGGAGGAGGAGGTCGAGGCGCTGCTCGGCGCTCCGGTGGTGAGCGATCCTCTGGGCAACCGCGACCGCACCATGCTCGAGCTGCTCTACGCGACAGGGCTGCGGGTCTCGGAGCTGGTGAACCTGCGCACCTCGCAGGTGAACTTGAATCAGGGGGTGATCCGCATCCTGGGCAAGGGTAATCGCGAGCGGCTGATTCCGCTCGGCGAGGAGGCGGTGCGCTGGATCACCGATTTCGCCCGCGGCTCGCGCGCCGAGATCCTGCTCGAGCGGCAGACGGACTATCTCTTTCCGACCCGCCGCGGCGACCGCATGACGCGCCAGGCGTTCTGGCACATCATCAAGCGCTATGCGCGCAAGGCGAGCGTTTCCAAGGCGCTTTCTCCGCACACGCTGCGCCACGCCTTCGCCACGCACCTGCTGAACCACGGCGCGGATCTGCGCGTGGTGCAGATGCTGCTCGGCCACAGCGATCTTTCGACCACGCAGATCTACACGCATGTGGCGCGCGAGCGGATGAAGGAGCTGCACTCGCAGCACCACCCCCGTAGCTGAGTCCTCTTCTGCTAAACTCCCGAACCTTCGGCGCTCGCCCCGGTCTTAACGTGCGCCTTTGATCGCCTGGAGTACCCATGACGCCGTCCCGCATCGCTTTCGTCACCCTGGTCTTGAGCTTAGGCTCGGTCGCGCTCCAGGCGCAGACGCAGGTGCAGGCGCAGACCGCCGATCCCCGGATTGAGCTGGCCGCAAAGATTCCGGGCGCCAGACCTGAGGATCTGCGCCCCTCACCCATTTCCGGCATCTATGAGCTGACGCGCGGCACCGATATCGCCTATGTGTCCGCGGACGGCAAGTACGCCATCACCGGCGACCTCTATGACATTGCCTCGAACAACGATCTCACCGAGACGAAGCGGCGCAATGCGCGCGTGAAGCTGATGTCGGAGATCCCCGATTCGCAGACGCTGGTGTTCTCGCCGCAGCATCCCAAGTACACGGTGAATGTCTTCACGGATGTGGACTGCGCCTACTGCCGCAAGCTCCACAGCCAAATGGCGGAGTACAACCGTTTGGGGATCCGTGTGCGCTATCTCTTTTACCCGCGCTCGGGACCCGACACGGAGTCCTGGACCAAGGCCGAGGAGGTATGGTGCGCGAAGGACCGTAACGATGCGCTGACTCGCGCCAAGCGCGGCGAGGACCTCGCAGGTCCCAAGCAGTGCGGGAATTCGCCGGTGGCGCGCGAGTATGCGCTCGGCCAGAAGCTCAATATCAACGGCACTCCGGCGCTGGTGCTCGAAGACGGCGAGCTGCTGCCCGGGTATCTGCCGCCCGCGATGCTGGCGCAGCGGCTGCGCGGCGGCTGAGCATCCGCGTTGACGCGGGCTCGAGGACTATTTCTCGAGCAGCGCCAGCTTCCCGGGCTTGCCTTCCCACTCCTTGGCGTCGGCGGGCGGCGCTTTCTTCTCGGTGATCACCGGCCATTGTTTGGCGAGCTCGGCATTGAGGGGCTTGAAGGTCTCCTGTCCGGCCGGCAGCTCCTCCTCGGAGTAGATGGCCTCCACGGGGCATTCCGGCTCGCACAGGGTGCAGTCGATGCATTCATCGGGATCGATCACCAGGAAGTTCGGACCTTCGTGAAAGCAATCCACGGGACAGACCTCGACGCAGTCCATGTACTTGCACTTGATGCAGGTCTCGGTAACGACGAAGGTCATGCAGGCTCTCTTGCGGGTCGGGGCGCGGATTGTGCCATGCACAGCCCGTTGAGGTGAAACGGGGGCGGTTATAAGGTTATAGCCGCCGCTCGAGCGTGGCGAAGTGATGGCGCTCGAGCCCCTCGGCCCGGTCGGCCAGATAGCGCCGCAGGGCGAACTCCGTGCTGGGAAAAGCAATGTCGGACCAGGGAATATCGGCCGGAGCTACCAGCGTCGCCTCAAGGCTCTCGGGACCGGCTCCAAAGGCGGGCGAGGCCAGCCGCGCGCGGAAGAAGACGTGCACCTGCCGGGCACTCAGCACGCTCGCGACCACGAGCAGCGAGCCGATCTGCACCTCGGCCAGGGCCTCCTCGTAGCACTCGCGCGCCGCGCCCTGCTGCAGCGTCTCGCCGTTCTCCATGAAGCCGGCGGGCACGGTCCAGTACCCGACCCGCGGCTCGATGGCGCGCCGGCAGAGCAAGATGCGGCCTTCGTGCTCGGGCACGCAGCCCACCACGATCTTGGGGTTCTGGTAGTGGATGGCGCCGCAGGCCTTGCACACATGGCGCGGCAGGTGATCGCCGGGGGGAGTCTCGAGGCTGACCGGCTGGCCACAGTGACTGCAGAAGTTCATGATGAGCATGATAACCGGTTGGAACTAAGTACTGTCGCCACAATCAGACAGGCACCGGGCAGCCGTGAGGGCATGGAATGCTGGGTATGCTTAAAAATAAGACGCGCACGCTGCTCGTGTCCTCCATCGTACTCGTCGGCGTTGTCATTGCCGTCGTATATTCGCGGGGAGGCGGCGGCAAGGACACGGCACCGTACTATACAGTGGCGCCGGTCGCGCGCGGCGATATCGTGCAGGCGGTGAACACCACCGGGCAGCTGACACCGCTTGAGAGCGTGGAGGTCAGCACCCAGGTCACGAGCGGCCTCATCACCGAGGTGGCGGTGGATTTCAACAGCCGGGTGAGAAAAGGCCAGGTGCTGGCGCGTATCGATCCATCCACGTTCGAGCAGCAGCTGCGCCAGGCGCGCGCCAATCTCGGCGCGGCGCGGGCCAATCAGCATCTCGCGCACCTCAACGCTGACCGCCTGCAGGACTTGCGCAACCAGGACTTGGTCACTCAGCAGGAGTACGACCAGGCCCAGGCGCAGCTCGAGCAGTCGCGGGCGGCGCTGCTCGCGAGCCAGGCACAGGTGGAGAACGCCAAAGTGGACCTGGATCGCTGCACCATCACTTCGCCCATCGACGGCATCGTGATATTCAAACAGGTGGAGGTGGGTAAGACGGTGGTGTCGAGCCTCGCGGCGCCGACGCTGTTCACCATCGCGCGCGATCTGTCGAAGATGCGCATCATTGCGCTCATCAGCGAAGTGGATGTGTGGTCGGTGAGTCCGGGGCAGACCGTGACGTTCACCGTGGACGCCATCCCGGACCGCACCTTCAGCGGCCGCATCACCCAGATCAGGAATCCGTACACGCCCTCGGACCGCCAGCAGCAGCAAGGTCCGCTGCAGCAAAGTCCCATCGCCACCTTCGATGCGGTGATCGAGGTGGACAATGCCGACATGATGCTGCGGCCGAGCCTCACGGCCAATGTGTCGGTGATCATCAACCGCCGCGAGAAGGCGCTCGAGATTCCCAACGGCGCGCTGCGCGTGAAGCTGCCGGACGCCGTGGCGCAGCAGGTGAACAAGGAGCTCGAGGCGGCGCGTGCCGCGCATCTCAACGCCGCCTTCGCCACCGTGTATCGACTGCCCGGCGGCGACCGCAAGGCCACGCCGCAGCCGGTGAAGGTGCGTCTCGGTATCTCCGACAGTATCGTCACAGAGGTGCTGGGCGGGCTCAATGAGGGGGATAGGGTAATTACGGGCATCGCCAGCGGCTCCGATTTCGGCGCCCAGAGCATGATGGCGTGGTGAGGCATGGCCGCGGTCATTGAGCTTGCGGAGCTGCACAAGACCTATGAGAGCGGCGATGTCGCGGTGCATGCGGTGCGCGGCGTGTCGTTGGTGCTCGAACGCGGCGAGTTCGTGGCCATCATGGGTGCAAGCGGCTCGGGCAAATCATCGCTGATGAACCTGCTGGGTTGCCTCGACCGTCCGAGCCGCGGCCGCTATCTGCTGGATGGAGTGGATGTGGCTACCTTGAGCCGCGATGAGCTCGCTGGCTTGCGCAATCGCAAGCTGGGTTTCGTGTTCCAGGGATTCAATCTGCTGTCGCGCACCACGGCGCTGGAGAATGTCGAGCTGCCCATGCTGTGCGGCGGACAGCACTTGCCGCCGCGGGAGGTGCGGGCGCGGGCGCGGGAGTGCCTGGCCCGCGTGGGTCTTGCCCAGCGCGCCGAACATTTCCCCAATCAACTATCGGGAGGGCAGCAGCAGCGCGTCGCGATTGCGCGGGCGCTGGTGAACGAGCCGGAGGTGATTTTGGCGGATGAGCCCACTGGCAACCTCGACACCAAGACAGCGGTGGAGATCATGGGCATTTTCCAGCAGTTGAACGATGCTGGCATCACCCTCGTGATGGTGACGCACGAGCTCGACATCGCGCGCTACAGCCGACGCAATCTCGTGATGCGTGACGGGCAGGTGCTGCGCGATGAGCCGGTGACGCAGCGTCTGCGGGCGGCGTTGCGGACGGAGTAAGGCTACGTGAAATCGTATGTCCGGGATTGTATTGGGGTTGTGCTCTTAGTCCTCAGCGTCAGCGTCTCTATCCTCGCCCAGGAAACGCCGCCAGCCCATCCCACTGTGCCGGCACCCGCCGACACGGACGGCGCACCGCTCACGCTCGGGGAAGCCGTGCGCCGCGCGCTCGAGCGGGGTTTCGACCTCGAGCTGCAAAGCTATCCGTTGCAGAACTCGCGTGACGATGTCCTCATCGCCCAAAGCGCTTTCAGCCCTACGCTCACCGCCAACGCCGGCAAGAATGTCGCGAGCACGGCGGCCACGGACGTGCTGCCGGTGACGACGATCTCGGGTGTCACGAGCGGCGTCAATCTTCAGGAACGGCTGCCCACCGGCACCAGTGTCGGCATTGGCACCAATCTGAATCGCATCGATACCAGCGCCTCCGCCACCTCGCTGTACGATTCGGGGGTGACGCTCTCGCTCACCCAGCCGCTGCTGCGGGGCTTTGGACGCCGTGTCACCACCGCGGGAGTGCGCAGCGCCGAGATCGGTCTCAACAATGCGCAGCGCACCTACCTCGATGGGGCGCTCAGCGTCATTCAGCAAACTGAAAAGGTGTACTACGGCCTGGCCGGCGCGCGCGAGCAGCTGGCGGTGGTGCGTGCGAGTCTGACGCTGGCCGAGAAGCTGCTGCAGGAGGCGCAGGGCAAGCACCGCGCCGGCATGGCGACGAAGCTCGATGAGCTGCAGGCCGAGGTGGGAGTGGCGAGCGCGCGCAACAATGTGCTGCTGGCGCAGAGCGCGGCGAAGAGCGCGGAGGACAGCCTGCTTGCGCTCCTGGGGCGTTTCGAATTCGATCGGACGCTCGGGCCCGCAGTACTGGACGACAGGGAGGCCGATCCCTCTCCACGGGTGGAGATCGCCTATGCATACGCGCTCGCGCACCAGCCCGCCTATCTCAATGCTCTCGCCAACATCGATCTCGCCAAGATCAGCCTGCAGACGGCGCAGGATCGATTGAAGCCGGAGCTCGATCTGTCGGTGGGGTTCAATTTTAACGGCGCCGACACCAGTACCCGGGCTGCCTTCGACAATGCCTTTATCGCCGATAATCGCGGCTGGCAGGCGGGTCTGGCGTTGACCTATCCGCTCGGCCGCATGGCGGAGAAGGCGCAGTTCCGTCAGGCGCGCTCGACCTTGAGCCAGCAGGAGCTCGGTGTTGAGCAGTTGGAGCAGAACATCCTAGTGCAGGTGCGCGGCGCGGTGCGCGATGTGGCGACCAGCGAGGAGGCGGTGAAGCTTGCTAGTCAGTCGGTGGATTTGAGCGCAAGGCAGTATGAGCTTGAGAACGCGCGTTTCAAGGCGGGGCTTTCCACCGGCCGTATCGTGCTGCAGGCCCAGGACGATCTGGAGAAGGCGCGCGTCGCGTTGGTGCAGGCCAAGCTCAATCGCAGGATGTCCTATTCGGCCTTGCGCCGCATCGAGGGGAGCGGGCTCGAGCGGTATGGCATCGAGCTGCGGCTGCCTTAGTCGGGCATCTGGCGCCTCCCCGTCCCCTGTGAGAAGGTAGCGGCCTGCGACTCGACCTGGGGGCCGAAATGATACCAAAAATCGCGAGTTCAGGTGCCGCACTGGGCGCCTTCGCCGTGCTGGCATTCGCTTGCGCGCCCGCCGGGGCGTGGGGAGCGAAAAAGCAGGAGTCCTCCGCACAGCAGGCGCCGCAGCCGGGCTTAAGTCCCAAGGTGGGCACGGCGCTGCGCGCCGCGCAGGAGCTGGCGCAGAAGCAGGACTGGAACGGAGCCTTCGCCAAGGTGCAGGAGGCGCAAGGGGTCGCCGACAAAAAGCCCTACGATGACTTTCAGATCGCCGAGATGCTCGGCTATATCGAGCTCAAGCGGCAGAATTACGCGCAGGCCTCCGCCGCCTTCGAGCAAAGCGTGGCCTCGGTATTTGCGCCGCCGGAGATGCGGACCGAGCGTCTGAAGCTCATTGCGCAGATCGCCAAGGAGCTGAAAGACTATCCCAAGGCCATCCAGTTTGCCGGCAAGGCTATCGAATCCACGCAGAATCCGGACCCCGAGCTCTTTGCCCTGCTCGGCGAGGCGCAGTATCTCGCCGAGGACTACAAAGCCGCCGCGCAGACCATGGGCAAGGCGGTGGAGGTCGCGGGTAAGGCCGGCAAGCCCGTGAAGGAGAACTGGTTGCAGGTGCGCTTGAGTGGCTATGCGCAGGCGAAGGATGTGCCGGGCGTGCTGGCCTCGCTGCAGGAGCTGGCCATCGCGTTTCCGAAGCAGAAATACCTGACCGACCTTTTCGGCGAATGGAAACGCACGGAGAATGACGATCGCGCGGCGCTCAATCTCTACCGCCTGATGCTGGAGCTGGGTCTGCTGAAGGAGCCCGAGGACTATCTCAAGATGGCGCAGCTCGCGGTCGATACGGGCATGCCGGGCGAGGCGGTGCGGGTGCTGGAGCAGGGCACGGCCGGCAAGATGTTCTCGGATGAGGTGGATGCGGAACGTGCGCACCGCCAGCTCTCGGCAGCCAGGACGCTGGCGGCCGTGGACAGGAAGACGCTCGAGGGCTTGCAGGCCACCGCGGAGAGAAGCTCAGAGGACGATGTGCAGCTGGGGCTGGTGCTGGTGAGCTTCGGTGAATATGCGCCCGGCGCCGAGGCGCTGCAGCGCGGTCTCGCCAAAGGCGGCATCAAGCGTCCCGACCAGGCGCAGATCCTGCTGGGGCAGGCGCTGGTCAAACTCAACCGCCCGGCGGAGGCGCAGGCGGCGTTCACGGCCGTGGAAGCCTCATCCCGGCTCAAAACCGTGGCGGAGCTGTGGCGTGTCTACACTCAGCAGCCCTCACCCCTAGGTCACTGAATGCTGCCGTTCGCCGTGGATTTCGGCGGCAGCGTTGTCGCGACGACGGATTACATCTATGAGGGATTGAGCCAGACGCGGCATGATCCGGCGTTGCAGGGGGACTTGCACTGGCGCGCCTCGGACGGCAGCTTCATTGGGGTGTGGGCGTCGACGGCGAACCCGCCGCCGGACCGCAGGTCCGGGATGGAGCTCAATCTCTACGCGGGCCATCAGTGGAATCTCGGCCCGCAATGGAGCGCCACGCTGACTTACACGCGCTATGCCTATCCGGACAGCCGCGCGCACGCGCTCTATGATCATGACGAGTGGCGGGCGGCCTTGAGCTTCGAGGACCGTGTCACGGTCTCGGCGGCTTTCAAGCCCGATGTGCTGCGCTACTCGCTGTGGAGCGACGGCTATGGCCGGGGGGCACAGTGGACCTACGAGGCCGCGTTTCGCCAGGCGCTGTGGCACGGGCTCTCGCTGACCGCGGGGGCCGGATACTATGATCTCGATGATCTGTTCCGCGGCTCGTACTGGGCGTGGAACGGCGGACTGGCCTATGCGCTGCCGCACCTGCAGTTGTCGGCGGGCCGTTTCGGCGTGCAGAGCGTCGCGCGACGGGTATTCGGCGGGCAGACCGCGAACGGGCGCTGGGCGCTGACGGCCGTGGCGAGTTTCTAAGAGGCTTTTTTTGCGGTTTTCTTGAACTTACCGTCCACCAACAGGCACTTACCGGCATGATCTCCCCGGGACGAGCCGCCACTTCCGAAGAGCTGGAGTGCAGTCTCCTGCGGCGTGTGGTCGCGCGCGACAGCCAGGCGCTGGAGCAGCTTTACATGCTCTATCACCGCCGTCTGGCACGCTTCCTGGGCCGGTTTATCCGCGATTACGCCCTGGTCGAGGAGATTGTCAACGACACGCTGTTCGTGGTGTGGCAGCAGGCGGCGCACTTTCGGGGCCAGTCGCGGGTGTCGACCTGGATCATGGGGATTGCCTGGCGGCGCGCGCACAAGGCCCTGCGGGCCGTGCCGGCGCTTGCGACCGCGGGAGAGGTGGCGGAGCTCGCCGGCCGCGACGATATCGCGGAGACGGAGATGCGGGAGCTGTTCGCACGCGCCTTGAGCACGCTGCCGCTCGAGCAGCGGGCGGTGCTGGAGTTGACTTATTACGCGGGGCACAGCTGCGAGGAGATCGCGGCCATCGTGGATTGTCCCGTGAACACGGTGAAGACGCGCATGTTTCATGCGCGGCGCAAATTACGCGAATTGCTGCCTGCATTGGGCGTTGGAGAGATGCCATGAGCAAGTCCATTCAAAACCGGGAGTGCGATCATCCGGCCGCGCGGCTGCTGCCGTGGCTGGTGGCGGGCACTGCCTCCCAGGAGGAGGAAGCGCGCGCTCAAATGCACTTGAGCGAGTGCGCGGTGTGCCGCGCGGATGCGCAGCGCGAGCGGCAGATACGGGCGCTGGTGCTCGAGGAGTCCGCGGTGGAGCATGCGCCGCAGCCCGGATTGAGCCGGCTGCTGGCGCGGCTCGATGAGGCGCCGCGCGAGGCGGCCGCACCGTCGCGCCGCGGCCGCGCGGTGCGCTGGCTGGCGGCGGCGGTGGTGGTGCAGGCGGTGGGACTCATCGCGCTGGGGGCGTTCGTGTGGCAGGGCAGTGAGCAGCTGCTCGCGCCGCGCTTTGCCACTCTGAGCGCGGCGCCGCCGAGCATGGCGGGTGTGCCGCGCATCCGCGCAGTGTTCGCACCCTCGATGACCGTTGGCGATCTCAAAACCCTGCTGGGCTCGGTGTCGGCGAGCGTGGTGGCGGGGCCCTCGGAGGCAGGGGTTTATACGCTGGCCCTGCGAGATCCGCAGGCACCGGCGGGGCAAAGCCTGGCGCGGCTGCGCGCCCATGCTGGCGTATTGTTCGCCGAGCCGCAGGTGGCGCGGGATTGATGTGAGCCGGCAAATACCCATTTTGGGTATGGTCAGCCTGCTGCTGACCGGCTGCGCTGCGGCGCCGGCGCGCAATGGCGCTGCGTTGCCGTTGGATGCCCGCGCCACGCCGGACCGGTACGTCGTGGTGACCGTGCGCAACGATGCTCAGATGGCGGTGACCGGTGTGGCCTCGACGCCGCGCGGCTATGGCAGCAGCCTTCAGTCCTACAGTGCCGGCAGCCGGGCGCGCTCGCAGGCACATGCCCTCGCCACGCGCTACGGCCTCGAGGAGGTGGCGGCATGGCCGATCCGCCTGCTGGGCGTGCACTGCCTGGTCTATCGCATCGCCGCGCAGTCGGATCGCGAGGGGTTGCTGTTGCTGCTGCGTCGCGACTCGCGGGTGGAGTCGGCGCAGCCGCTGACGACCTTCAGCACGCGCGCCAGCGCCTACAACGACACCTACGCGGACCTGCAGCGCAATCTCGATCAGCTGTCGGTGCCGCAGGCCCAGCAAGGCTCGAGGGGCGCCGGTGTGCGGCTGGCGGTGGTGGATACCGGCGTCGATACCGGGCACACCGATCTCAAGGGCCGCGTCAGTGAGACGCAGAATTTCGTCGACAGCGATGCCGTGCACTTCCGCCGCGACCGGCACGGCACCGCGGTGGCGGGGGTGATCGCAGCCATCGCCAATAATCACCAGGGGATTGCTGGCATTGCGCCGGATGTGCATCTTCTAGCTTACAAGGCTTGCTGGGAGACGGCGGCTGATGCCGCCGCAGCGGTCTGCAATACCTTCACGCTGGCGCAGGCGCTGGCCGCGGCGGTGGAGGCGCGCGCGGACATTGTCAATCTGAGTCTGGGAGGGCCCGCCGATCCGCTGCTGACGCGTATCGTGGAGGGCGGGCAGCACGCCGGCATTATCTTTGTGGGCGCGGCTGCGCCGGGCGGTCATGGCGGCGGCTTTCCGGTCGCTATTCCGGGCGTGATCGGGGTGGAGGCCAGCGAGACGCGCGGCCGGGCAGCGGACCTGCTGGCGGCGCCGGGTGAGGATATTTTCACGCTGTCGCCGGCCGATCACTATGACGCCGCCTCGGGCAGCTCGCTTGCGACTGCGGAAGTTTCGGCGGTGATCGCGCTGATTCACGCGCGGCATGCGCGCATCACGGCGGCACAGGCGCGGGAGTTGCTGGCGCGGACATCAAAACCGGTCATGCTGACATCGGGAAGCTCGATGAGCGTCGACGCCTGCGCGGCGGTGGCGGCGTATGCGCCGGAGCTGGTGTGTGGACCGCTGCGCACCGCGGAGCGGGCCGTGCACTGAGTTCTGCGCGCCCGCCAGCGGAGTTTTCCCACACCCCGGCCGGATGCCGTCCTACAGCAAACTCTTGCGCTGCGCGGCTCAATACCCGCATGCCGCCTTTAAGCAACCGTGTGAAAGTATTCGCAATCTTGAGTCTGTTGACGTCCAGCCTCGGCGCCTGCAGTGACATGGCTAAACTCTCCGTGGAGCAGGGCACTGGTCCCCACCCGCAACTGCCGCCGCCGGTCCATTCGGTCATTCCCACGGTCAAGGTGGCCCCCGCCGCCGCCTGGCCGCAAGGCGCAAAACCGCAGGCTGCGTCGGGTCTTGAAGTCTCGGCCTTTGCCGCGCAGCTCGATCATCCGCGCTGGCTTTATGTGCTGTCCAATGGCGATGTGTTGGTGGCCGAGACTAATGCACCGCCCAAACCCGCGGATGGCAAGGGTATCAAAGGCCGCATCATGAAAAAGATGCAGTCCAAGGCCGGTGCGGGCGTGCCAAGTCCCGATCGCATCGTTCTACTGCGTGATGCGGATGGCGACGGCGTTCCTGAGACGCGCACGGTTTTCCTCAAAGACCTGCACTCACCCTTTGGCATGGCTTTGATCGGCGATACCTTCTATGTCGCCAATTCCGATGCCGTGGTCCGTTTTCCTTACAGGGAGGGTGAGACGCAGATCGATGCCGAGCCCGTCAAGGTCGTCGATCTGCCGGCAGGTCCCATCAATCACCATTGGACCAAAAATCTCCTTGCGAGCCGCGACGGCCGCAAGCTTTACGTGACCGTCGGCTCGAACAGCAACGCCGGTGAGAACGGTATCGACCAGGAGAAGGGCCGTGCCGCCATCTGGGAAGTGGATGCCGCAACGGGTGAGCACCGAATCTTCGCCTCGGGCCTGCGCAATCCCAACGGACTCGCCTGGGTCCCCGAAACCGGCGCGCTGTGGACGGCGGTGAACGAGCGCGACGAGCTGGGCAGCGATCTCGTGCCGGACTATATGACGTCCGTTCGGGAAGGTGGCTTCTATGGCTGGCCGTTCAGTTACTACGGCCAGCATGTCGATACACGCCCTAAGCCCCCACGCCCCGATCTGGTCGCCACGGCGCTGGTGCCGGACTATGCGCTGGGGCCGCATACGGCATCGCTGGGTTTGACTTACGCAGGCGGTGATGATGCGCTGCCGACGGATTACCGCAACGGTATGTTTGTCGGCCAGCACGGCTCCTGGAACCGCAATCCGCGCAGCGGCTATAAGGTGATTTTCGTGCCCTTCAGCCACGGCAGGCCCGACGGCATGCCGCGCGACGTACTGACCGGGTTCGTCGATGCGCAGGGCAGGGCCAATGGGCGGCCTGTCGGGGTTGCGTTGGACAAGAAGGGTGCGTTGCTGGTGGCCGACGATGTGGGCAATACGATTTGGCGGGTGACGGCGGTGCAGCGCTAGGCGGCCTTGGCACGGCTTATTTGAAAGAAGGCGGCCACCGCGGGGCGTTGCGACGATGATTCGGTCAGTTGATTGACCTCGCGCCAGAATGACTCGCTGCCCTCATGGTCCTGGCAATACCACTGAATGTGCTTGCGCGCGATGCGCACCCCCTTGCCTTCACCATAGAAGGCATACAGCTCATCGAGATGGCCCAGTAGCCAGGTACCGATCTGAGTGCGTGAGGGTGGCGGCAGGCGCTCGCCAGTACGCAGATAGTGTGCTACTTCGCGAAAGATCCACGGCTGTCCCTGCGCCGCGCGGCCGATCATGAGGGCATCGCCGCCGGTGCGCTCGAGCACCGCTCGTGCCTGCTCCGGCGAGTGGATGTCGCCGTTGACGATGACTGGAATCCGCACGGTTCTCTTGATCTGCGCGACAGTATCGTATTCAGCCTCTCCCTCATAACGATCCTCGCGTGTGCGGCCGTGCACGCTGAGCGCGGCGATTCCGCAGCCCTCGGCGATCCGCGCTACCTCCACGCCGTTACGCATCGCGCGTGTGTAGCCCGTGCGGATCTTCAAGGTGACTGGAACCTGCACGGCTTTGACCACCGCTTCGCAGATATCGCGCACCAGCTGCGGATCGCGCAGCAGCGCCGAGCCGGCATCCGCCCGGCACACTTTCTTCGCCGGGCAGCCCATGTTGATGTCGATGATCTGCGCTCCATGCTCGACGTTGTAGCGCGCGCAATCGGCCATCTGCCGCGGCTCGCTGCCGGCGATCTGCACGGCGATCGGGCCTTCCTCGCCTTCGTGGTCGCGGCGCAGACGCGATTTTTCCGTATGCATGAGCGTGGGGTCGGAAGTGGTCATTTCCGAGACCACAAGCCCCGCGCCCAGCCGGCGGCACAGGGAGCGGAACGGGCGGTCGGTCACTCCGGCCATGGGGGCTAGGATGACGGGCGGGTCGATGGGGTGAGGGCCGATGCGCATGTGCAGAACGTAACACTGGACGTTAAATTGGTTCCAGCGGAATATTGCAGCGTGAAACCCCCCAAGCCCAAACCCCTCGACTCGCTCAAGCGCGATCTCAAGAATCTCGACTCGCGCAACATCGACCAGCTCTATGGTCTCGAGCCGGTCTACGAGCCGGGGGAGGGGCTGCCCGGTCTGCTGCCGGATGAGTTCGTGTCCATCCAGTGCCCCTGGTGCGGCGAGCGGCTCGAGACCCATGTCGACCTGACCGAAGGGGAAGCCTCCTACATCGAGGACTGCCAGGTGTGCTGCCGCCCCATGCAGCTCACCCTGGAGCTCGAGGACAACGGTGCGCTACGCGCCGTGAAGGTGCAGCGTGTCGAGTGACTCAGCTGCCTATTGAAGATTACGCCCTGATCGGCGACTGCGAGACCGCCGCGCTGGTCGGGCGCAATGGCTCCATCGACTGGCTGTGCTGGCCGCGCTTCGATTCCGATGCCTGTTTCGCGGCCCTACTGGGCGATGAGGGCAACGGCCGCTGGCTGATTGCCCCCCAGGACCGAACATTCAAGGTTACGCGCCGCTATCGTCAGGACACCCTGATTCTCGAGACGGCTTTTGAGACGGACGGCGGCAGCGTTACCCTGATCGACTTCATGCCGCCGCGCGGCAAGGCCTCCGACATCATCCGGGTGGCGCGCTGCGACCGTGGCCGCCTCGCGCTGCGCATGGAGCTGATCCTGCGCTTCGGCTACGGCGCCATCGTGCCCTGGGTGAGCCGCATCGACGAGCAAAGCATCCGAGCGGTTGCCGGCCCCGATATGGTCGTGGTCTGCGGCGGTGCCGAGATGCACGGCAAGGATCTCAAAACCGTCAGCGAGTTTGATTTACAGGAGGGGGAAGCGGTTGCCTTCTCACTGACCTATGGTCCCTCGCACCTGCCGGCGCCCGAGCCGCCCGACGTAGACTCCTCGCTGCGCGACACCGAAGCCTTCTGGCGCGAATGGGTGCAGCAGAGCACTGCGCACAATCACTGGGCGGAGCCGGTGGTGCGCTCGCTCATCACGCTGCGCGCTCTGATTTACGAGCCGACGGGCGGTATGGTCGCCGCGCCCACGACCTCTCTGCCTGAGAAGCTGGGCGGCGAGCGCAACTGGGACTACCGCTTCTGCTGGCTGCGCGATGCCACCTGGACCTTGCTGGCGCTGATGAACGGCGGCTTTTTCCGCGAGGCCGAAGTCTGGCGTACCTGGCTGGTGCGTGCTATCGCCGGCAGCGCTACGCAGATGCAGATCATGTACGGCCTCGCTGGCGAGCGGCGCCTCACCGAATGGGAGGTCGACTGGCTCACGGGCTATGAGAAATCCAAGCCGGTGCGTGTCGGCAATGCCGCGCACGCGCAGCTGCAGCTCGATGTGTTCGGCGAGGTCATGGACGCCCTGTACCAGGCGCGCCGCGGCGGCTTGGGCGACATGGAGGCGAGCTGGTCGATGCAATGCCAGCTGCTCGAGCAGCTGGAAAAAATATGGCACAAGCCGGACAGCGGGCTGTGGGAGACGCGCGGTCCGCTGCAGCATTTCACGTATTCGAAGGTGATGGCGTGGGTGGCGTTCGACCGCGCGGTGAAAAGTGTGGAGCAGTTCGGGCTTGAAGGACCCGTGAAGCACTGGGATGCCCTGCGTCGGCGCATTCACCGGGATATCTGCAAGCACGGCTACGACCCGGAGCAAAATACCTTCGTGCAGGCCTACGGCTCCCAGCTGCTCGATGCCAGTCTGTTGCTGCTGCCCGCGGTCGGTTTCATTGGAGCCGATGACCCGCGCTTCGCCGGCACTGTCGCCGCCATCGAGAGCAAACTGCTCAAGAATGGCTTTGTTTTGCGCTACAACACCACCGAGACCGAGGACGGCCTGCCGCCCGGCGAGGGCGCCTTTCTCGCCTGCAGTTTCTGGCTGGTGGATGCCTACACCATGCTAGGACGCGAGACGGAAGCCCGGAAATTGTTCGACAGCCTGGTCGCCCTGCGTAACGATGTGGGTCTGCTGGCCGAGGAATACGATCCGGCCGTGCGCCGCCTCACCGGCAATTTTCCGCAGGCATTCTCCCACGTGGCGCTGGTGGTCTCGGCGCACAATCTGTTCCACGCGGACAAGCCGGCTGAGCAACGCTCGCGGGATGGCGCGTCCGGCAAGATCTAGCGGCGCACGCCGTGCAGGCGCACCCAGCCATCGAGCAGCGTGGGCGTTTGCATCTCAAACCAGGGCGTGTAGGCCGCGGCCACCACGTCCGCCTGGTCGGCGAGGATGCCCGACAGGACCACATCCCCGCCGGGACGTACCCGGGTTTGAAAAAGGCCAGCAAGCTCGATCAGTGGAACGGCCAGGATATTGGCGAGCAGAGCATCGGTTTGCGGTAGCGCGCAATCCGGCGCCTGGGCGTGAACCTGCCCGGTGACGCCGTTGCGCCCGGCGTTCTCACGCGTGGCCAGCAAGGCCTGCGGATCGTGATCCACCGCCCATACTTCGCGCGCGCCGAGTTTTACGGCGGCGATGGCCAGGATGCCCGAGCCGCAGCCGTAGTCGATTGCGTGTTTGCCCTGAAGTGAAGCCCCATCGAGCCATTGCAGGCACAGGCTCGTGGTTGGATGGGTTCCCGTCCCAAAAGCCAAACCCGGGTCGAGATACAGCACCACGGCATCCTGGGCCGTAACGCGCTGTTCTTGCGGACACACCCACAGCCGTGAGCCGAAACGCATGGGCTTGAAGTCCACGAGCCACTCGCGCTCCCAGAGCTTGTCGGGGATTTCGGTGAAGGTGTATTCGGGTGGGACGCCCTTCAATGCGGCCAGGATCTGCAAGCGATCCGCCCGCGCGTCGAAGAGAGCGGCAAGCCGCACTCTGGGCCAGAGTGGCGTGGTGTTGAGCTCGGGCTCGAAGATGGGGGTATCGGTGGGGTCGGTGAGCGTCACCGAAAGAGCGCCGGCTGCGAAGCAGGCCGACTCGAGGTGTTCCGCATCCGCCGGCGCGGACTCAAACGAGAGCTGCAGAAAGGGCATCGGGGACGGTCAGGCTCCCGCCGGCATCTTCGCCATGGCGATCACGCGTTCCTGCTTCGAGACCACCACCCCCCCCGGCTGCTCCATCGTGACCACGAACGCCGCGGGCTTGCCCACCGGCAGCTTGGTGTGAAAGGGAATGATGACGTCGCCCGAGGCATCGGTGCGCGGCTTGACGTCGAACACGCCACCATCGACGGGCTCGGGCTGCTTGCGTCCCGCATCCGCGATCCATAATTGATACTGCGCCAGACGCGGATCGTTGGCCGGGATCCCACGGAAGCGCAGGAAGCCGATCTGGCGCACCGGGTCGAACACCACATCGCCGCTCAGCGGCTCCTGGCTCATGGGCGTGAAGTTCACCTGCATGACATGGCCCTGCGCCATGAGCTGGCTGCGCGTCATGGGCTCGTGCATGAGGCGGGGCCACCAGCCCAACACCGCCAGCGCGAAGGAGGCGGCTGCGGCCCACCAACCGGCGCTGGCCGACAGGCGGCGCTGCACGGTAGAGACCGCTGCGGGCGCACGAAATGGTACGACCTTGTCGCTTGTCTTGCCAGGCATCGCGCCCAGTATCCGCTCGCGCAGCCCCCGGGGCATCGGCTCATGCTTGCCGGAGGCGCAAGCCCACAGGGCCGCGACCGTCGATTGCATCGCCTCCCGGTCGAGCTCCGGAGTCGCCTGTACAAGTGTTGCAAGTTCCGCCGCTTCCTCGGCGGTCAGAGGCTCAAGCGCCTCCTTGACCAGCAAATCCATCAGCCGCTCATTGTCCTGCCACGAGGCGCTCATGAGCTGACCTCCCCGCCGAGCATCTGCCGGATCGACAGGAGCCCCCTGCGCATCAGCGATTTGACGGTACCCAAAGGCATGCCGGTGACCTCTGCGATCTCACTCTGCGACAGACCTTCCACGACCGACAGCGAGATAATGCGCTGCTGCTCCGGCCGCAGCGTCTTAAGCGCGCTCGCGGCGCGCTGCGCATCCGAAGCGGTCTCACCGCCCAAGTCGCTTGCGGCACTCCATGGACCTTCCTCCAGCTCATCCATCACCACTTCCACGGGCCGCCGTTGCCGCTCGCGGTGCCGGTCGATCAGGGCGCGCCTCGCGATCATGGCGATGAACACCGCCTCGGAGCCGCGCGAGGCATCGAAGCGCGCGGCTTTCTTCCATAGACTGAGGAGGATGTCCTGGGTGGCATCCTCGGCATCCGCGGGTGTCTTGCACATGCGCCGGGCCAGGCTCCAGATGAGGCTGCCATACTGGTCCACGCATTGGGCGAAGGCGGCCCGATCGCCACGAGCGATGCGCATGAGTATCGATGCCTCCATCGATGACTTACGCCGGACGGCTCACGGCGGATGCATCGCAGCCGTTCATCAGCCGGCATTGTCCTTTTTGCAGCTTGCCCCCAGCCAGCGGCCGGAGAGCTGGGTGTTGATGCGCATTTCGCCGGCCGAGATATCGAACAATCCCTTCATGCTCTCGGGCGTTGGCGTCTCGATGTGCAGGGTGCCGGTGCTGGGCTGCTCGCCGCTGCAGACCACCTTGATGTCCTGCTGGGTCGCGCTGCCTTTCACCACCGTTGCCTGGCATTCTTTGCGATCCACGTCGTGGAAGGGCTGCTCGAGGTCCTGCTGTGTCACGCATTCCTGTCTCTTGTGCACAGTGGGTGTGGCTGCGTGGCTGGCGAACATCGCGGTCATCTTGGCGCGTTGCTCGGGCGTCATTTTGGCGAGCACATCCGGCGGGATCGCCGGCGTGCCATGCATCTCGGTTTTGGTGGTGATCTCCCACAGGCCGGTCTTCACGTTCAGGCGGTCCGCGGCGAGCGAGAGCAGGGGGATGAGCAGGCCCGTGACGAGGAGCATTTTTTTCATGGCGAGACCTTTAAAGAAACACTGCGGAGGATTGTAGTATAAGCCAAGCCTCCACCGACTTGAGGAGCATCAATGAAGCTGTATTTTTCTCCCGGTACCTGCTCTTTAGCCTCGGATATCGCGCTGCGCGAGGCGGGCGTCCGGTTCGAGCTGGTCAGGACGGATCTGCGCGCCAAGAAAACCGCCACGGGCGGCGATTATCTCGCCATCAATCCAAAAGGCTATGTACCCGCCCTCGAGCTTCCCGACGGCTCGGTGCTCACCGAGAATGCGGCGCTACTCGAGTATATCGGTGATTTGAATTCCGCCGCGGGCCTAGCGCCGCCCGCCGGCACGATGGAGCGCTACCGGCTCAAGGAGTGGCTGGCCTTCGTCAATTCCGAGATCCACAAGTCCTTCAGCCCCTTCTTCAATCCGGCAACCCCGGATGCCTACAAGGAGATCGCGCGCGGCAACCTCACAAGACGGCTGGGATATGTAGAAAGCGTGCTTAAGTCGCGGCGGTTCCTGATGGGCGAGGCATTCACTGTGGCCGACGCCTATCTGTACACGGTGCTGCGCTGGTCCGGCAAAGCCTCGCTCGATCTTAATCAATGGCCGGCGAGCAAACGGTATATGGATGAGATCGCGCATCGTCCCCATGTGCGTGAGGCGCTGAGAGCGGAAACGCAGCCCTGAGCGTGGGCACGAGGGGGCCTACAGGTGCTGGGACGAACGGGCAGCGCCGTTTTGCGCTGGTGTGACACTCGTGGTAGCGTGCCTGCCATGCGCTCCATCAAGCTTTCGGCCTTAGGCTTGGGCCTGCTGCTTTCGATCGTGCAGCCGGTATTTGCCCAATCGGGTTGTCCGGACGGCCATGTGTGCTGTCCTCCGGATCAACAGCTGCCCTGCGATCACAACAGGGCCATTCCGGCCCTGGTCTGACACTGACGACAGACTCGTTAGTTTTTACCCGCCCCGGCAGATGAGCTACTGGTTGCTTAAATCCGAGCCGTCGACATTCAGCATCGACGATCTGGCCGGGCGTCCCGGCAAGCGTGACTTCTGGGATGGCGTGCGCAACTATCAGGCGCGCAATTTTCTGCGGGAGATGAGCAAGGGCGATCTGGCGTTCTTCTATCACTCGAGCGCCGAGGACAAGGGCATCGCCGGCATCGTCAAGATCGTCGCGGAAGCCTACCCGGATGCGACCGCCTTCGATCCCAAAGATCATCACTACGATCCGAAGAGCGATCCGGAGAAACCGGTGTGGTACGGCGTCGATATCAAGCTCGAGCGGAAATTGAAGCGGCTCATTCCGCTCGCTGAGCTCAAGGCGCGCCGCGAGCTGGCCGGCATGCTGCTGCTGCGGCCGGGCAACCGTCTGTCGGTGACGCCGGTGGAGAAGAGGCACTGGGATGCGATTTTGAAAATGACCGCGTGAGCAGGCCCTATTCGAGTGCCTGCGGGTGCTGGGCGTTCACTAGCGTGGAGTGGTCCCATACCAATCCAGTTTCCGCGTCAGCACCATCAAGGTAGCCACGAGCGCAAACAGCGCCAAGGCTCCCGCGAGCAGCGCATAGTCCTCGGCCGTCACCAGCAAATAGAGCAACCCGTACACGGCCGCGAATACGCCACCGGACGTCACGCCTGCGGCACGGCTGCGCAGCGCCCCGGATATGTAGACTGCGAGCAGTGCGCACAGCGCCAGCGCCGCCAGCAGGTAAGCCGGACCAAATCCAATGTGCTCCGACAACGCCAGCAGGAGCAGATAAAAAACGCTGAGCGCCAGCCCCATCAGCCCGTATTGGATGGGATGCATCGGACGCCCGAGCAGGAACTCCACGAGAAACAGCGTTAGGAAGCTCAAACCGATGAAAAGGCCGCCGTACTTCACCGAGCGCGTCACCTGCTGGTAGAAATCCACAGGCTGCACCAGATCGACACCGAACGCGCTCTGCTGCAGCTCGGACAGCGGCGTGTCGCCTTCGAGCCAGCGTCCGCCATAAGATCGATTGAGATCCAGTACCTGCCAGCGGGCCTTGAATCCACCGGCCTCGATGTGTCGCTCCACAGGCAGGAATCCGCTCGTGAATCCCGGATGGGGCCAGTTGCCGCTCATCTGCACGCGGGTTGCATGGGACAGCGGCAGGAAATTCAACGATTCGGTGCCCGCGATTTCCAAGGAGAGATCGATTTCCCGTTTATCCAATTCCGGTGCCATACCCCTGCGCAGCGGTGCGGCCAGCGCCGCCGTTGGGAATCCGCGGACGGGCTCGAGCCCCACATAAGCGACCTGATTTTCCATGATCTTGATATCCCGCAGGCCGCGAGGGTCGCTCACCGGCACGAGGAGCCGCGCACGATCCAGATGTACTTGCAGCGAGCTGTCTCCCGCGGTGAGCCGCGCCACTTCCCGCGCAACGTCGAACTGGGCCTTGGCGTGGAGTCTGGCTACATATACCGGCACCTCATAGATTCCGAGCCTGCGGGGCTCCTTTTGTACGGCGAGATCGACCGTCACGTCGGTCGAATCGGGCAGCAGGTACCAATCGCGCGTCACCGTTCTATTTTTATCGTCCGTCTGACTTACGGGGATGGCAAGCAATGGCCCTGCGACCATCTGGCGGCCGCCCCAGCCCTGCGCCACGGATTGCACAGCCTGCTCGCGCAGTTGTGTGCGCTCGCTGACCAGGCCGTTCAGGAGGGCGAGCGGGATGAGCAACATCACCGCCACCACCGCGACCGCGATACCCTTGAGCAGGGCCGAACCCGAGCCGATTTGCATAGTGAGTCTCCCTATGAAGTGCGCGCAGCCTAGGGGGCGTTTATGGCGATCGAGTGGGCGAATCGTGATCGATTGTGGCGGCCACGGCGGAAAATACGGGAAATCCGCAACCCCTTTAGCTTAAAAGCGCATGCCCCTGCGGCAGCTGCTTCGAGTACCAGATCGCGAGCTTGTGCCGCATGGTGGTTTCCGAGACCTGATCCTCCGGTAACGGCTGAATGATCTTGTCGTGGACCAGAAGCCGGTAAACGTATAGCAGCTTCTGGCTCGCCGAGTCCGTGGGCTCGAACACCACGGCGCCGCGCTCTTCGGCATACTTCATGGCGGCGAGCAGTGCCCCCTTGAACAATTCCGCCTCATGTTTGAGTTTCTTCACTTGCGCCCCAGCACGACGATGGGCTTGAATCCTCCCCAGATCATCCGCTTGGCATCGAACGGCAGTTTCTTGATGTCCAGCATGCCGGCCAGACGCGGGTCTTTCATGACCTTTGCATTGATGCGATCGCGAGCCGCGCGCGATTTGTAGACGATATAGGAGAAGGCCACGGTTTCCGCCGGCTTGAGCTTGACGCTGCGCGGAAATGACGTGATTTTTCCCACAGGCGCATCATCGGCAACGCATTCCACGTACTCGAGCGCGCCGTGCTCACGCCAAACGTTGCCCGCCTTGCGGGCGAGCCTCCGGTACGCCGCCAATTTTCGTTTCGGGACGGGGACCACAAATCCATCGATATAACGGGCCATTACATTCTCCTCGATCAATGGGTGCCTTATAGACCCAAGCTGCAATATATCCAAATCGGCCGCAGATGTCGGGCACCATCGTGGTGAGATAGCCGTTCAACCGAACAGCGGCAACACCGCGAGCTCGTCGGCCGGCACGGGCTCGACGGGAAACCCGGCCTTCACCCAGGCGCGCAAACCGTCCTTGATGACGGCGACGCGGATCCCGCGTTGATCGAGCTCTCCTGCCACGCGTACGCTGGTGGCCTCGCGGACGCAGGTGCAATACACATAGATGGGCTTGCCCTCGGGGAACACCTCCTTGGATTGATTGAGGGCATTGGGGTCGAGTCGTTTCGAGCCCCTGATGCGGATGGCCTTGGGATCGAGATAGCCGTGGCTGCGGACATCGTAGACATAGGCACCGGCCGGCAGCTCATTCGCCACTTCGTAGGGCAGGGCGAAGGCGATGGCACGCCGCACCCGATCCCGGATCCACAGCCAGCACTGGAAGGCGAGGTAGGCCACGATGAGCGTGACGAGACCCAAACCCACAATCCGTCCGAAAGTGTGATAGCCGCGGGTGACGGTTTCGAGCGCGTCGCTGAAGATGAAGCCGATCCCGAAGTACAGCGAGATATAGAGAGCTGCGCCCGCCAGATCGGGCGCGAGGAAGGATGCGAACCGCATGTTCATGCAGCCGGCGAGCGGCGGCGCCATGGTGTTGATCCCCGGAACGAATTTCGCGATCACGAGCAGCACGCGGCCGCGGCGATAGAACGAATCCGCGGAGCGCAGGATGCAGGCTTCGGGGTTCAGTGAGATCCGGCACAGCACGCTGAGCAGCCACCAGCCGGTGTAGCGGCCCAGCACGAACATCAGGGTGTCGCCGGCCAGCATGGCGGCCACGGCGCCTGCCAGCACAAAGGGGCCGTAGAGCGATCCCTGGGCGCTGGCGCCGCCCGCGATGAGCAGGGCGAGGGCGGCCGGCAGGGGCAGGCCTACCGCTTCGAGGAATACCACGGCGAAGAGGATGGGGTAGCCATGGTGGGCGAGGGTTGCGAGCCAGGAGTCCATGGGTACGCAAGGATAAGCCAACGCCGGCCTGTTGGCGCTCAGATCGGCGGGCGACCCGCCAAAGTGCTCCCGGACGGCTTTAGGGCACCCGCTGCCCCACAACGCCTGGATTCACACAACTACGCAGCTGTCCGCGCAGTAAATATCCCGCCATAGTTCTCATCGATATCGTCCGAGCGTCATCCCGGCTCTCCACGCTCGACCACGCCGCATGAGGCGTCAGAATCAGCCGTCCGTCCAGCCATCCCTCCCGATCCGCATACGCCCGCAGCAACCTCGGCACCGGATCCGGCGGCTCGCTCGGCAGCACATCGATCCCAGCCGAGCGAATCTGCCCGCTTTTCAGAGCATCGTACAGCGCCTCCCAGTCGACCAGACCGCCCCGTGCCGTATTCAGGATCGTGGCTTGCGGTTTCATCCTAGCAATGGAGCCTGCGTTGAGGAGGTTCGCGGTTTGAGGGTTCAGCGGCGCATGTAAACTCAAGATATCCACCTTGGCGAGCAACTCACCCAGCGATTCGATCCGCTCGACGCCAAGCGCCAATTCCTGGCCGCGAGGCAGATAAGGATCGAAAGTGACGACATGCATCCCAAAGGCCTTGGCTCGCAAGGCCACGGCCGTACCGACGGGACCCAAGCCTACGGTGCCGAAGATCCGGCCCGCTAAACGCCGCCCATCCATAAAGATACGGTGATCGAAATTCTTCACCGGATCCGCGCGCAAGGCCGCATCAAAAGGCAACAACCCCCGCTCCAGCGCCAGCAACAGCGCAATCGTATGGTCCGCCACCTCCCCCGTCCCATAATCCGGCGTATTGCACACCGGAATCCCCCGTGCAGTCGCCGCCGCCACATCGATGTTGTTGTACCCCGTGCCGCAGCGCACGATGATCTTGCAATTCTGCAGGCGCGCGATGGTGGCCGCATCGAGCGTGACCATCTGCCACACCAGCATGCCATCGGCGTGCGCGAGCAGATCCTCATCGAGCGACGCTTGATCGCGCCATTTCTCGATGCGCAAATCGATGAGATTTCCGCCGATTTCTCGCTCCAGGACTCCGCCGTCGTCATAGACGGCATCAGGGGTATAGACCAGAAATTTCATACGTTTCTCAAGGCCTCAGGGTTTCGGGGGCGACGGCTGCACATAGTCCTGTCCAAAGCGTGCCGCTGAGGGCGTGCGAAAATCCGCCAGCAGGGACATGAGCGCGGTGGTGCCGCCGTCGATGACGAAGGTCTGCCCGACGATGAATGACGCGGCATCGGAGCACAGAAAGACGGCGAGGCGCGCCACGTCCGCGGGCGTGCCGTAACGGCCCGCGGGCACTTTCTGCGCCGCTGCTTTTTTCGCCGCCTCGGGATCGTAATCGGGCACCGCCCGGGCATGGTTCTCGACATCGATCCAGCCGGGGGCGATGGCGTTGACACGCACGCCGCGGTGCGCAAGTTCCACGCCGAGCGCACGCGTCTGCGCGATGATGGCGCCCTTGGTGCCGGCGTAGGCGGCATGCTCCGCCGCGCCTTGCAGTCCGTGAATGGAGGTGAGATTGCAGATGGCGCCTCCCCCGCGCTCGATCATGCCGGGCACGACAGCCTGAGAAAGAAAGAAGCCCGCACGGACGTTCACCTCGTAAAGCTTCTGAAATTGATACGGCTCCATATTAAGGAACGGCGTATTGAACGTGATGCCCGCGTTGTTGATCAGGATGTCGACCGGCCCGATTGCCGCTACCGCGTCCTTGGCCAGACGCTCCACCTCGCCCAGATCGCTGAGATCGGCCTGGATCGCCGCCAGGCGAACGCCCAGCGCGCCGCCCTGGCCGGTGGCGCTTAAGGCGCCCTCGGCGCTGTGGCTGTAATGCAGCGCCACATGCGCGCCGTTGCGGGCGAACTCCAGCGCGATCTCTCGTCCGATGCCGGTGCCCGCCCCGGTCACTAGCACGCGCTTGTCTCGTACGCTGTACGTCATTTGGACTCCCAATGCCGAGGCCCGGCTATCGTGGCGACTCTTTTTGGATATCGATCGTTCAACGAAGAATCGACGAATCGAAGTACGCGCGGACTTCGTGAAACTTTCCGCCCTCCACCCGGACAATGTTGACGCCCACGGGAGTCAATACCTTGCCGGCAGCATCGGTCAGAGTGGCATGCCACTCGAGGGCGGCCTCGGGTCCTTGGGCGATTTCGTGGACGATATCCACCTTGACGCTCTGGAACTGGCGGTAAACGGCTTCGTACCACTTGCGGATGTTGTCCCAACCGACCAGCCGTTCTCCCGGTGGCATGAAGACGGCGTCGGCATGATAGTGCTGCGCTACCTTGTCGACGTTCCGCTCGGCTTCGGCGCGCCAGTAAGACTCGGAGACCTCCCGAGGGGTAGCGCACAGACTGAGGCCGGCTTCAGTCTTTGCGGGGCTCGCATGAGCGGGCGCAATAATCGTTGCGTCAAGTACGAACGCCGTCGCACCGAGCGCGAGCGAGCCTTGAGCGGCGACGAATTGCCGACGACTGAGCAGAGTGTTGTTCATACGTGTCTCGGTTCGGATTGGTGGATGGGGGCTACGGAAGCATCTAAAACGGGTTGGCTACCGGCAGCTCGTCGGCAAGCTTGTGACGCCTGGAGGCGGGGACCCTCGACTCCGACCTGTTCGCTCATTTTCGGATCGCTCCGGCGCTGATATTCGAACCGAGCGTATATCCCCCATCGACGGCGATTTCCTGGCCCGTGATGTGGCTTGAGAGATCGGAGAGCAAAAAAGTGCAGACCTTGCCGATCTCCTCGGCGCTGGCCGGCTTGCCGATGGGGATCAAGGCTTGCGCTTCCTCATCGCTCATCTTGCGCAACGCGCCTTCAGTCACGGTGAACCCCGGCGCCACCGCATTGGTGCGGATGCCGCGGCGGGCCCATTCCACGCCCAATTGCCGAGTGAGTCCGGCAATCCCCGCTTTGACCGAGCAGTAAGCGGCCCCGCCATCCACGGCGCTGCGCCCGGCGGTCGAGGTGATGAAGACGATCGCGCCGCTGCCTTGCCGTAACATCTGACGGCCCGCCTCCTGCGCGCAGCGGAAATAGCCTGTCAGGCCCTGCGTCACCACCATCTCCCAGGCCTCATCGGTGAAGGTCTCCGCGGGTTGATAGGCGCGCCGCATGCCGCCGCAGACCAAACCATCCAGTTTCCCGAACGTACGGACCGACTCCGACACCATGCGGCCGATGTCCTCGCGGCGACTGGCGTCCATCTCAATCGCAATGGCCCGTCCGCCCGATGCCGTCACCGAATCCGCCACGGCGCGGACTCCTGGGTCATTGATATCGCACAGCGCCACCGCGGCGCCCTCCCGGACGCAAACCAGAGCAGTGGCCTTGCCGATGCCCTGTGCGGCACCGGTGATCGCGATCGATTTTCCCTCGAGCAGTTTCATATTCAGTGATCCTGACAGTGATCCGAACAGTGCTAGTGGGCCTGCGCCTGCCATGACTGCGCCGCAGAGATCGAGCGCAAGACGCGCTCTTCATCGCCCTCGCCTCGAGGGAACTCATCCACGAAGCGGCCTTCGGCCATGACGAGCACTCGATCGGCTACACCTAGGACTTCTTCGAGCTCCGAGGACACGAGAATCACCCCGACGCCGTTGTCAGCCAGATCGACGATCAGACGGTAGATTTCATGTCGGGTGGCCGCGTCCACGCCTTTGGTAGGCTCGTCCAATAGCAGGATCCTGGGCTCGCGCAGCAGCGCGCGCGCAAAGAGCAGTTTCTGTTGATTGCCACCGCTCAAATGAGCGACGTTGGCCTCGTCAGAAGCGGCTTTGACCTTCAATTGCTGCATCTTCTGCAGCACGCTGCGCCGTTCTGCGGCGGAGCGCACGAGGCCCGCCTGAGAGAACGGTTTCAGATTGCCGATCGTGATATTCGCCCGCAACGGCAGATTGAAGAGGAGCCCGTCTTTCTTGCGATCCTCGGTGAGCAAGGCCATGCCGAGCTCCTGGGCCTGCCGAGGCGAGCGGATGGCTCGTTCGCGCCCCTCGATGAAGATCTTTCCGCCGTGAGTCAAAGCGCCGTAGAGGGCGCTCAATAACTCCGTCCGACCGGCACCGAGCAAGCCCGCGATGCCCAATATCTCGCCGCGTCGCAATTCCAGGCTCACGTCCCGGACGCACTGTCGGCCCCGGTGAGTGACGGAGAAGTGCTCCAGCTTCAAGAGCGAGCTGTGCTCGAGAGGCGCCCGACGCTGCGGGAATTGCAGTTCCACCTTGAAGCCGGACATCGAGGCGATCAGCCGCGCGATGTCGAAGTCCGCTCGCTCGACGTCCTCGGCGATCACCCCATCGCGCAGAACCGACGCTCGATCGCACAGCGCCAGCACTTCGGGCAGGCGATGCGTGATATAGATCATCGTCGTACCGTGCGCCTGGAGCGTCCTCAGCACGGCAAAGAGCTTTTCGATTTCGGAAGACGACAGCGAGGCGGTGGGCTCATCCAGGATCAACACCGCCGGGCGAGCCACCAGAGCACGGGCGATCATCACCAAGTGCCGTTGCGCCGCCGTGAGTGTGAGCATCGGCGTCTCAGGGTCGAAGGGCAGGCCGAGCTCATCCAGCAACAATTGGGCGCGGTGATGAAGCTGCTTCCAATCCACCAGGGAGCGAGCATTGAGGCCGGTCTGTCCGACAAAGATGTTCTCAGCGACGCTCAGAGACTCGATGACCTCGATTTCCTGAGGCACATAACCGACGCCATTCTTGCGCGCCTGCGCGGGCGAGTGAAACTGAACGGTTCGCCCCTGAATCCAAATCTCGCCCTCGAACGATCCATTCGGGTACACCCCGTTCAAAATCTTGACCAGGGTGGACTTGCCGGCGCCGTTCTGTCCGAGGAGGGCATGAATCTCGCCGTGGCGGATCTGCAGCGTGCAGCCGCGCAATGCCGGAACACCAGCGAAGCTCTTGCGGATCTCGCGCGCCTCAACCGCCCAAGATTCGGACGGGGTATTCACTGTTTTGCCTTATCCAGGAGGGCGTAATAGCGATCCAAGTCGGCGGCGGTGATGACCTTGGCCGGCAAGGGATTGCGGAACGGCACTTTTTCGCCGCGGGCCAATGCGGCGAGCAGATCGGCCGCTTTGGATCCTTCTTCGTACAGCGGCTGCGCGACCACCCCGTAGACCTCGCCGGACTTGATCAGATCCAGATTGGCGCGGATGTAATCCATGCCAATGATGATGAGCTTGCGATCGGCAGTGCGCGCCGCACCCGCCCAGGTTTGCGCGCCATTGCCGGTGGTGGAGAACACGCCCGTGATGTCCGGATGGCCTTGCAGCAGGCTGATGGCCCGGGCTTTCGCGGCCGTGGGCTCGAATCCTTCGAGCTGCGGCTCGAGCACTCGGATCTTGGGAAAGTGTTGCGCTATCCCTTGCTTGAAAAAGGCCGCCTTGGTGTTTTCTTCCACATTGAAGCTGCCTTGCGTCACCGCGACGACGCCCTGGCCGCCGAGCTTCTCTCCCACCGCCAGTGCCGCCTCTTCGCCCACCTGCGAGAGGTCTTCACCCGTGGCCGCGGAGAGGCCTTTGATCTCGTTAGGTGTAGGCAGTTCATGCCAGGTCACCACGGGCCGCCCTTCGCGAGAGAGCTTCTCGATAAAGGGATAAATGGAGGTGTCGAGTGCCAGCACGCCCACTGCACCGAACGGACGGCGTGACAAGGCTGCTTCCGCCAGCGGGATCGTCGCCGCAACATCGAGCGTCGTCGCGCTGGCATTGCCGACCACTTCACAAGAGAGGCCCAGTTGCCGGCAGCGATCCAAAAATCCCGCCTGCATGATTTTGCAGACCGGGTGATCGCGCAGCGGATGCACCCACAGAAGGCTTTGGGCCGCATTCAAAGGCTTCACGGAAGCGGGTTTGAACATCCATGCCGCTAGACCTAAGGCCGCGAGACCTAAAAGCGCTAACACCCATTTTTTTCGCACCCCAGGAACGTACGTATCCGTGTGGGTGGGAGCCGTGTCCCGACTGTGCAAACCCTCCAGAGCCAGGCGTCGCCGCACGGTGTCCAAGCCCACCGCGGCGATCATGATCAGCCCCACCGCGATCTGCTGCCAGTTGGCGCTCACGCCCACGGTCACGAGACCGCTTTGCACGACTTGCAGCAGCAGTACGCCCATCAATCCGCCGACGATCGTGCCCACACCGCCAAACAAACTGACGCCGCCCACGACCACGCCCGCGATCACGGCGAGCTCCCAACCTGAGCCGATGCTGGTGGTGGCACTGGCCAGGTCGGCCATGACGAACAGGCCGGCGACGGCGGACAACGCTCCCGCGGCCACGAACGCACCGATCTTGTAGCGGTGCGTGGCAATTCCGACGAGGTCGGCCACACGCGCATTGCCGCCCACCGCATACATGTTGCGGCCGATGACAGACTGGCGCAGCAGAATGTCCGCGGCCACAGCGGCGGCGAGGAAGAACACAAAACTCCATCCCAGGCCCGCGATCACCGCTTGCCGGCCAAACGCGCCGATGCTCGCGGGCAGCGGGTAGACCGGATAGCCCCCCGTGACGATTTGGATCAAACCCTGTCCGATGAACAGCATCCCCAGAGTTTGAATGAACGCGGGAATCTTCAAGCGCACGACGGCCCATCCATTGACCAGTCCCAGCGCGCCTCCGCAGAGCACACCACCAAGCAGGGCCGCGGGCACCGGCCAGCCCCACGCCGTCATCAGCTTGCCGCTGACCACTGCGGCGAGCCCCGCCACCGAGCCCACCGACAGATCGAACTCGCCGTTGATCAGGAGGATCGTCTGACCAATGGCGATGATGCCGATGAAGGACACGATATTGAGCATGGCCCGCAAGTTCCGCTCGGAGAGGAAGGCGGGCTCGAGCAGGAAGAACAGCAGGGCGATCACGATCAGTGCGCCGATGACGCCGGTTTCCCCCAGCGCCAGGAGGCGGATGAAGCGCTCTCGGGCCGAGCGTGTTGCTGCTGAAAGGTTTGCCGCCATCCATCCCCCGGATGCCCTGAGAATCAGGATTGTCGGTGGCCAATATCAGATATATCTTTGTCCAGGTCAATGGATACGACACTCCGCATCCGCAGACAAGGCCTGCCCGCGTCGCTTACACTGCCTCCCGCAAGAGGAGCCTCCGTCGTGAGCGACCGCAAGATCAAGAAGCCCAAATCCCTGACCCTGCTGGCCTTGGAGAAGATCCGGGAGGGCATCACCCGCGGCGACTATGCCCTGGGCGCCCCCCTGTACGAAAAAGTCCTGGCCGAGGAGTTCGGGATCAGCAAGACACCGGTGCGCGAGGCGCTGGTTCAGCTGCAGCGCGAAGGGCTCGTGGTGGTCCAGCCGCATTCGGGCACCTTCGTGTTCGAGCTGGCGGACGGGGAGGTCACCGAGCTGTGCGAGCTACGGCTGATCCTGGAGACCAATGCCCTGCAGCTGGGCATGCGCCGCCAGGCGGGGCGCCTCATCGCCGAGCTCGACATCCTGGTGCAGGCCATGCGCGAGGCGCTCAAGAAGAAGCAGATTTCTCCGTACCGCGAGCTCGACGCGCAGTTCCACCGTGCCTTCTTCAAGCACTGCGGCAACGCCTACCTCGCGGGGAGCTACGCTCTTATCGAGGCGAAGCTGCAGACCCTGCGGGTCAATCTCATGAAGCCTCTGCCGAACTTGAGCAAGATGTCCATGGAGGAGCATCTGAAGATCACTCAGGCGCTCAAGGAATCCAAGACCTCCAAGGCTATCGATATCCTCGGCGCTCACATCAAGCGGGCCCGCGAGCTCATGCGTGGCCTGCATGAAGCGGACCCGGTCAACGTCGCGCAGCTGGAGGACTGATGCTTGAGATTCGCGCCGGTGAACTGAGCGTGGGGCTGGTGCCCGAGATCGGCGGCAGCATGGCCTATTTCCGCCGCGGCGGGATCGATCTGATGCGACCCCTGTCAGCCGAAGCGCTGCGCTCCGGCAATGTCCTCGGCGTGGCCATGTTCCCCATGCTGCCCTATGTCAACCGTATCGCCGGCAACGCCTTCACCTTCGAAGGGCGGACCTACCGATTCGAGGCGAACCATCCACCGGAGCGATTCAATGTGCACGGGACCGGCTGGCACATGCCTTGGCGCGTCGAGGCGGTCACCGAGTCCGAGGCGGTGCTGGGACTTGCGTGCTTGAGGCCAGATGAGCCCTATTCCTACCAGGCCACGCAACGTTTCCGGCTGATGGCCGATCGCCTGGAAGTGACCACGGCCATCACGAATCGCGGTGAGCGTCCCATGCCCTTCGGCTTCGGTCAGCACCCCTGGTTCGAGCGCAATCCGGACACAATTCTCCAGTTCCACGCCCCGCAGTTTTGGCTCGAAGGCCCCGACAGCATCGCCACCGATCCCATCACCACCCCACCGGAACTGGACTTCAGCACCGGTGGACCGCTGCCGACCACCTGGCGCAACAATGACTACGGCCGCTGGAGTGGCGTGGCGCAGATTCGTTACCCCTCGCGGGGCGTCGGCCTGCGTATCGAAGCCGACCCCGTCTTCAAGCATCTTATGTTCTATGCCGATCCCACCCAGCCCTACTTCTGCCTGGAGCCGCAGACCCACGTCGTCTGCGCCTTCAACAAGACGGGACAGGGCCTCGACGCCGATCTCGGCGTGATTGTTCTTAAGCCTGGGGAAGCGACGCAGGGGGCGATGAACTTCATACCGTTGTCGCTTTGAGTCCTCACGAGTGTCTCACGCCGCTGCCGGAGAATGGTGTTGTGTTGACAGATATATCTGATATCTTTGTCAAAGCAGGATTGTTTGCACGCGGCGGAGTGAGGCTCATTGGATTCGAAAGTGGCATTGGTGACCGGCGGCGCCCAAGGCTTGGGTGCTGCGACCGCCGTGGCCTTGGTTACTCGCGGCTGTTCCGTGGCCGTGGCGGACATTGACGAAGCGGGAGCCCGCCGCACGGCAGAGTTATGCGAACGGTTGAGGCCTGCAGTATCGGTCTCGGCCAGGGCGTTTCCCATCGTTGTCGACCTCGCCACGCCCGACGGTCCACAGTCCATGGTTGATGAAGCTTGCCGACGCCTTGAGCGATTGGATGTTCTCATCAACTGCGCAGCCTACGCGCCGGTGGAGTCCTTTCTCGAAATGACGCCGAAGAGCTGGGAAGCCGCCCTGCTCATCAACGTGCGCGCCGTGGCCCTCGCCATGTCCGCGGCGGGCCGTGTCATGGTCCGCCAACGCTCCGGCCACATCGTCAATGTGACCTCCGCGGCCGCGCGCATGGCGGTGCCAAACTTTGCCACCTACGCCGCGACGAAGGCCGCCGTGGACGCGCTTACTCGCGTCGGCGCGGTGGCTCTCGGCCCGCACGGCGTGCGCGTCAACGGCTTCTCACCCGGCATGATGGACACGCCCATGCAGGAGAGTATCGAAGCCCGCTTCGCTCGCCTGGAAGAGCGCTCCGACGTCGCCGCCTTCAAAGCGGAGCGCACCGCGCGCGTGCCTCTAAAGCGCCGCACCACACCTCAAGAAATGGCCGAGTCCCTTGTATGGCTGGCCCTCGATTCACCCTCCTACATGACCGCCGAGCGACTGAACGTCACCGGCGGTCTGGACAAGGACTGAAGCAAAACCATGTCAGCACACTCCAACGTCGCGATCGCCCCCGAGTCCACCTCACCCCACGTTTCCGCGGAAACACTGCTTAAGCTTTTCGAGGTGATGCTGCGCATCCGCCGCTTCGAAGAGACCGCGGCGGAGCTCTTCAAGAAAGGCGCCCTCAAGGGCACCGCCCACAGCTACGTGGGTGAGGAAGCCATCGCGGCCGGCACCTGCGCGAATCTCACTCAAGAGGATTACGTGGGCAGCTACCACCGCGGCCACGGTCACTGCATCGCCAAGGGCGCCCGGACGGATCGCATGCTGGCGGAGCTCCTGGGCAAGGCCACTGGCTACTGCCACGGCCTCGGCGGTTCCATGCATGTGGCCGATCTCGAACTCAACATTCTCGGCGCCAACGGCGTTGTAGGGGCCACCATGCCCCTGGGCGCCGGCGCGGCCCTGGCCGCGAAGTATCGCGGCACCCGCGCGGTATCGGTGGCTTTCTTCGGGGACGGCGGCGCCAACCAGGGTGTCTTTCACGAAGCGCTCAACCTCGCCGCGGTCTGGAAGCTGCCCATGGTGTTCGTCTGCGAGAACAATCAATACGCGCTCAATACCGCCTTCCACCAGACCACCTCCGTCCCCCAGATCGCGATGCGCTCGGTGGCCTATGGGGTACCCGGGAAAACCATCGATGGCAACGATGCGATTGAGGTGTACACCGTCGTGGGCGAGGCCATCGAGCGCGCTCGTTCCGGGCAAGGGCCGAGTCTGATTGAAGCCATGACCTGGCGCTGGGGTCCGCACAGCATGCGGGCTAATTTGAGGGAGCCGCGCACCGAAGAAGAGATGACCGCCTGGAAGGCGCGCGATCCCTTGATCCGGCATGAGGAGCGGATGCGAGCGCAGCGCATACCCGCCGAGAAGATCGCCTCGCTCAAAGCATCGGTCGAAAAGGAGATCGGGGAGGCTGTCGCCTTTGCCACCGCCAGTCCCGAGCCCGAGCTGTCCATCCTGGATTCGGCTGTGTACGTGCCGCACGTGGCCCACCGTGAGCCTGGACTCAATACGCAACGCCAGCTCTCCTTCGCCGAAGCGCTGAATGAAGCGCTGCGCCAGGAAATGCAGCGTGACTCCAGCGTCCTGATCCTGGGCGAGGACATCGCCGAGACCGGCGGGATCTTTCAGGTGACCAAGGGTCTATCCGCCGAGTTCGGCACCGACCGGGTGCGCGACACGCCCATCTCCGAGGCCACCTTCTGCGGGGCCGGCGTCGGTGCGGCGCTGGCGGGTCTGCGGCCTGTGGTCGAAGTGCAGATCTTCGACTTCGTCACCCAGATGATGGACATGATCGTGAACCAGGCCGCGAAGTTTCGCTTCATGAATGGCGGGACCGCCAAGGTTCCTCTGGTCATCCGCGGGCCCCAGGGCGGCGGCATTCGGCTAGCCGCCCAGCACAGTCAAAGCCTGGAAGCCTGGTTTGCGCACATCCCCGGTCTGGTCGTGGTGGCGCCTTCGACGCCCTACGACGCCAAGGGATTGCTCATCGCTGCGATTCGCGATGACAACCCCGTCATCTTCCTCGAGCACAAGATGCTGTATTTGAGCGAGCGTGGTCCCGTGCCCGAGGAAAGCTACGCCATCCCCTTAGGCAAGGCCGCCATCCGGCGCGAAGGCAAAGACGTAACCGTCGTGGCGATACAGGCCATGGTGGCCAAGGCGCTCTCGGCCGCCGTGCAGCTCGAACGCGACGGCATCAGCGTGGAAGTGATCGATCCGCGCACCATCCGCCCACTGGATGAAGAGACGATCCTGGCTTCGGTCCGCAAGACCCATCGATTGCTGATTGTCCATGAAGCCTGCAAGACCGGCGGCTTCGGCGCCGAAGTCGCCGCGATGGTGTCGGAAAAAGCGTTCGCCGCCTTGCAGGCTCCGATATCCCGGGTTGCGGCGCGCGATACGCCCATGCCCTTCAACGACAAGCTCGAAACGGCGGTCATTCCCTCACGAGATTCCATCGTGAGCGCGGTGCGCACACTGATGGAGGCTTAAAATCAATGCCGATGAATATTTTGATGCCCGCCTCGATGGCCAATGGCAATTTGGCGCGCTGGCTGAAACAGGTGGGAGAGCGGATCAGGGCCGGAGATGTCATCGCCGAAGTGGAGACCGACAAGGCACTGATGGAGATTGAATCGCCTTACGAGGGCGTGCTGGCGGAGATCCGGGTGCCGGAAGGCACAACAGGCATTGCCAAAGATACTGTACTCGCCGTGCTCGCGGAGTAGCGATGATTGACATTCGATGCGTCGTTGAAGCCCAAGCGCTCCTCGGCGAGGGCACGTGCTGGGATGGCGCAGCGCAGTGTCTGTGGTGGCTGGATATCTTCGGCCAAGCCCTTCATCGCTACGAGCCGGCCACCGGCCGGACCCAGACGTTTCCCACGCCTGTTCGGCCCGGTTGTCTGGCTGTTCGGGACCGAGGCGGGCTCATCCTCGCCATGGGGGATGGATTTCACTTCTTCGATCCCTCGACGAGAGTGTTCCAACCCATTGTGGATGCGGAGGCGGACCTTCCCGACACCCGCATGAACGACGGCAAGACCGACCGGCAGGGCCGGTTCTGGTCGGGCACCGTGTTCGAGGCCGAGGGGAAAACACCGCAGGCCATCGGTTCGCTGTACCGCTTGAACACCGATCTGACCTGTCATCGGGCGGCGCAGGGATTCGCCTGTTCCAATGGCTTGGCGTGGAGCCCGGACAGCCGCACGGTGTACTTCACCGACAGTACTACGCCCTATGTCTGGGCATGGGACTTCGACGCCGTGGACGGAGCGATCGAGAATCGCCGCGTGTTCATCGATCTGTCGTCCGTCAACGGCGTCTGCGACGGCGCCACCGTGGATGCCGAAGGGTGCTACTGGCTCACGCTGCCCTTCAAAAGCCAGGTTCAGCGATACGACCCGAAGGGCAAGTTGATGCAGGCGATCGAGCTGCCAACCGATACACCGACATGTTGCGAATTTGGCGGCAAGGATCTGGATGTTTTGTACGTGACCACAGCCACGCTGCGGCGTACACCCCAGCAACTTCAGAATCAGCCCTTGGCTGGCGGTCTGTTCGCGATCGATGTCGGGGTCAAAGGATTGCCTTCGGTTCCGTTCAAAGGATGATGGGTCCAGCGGGGTCTTGTTTAAGCTTTCAGCGGTTGTACAAGCTCAAGGAAAGACGAAGTGTTCCGGGACAGGCGCACTTGATATTTAAACGACATGCTACCCGGAAGCTGCCGGATGCGATAAAGAGGGGTGCCCACGATCCGTATATATGCATCCGTCCGTTTCGATCAGTCCGCGCAAGCAGGCTATTGAGAGGGAGCGGTCGCCGATGGCAAGTCCTACCACGTAGGCCTGAAGCGGGCGATCAGGATTTAAGGGGACGATTCTGTGACGCATCGGACACCTCAAGCCTTCCATGGATTGATGCTCCCAAGTGGTGCCGAGGATCGGAGTCGGCTATGTGACCGGGCCGCGGCGCGGAGCATGAAGCCGGCCACTTGCGCATCGACCCTGCTCAGGGCGCATTTGCGGGCACTCGCGCCTTTACCGAAGCGGGAGCTGGCGGCGCTGATGCAGGTCGTGAACGAGCTGGGCGCGGTGGGTCGAAACCTCAATCAGATCGCCCGTGCCATGAACCAAGGGGCGCGGGTTGCCGGGCCAACCCGGGAGGAGTTGCGGGCCATCCTTAAAGCTTGCGCGGGCCTGCGGGATCATGTTGACGCTCGGGAGGAGCCGGGTTGGCTTGATATCGTCAGCTATGGCCGCCGTGGACCGGGGCAGCGTGGGCCGCTGCGGCCGTACTATGAGGCGATCGCGCGAACTACGAGCCGCGTTCCGGAAGTGATGGTCAAGGTGACCGGTGGTGGTCGGAATGTTCGCCAGGTCCGGGACGAGATCAGTTATTTCGGTCGAAAGGGAAAGCTGGAGATCGAGACTGACGACGGCCAGCGGCTGCAGGGGGCTGGCATCGATAAACAGATCATCGAGGACTGGGATCTCGATCTCGAGGGTTTGCGCGGCTGTAGTCCGTATGACGGAAAATCTGGACGCCGCTCGCCTAAGATCGTCTACAACTTGATGTTTTCGATGCCGCCGGGGACGCCGCCGCAGAAGGTCTGGGCGGCGGCGAAGAAATTTGCGCTGGAGAAGTTCGCGCTGAGTCACCGGTATGCGATGGTGCTGCATACGGACGAGAGGCATCCTCATGTTCATATGCTGGTGAAGGCAAGGAGCGAGGAGGGCGTGAGGCTGCATATTACCAAGCCCATGCTGCGGGAGTGGAGGCAGGAATTCGCGCGGTATCTGCGGGAGTTGGGTGTCGCGGCCAATGCGACCGACCGTAAGTCGCGTGGGCAGACTAAGCCGCGTAAGTTGGATGGGATATATCGCGCGCACCTCCGCGGCGAATCCTCTCACATGCGCGAGCGTGCCGAAGCCGTGGAAGCAGAGATGCTGAAAGGTCGCGTCAACGCTGAACTCGGCAAAGTAAAGCTGATTGAAACCCGGAGGGCGATCGAACACGGATGGAGGGCTGTCAGAGCCCATTTTGACAACGAAAAACAGTTCGATCTCGCCAATCGTGTTATAGATTTTTTGGACCGGATACCCGTGCCTCGCACCGAAAAGGAGCACATCGCCATTGCATTGGCGCAACATGTGAAACGACGCCATACTCAAGAGCGTCACTCAACGCGATAACTCCTGAGTAATAACCTGTTTCAGATGAAGGTTATCGCGACGGCGAGACTTGGCCGAGATGGTACGAAAAAGCATACAATATGGCTGGTCCTGCCAGAAGAGTGCCATAATCTATGACATACTTGGCGAGCATATTTTCCAGAAAATCTCAAGCATGCGATATAGCGCTTTGCCCACCACTTATTGTATAGTTACTGGCGTAAAGCCGTCGTAGTATCGGTATTTGCCTTGGGCACAGGAAATTTCATGGACAGAGAGCATTTATACCCGCGTAATCTCCTAAGTAGCTATTCTACGAGGCAGCATTTTTTTGCGAGATCGCCTGGTATTGTCTCAGTTGGTCACGATGCTATAAATCAGATTGTGTTGCGATTAGTTTTTGCGCCGAGATTTGCACGTCCATGACTGAATATGGGCAAACTAACGCTCCAAAACCCAGCATCATAAATATTCTTATTGACTGGGATAATGTCCATTCTTTATGGAAAGGGAAGGGCGTGAAATATGTTGTTTCGGAATGTATTTCCAAGGCAAAAATTATCTCATCAAGTGGCCTTCTGAGAGTAAAAGCTCGTCTTTACGGCGGCTGGTTTTTAGAGGCATCACTCTCGAGGCAAGCGCAAGACCTGACTGCTGAGATTCAGAGAGCCTATCCCTATGCGCATTCAAATTCTGAAACTTCCAAGGTAATAGTTGACGCCGAGCTTGCTACATCTGTCGCTCAAGATACAAAATCGGTCTTTACTCATACATTTCGTCAACGAGAATTTTCCGGAAAAATCGTCTGCGGTCCTAGGCCTTTTATCGGATGTATAAAACCGGCAAACTGCCCGGCGATAACACTCTCGGCTATTTTAGATCAGCAAAAGTGTTCGGATCATGGCTGTTCTGTTTCTGTAGAGTCAATGCTGAGCCGTGCAGAACAAAAACTCGTTGATACAGTGCTGGCTCTTGATATCGCGTTCTATTCTCGCTTTCAAAATAGAAATATTGTCGTTGTCACAAGTGATGACGATATTGTTCCGGCTATGCACGTGGCAATTCTTAACGGCGCAAAAGTAACTCATATTCATCCAACGCCGGGTAGAGCTACTCCGGGTCACTACGCGAGAATTTTTTCTGGAAACTACAAAGCAATCTCGTTTGAGTATCGAACATGAATTTCAATGAATTTAAAAGAGTTCTTACGGCATTTGCAGATACACCGGCGGACGTTGACGCAACGAAAGGTGGTCTAATTGTTCAAATACGAGACGAATTAATTGAAGGGCGTCTATCTCTGGATGGCGGTGACGTGTATGTTGAGGAGAATGGGGAAAAAATCTCTGCGTCGCGTTGGTTGATTAATCGTATCGCAAAGCTACCTCTACTTGCAGATCGAATAATTTCATATGTTCCTCACGTTTCTTCATTTGTAGTGCCCGCAGGAAGGCTTCTAGATCAACTAGAGGAGTCTTCGTCAGACGACGAAGAGCCTGCTCTTGATGCCAAAGCGACGGTGCTTCAAATTCTTGGTAGGAAGCCGGCCGGAACTACAAGTGTTCTATATTTGACAGCAGATGCAGGTGAGGGAAAAACGTCTTTGATCAATCATCTTGCAAATATTCAGGCAAAAAGATTTAAAGCGAAAGAGTCTGATTGGATTTTAGTGCCTATACCACTTGGAGGGCGAGGATTTCTAAGATTTGACGATGTGACGATTGCTGCATTAGTCAATCGGCTCCGCTTTCAGTTTTTTTACTACGATGCTTTTTTAGAGTTGGTTAGGCTTGGCGTAATTGTTCCGGCATTTGACGGATTTGAAGAGATGTTTATCGAGGGATCGTCGGGCGAGGCCGTGTCCGCCTTGGGAAATTTAGTTAAAAGTCTGCAATCTTCAGGGAGCGTGCTTGTTGCGGCAAGAAAGGCTTTCTTTGAATATCGTAGTTTTCGTACTCAGGCAAGGCTATTTGATGCGGTAGGATCGGATTCCGTTTCATTTGCAAGAATTGGGTTGCAGAGGTGGACAGAGAATCAATTTGTTGAATATGCGAAGGCAAGAGGATTTCCGCAGCCAGAGGAATTGTACGCGCGAGTTTCTGCAAAATTAAGATCGGATCACCCAATACTAACAAGGGCGGTCCTGGTAAGACGTCTTTTAGATGTCGCATCAGAAAATAACGACATTGGCGAACTCCTTAACCAAGTTGGCAACACCCCTCAGGACTATTTTTTCCAGTTTGTTAACGCTATCGTTGAGCGTGAGGCAGAGCAGAAATGGTTAGATAAAGCTGGAGATGCAGCATCTCCTCTTCTGTCAATCGACGAGCACAATGAGCTGCTCTCGATGGTTGCGCAAGAGATGTGGATAGCCTCTTCAAATGTGCTCCGCGCTGATGTGTTGGAGGTAATAGCGGATGTTTACACTGAATCAAAACGAAAGGCGCCAGCGGTTGCTCGCCAGGTTAGAGAACGATTGAGAGATCATCCACTGCTCGTTTCTGCGGTACAGCCAAGGGATTCATTTTTGTTTGACCACGAGGATTTTCAGGAGTTTTATCTCGGTCAGGCTACGGGTGCGGCATTGCTTCGGCAGGAAAAAGGTGAGTTGACGGAGCTAATGCGAGTGGGCAGTATTCCGCGAGAGACATGTGAGCATGCCGCGTTGTATGTGGCTCGTAATGGTGGCAACGCTGGAAGAATAGCCGAGATGCTGCAGTCGATATCGGATACGGAGCGAGGTTCCTCTTTTATTAGAGACAATGCGGCCGCGCTTGCTATCGCGATAATCCATTATTTAAAAGTAAGGGATTTTAGAATATCTAAAATGATGTTTCCTTCGGACGCGTTAAGTGGCCGTACGCTGCATAACATATCTTTTGAGGGCTGCTATTTTCAACCGACTACGCTTATAGACACGGAATTGGTAAACTGTGATTTCACAGATTGCCAATTTGATAGACTAGAAGTCTCAGATCAAAAATCAATCAGATCGACACTGCTTAGATGTGAGATTGGAAGTGTGTATCGAAGTGATCGAGATGATCAGCTGTATGATCCAAATACAATTGACAAAGCCCTGCAAGAAAATGGCTTTGCTGTAAAAGACAATAGATCCGGCGATCAGCCTTTGTTGCAGTTGGTGGACCCGGAAATAGAAGTTCTCGAGCGGATGCTCCGAGTCTTTATGCGAACTAGCCACGCTAACGAGAATGTGATTAAAACCCGTTTGGGCACGAAAGCCAACATGTTCTTTGATAACATGTTGCCCCGACTCCTGCGGCATCCGGTGCTTGTTGAGGTTCCTTATCACGGCTCTGGTACTCAGAGGCGGTACAAGCTGTGCATTCCTATGCAGGATGTTCAAAAAAGTCTATCAAAATGCAGTGGAAGTTTTGCTCTGTTTTTCTCGAGCTTATCCGAGAGAGAGGGGAGCCAAGCTGGCTAGCATAAGTTTTATCATGATTGATCGTCGAGCGTGCATTTCGAGGCTATGATTTGATGTTCTCCTGTTCATGCGCCTCAACCATCTTGCGAATAGATTAGGACGGGTCGCCTCAAAAGTTGAATAATTGGAAGGATAGCGATGGTCGACACAATGGACAAGGGCGCGCACTTCTTTCGCTGCGACTTTCAGGTTCACACACCTCGCGACCTCCGCTGGGCGGGTGTAAATGCTATTACCCCTGAAGAGCGTGCCGTTTATGCGAGAGAGTTGATTCGTGCGTGCCGCGAAAAAGGGTTGGGCGCCATTGCAATTACGGATCATCATGACTTGGCATTTTTCCCATATGTCAGAAATGCGGCTCTGACCGAACTGGACGAAGCGGTCGGTTCCTTGAGCGCTATTTCAAAAACAATTATTTTTCCAGGTATTGAGCTCACGTTAAGTTCACCAAGCTGTCAAGTATTGCTTATTTTTGATGCAGACTTTCCTGATAATCTATTTCAAAGCGTTTTGACTGTTCTGGCGATTACGCCTTCCCTAGACGGGGATAAGCATCACGCTCCAATTCAACGCATTCCGGCCGACGTGGTGGGCGGCCTTCCAGACTTGTACAGAAAGCTAAATCAGTACGATCATATTCGAGGTCGATTTATCGTGCTTCCTAACGTTTCAGACGGAGGAAATCGCACGTTATTAAGATCTGGTTTTGCGGATTTCTATAAAACAATGCCCTGCGTTGGCGGGTATGTCGATGGGTTGATTTCTAAGCTAGGTAACGGAAATCGAGAAATTATCTCTGGGAATAATCAAGCATATGGTTGCAAGAGCATCGCCGTATTTCAGACATCGGATTGCAGATGCCGTGACCATGCGGATCTTGGTTCGGCATCGACTTGGGTAAAATGGGCGACTCCGACTGCAGAGGCATTGCGGCAAGCGTGCTTGGCTGAGGGTTCAAGAATATCACAGGAGTTACCGCAGCTTCCGACAAGCATGATACGCTCGTTGCACGTATCTAATAGCGAATTTCTGGGTCCGATAGATTTGTATCTCAATCCCCAATATACGGCTCTCATCGGTAGTCGAGGTACAGGAAAATCCACGATTCTTGAGTACTTGCGATGGGGTTTGTGCGACGAGCATAGTGTTGACGAAGACCAGTCAGACACCGAATCAGTCTCCGTCCGTCAGCAAAGATTGATCGATAATACGCTAAAGAAGTATTCCGCGACCGTCGAAGTCCGTTTTGAGATCAATGGCGTAGCTCATCTAGTAAGACGGAGAAGTGCGACTGATGAGATTCTGTTAAAAATTGGAGAGTCTGAGCTTCAAGCTTGTACAAAGGAGGACATTCGGACCCTTCTTTCGATTGAAGCATATAGTCAGAAGCAGCTGAGTCGTGTTGGGCACCGCGTAAATGACCTTAACAAGTTTGTGAGATCTGGAATTAAGACTGAGCTGGACTCGATTGACGGGCAGTTCCGGTCGATTATCTCTCAGTCCAGGCAGGCGTATACCCAGCTATGCCGCAAACAGGTTGTTGAAAAAGGTCTTCGTGAGGACCGGCTCTCGATAGAGTCCTTATCTAAGCAAGCTCAGGCTGTTAGAGGATCTCTGAGTGGCTTGACGCCAGAGCAGCAAGAGTTGCTTTCTAAACAGCCAACGTATTTAGAAACCGAGCTGCAGTTAGAAAAGTGGGACGTTGAGTTTCGTGAGGTCCGATCGGCAGTTTTGGCTTTGTCCAAGAAACTATCAACTATTCCGTCTTCTCCGAAGTCGCCCCTCGGCGAGCATCCTGAGAAAAATGCGGTGACAAGAATTCACGATGAGTTGCGGAGGCATACAGAGCGTCTCTCTGAGTTATCATCGAAAATGGCAGATGTCCTCGCTGAGGCTATCGATACAGACGGCAATATTATTGGGGCCTACAAGGAATCTCGCGATCTGTGGGAAAGTTCAAAGTCTTCATTTAATGCGGAGTATCAATCCGCAAAGAGTGCCGCTTCATCTCACGAAGCCCAATTGAATGCGCTTAGCGAGCTTGAGCAAAAGATTAGAGAAATAAGTCAGCGGATCAGTCTGGTAGAAAACGAGATTGGTGGTCTTGGAGACCCGGAGGCGATGTTCAGGAAGATTCGCGATTTATGGAAAGAGCTTCATCGGCATAAGGGTGATCTGTATGCGGAACAGTGTGCGAAACTTACAGAACTTTCTGGTGGCGTAATTCGCGCTACAGCGCGCAGAGGCGCGAGTATTGTCGCGCTTGATGAGCAGATTAGGGCGATCACAAAAGGTTCTGGGCTTCGTAGCCAGAAGATTGAAGGGATGCTGGAGGCGATACGCGCGGCGGCTGACCCTGTTGCATTCTGGGACGGTCTTCTTGACGAATTGGAGAAGCTGGCCCATTACACGCCAGGAGAGCAGGGTGCAATAAGACCGGAGTCTCCATCTCTGGGTCAGTGCGGACTAGCAGATGGGGACCTCTCCAGATTAGCAGAGAAGGTGTCGCCAGAGAACTGGCTAGAACTGGCGTTGACCTCGCTGGACGACGAGATCATGTTTGAGTATCGGACAAAGGAACAGGAGTACATTCCTTTTGAAAATGCGTCAGCCGGACAACAGGCGACGGCGCTTCTTATAACATTGCTTAATCAACCAGGACCGCCACTTATAATAGATCAGCCTGAGGATGATCTAGACAATCAGATTATATTCGACATCGTGCAACGTGTCTGGAAAGCCAAGACTCGCCGTCAACTTGTCTTTTCTAGCCACAATGCGAATCTTGTAGTGAACGGAGACGCAGAGCTTGTAATATGGTGTGATTATCGCATTGCTGGTGATTTTTCGCGCGGTCGCATCGCTGATGAGGGAGCTATTGACATGCCTGATATTCGAGACTCTATAAAGTCCATAATGGAAGGTGGAGAGAAGGCATTTAAGCTGCGTCTGGAGAAATATGGATTCTAGTGGGAACGATTGAGCGATAGTGGGGATGCTATGCTCAAAATCCAATCGCGGGGGCGATAGCATCGCGATTAACACTGGAGGCAAAGATGGTAGCTCGAACACACCTGATACTCGCAGTCGGCCGCTGTCAACCTAGGTTCTACGCGCTGGCATACTTTGCGCTTATCCCGATTTTTGCTGCTGCCTATGCGTATACTCCGGGACTCTCACTCCAATGCGCACAGAGCGATGCGTGCGGAAAGTTTCAGGCTCTGTATTTCAGCACCGTCACTATCACAACACTTGGCTATGGGGACGTAATTCCTAAAGGCTGGGCCACCCAAGCTGCCGCCGGTATGGAGGCGCTTCTTGGTATAGTCGTGATCGGACTTTTCCTCAATTCGCTATCTTTCGCTATCAGTTCTGCAGCCCAACAAATGGAGGCTGAATCTCAGCGGAGGGCCCAAAGGAGCGCAGAACTTGTCCGATTCCGCAACTTTCTTAGCGTAGTGAGAGTGTATCTGGCAAGGTACAGACGCTACGTGATCGTAGCCACCACGCCTATCGGGCAGCAGCGACAGGAAAAACTGAGATCCGGCGTTGACATCGCCCAGGATTACAAGAGTCTTAAGATCAGCGACTTGCGTGACATATTGAAGCCGACTCTGCTCCTCTCCGATGATCCATTGCGCTCCAGCGCCTTCTACTATTTCAAAGCGCAGGACGACCTGCTTCAAGCGATACGAGAGTTCATGCAGAGTGTTGACTTAAGCAGATGGCCCGACATTGAGCAGCTCTGTAGAAAGTGGATCGAGAATTGCGCTGATTGGGATTGGCGAGACGGAATTTTAGTATGGGAGAAGGATTATAATAGCCAAAATTCGTTAGGTCGGATATTTGAGAAGATGCTTGCCGAATGGACTGGGGGAGCGGATTTGCTTCCCAGCAACGGTGTGAATCCGTTTATTGCGTTGTTTCATCTGATCAAAAACAGCTTAGAAATACTTGAAGAGTTCGACGCGAAAGTTCAGTCCCAAATTGTTCCAACGACCGTCTCGAACCGCTTTAACTAGAATGAGCGAGGATAAGAGTCATAATCGGGCTGTTTTTACGATTTCTCTTATAAAAGACAGTCCGCGAGCGGTTGTTCTTGTGAGATTTGGCTCATTTGCTGAGTTTCGCGTTGGGCCTAAATCATGTATCAGATCAAGTCGTGACTAGTACCGCTGCCCGACATGTTCGAATACGGACGCGCCCCAAAGCTCTGCGCGGCGAGATTGAGAAAGGGCGCAACAGCGGCAAACCTAAGCTGGCCTCTGAGGTGTTGAATAGACTTCAACGTAAATATTTGGCGATGGCTGCGGGGCGGCGAAGTAAATAACTGCTTAATTTAAAGCCTAGGTCTAGGTCAAGTGAAGGAATCAAGAGTAGGAGGCTAGTCCGGCCGGAGCGGACTTCAAATGGCATTTCTTGAGATTTTATGCCATTAATGCAAGATTTCAGCATGGAAAGCATGAATATATCCCTTCCCGAGCCCCTAAAGGAGTTCGTGGACGGTCAAATCGCGGCCGGCCGCTATAGCAGCGCTAGCGAATACGTCCGGGAACTAATTCGCAACGATGAGAAGCACAAGGCTCAGGGGCGTCTTGAGGCGCTGTTATTGGAGGGCCTGCAGGGTGAGGAGACCGAGCTGACGCGTGATGACTGGGCGGCGATTCGTAAAGAAGCTCAGGCGCGTGTCGCGGCAAATAAGAAGCTCAAGTAGTGGGGCGCGTCTATAAGCGCCCTGCGGCCAGGAGGGACTTGGTCGAGCACTATGTCTACCTCGCGGAGCGCTTCCTGGCACAGGTAGAGCAGACTTTCATCGATCTGACGGAGCACAAGGAGATGGGTGCTGCGCTGACGCTGCGTGACGCACGGTTGGCGGGTCTCCGGAAATGGCGTGTCAAGGACTTCGAGAAATTCCTGGTCTTTTACCTGCCGCGCTCCAACGGTGTATCCATCGTACGTGTTCTCCATGCCGCTCAGAATTGGTGGGCGAAGCTAGGGGTGATTTAGCCTCCGCGGCGAGCCGAGAAATGTTTCTTTTTTGTTTCCACTCTGCCGTAAATGAGCGTTAAGGTATGAATCCTTCAACCCTATGCGGCTTTTATCAATTTAACTATGTTTTCCGCTCGTAAGGAGTCGAGATAATCAGCCCAGGCCTGCATCATTTTCTTACGATCTCCCAACCGTTGCGCGCGATTATACGCTCCCCGAACTTTGTTCTTTTCAGCATGAGCAAGCTGTAACTCAATCAAATCCGGATGCCATCCCTGCTCATTGAGACAGGTTGAAGCGAGCGCCCGAAACCCATGTCCTGACATATCTTCCTTGGAATATCCAAGCCGACGCAGAGCGGCATTTACGGTGTTGTTTGACATTGGACGGTCCGCAGTTCGCAGGGCCGGAAACAAGTAGGTTCCATAGCCCGAAACGGCGTGGAGCTGCTTCAGTAGTTGAACCACTTGTTTCGCGAGCGGGACGAAATGCGGTCTGCGCATTTTCATGCGCTCTGACGGTATACGCCACTCGCCGGCATCAAGGTCGAACTCGCTCCAGGTCGCCTTACGCAGTTCTCCCGGTCGCACGAATACATACGGCGAAATCTTCAGCGCGTATGCCGTAGTGGGCTGGCCTGTGTATCCTTCGATCGCCCGTAACAGTTCTCCAATTCGGATTGGGTCGGTAATGGCAGCGCGGTTCTTCGTGACAATCGGGGCGAGGGCGCCACGGAGGTCAAGAGTGATGTCGCGATCGGCTCGTCCTGTCGCAACCGCAAATCTGAGAATCCGGCTGGCGAGCGAGCGCGCGCGATGAGCCGTTTCACGGATTCCATCGGCTTCAATCTTGCGCAGGGTTGCAAAGAGCTCCGCTGCCTTGATTTCCTTGATCGGTCGGGGGCCGAGGTCCGGAAGGAGAAAGGCTTCCATCATCCACTTTGTCTTGCGCGCCGTGATGGGTGCTATCGCAGCATGGATGCTACCGGTCGGCGGATTTGACTGCAGTTCGAACCACTCGCGGGCGATCGTTTCGAATGTATCGGTTCTCGCCGTCTTCGTCGCTTTGCGCTCGGCTGCGGGGTCGGCATTGTTGGCGACGAGTCGCCTCGCGTCGTCGCGCCGCTCCCGCGCCAGTTTCAGCGGGACATCAGGATAGACGCCAAAAGGAAAGCATCTTTATCTTTCCCGGCGACGAAGTATCGGAAGCGCCACCACTTCGAGCCATTGGGATTCACCAGTAAGGAGAGGCCGCCACCATCGGAAAGCTTGTAGGGCTTCTTTTGTGGCTTCGCCAGGCGAACTGCAGTGTCCGTCAATGCCATGAAATCCATCTCCAGGTGGACCTGGGTAACTCTGGTAAAAATTAGGGAGCGAAAGACCAGTTACCCAGGAAGTTACCCATCCCAGGATGGAGCTGTCAAGGGATAACCTGAAACATCCTGAGCCAGAAAGGCCTAAAAATACAGGAGAAATATGCGTTTTTTGAAATCGGACGAAACGCGCTGAAACCGTACGAAACTACCTTCTGGTGCCCGAGGTCGGACTCGAACCGACACGCTTTTAAGGGCGGCGGATTTTGAGTCCGCTGCGTCTACCAATTCCGCCACTCGGGCATCGAGCACCGGCCGCGCAGTATAAAGGAAGCTGCAACCTTTTCCGCCCCTCCCGCATCTAACCTCCCGTGACAAGGCTGGTCGAAATCGCCGCCGACCCCGACCTTCTGGCTGCGGCCCGCCGCGGGGACGACCGCGCCCGTCGGGAGCTGTATGAGCGCCTCGCGCCGGCCGTGTTCGGCCTCATCCGCCGCATGGTCGGCGGACGGGCCCAGGCCGAGGATCTGTTCCAGGACACCATGATCGCGTTTTACGAAAAACTGGATTCCTACCGGGGCGTTGCCCCCCTCGGCGCCTGGGCGCGCCAGATCGCCATCTCCAAATGCCTCATGTACCTGCGCTCCCCCTGGCAGCGCGCCCGCCTGCAGATGGACCGCCTCGACCCTGAGAGCGTCGGCCGGGCCGTCAGCGATCCCTCGCCCGAGACTCTCGATGTGGAGCGGGCGCTCGGATCGCTGTCGGCCACGGCCCGCACGGTGGTGTGGCTGTACGAAGTGGAGGGCTATTCGCACCAGGAGATTGCACAGGCCTTCGGGCGCACGGTGAGCTTCTCGAAATCGCAGCTGGCCCGCGCGCACCTGCGGCTGCGCCACTGGTTCGAGCCGCAGGGCGGGCAGGGGCAGCCATGCACCTGAGACTGCACCAGCTGCCCGCGGAGCTGACCCCACCCATGACCTGGGAGGAGTTTGCGCCCCATCTTGCCGATCGGAAGAACCGGTCCCGGCAGATGGGGGGCTTTGCGGCCCTGGCAGCGGGTGTGACTGCGCTGGTGGTCGGGCTCGCCATCTGGAGCCGGATGGAGCCGCTCGGTGCACCGCCCATCCTCTCGAGGCTGCCGGAACGGGAGTCACTGGCGCAGACCCAGGCCGCCGAAGCCTGGCTGCGGAGCCTGCCGGCCGAGCCGGCGGTGGTGCGGGTGAGCACCCGCGGCGCGGTGACCGATCTTGAGGATCGCATCGCCTGGGTGGACGATGTGCTGAGCGATGAGAGCGTGGATGCGGTGAATCCCACCCACCTCGTCGCGCTGCGACATGAGCGCGCCCGGCTGGTCAACTCGCTGGCGCAGGTGCGCTACGCGGAAACGCTGGCGTCGGGGATGCCGTGATAAACGACGAACATTATTCTGATGACAGGGGCCTGACATGAAACGATCGATCGTGAGCGTCTCGGTGACCCTGCTCGCCGGCGCATTCCTCGCGAGCGCAGTCCTTGCGGCGGAAGACAGCACCAAGGACGACCTGGAAGCCAAACTGGAAGCCGCCCGAGCCAAGCTGGAGCAGGCCGCTCATGAAGTGGCGGAGCTGTCCGCGGAGGCGGGCAAGCCCGTGATGGATCGCTTCATGATGCTGGGCGAGGGAGGCGGGCGTCACTCCATCATCGGGGTGCAGCTGGACCCGGCCAGCGGCAAGGACGGCGCGAGAGTGAAGGATGTGAGCCCGGGGGGGCCCGCGGCCGAGGCGGGTATCCGCCCCGACGATGTCATCGTCATGGTGAACGGCAATGCCGTGAAGGATGACTCCGCGCGCGAGGTCATGCAGCTCATGCGCAAGGTGGAGCCGGACAGCAAGGTGAGCGTGCGGGTGATGCGCGACGGCAGACCTAAAGATTTCGTGGTGGTCGCGCGCCCCGGGTTCGGGCTCTTCACGCGACCCCTGCCGCCGCCGGGCTTTCCCGACCGCGATGGCAATTTTGAGTACGACACCCCCATGTCCTTCATGCGCGGCGGCCACGGCGAATTTGCCGACATGGAGCTCGCAACCCTGACCCCGCAGCTCGGGCGGTATTTCGGCACCGAGGAGGGCGTGCTGGTGGTGAGAAAGCCCATGCACGGGGACTCGCTGAAGCTCGAGGACGGCGATGTGATCCTCTCCATCGACGGCCGCAAGCCCACCAGCGGCTCGCATGCCACGCGCATCCTGCGCTCCTACCAGCCCGGTGAGAAGATCGCCCTGCGGGTGATGCGGCAGAAAAAGCCGTTGGACCTCAATGTGACCCTGCCCGAGCATCAGGAAGTGCGCACCTTCAGGACCCGCTAAGATGCGCGGGTGCTGCGCACCGACTTTGCCTACTCCCTGCCCCCCGAGCTGATCGCCCAAACCCCGCTGGCCGAGCGTTCGGCCAGCCGACTGCTGGTGCTCGACGGGCGCAGCGGCGAGTCCGCCGACCGCACCATGCGCGAGCTGCCACAGCTGCTGCGGCGCGGCGATCTGCTGGTGTTCAACGACACACGGGTGGTGGCCGCGCGGCTCATGGCCATGAAGCCTTCGGGCGGCCGCGTGGAGATTTTCCTCGAGCGTCCGCTTCCCGGCACACAGGCCCTGGTGCAGATGCGCGCCAGCAAGCCCATCCGCGAGGAGATGGAGATGGCCACGGCCGGAGGCACGGTGCGCGTGGCCGAAAGATGCGGCGATCTGTGGCGGGTTGAGCTTCCGGCCGCTGCGCTCGAGTTCTTCGAGCAGTATGGCGATGTGCCGCTGCCACCCTATATCCACCGCCTGCCGGATCAGAGAGATAGGGAAAGATATCAAAGTCTTTTCGCGCGCCGTCCGGGTGCTGTGGCGGCCCCCACCGCCAGCTTGCATTTCGACGAGGAGCTGCTCGGGCGGATCGAAAGCCAAGGAGTGGAGCGGGCTTTCGTGACGCTGCATGTGGGCGCGGGGACCTTCCAGCCGGTGAGAGAGGAGGATCTGAAGTCGCATCGCATGCACGCGGAACGGGTGACGGTGAGCGCGGAGGCTTGCGAGGCGATCGCGAGAACGAAGGCGGCGGGCGGGCGGGTGATCGCCGTGGGAACCACGGTGGCGCGGGCGCTCGAGACGCCGCCGGTGCTGCAGCCGTATTCGGGGGAGACGGAGCTTTTCATCTATCCGGGATTCCGCTTCAAGGTCATCGATGCGCTGCTCACCAACTTTCACCTGCCGGAATCCAGCTTGCTGATGCTGGTGTGCGCGTTCGCGGGGACGGAGACGGTGCTCGAGGCGTACCGCCACGCGGTGGCGCAGCGCTACCGCTTCTTCAGCTACGGAGATGCCATGATGGTGACGCCGCAGGATACGACGCGGGATGCGCCATGATGAGATTCGAGCTTAAAGCGCAGGATGGCGCGGCGCGCGCAGGGGAGCTGCAGCTGGCGCATGGCACGGTCGAGACACCGGCCTTCATGCCCGTGGGCACCTACGGGACGGTCAAGGCCATGACCCCTGAGGAACTCGAGGGGCTCGGGGCGCAGATCGTGCTGGGCAATACCTTTCACCTGCTGCTGCGGCCCGGACCAGACATCATCGCGAAGCATGGGGGGCTGCATAGCTTCATGCACTGGCGGCGGCCGATCCTCACGGACTCGGGGGGCTTTCAGGTGTTCTCGCTGCGCAAGCTGGCCAAGATCACGGAGGAGGGGGTCACCTTTCGTTCGCCTCTCGATGGCTCGTCGGTGCGCCTCACGCCCGAGGACTCCATGGACATGCAGCGGGCGCTGCGCTCGGACATCGCCATGGCCTTCGATGACTGCACGCCCTATCCGGCCACTGAGAGCGAGGCGCGCGCGTCCATGGAGCGCTCCATGCGCTGGGCGGCGCGCAGTCATGCGCACTACTACCGCGGCCAGGAGGCGCCGGGCGAGCTTTTCGGTATTGTGCAGGGGGGCATGTACACGAGTCTGCGGCTGGCCTCGCTTGAGGCGCTGTCGCGGCAGTCCTGGCCGGGCTTTGCGGTGGGCGGGCTGGCGGTGGGCGAGCCGGAAGAGGAGCGGCTGCGCATCCTTACGGAGTTGTTGCCGCAGATACCGGCGGACAAGCCGCGCTATCTGATGGGGGTGGGGCGCCCGGAGGACATTGTGCAGGCGGTGCTGCGCGGTATCGATCTATTCGACTGTGTGATGCCCACTCGCCACGCGCGCAACGGGCATCTTTTCACCGCGACGGGGGTGATCAATATCCGTAACAGTGCGCACCAGGACGATACGGGGCCGGTGGACCCACGCTGCGCCTGCTACACCTGCCGGAATTACTCGCGGGCCTACCTGCGCCATCTCGACCGCTGCAATGAGATCCTGGGGGCGCGGCTCAATACCGTGCACAATCTGCACTTCTACCTCGATCTCATGCGCTCGCTGCGGGCGGCCATCGCGGCCGGCAGGCTCGCCGCCTTCGCCGCGGACTATTTGCGCCGGCGGCAGACGGTGGCGGACGCTGTGGCATAATGCTGGGCTTGACCGCAAGAGCGACGTATAACGAGGTTTAAATGAACGGCCTGATTTCCGATGCTTTCGCGCAGGGCGCCGCGGCGCCCTCGGCCGGCGGGGGCTTGGCGCCTCTGCTGATGATGGTGGTCTTCATCGTCATTTTCTACTTCCTGCTGATCCGGCCGCAGCAGAAGAAGGCCAAGGAGCACCAGGCCCTGGTGTCAAAGGTCGCGGCCGGCGATGAGGTGGTGACCGGTGGCGGCATTCTCGGCCGGGTGGTCGAGGTGGGCGATGTGTTCGTGACGCTGGAGATCGCCGAGGGCGTGCGCATCAAGGTGCAGAAGTTCCAGATCACCTCCCTCATGCCCAAGGGCACGCTCAAAAGCGCCTGACACCCATGCTCGAGTACGCCCGCTGGAAAACCATTCTCGTCTCGGTTGTCTTGGCTCTCGCCTGCCTTTTCGCGCTGCCAAACCTGTTCGGTGAGGATCCTGCGCTGCAGGTGGCGCGCAAGGACCGTGCGCCGGTGGATGCCGCCGGCCAGCAAGGGGTTGAGGCCTTCCTGAAAGAGAAGAAGATCCCGTACAGCAGCGCCTACCTCGACAATGGGCGGCTCATGGTGCGCTTTCCCGCGGTGCCGGTGCAGCTCGAGGCGCGCGATGCAGTGAACGAACGGTTCGTGTCGCAGTATGTGACCGCGCTGTCCTTCGCGCCGCGCCAGCCTGCATGGCTGCGTAAGCTGGGACTTCGGCCCATGCCACTGGGCCTCGACCTGCGTGGCGGCCTGTATCTTCTGTACCAGGTGGATATCAATACGTCGGTGACGCAGCTGCTCGATGGCTATGTGCAGGATATCCGCCGCGCGCTCAACGAGGAGAAGCTGCCGTTCACGGATGTGACGACAGTGGCGGTGGACAGCCCCTATGCGAACACGGTGCGGGTGACGCTGCCTACGGCCACGGATGCGGGTGCGGTGCGCACGGCGCTGGCCAATGCGGTCAAGGATCTCAAATTCAGCACTGCGAGCCTGAACGGCTTTACGGCGGTGCAGGCGGTGCTGACGCCGGCGCAGGTGCGCGAGCGGCACGACTATGCCATCCAGCAGAACATTCTCACACTGCGCAACCGGGTCAACGAGCTCGGGGTGTCGGAGCCCATTGTGCAGCGCCAGGGCCTGGACCGCATCAATGTGCAGCTGCCCGGGGTGCAGAACTCCGCCGAGGTCAAGGATATCCTGGGCAAGGTGGCGACGCTCGAGTTCCGTCTGCAGGACATGCAGAACAGCGCCTTCGAGGCGGCGCAGCGCGGCCGTGCGCCGTTTGGCTCCAAGCTCTACTACGATCGCAGCAAACGGCCGGTGCTGCTCAAGCGTGAGGTGATCGCCACGGGCGATGAGCTCACCAATGCCACCAGCACGGTGAGCCAGCAAGGTCCTGCCGTCGCGGTGAAGCTCAATTCGCGCGCCGGCGAGGCCATGCTGAAGACCACCCGCGCCAACCTCAACAAGGGCATGGGTGTGGTGCTGATCGAGAAGCGCCGCGAGACGGTGGACGTGGGAGGCCAGAAGGTCACGCGAGATGTGACGGACGAGCAGGCCATCAATGTCGCGACCATTCGCGGCGTGTTCGCCAACAATTTCGAGATCAGCGGCTTGAGCACCGGTGAGGCACACGAGCTGGCGCTGCTGCTGCGCGCGGGCTCCTTGAGCGTGCCCATCTATCCCATCGAGGAGCGGGCGGTGGGTCCGAGCCTTGGCGCGCAGAACATCGCGATGGGCGTGCGCGCGCTCATCATCGGGATGCTGGGCGTGTTTGTCTTCATGGCGATCTATTACAAGGTCTTTGGTCTGATCGCCGATGCGGTGCTGCTGGCGAACGTGGTGCTGCTGACGGCGCTCTTGTCCATGATGGGGGCGGCGCTGTCGCTGCCCGGCATCGCGGGCATCATTCTCACGGTGGGCATGGCGGTGGACGCCAACGTGCTGATCTACGAGCGTATCCGCGAGGAGCTGCGCAACGGGGTGTCGCCGCAGGCGGCGATCCGCGCCGGCTTCGAGAAGGCCTTCTCCGCCATCGCTGACTCCAACATCACCACGCTGATCGCGGGCGTGGTGCTGTGGGTGTTCGGCACCGGGCCGATCCGCGGCTTCGCGGTAGTGCTGACGCTCGGTATCGGCACCTCGATGTTCACCTCGCTGATGGGCAGCCGCGCCTTGATCACACTTCTGTACGGCGGCAAGCGCAAGCTCACCCGCCTGCCCATCTGAAGGGGCCGCCATGGAATTCTTCCACAAGCAGACTCATTTCCCCTTCATGGCCACCCGCAAGGTGTGGTACTCGCTGTCGGTGGTGCTGATGATCGTGTCCTTCGCCTCGTTCGCGACGCGTGGCCTCAATCTCGCCATCGATTTCACGGGCGGCGTGAGCGTGGAGGCCACTTTCCCGGGCACGGCCAACGTGGACACGGTGCGCGAGCGGCTGAAGGGGGCCGGCTTTGCGGACGTGCAGGTGCAGACCTTCGGCTCGGCGCGCGATGTGGCCATCCGCCTGCCGCCGCAGAAGGAGGCCAGCGATGTGAGCCGCGCCGGCGCCATCCGCGCGCGCATCGAGGGCGCGCTCAAATCCATCGATCCCGGGGCCGAGATCAAGCGCCTGGAGGTGGTGGGGCCGCAGGTGGGCAATGAGCTCAAGGGCAGCGCGGGCTGGGCGCTCGCCTTCACGCTGCTGCTGATCTTCATCTACATCGCCTTCCGCTTCCACACCTGGAAGCTCTCCCTCGGCGCCATCCTCGCCGTCATGCACGACCCCATCCTGGTGCTGGGCGTGTTCTCCATCACTCAGACCTCGTTCGATCTCGCGGTGGTGGCTGCCATCCTGGCCGTCATCGGCTACTCGCTCAACGATACGGTGGTGGTGTTCGACCGCATCCGCGAGCGCTTCGAGACCAACCGCCGGCTGCCGGCCCCGGTGGTGTTGGACCAGGCCATCAATCAAACCCTGTCGCGCACCATCATGACCAAGGTGGTGACCTCCATCGTGGTGGTGGCGTTACTCTTTCTCGGCGGGCCGGTGCTGCAGGGCTTCTCCGAGGCGCTGCTCATCGGCATTGTCGCGGGCACCTACTCATCCATCTATATCTCGAGCTCGATCGCGCTCGATTGCGGTCTGACCGCCGAGGATGTGTTCCCGAGCTCGAAGAAGGCGGCGGTGGATCACCTGCCCTAGCCATGATCGAGCTCGCGACAGACCCGCAGGCTTGGGTTTCCTTCATCACACTCACCCTGCTCGAGATCGTTCTCGGCGTCGACAACATTATTTTTCTGACCATTCTGGTCGGGCGGCTGCCGCCGCGGCAGCAGAGAGCGGCTCGCGTGACCGGTCTGGCGCTCGCCATGCTGACGCGCGTGGCGCTGCTCTTCTCCATTGTCTGGCTCACCCGGCTCACACAGCCCTGGTTCTTTCTCGGCGGGCAGGGCGTCTCGGGACGTGATCTGATTCTTTTTGCGGGTGGCCTCTTCCTGCTGGGCAAGAGCGTGCTCGAGATCCACCACACGCTCGAAGGCGCCGCCCCCAGGTCCGCGACTCGGCGGCTTACGGGGTTCGCGCTCACCGTCATCCAGATCGCCCTCATCGACATCGTGTTCTCGCTGGACTCGGTGTTCACGGCGGTGGGGCTGGCCAACGAGCTGTCCATCATGGTGGCGGCCATCGTCATCGCCATCCTCGTCATGATGTGGATCGCGGGCTCCATCGGCGCCTTCATCGACCGCCACCCCACCGTCAAGGTGCTGGCGCTCGCTTTCCTGATCCTGATCGGAGTGGCGCTGATCGCCGAGAGCGCGCATTTTGAGATCCCCAAGGGCTACCTGTACTTCGCCATGGCGTTCTCGGTGGTCGTGGAGATGATCAACATCCGTCTGCGCAAGCTTCTCGACTCGCGGCGACGCTGAGAGCACAATCCGCCCACTTTTTACCCGGGGGTTCCCATGAATTGGCGCACCAAATCGGTCGATCAGGTTCAGGCCGAATACGACCGCAGTGAGTTGAAGCGCTCGCTCGGCCCGATGCACCTCATTCTGCTCGGCATTGGCTGCATCATCGGCGCGGGCATTTTCGTGCGCACGGGCAATGCGGCGGCGCTGCACGCCGGTCCCGCCGTCATGATCTCCTTCGTCATCGCCGGCATTGTCTGCGCTTTCGCGGGCTTATGTTATGCCGAGCTCTCCTCGGTGCTGCCGGTATCCGGCTCCGCCTACACGTACTCGTACACCACTGTCGGCGAGTTTGCCGCCTGGATCATGGGCTCGCTGCTGCTGCTGGAATATGGTCTTGCGGCTTCAGTGGTGGCGGTCGGCTGGTCCGGCTATGCCGTGAGCCTGTTGCACGACATCGGCATTCTGATTCCCGCCGAATACACCGAGGCGATGGGCAAGCTGGTGGTCGCGCGGGCGACCACTTTCCAACTGACCGATCCGCTGGTCAGCCTGAACGGGCTTACGGCACAGATTGCCGACGGCTCGGTCGCGCAGTTTCTCTCGGCCAGCAGCGCGCACTTAAGGGGTGTCTTCCAGGGAGGGCTGCACATGTACGATGTGGTGAATGCCGCACCGGTGGGCTACGCGCTCACCAACGCCATCGATCTTGCCATGCCGCACAATGTCCAGGCGGTGCTGGCCGCCGCGACCGGCGTGCTCGATCCCGCTACTGGGCATGTGCGCATGCTGGCTGAGGGCACTATCGTCAATGTTCCCGCGGGAGCGCTGGTGCAATTGCCCGCGCAATCCATCGTGCCGGTCTCCGCCGCTCATATCGTGACTTCCGTGTTGAATCTGCCCGCCGTCGGTGTCGTGCTCGCCATGATGCTGCTGCTGATCGTGGGCGTATCGGAATCGGCGACCGTCAACAACGTCATCGTGGTCATCAAGGTCGCAGTGATTCTGGCGTTCATTCTCGTCGGCATGTTCTTCGTGAAGAGCGCCAACTGGCATCCTTTCATTCCCGAGCCCACGGGGTTGCCAGGCCAGTTCGGCTGGAGCGGCATTCTGCGCGCGGCGACCATCGTGTTCTTCGCCTACATCGGTTTCGAGGCCGTTTCGACCGCCGGGCAGGAAGCGCGCAATCCGCGGCGCGACATGCCTTTCGGCATTCTGGGATCGCTCGCCATCTGCACGGTGCTGTACATGGCGACGGCGGCGGTGCTCACGGGGGTGATCTCCTTCACCAAGCTCAATGTCGCGGCGCCGGTGGCGGCAGCGGTCGATACCTTTGGGCCGCAGTGGGGCTGGTTGGCGAAGTCCATCAAGATCGGCGCGATTGCCGGGTTGACCTCCGTGATCCTGGTGCTGATGTTCGGCCAGACGCGCGTGTTCTACACCATGTCGCGCGATGGGCTGATGCCCAAGGTGCTGGCTCGGGTCCACCCGAGATTCAAGACGCCGTGGATCAATACCCTGATTGTCGGCGTGATCGTGGCGCTGGCCGCGGCAGTGTTCGATATCAACACGCTCGGGGATCTGACCTCGGTCGGTACGCTTGCCGCGTTTGCGATGGTGTGTTTGAGCGTGATGTGGCTGCGCCGCACCCGGCCCGACCTGCCGCGCGCGTTCAGGACGCCGTTTTATCCGCTCACGCCGCTTCTCGGCATCGTGTCGTGCCTGGCGCTGATCACCCGGGTTGAGGCGAATGTGCTGCGCTTCTTCGCGTGGTTCATGCTGGGCGCGATCGTGCTCTATTTCCTTTATGGGTATTGGGCGAGCCCGCTCGGGAAACGCGCCCCGACCTGATTCATCTCGCCTTCAATTCCTCCGGCACGTGCGGCGCGATCGCCGCCAGTAGCGCGACATATACCTTGGGTGAGCCGGCCACGAGGTGACCGCCCTGTTTGTATTCCTCGCCGCTGAGGGTGCCGATGCGTCCGCCGGCCTCCTGGATCAGCAGGGTGCCGGCCGCGGTATCCCAGGGCGAGAGGCCGATTTCCCAGAATCCGTCGACGCGCCCGGCCGCCACATAGGCCAGGTCGAGGGCGGCGGAGCCCGGACGGCGGATGCCCGCCGCCTGACCCATGACGGTCTTCATCATGGCGAGATAGGCATCGGCGTAGCGGATATTCTCCCGGTACGGGAAACCGGTGGCGATCAATGATCCCTGAAGGTCGCGCTGCTTGCTGACACGGATGCGATGATTCTCGAGGTGGGCGCCGGCACCGCGCGTGGCGGAGAAGATCTCGCCGCGCATGGGGTCGTACACCACCGCGTGCTCCAGCCGCCCCTTGACCTGGCAGGCAATGGAGACGGAAAAGACCGGAAAGCCGTGCAGAAAATTGGTGGTGCCATCGAGCGGGTCGACGATCCACACGGTGTCGCTGTCGCCGCTGGCGCCGCTTTCCTCGGCCAGGAAGGCATGCGAGGGGTGCAGGCGGCGGATCTCCTCGATGATGGTGCGCTCGGCGGCTTGGTCCACCTCGGTGACGAAGTCATTGTGGCCCTTGGTGTCCACGCGCAGGCTCTCAAGGCGGTTCAGGCTGCGGATAATCACGTCGCCGGCCTTGCGGGCGGCCTTTACGGCTATATTGAGCAGAGGTTGTTGCATCGATAAAGCGTAACAGATGAAACCCGTGGATATCCGCTTCGTGCTGGTCGAGCCCTCGCACCCCGGCAATATCGGGGCGGTGGCGCGCGCCATGAAGAACATGGGCTTCTCCGAGCTGGTGCTGGTGCGGCCGCGCGAGTTCCCGCACACCGAGGCTTGGGCTCGGGCCTCGGGCGCGGACGATGTGCTGGCGCGGGCGCGGGTGGTGGATACGGTGGAGGAGGCCATCGCGGGCTGCGGCTTCATCGCCGCCACCACCTCGCGGGGGCGGGAGCTGCACTTCCGGGTGTTGAATGTGCGCGAGGCGGCGCCGCGGGTCCTGAGCGAGGCGCAGCGCTCGCCCGCGGCGGTGCTGTTCGGCGCCGAGCGCATGGGCCTCACGAATGAACATCTGGATATGGCGCACCTGCTGATCCGCATTCCCGGGAACCCGGACTATCTGTCGCTGAATGTGGCGATGGCGGCGCAGATCGTGGCCTATGAGCTGTTCGCCGCCTCAGGGCAGGTGGTACCGCCCGCCGAGCCGCTGGTGCCGCTCGCCACGCCGGAGCAGATGGCGCGCCTGTACGAGCACCTGGCGACGGTGATGGAGGAGGTGGGATTTCGCGACCGCACGCAAAGCGGCACGAACCTCATGGCGCGGATCCGGCGCTTCCTGCAGCGAGCGGAGCTGGACCACAACGAGGCGAACATATTGCGCGGCTTTCTCACCTGCGTGCAGGGGCGGCGGCGGACGGCGGGCGGATGAGGTCAGGCGGCATCATCTATCTCGACCATGCGGCCACCACGCCGGTGGACCTGGCGGTGGCGCGGGAAATGAGCGAGAGTTTGAGCCTGTTCGGCAACGCCGCTTCCACGACGCATGTCTTCGGACGCGCGGCCGCGGCGCGCATCGAGCAGGCGCGCGCTCAGGTGGCGGCATTGATCGGCGCGGCGCCTGAAGAGATCATTTTCACATCGGGCGCTACCGAGGCGGACAACCTCGCGATTCTCGGCGCGGTGCGTGCCAATGCCTACCGTGGGCGGCATGTCATCACCGCGCGTACTGAGCACAAGGCGGTGCTCGATCCTTGCAGGCATCTCGAAAAGGAGGGCTTTACCGTCACCTATCTGGTGCCGGACCGGGCCGGACGCATCGACCCCGAGGCGGTTCGCGCCGCGCTGCGGGAGGACACGGTGCTGGTCTCGATCATGCACGTGAACAATGAGATCGGGGTCATTCAGGACATTGAGGCGATCGGCGCGATCTGCCGCGAGCGCGATATCCTCTTCCACACCGATGCGGCGCAGGCTGTCGGCAAGGTGCTCCTCGATGTGCGCTATCTGAAAGTAAATTTACTTTCATTCACCGCGCACAAGATTTACGGCCCCAAGGGTATCGGCGCCCTCTATGTGCACCGCGCCAGCCGGCCCCGCCTGCAGGCCGTGAGCTTCGGCGGCGGGCAGGAGCGGGGGCTGCGGCCGGGTACGCTGCCTACGCACCAGATCCTGGGATTCGGCGCGGCCTGCGCGCTCGCGTCAGAGCGTCTCGAGGCAGACCGGCAGCGCCTGACGTCCCTGCGCGACCGGCTGTGGCAGGGTCTCGCGAGCCTCGGCGGCGTGCACCTGAACGGCGCGGAATCTCCACGCGTGGCCCATATCCTCAATGTGTCCTTCGAGGGCGTGGAGGGTGAGAGCCTGGTGACAGGGCTCAAGGAGCTGGCCGTGTCCGCAGGCGCTGCCTGCAGCTCGGCCTCGGGCGATGCTTCCTATGTGCTGCGGGCGCTGGGACGGGGCACCGTGCTCGCCCAGGGCTCGCTGCGCTTCAGCCCGGGACGGGGTACTACTGAAGCGGACATCGATGAGGCCGTGGCGGCAGTGAGGCGGGAGGTGCAACGGCTGCGGGCCCTGTCGCCGGCCTCAGAAGAGGCGATGGCCGCTCCAGCCGGTGCGGAGGCGGGCGCGGGTCGCCAGGTGATCCTCGGGGAGGCCGGCAGTCCGGAAAAGGAGGCCTGGGTGCGCTTTATCTTGGCGGTCGAGGGTCAGCTTGTGAAGGCCGCACGGGCTCAGGTCTGGGGTTGCCCCCATACTATGACCGTCGCAGCGCAGCTTGCCGAGCGGCTGCCAGGCCGCCACCGTGACGATCTGGTCCCGGACGATCCGGCACGGTGGGCAGGACTCTACGGCGTTCCCCTGGAGAGACTGGGGCGTCTGCTGACTATCGAGGATGCGCTGCGCGACTGTCTTCAGCACTGGACTTAATTCACCGTACAATGCCGTTACGCACATGACCATCTCACTGACCGATTCCGCCGCTACCCGCGTCAAGACATTCCTGGCTTCGCGAGGGCAGGGTATCGGGCTGCGGCTGGGCGTGCGCAAGACGGGCTGCTCGGGATTCGCGTATGTCGTGAACTATGCGGACGACAGCAAGCCCGACGACATCGTGTTCGAGGACCGTGGGGTGAAGGTGTTCGTGGACCCCTCGAGCCTGCCGCTGATCGACGGCACGGTGGTGGACTTCGTCAAGCAGGGGCTGAACGAGGCCTTCCGCTTCCGCAATCCCAATATCAAGGGGGAGTGCGGCTGCGGGGAGAGTTTCAGCGTCTGAGGCGCGGGTGGTCGCCAGAGTAGGCGTCTTAATCGATCTCGATCTCTTCAGGTGGAATGAGCACTACCTTTCCGTTCCGCAGTGTCGCAACCGGGTTGCCGAGCAGCTTGTGTTCACGTACGGCGGCGCGGATTGCCTTTTCGGAAGCGGCCAATATTTTTGCCGCTAGCTCTGCTGATGCGTTCGAAGGCTGAAGGTCCCTCATGGTCGGAGCAGACCAGCTTGTATTGTCCATCATCATCCAAAAATCGGCCAAAGGTCGATACAGGCTAAGGAAATTCGCGAGACCATTTTTGTATCGGCGCCTAATGATATCTGTCGGTATATCGTGACCGCCGCGCCGCACCCGCTCCGCCACTCGCTCGATGGCAAGCTCCGGCTGCGGCAGCCATAGGTAGACAAGCTCCAATCGGTACCCAGACTTGCACAATTGCTGCAGCCACGGCGCGAACGAGCGGCTGGCGAGCGTGGTCTCGAAGGCGAAATCGCGCCTTCCGGCGGCTAGCGCGCGCAGACGGCGCAGTGCCAAACGGCCTGCAGTGAATGCGACCTGCTCGGAGGCGAAGGCGGACAGGCCCGCCGCCAGCGTGTCGGCATTGACGAATTCTTCTACGGCCAGTGCTTCGCGCAGCAACAGCGGTGCGGCGGTCGATTTCCCGGCTCCGTTCGGTCCTGCGATTACAACGACTTTGGGCATGGGCGGTATGTTACGGGTCTCGATTAATCTCTGTTGCCAAGCGCAAGAACTCTTGTCCTGGGATTATATACAGCTATAATAACTGTGCCCGGCATCGTTGCCGCGTATTCGGGCTTCCTTCTTGGTGTTACGAGAGAGTTGCTCGATGACGCTCAATGTTTGTCTCGAGGGTCGACTGGCCGGAGTCCTCAAGGGCGACGGCTCGCAGGTGACCTTCACCTATTCCAAAGACTGGCTCCAGGTCCCCGGCGCCTATCCACTGTCTCACTCCCTGCCTCTGCAATCCCAGGGGCTGGCTGGGCGAGCATTGTTCAATTTCCTGTGGGGGCTTCTGCCTGACAGCGCACGAACTCTGGAGACCTGGGGCAAATGGTTCGAGGTGTCCCCCCGCAATCCGCTCGCCTTGCTTAGGCATGTGGGAGAAGACTGCGCCGGGGCCGTGCAATGCGTGACTGAGGCGCGGCTTGACACGATTTTGGACCCTGCCGCGCCCGCGAGCGTCGACTGGCTGGACGATCGCAGCCTCGAAATACGCATTAGAAATCTCTTAAACGATGGTGCTGCAGGCCGCGCCGTGGGAGAGGCCCAGTGCGCGCTTGCGGGTGCGCAAACCAAAACCGCCTTGTATTTTGATTCCCAGCGCAAACGCTGGGGCATTCCGGCCGGCCGGACGCCGACCACGCATATTCTCAAGCCCGTCGCCAACGATTTCGACGGGTTTGCCGAGAACGAGCATTTTTGCCTCATGCTGACCCGGCGTCTCGGGTTGGCCGCTGCGTGCACGGAGTGGCAAGTCATCGGCGGCATTCCGACGCTAATCATCGAGCGCTACGACCGCGTACAGGTCAATGGGCGTTGGCATCGCATCCATCAGGAGGATTGCTGCCAGGCGCTCGGCATTCACCCGGACTCAAAATACGAGAACGACGGTGGCCCGGGCTTTGCGCCCATCATGAGCCTGCTCAACAGTACCGATGAGCCGCAGCTCGACCGCGAACGGCTGATGAAGGCGGCCTGCCTGACTTACCTGCTTGCGGCCACGGACGTCCACGGCAAGAACTTCTCGTTGCTGTATGGGCGGGGGGCGGCTCGCGCCAGCATGCGTCTTGCGCCCTTTTACGACATCGCCAGTATCTGGCCTTACACCGCGAAGTTGCCGGTGCAAAAGACCAAGCTCGCCATGCGGATTGGGGGTCACTACCGCCTGCGGGAGATCGCCCCGAGGCATTTCCACAAGCTGGCGCTGGCCTGCAACTACCCGCCCGACGCACTCATGGCCACGCTCGCGGAGCTGTCCGAGCGGCTGCCGGACGAGGCGGGTGCGGTCGCTGCGGACCTGAGGCGGCAGGGTATGTCAGACGTCGTGTTGACAAAACTAGTGGATGGCGTGGCGGGGCAGTGTCAGGCCGTCAGGCGCGCACTGACCCTTACGAAAGAGGCCCTTCCCGGGTAGACTCCGCGCCCCATTTATCCCCTCGGAGAGTTCCGCATGGCGCTCGAGCGCACCCTATCCATCGTCAAGCCCGACGGCGTGTCCCGCAACCTCATCGGCGAGGTGTATCGCCGCTTCGAGCAGGCGGGGCTGCGTATCGTGGCGGCCCGCATGAAGCACCTGTCGCAGCGTGAGGCGGAGCAATTCTATGCGGTGCATCGCGAGCGGCCGTTTTACGGCGATCTGGTGCGCTATATGACCGGAGGTCCCGTCATGGTGCAGGTGCTGGAGGGCGAGGGGGCCATTGGGAAGAACCGGGACATCATGGGCGCCACGGACCCGAAAAAGGCCGCCAAGGGGACTATCCGCGGCGACCTGGCCGAGAGCATCGAGCGCAATGTGGTGCATGGATCGGACGCCCCGGAGACCGCGGAGCGGGAAATCGCCTTCTTTTTCGCCGGGACCCAGCTGCACTCGCGGTAGCGGCGGGGTAGACTGCGCGGCCTTGCCGGGGCGCCGACGCCCCGCCGCATTCCAAAGACGGCCCCTATGTCCACCCCGCCCGCAAACGCCCGCCACAATCTGCTTGGCCTCGAACGGCCGGCGCTGGTCGAGTTCGTGCTCGGGCTGGGCAATAAGCCCTTTCGGGCACGCCAGCTCATGCACTGGCTGTACAAGCGGGGGGAGGGCTCCTTCGAGGCCATGACGGACCTGGCTAAGGACTTCCGCGCGCAGCTTGCCGAGCACGCCGAGATTTCCACCCCGCAGATCGTCAAGGAGCAGCGCTCGGCCGACGGCACGCGCAAGTGGCTGCTCAAGGCGGATGAGGCCCAGGCTTTCGAGATGGTGTTCATTCCGGAGGAGGATCGCGGCACGCTGTGCATCTCATCCCAGGTGGGCTGTGCCCTCGATTGCTCGTTCTGCTCGACGGGCAGCCAAGGCTTCAACCGCAATCTCTCAACGGCTGAGATCGTCGGCCAGGTGTGGCTCGCCAAGCGGGAGCTGGGAGAGTTTGTCCCCGGGGCCACCGAGCGGGCCGTGACCAATGTGGTGCTCATGGGCATGGGGGAGCCGCTCGCGAATTTCAGGAATGTCGTACCCGCGCTGCGCATCCTGACCGACGACCTCGGCTTCGATCTGTCGCGCCGCCGGGTGACGCTGTCCACCTCGGGGCTGGTGCCGCAGATCTACAAGCTCGCCGAGGAGGTGAATGTGGCGCTGGCGGTGTCGCTGCACGCGCCCAATGATGCGCTGCGCAACGAACTCGTGCCCATCAATCGCAAGCATCCGATTGCCGAGCTGCTTAAGGCCTGCTGGCACTATATCGATGAGCAAAATGGGCGCAGTGTCACATTTGAGTATGTGATGCTGGATGGGGTCAATGACTCACCGGCGCATGCCCGGGAGCTTGCGCGGCGGCTTGTGGGGCATCCGGCCAAGATGAATCTGATCCCATTCAATCCTTTTCCCGGAACTCAATACCGGCGCTCGCCCGCGTCCGTGATCCAGCGTTTCCGGGACGAGCTGCTCCAGCGCGGCGTGCTGGCGACGACGCGCCGCACCCGCGGCGATGACATCGACGCGGCTTGCGGGCAGCTGGCCGGGCGGGTGGTGGACCGCACCACGGTGCGCCTGGGCGCCAAGACTTTCGGTGTGGCGGTGCAGGCATGAAGTGGATGGTACTCGTGACGGCGGCAACGGCGGCGCTCGTCGGCTGCTCTCATTCACCCATCGAGCCTGAAACCCCGCGCAGCGACAACGCCGCCGCGCTCAATGTGCAGCTCGGTATCGCCTATCTGCGACAGGGTGACCTGTCCATCGCCAAGGAGAAGCTGGAGAAGGCGGTGAAGCAGAACCCGCGCGATCCCAATGCGCACAGCGCGCTGGCGCTGCTGTACGAGCGGCTGGGCAAGCCCGCGGAAGTGGATGCGCAGTATCGCATCGCGCTGCGGCTGGCGCCGCAAAATCCCGATATCTCGAACAACTATGCGATCTACCTCTGCCGCAACGGCCGGGCGGAGGAGGGCGTGAAGCGCTTCATCGAGGCGGCGCGCAATCCGCTCTATCGCACGCCCGAGGCGGCCTACACCAACGCGGGGGTGTGCCTGCGCAACGTCAAGCGTTTCGAGGAGGCGGAGGCGAATCTCAAGCGTGCGCGGCAGATCGAGCCGGGCTATGCGGAAGCTGCCTACCAGCTCGGGGATCTACAGCTGGATCGGGGGCGCTCGGGCGATGCGCGGGCGCAGGTGGATCAATATCTCGCCGTGTTCAATGCCACACCGGAGCTGCTGCTGCTCGGGGTGCGCTCGGCGCAGGCGCTGGGCGATCGTTCCGGGGCGGAGAAATATGCACGCCGCCTGCACGTGGAATTTCCCGGCTCGAGCCAGGAGCGTGCACTTCCCGATCTGAACCGCAACTCGGGCTGATGGCATGACGACGCAAACCCCTCTCGGCGCGAGATTGCGCGCGGGTCGCGAGCGCATCGGCATGACGGTGCTGCAGGCGGCCGAGAAGCTGCACCTCGATTCGCGCATGCTCGAGGCGCTCGAGGCGGAGCGCTTCGAGGGCTTCGGCGCGCCGGTGTTCGTGCGCGGCCATCTGAAGAATTACGCGGATCTGATCGAGGAGCCTTTCGCGGAATTGCTGGGGTTGTTCGAGGCGCGATCCGCCGCGCTGATGCCCGATCTCACGCGCACCTCGCGCCTGCCGCGCACCCTGGACCGTGGCAGATGGCTCAAGCCTGCGATGCTCCTGATCGGGGCGGTGGCGCTGGCCTTGACGGTGTGGTGGGTGCTGATGCGGAGGGGCCGCTGATGGGCGCCGTGCAGCCGGTCCGCGGCATGAACGATATCCCGCCGGGGGAGATTGCCGCCTGGCAGCACCTGGAGCGTGCGGCGCGCGAGTGCTTGAGCGCGTACGGCTATGAGGAGATGCGCGTGCCCCTCGTGGAGCACACCGAGCTTTTCAAACGCGCCATCGGCGAGCACACCGATGTGGTCTCGAAGGAGATGTACACGTTCGCGGATCAGGGCGGCGACAGCCTGACGCTGCGTCCCGAGGCCACCGCCGGGCTGGTGCGCGCGGTGATCTCGAACAATATGCTGCGCGGGCAGCGCTGGAAGCTCTGGTGCGCGGGGCCCATGTTCCGTCACGAGCGGCCGCAGAAGGGGCGCTACCGGCAGTTTCACCAGATCGATGTGGAGGCGGTGGGCTTCCCCGGTCCCGATGTGGATGTGGAGCTGATCGTGCTCACCGCGCGCCTGTGGCGCAAGCTTAGGGTAGACCGGGTGCGGCTGCAGCTGAATTCGCTGGGCACGGCGGAGGCGCGCCGCGCCTATCGCGAGAAGCTGGTGGCTTATTTTCGCGCGCATGAGGGGGCGCTGGACGCGGACAGCCGACGGCGTTTGCAGGCCAATCCCATGCGCATTCTAGACAGCAAGAATCCCGATATGCAGGCGCTGATTGCCGGCGCGCCGCTTCTTACCGAGCACCTGGACGATGAGTCCAGGGAGCATTTCGCGGCGGTGTGCGCCGCGCTGCGCGACCTCAATATCGAATTTGAGATCAATCCGCGCCTGGTGCGCGGCCTCGACTACTACAGCCGCACGGTGTTCGAGTGGGTGACGGATGCGCTCGGGGCGCAGGATGCCGTGTGCTCGGGGGGGCGCTACGATGGGCTGATCGCACAGCTCGGTGGGGAGGCGACCCCGGCCATCGGGTTTGCGATGGGCATGGAGCGGGTCATTGAGTTGCTGGCGCTTTCCGGCGGGGCGCCTGCCCCGCAGAGCGCGGACGTGTACATCGTGGTCAATGGCGATCGGGCGGCCGCGCAGGCCCTGCCGCTCGCCGAGCGGCTGCGCGATGCATTGCCCCACCGCACCGTGCTGCTCAATCTCGGCGGCGGGAATTTCAAGGCGCAGTTCCGCCGCGCGGACAAGAGCGGCGCGGCGCTCGCGGTGATCCTGGGAGACGATGAGATCGGCCGCGGTGTCGCGGCATTGAAACCTTTACGGCAGGACACCGGTCAGAGCGAGTGCCCGATCGGTGACCTGCCCCAATACATCGAAGCCCGCCTCGGTTAGGCGTTGAGGAGATTCCGTGGACGATCTGCTGTCTGAGAAAGAACAATGGGAGATGCTCAAGGCGTGGGTGAAGGAGAACGGCGCCTGGATTGTCGCGGGTGTGGCGCTTGCCGCGCTCGGTGTCTACGGCTGGCAGTGGTGGACCGCGCGCCAGGACCGCATCGGCATGCAGGCCAGCGACCAATACGAGCAGATCCTGGCTGCCTTCGACAAGGGCGACCGTACCCAGGCCATGGCGGCACTCGGTGAGCTCGAGCGGGAGTATCCGCACTCGCCCTATGTGGATCAGGCGCATCTCGCCGAGGCCCGCCTCAACGTGCAGTCCGGCCAGCTGGAGAAGGCGGCGGCAGGGCTGAAGGGCGTGATGGAGAGCACTGCCGACCCCGAGCTGGCTTTGGTGGCGCGGCTGCGGCTCGCGCGGGTACAGCTGGCGCTCAACAAGGCGGATGAGGCGCTTGCGACGCTCAATGCGGTGAAGGATGCCGGTGCCTTTGCGCCGCGGTTCGGCGAGGCGCGCGGCGATATCTATCACGCGAAGGGCGACGATGCCACGGCCCTGAAGGAATATCGCGCGGCGCGCGACGGCGCGGCGCGGGGTTCCGTTGATTCGCAGCTGCTCGATCTCAAGATCAACGATCTCGCCGGTGGTCCCGGCGGGGAGCGCAAGCCATGAGGTGGCCGTCGCTCGCCGTTGCGGCTTTGACGCTGATACTGGCCGCGTGCTCCAAAGACAAGGATATCGATCCTCCAGCGGAGCTCACCAAGTTCTCCTCCACATTGAATGTGCACAGAGCGTGGAGCGCCAATGTGGGCGGCAAGAAGGGGCAAGCGATGCGGCTCGGCCTCGGGCTTGCCGTACAGGGTGGGCGAGTCTATGCGGCCGGCCGCGGCGGGGATGTCGTGGCATTCGACGTCGGCTCCGGCAAGTCCCTGTGGCGCACGCATGTGAAGGGAGGATCGCTGTCGGGCGGGCCGGGGGCGGGCGAGGAGCTGGTGGCTCTGGGCGGAAGCGATGGTGCTGTGCTGGCACTCAATGCGAACGATGGCGCCATTCGCTGGCGCGTGGCGGTGGGCGGCGAGGTGCTGTCGGCGCCGGCGATCACGCCGCGCGTGGTGGTGGTGCGCACGGTCGACGGCAAGCTGCATGGTCTCGCGCCCGCGGACGGGCATGAGATCTGGGTGTACGAGCAGCAGGTGCCACGGCTGTCGTTGCGGGGCACTTCGCGGCCGGTCATCGTGGGGGACATGACGATCTGTGGCTTCGATGACGGCAAGGTGGCCGCAGTGAACCTGGCCGATGGCAGCCTGGCCTGGGAAGCCACGGTGGCGCCCTCGCATGGGCGCACGGAGCTCGAGCGGCTGGTGGATATCGATTCCGCGGTGCAGGTGCTGGGCAACGATGTCTATGTGGTCGGGTTCCAGGGCCGCGTCGCCATGCTGGCGCTCGATAGCGGCCAGGTCTGGTGGGGACGCGATGCCTCGAGCTATCGGGGCCTCGCGCTGGATGACGATGCCGTCTATTTCTCGAACGCAGCGGGCGAGGTGGTGGCGCTGCGGCGCCGCACGGGGGCGGAGCTGTGGCGGCAGAATGTGCTGGCGAATCGCGGTCTTTCCGCGCCAGTACTGATGGGCAACTCCATCGCGGTGGCGGACTTTCAAGGCTATGTGCACTGGCTGGACAAGGCGAGCGGCGCGCTGGCGGCGCGTATGCCGAGCGGCGGCAAGCGCGTGAGCAATCCGCCGGTGGCGGCGGGCGATGACAGCCTGCTGGTGATCAACGACGCTGGACAGATCACCGCTTTCCGCGCCGCGCCCGCCAAGTGAGCGTGGCGTGCTGCCTGTCATCGCGCTGGTAGGCCGTCCCAACGTCGGCAAGTCGACGCTGTTCAATGCATTGACGGGCACGCGCGATGCCATCGTGGCTGATGTGCCGGGGGTGACGCGCGACCGGCAGTACGGCTTCGGACGCGTGGGGCCCATTCCCTATGTGGCTATCGACACCGGCGGGTTGGTGGAGAATCCCACCGGCATCGAGACGCAGATGCGCATTCAGACCGAGCGGGCGGTGCAGGAGGCGGACCGGCTGGTTTTCATCGCCGATGCTCGCGCGGGGCTCACCCCCCAGGACCAATTCGTGGCGCGCGAGCTGCGGCGCTCCGGCAAGCCGGTGTTCCTTGCGGTCAACAAGGCCGAGGGACTGGACCCTGATGTGGTCGCGGCGGATTTTCACTCGCTGGCGCTGGGCGCGCCCCTTGCACTGTCTGCCAGCCACGGCGAGGGCTGCGATGAGCTCATGGACCGCGTGCTCGAGGGATTTCCGGCGCCGCCCGAGGAGGAGCGTGAGCCCGACTCCATTCGCATCGCCATCATCGGTCGTCCCAACGTCGGCAAATCCACTCTGGTCAATCGGCTGATCGGCGAGGAGCGCGTGATTGCAAGCGACAAGCCGGGGACTACCCGCGACAGCATCTTCGTGCCCTTCGAGCGTGACGGGAAGTCATTTACGCTCATCGATACCGCCGGTGTGCGTCGTCGCGCCAAGGTCGAGGATCTCATCGAGAAGGTGAGCGTGGCCAAGACGCTGCAGGCCATCGATGAGGCGCATGTGGTCATCCATGTGGTGGATGCGCACGAGGGTATCGGGGAGCAGGATGCCAGCGTGCTGGGGATTGCGCTCGAGCGGGGACGGGCGCTGCTGATCGCGGTCAACAAATGGGACGGCATTCCCATGGAGCAGCGCGAGGAGGTGCGGCGGCAGCTGGCGCTCAAGCTCGACTTCGTGCCGTTCGCACCGTTGCATTTCATCTCGGCGCGCCATGGGACGGGGGTGGGCGAGCTCATCGAGTCCACGGTGCGGGCATTTGAGTCGGCGATGCGCGAGATGCCGACGCGCGATTTGAACCGCGCGCTCGAGAAAGCACTTGTGGCTCACCAGCCACCGCTGGTGCGGGGCCGGCGTATCAAACTGCGTTATGTCCACCAGGGCGGCAAGAACCCGCCCCGCATCGTGGTGCACGGCAACCAGACCACGTCGGTACCGGAGGCCTACAGCCGTTACCTGGCGAATGTGTTCCGCAAGACCTTCGACCTCTTCGCCACGCCCGTCAAACTCGAATTCCGCACCGAGAAAAACCCCTACGCGGCCCGCAAGCAGCCGCAGCGTATGCGCCGTTTCGGCGGGCGTCCGCGCCGCAAGGGTACGGAGCGGCGGGGCGGAAAGTGAAGTGCTAGAGTAGGGGTATCGAACCCACGCCGAGTGTCCCATGAGCGGCACCCAATCTCTCATCTCCCTGGTCGACCGTGCGGTGGCGAGCGGCGATCCGGAGGAGATCGTCAACCGGCTGCGTGAAGGCCTGGGCGAGCTCATTGCGGCGGGCGAAGTGGACTTGCCCGAGCGTGTGCTCGAGTGCTGCAGCGACCATTACGCGCGCCGCCTGATCCATCGCGATGACGCGCGCGGGTATTCCATCGTGGCCATGACCTGGGGTCCGAACCAGGGCACGCCGGTGCACGATCACGGGGGTTTGTGGTGTGTCGAGGGCGTGTTCAAGGGCAGCATCGAGGTGCAGCAGTACGAGATGACAGGCCACACGGAGGATCGCTTCCGTTTCGAGCGCCGCGGCTCCTTTCATGCCGGCATCGGCAGCGCGGGCTGTCTCATTCCGCCGCACGAGTACCACTCGATCCGTAACGCCGGTACCAAACCCGCGGTGTCGGTGCACATCTATGGCGGGGAGATGAGCCGCTGCGGGGTGTTCAAGCCTACGAGTGATGGCTGGTATGAGCGGCAGGAGAAGGCGCTGGGGCTGGATCTCTAGGAGTGATTTTTACGGGGTCAGAAATAGAGCGGGATCGACGAAGGTACGGTTCAAGACCACGCCCCAATGAAGATGCGGTCCGGTCACACGGCCCGTGGCGCCGACCTTGCCGATGACATCGCCGGTCTTGACCGTGTCACCGGGTTTGATGTCGATGGCGCTCAAATGGCAATACATCGTGATCAGACCCTCGCCGTGATCGAGGAATACCGTGTTGCCGTTGAAGAAGAAGTTGCCGGTGTCGATGACGCGTCCATCGGCAGGCGCCTTGATCGGTGTGCCGACGGGCCCGGCGATGTCCATGCCGGAGTGGGGGTTGCGGGACTCGCCGTTGAAGAACCGGCGCAGACCGAAGGAGCTGGAGCGGATGCCGGGGATGGGCTGCTGAAGGATCAAGGTTGTGGGTGGCGTGCTTGAATAAGTGCCGAGCGCCCCTTTGATCCTGACCTGCTCGTCTTTTACCCGGGCCAGGTCCTTCTTGGACAGATTCACTTGGCCCGGTTTCACTGTCAGGTGCTGGGACTCGTATTCCTTGGGGCCGATCTCGAAGGTGACGGGCTTGCCGGGTTGTACTCCGGCTTGAACCAGTACTTCGGCTTGCCCTATGGCCGCGGATAAAGGAAGTCCGACGATGGCTCGCCACTGCCCATCGGCTCGCACGACTAGCGTGCGGTGGCCTTCGAAGAGCACAGTGGGGCGCAGGTCTGCGGGCGCTTCGACGGTCATCATGAAGACCCCGCCGGGCACTCGGCTTTCGCGGGGCAGCTCGACGGCATCCGCGAGCGCTGTTGCCGAGAGGGCGAGGCCGGACACGAGAGTAAGAAGCAGGCGCTGCATGAGATCTCCGGAATCCGGGGGCAGATGCGACCTTACCCTATTTTTAGATCACCTTCGCCCGCAAATTCCCTTTCGCCACCCGCGTCTCAATTTCTTCCCCCACCGCAATCGTCCCTGCATCCATCACCAGCCTCCCATCCTTCACCCGCGTCACGATCGCAAACCCCCGCTCGAGTGTAGCCAGCGGACTCACGGTATTGAGCGTGCGCACTGCCAGCGACAGCCGATGCTCCACCCCTGACATCCGAGCCCGCACCGCATGCCCCAGGCGCTGCTCGAGATCGTCGAGACGCTGCTCCTGTTGCGCCAGCCGCGCTCCCGGGTGGGCGAGCTTCAACCGCAGTCCTATCCCGTCGAACACACTCGAAAGTGTGCGCAGCTCGCGCCGTATGGCGATATTAAAACGCTCCGCCGTGCGGGTGAGTGTCTCCAGGCAGGCTAGCCGATCCGGTGCAACGAGCTCGGCGGCGCCGGAGGGAGTGGGCGCCCGGGCATCCACCACAAAATCGGCAATGGTGAAGTCGATCTCATGACCAATGCCGCTTACGACGGGTATCGGGCTCGCACAGATCGCGCGGGCCACCTGCTCATCGTTGAAAGCCCACAGGTCTTCGATGGAGCCTCCGCCGCGGGCCACAATGAGCACATCACACTCCTGCCGCGTACCGGCCTGGGCCAGTGCAGCCAAAATTTCCGGGACTGCCGCCGCACCTTGCACCGCGGTGGGATAGATGAGGACGGAGGCGGGGGGGAAGCGTCTCTTCAGAATATTGAGGATGTCGCGCAGGGCCGCGCCGCTCGGCGAGGTCACGACCCCGATGCGCCGGGGAAAGCGGGGCAGGGGGCGCTTGCGTTCCTCGGCAAACAGCCCCTCCACCGCAAGCTTGGTCTTCAGCCGCTCGAACTCCCGGTTCAGGGCTCCGAGGCCTGCCTCCTCCATGTGCTCGGCGATCAGCTGATAATCCCCACGCGGCTCGTACAAGCTGATCCGCCCGCGCACCACCACATGCTGACCGGTCTTGGGCGTGAAGCGCAGACCGGCATTGCGCTGGCGGAACATGGCACAGCGCAGCTGGGCGTCCCGGTCCTTGAGTGTGAAGTACCAGTGGCCGGAGGAGGGCTGGGAGAAGTTCGAGAGCTCACCCTCCACCCATAGGACCGGCAGGCCGTGCTCCAGCAGCAGTCGGGCCTCGCGATTCAGCCGCGAGACCGTATAAATGTGGCGTTCGGGGGGTGGGACGGCCATCGCGGGACGTTACCATTTCCCGCCACAGGGCCGCACAAATCCGTGTACAATTAATCATGCGAATTCTCGAAGAAGCCCTCACCTTCGACGACGTCCTGCTCGTCCCCGCCTACTCGGAAATCCTGCCGCGCGAGGTGGACCTGTCCACCCAGCTGACGCGGCGTATCCGCCTCAACCTCCCCATGCTGTCCGCCGCCATGGACACCGTCACCGAAGCTCGCCTCGCCATCACCATCGCCCAGGACGGCGGCATCGGCATCGTGCACAAGAACATGTCGATCGAGGCGCAGGCGCGCGAAGTGGCGCGGGTCAAAAAGTTCGAGAGCGGAGTGATCAAGGATCCCATCACCGTGACGCCGGATATGACCATTCGCCAGGTGCTGGAGCTCACCCGCTCGCGCAGCATTTCCGGGATGCCGGTGGTGGAGGGCAAGAAGGTGGTGGGCATTGTCACGCACCGCGACCTAAGGTTCGAGACCAAGCTCGACTCGCCGGTGTCGACGGTGATGACGCCGCAGGAGCGGCTGGTCACAGTGCGCGAGAATGCGCCGAAGGAGGAGGTGCTGGGGCTGCTGCACAAGCATCGCATCGAGAAGGTGCTGGTGGTGAACGGCGACCACGAGCTGGCCGGCATGATCACCGTGAAGGACTTTCAGAAGGCGACGGAATTTCCCCGCGCCTGCAAGGACGAGCGCGGCCGCCTGCGGGTGGGCGCGGCGGTGGGCACGACGCCCGATACTCTGGATCGCGTGGCGGCGCTGCGCGATGCGGGCGTGGACGTGGTGGTGGTGGATACGGCGCACGGTCATTCGCGTGGCGTCATTGAGATGGTGAGCCAGATCAAATCGCGCTGGGCGGACCAACAGGTCATCGGCGGCAATATCGCCACGCTCGAAGCCGCGAAGGCCCTCGCCGATGCGGGCGCCGATGCGGTAAAGGTGGGCATCGGCCCGGGCTCGATCTGCACCACGCGCATTGTGGCCGGTGTCGGCGTGCCGCAGATCTCCGCGGTCGCCAACATCGCGGCCGGCTTGAGCGCCGATGTGACGGTGATCTCCGATGGCGGCATCCGCTATTCGGGAGACATCGCCAAGGCCATCGTGGCCGGCGCACACGCCGTGATGATCGGCAGTCTCTTTGCCGGCACCGAAGAGTCACCCGGTGATGTCGAGCTCTACCAGGGCGCTTCCTACAAGAGCTATCGGGGGATGGGCTCGCTCGGCGCCATGGCGGAGCGGCATGGCTCGGCGGACCGCTACTTCCAGGACGCCGCCACCGAGCTCGAGAAGCTGGTGCCGGAAGGGGTCGAGGGCCGCGTGCCGTACAAGGGCAGCGTGGTCGCCATCCTGCAGCAGCTGGCGGGCGGCTTGCGCGCTGCCATGGGCTACACCGGCAGCCACAATATCGACGAAATGCGCACCCGGCCGAAGTTCGTGCGCATCACCAACGCCGGCATCCGCGAGAGCCACGTGCACGACGTCGCCATCACCAAAGAGGCGCCCAATTATCGCGTGAGCCGCTGATTGAACATCCACGCCGACCGCATCCTGATCCTCGATTTCGGTTCCCAATTCACGCAGCTGATCGCGCGCCGCGTGCGCGAGCTCGGTGTGTACAGCGAGCTGCATCCCTGGGACATGGCGGATGAGGCGATCCGCGAGTTCAAACCCAAGGGCGTGATCCTTTCCGGCGGGCCGGAGTCGGTCATCGATCCTGCCGCGCCACGTATTCCCGAGGCGATCTGGCAGCTCAAGGTGCCGGTGCTGGGGATCTGCTATGGCATGCAGGCCATGGCGCAGCGGCTGGGTGGGACGGTTGAGGCGCACGACAGCAAGGAATTCGGCTATGCGCAGGTGCGGGCGCAGGGGCACTCGAGACTGCTTGTCGACATCCAGGACGTCACGAACCGCGATGGTCATGGACTGCTCGATGTGTGGATGTCGCATGGCGACCGGGTGACGCAGCTGCCGCCGGATTTCAAGGTCATTGCCTCGACCCCGGATCTGCCGCTCGCGGGTATGGCGGATGAACAGCGCCACTACTACGGGCTGCAGTTCCATCCCGAGGTCACGCATACCAAGCAGGGCGCGCGGATCTATTCGCGTTTCGTGCACGAGATCTGCGGCTGCGGCAATGCCTGGCGCCCGGCGGGCATCATCGAGGATGCAGTGGAGCGGGTGCGCCGGCAGGTGGGGCAGGGCAAAGTGCTGCTGGGGCTGTCGGGCGGAGTGGACTCCTCGGTAGTGGCGGCCCTGCTGCACAAGGCCATCGGCGATCAGCTCACCTGCGTGTTCGTGGATCACGGCCTGCTGCGGCTCGGCGAGGGCGAGCAGGTGATGGAGACTTTCGCCGCGCACCTGGGTGTGCGGGTGATCCGGGTGGATGCGGAGCGGCGGTTCTTCGCGGCGCTCGAGGGCATCGCAGACCCCGAGGCCAAGCGGAAGATCATCGGCAAGACCTTCATCGATGTGTTTGACGAGGAGGCTCACAAGCTTCAGGGCATCGAGTTCCTGGCGCAGGGGACCATCTATCCCGACGTCATCGAGTCCGCCGGTGCGCGCACCGGGAAGGCGCATGTGATCAAAAGCCACCACAATGTGGGCGGGTTGCCGGAGCGTATGAAGCTCAAGCTGGTCGAGCCTTTGCGCGAGCTGTTCAAGGATGAGGTGCGGGCCATCGGCTTGGAGCTTGGGTTGCCGCCGGAGATGGTTCACCGTCATCCGTTTCCCGGGCCCGGATTGGGCGTACGTATTTTGGGCGAGGTGACGAAAGGTGCCGCGGATATTCTGCGGCAGGCGGATCACATCTTCATCGCGGAGCTGCGCAGGTCGGGGTGGTACGACAAGACTGCCCAAGCGTTCGCGGTGTACCTGCCGGTGAGGAGTGTGGGGGTGACGGGGGACGGGCGGCGCTACGAGCCGGTGATTGCGCTGCGTGCGGTGCAGACCATCGATTTCATGACGGCACAGTGGGCGCATTTGCCTTATGAGTTGCTGGACCTTGTGTCACGGCGGATCGTGAATGAGATTTCGGGGGTGTCGCGGGTGGTTTACGATGTCTCGGGGAAGCCGCCGGCTACGATTGAGTGGGAGTGATTGAATTATAAAATGGCAATTTTCCCTCGTATATTTGTGAATTTGCGCATGCCAACAATCATCAAGTCCGAATAATCCCTCGGGAAACTGGCTGGTACGCGAAAATGAATTGGCAACTTCGACTAAAGTGCAACATTTAAGTACACTGCGTACCGGAGGGCCGGGCAACTTTGTGTCGATTAGTGCATTGCAACATAGGTGGGTAGGACGAATTTCATCAGAAAGGGATAGTGATGATTACTTCATTCGCGGTCGGAAATTTTCGAGCATTTGAGGACTCGGGAGAGCTTCCACTTAGGCCTCTGACCTGTTTGGTTGGTCGCAATAGCAGCGGAAAATCTTCCATACTCCATGCTCTATTAGTACTTCGCCAAAGCATAGAGCAGCGTGCGGTAGGTTCGCGCGTTCCTCAGCTGAACTTGAACGGATCGTTAATCGATGCTGGCTCATATGCCGACATTGTGCATCATCACAAACAGGATCGGCAGGTTGAGTTCAATTTTGGTTTGCGAGTCGAACCCCTTCCAGATTTTACAATCCCTGGAGCAAATCGTGCAAGTCCGAGTTTGTCGCACATACGCACTCCCTTGGTCGCAATGGATGTTCCGCGACCACCGTCAATGCGGTACGTCAGTCAATTGTTTCGTGGGGCTCGGCAGCGACCGGAGCTTGAAAAGCCCCATGACATAAAAGTGTCGATGGCTTTTCTTCCGGAGCCTCCCTTTGGTCCGACTTTAAGTAGGTTGTTCATCGAGGTTGTTGGGCTCGGTCAAGTTACCTTTACGCGAACCGTCAAGAAGCATCGGGTACAGCACTGGCGCGCTTATCCAATAGGCATTGCCCCGAAGACGCTGGCAGTGTTCTTTCCGCAGTGGTCCTTTTTGCCTCACGTTGGTGCTCGAGAGGCGCAGCTCTCGCGTTTGCAGCCTGCACAGAGAAATCACACTACAGACTTCATATGGTACGTGTACCGTGCCTTTCGTGATATAGATTCATTTCTATCGGATTTGCGCCTGGTTGGGCCTTTCCGTACACCGCCGGCACGGCGATATTCGTTTACTGGTTTGGCTGCCGTGGACGCTGGTTCCAGCGGCGAGAGGGCGGTCGATTTGCTGATCACGGAAAAGCTCATTCGAACGACAGGGCAGCCCTTGAGGACGGCGGTTTCGTATTGGCTTAGACGTTTGGGTCTAGCGAGGAAGATTAGCATTCGCGATGTGGCTAAACGGTCAAATATCTTTGAGCTTGCAGTTTCAGGCGCTGGTCCTGCGCGGATCGCAAATTTCGCGGACGTCGGCTTTGGCGTATCGCAAGTCTTGCCGGTTCTTGTGCAAGGCTTCTTGGTGCCTAGAGGCGGGACCTATATAGCACAACAGCCAGAATTGCATCTTCATCCAGACGCGCAGGCGGGTCTCGCAGACTTCTTTATCTATCTAGCGAGTCGAGGAGTGCGGGTTATTCTGGAAACCCACAGCGAGTATCTGCTGGTCCGTCTGCGTAGGCGTTTGGCAGAAGGGATTAAACCAATCCAGATAGGAATCCCCGCTGAGGATCCCGTTAGGCCGATGCATATCGATCGAGATTCCGTATCGGTAATTTATGTAGGGAACAATAGCGGATCAGCAGGGGTAAGCTTGATGCAGATTGACGAATCCTTTCAGTTTGACAGCATGCCAGCTGGATTTATGAGCCAGGCAATTGATGATCGTTTGAAGTTGATGAAGGCACTGAGGAAGAGCACTTGAAGACAGTATATGATACTTCAGTAGTCGCTTATGCCAATGGCGAGTTAGTAGGTCGGCGGGCAGGAAATGTTCTAGATCGCCGCTTGCGTAAGCTTGAGGAATTCATTCGCGGTGTTCGAACTGCATGGTATAACACAAAATTGCTGCGGGAATACCAGCAGAAGATTTCGGAGCATCGGAATGACGTAATTGAAATTTTTTTGGCGAGACTTGGTGATTATGGAAGAAGGGCGAGCCGCAACACCTTGACTCGCCAGCACCATGTTGTCGCGCGGCGTGTCCGATGGCCTACGCACGATCAGCATTTGCTTGCGGCGGCTCTTGATGCGGGCCGGGATGCGACGATCCTTGTTACGGAGACCAACTTGGCGAGCTGTCGCGCCAGTGTGCGGCGCGAGTTCGGGATTTATGTCGAGCAAGTTTAGTTGCCATTGGTTGGTCTAGGCGGCCTATCCGAAATTGGAAGGCGCGGGGCGATTCAATGTTTGCGGTTGATTTATTTTTGCATTAAACACAGCGACATAAATAACGCAGCACTGTGACATAATGGCGCCCTTCGTTGCTGCGGGAGAAGGGCGATGCGCAAGCTTGAGATCGAGGACGCCGAGGTGATGGGATAGCCATTCAGGAGGAGATCGTTCGTAGTGAGGAGTTTCGCTACGATCATGGACAGGGTCGCAAGTACCCCGCATGCGCGGTGATCGATACGGGACTTCATCTATCAGCCAGGTTGTGGCTTGAGGGAAAATCTATATCCTTTTGGCGATCTTCGCCACCTTCGGCTTGCCGGTACTCTTTGTAACCGAGACGTTTTCCAGGGTATAGGCTCGGAGGCAAGTAGCATATAGCTCCGCGTTATCGGCCGCGCGGCCGGACGATTTCCTGCAACCACGGCACCAGGTGCTCCATATCGAAGCTTCGCGCCTCAAAGAGCCGGACCATGTGATCGTGGATCGTGTTCGACTCCGCGGTAATTGAATAGCCGTTGATTCGCAAAAAGACATCGGCCACGGCAAAGGCGACTCGCTTGTTGCCGTCCACGAAGGGATGGTTTTGAACGAGGCTTTCCAGGAGCGCGGCGGCCTCATGAACGAGAGTGTCGTAGTAGCCGGTTTGAGGCCGATGAAGAGCTGATTCGAGCACGCCGGCGTCGCGGATACCAGGGGCGCCGTCGTAGCGCTCGATCAGCTGCTTGTGGAAAAAGAGCGCGTCTGCGGTCGTGACGTACTCCGTCATTTAGCCAGCGATCGGTACAACTCGTCGCGCTCCTTGAGGCTTTCCTGAAAAGCCTCAATCACATTCCGTCGTGGGGACTGCTGACGCTTGTGAGCCAGATACTCACGCATCGCATCCCCGAGCACGGCCTGGAACTGACGTCCCTCACGGGTGGCCACCTCCTGTAGTCCTGCAAGCACCTCAGGGTCGGCTTGAGAGGAAAACTTGCGGAGAACGCTTATGGAAGCATCATCATGATATTTCATGATTTATCATGATACTTCAAGACGATAGGAAAGCAAAGCTGACGAATGACTATTGATTTGCGGTTGTGTTCTTCATGATATAGACTATATATGAGCGAAATTATGTAGAAATAATCTATATATGATCGATAAAATCCAACAGCACATATTGCCTATACCTGTACCTGTACGCCGCGCATTGGTTCAGCTCGGCCAAGACTTAGCTCTAGCCAGGCGGCGCAGACACATTTCAACCCAATCGATGGCAGAACGCCTCCAGGTCTCTACGGCCACCTTACGCCGGCTGGAGCGCGGTGATCCGTCACTGGCTGTCGGGACTTTGGCGAAGGCGTTGCTGGTGCTCAATTCTCTTGAGCGTTTTTCCCATTTGCTCGATACCGGCAAAGACGATCTAGGCTTGCAACTCATGGATGAAGCGTTACCTAAACGCATCTTCAGGAAATCCAGTGACCGCGGACCAGAGACCTTATGAGAATGGAAACTGTTACTCAGAGCATACAGGTCTGCATCGGAGAGCAAGCCATGCCTGTCGGAACGCTCACTTACTCGCGCCAGGGCGCGCGCGAGAACGCCTTGTTTGTCTATGACGACGCATGGCTTAAGCACGGAAATCGATTTGAGATCTCTCCGGATCTGCCGCTGACTCGTGAGCGGTATTTTCACAAGGCCGCGACTCGTAGCGACTCTGTTTTCCATTTCGCTATCGCGGATACTGAGCCGGACGGGTGGGGCTGCAAGGTCATCGCGCGTGACCATGCAAAGAGCCGCAAGGAAGGCAGAGTGGGCGAGAGCGCGGCTCTGACTGAGATGGACTATTTATTAGGAGTGGACGATGTCAGTCGCATCGGAGCGCTGAGGTTCCGCAATGCCGCGGGAGAGTTCCTGCGTACACCGCAGGGAGGGGAACGTGGAATACCGCCGTTGTTAGAGCTGACTCAAATTATCGGAGCCGCTCATGCTGTGGAGCGTGGTACGGAGACCGAGAAAGATCTTGCTTATCTTCGCGGGCGTGCCACGTCGTTGGGGGGAATGCGTCCGAAATGCTCGATACTCGATGAGGAAGGGCACCTCGCTATCGGGAAGTTTCCGAGCGTGAGCGACGATCGCGCCGTCACGAAGGCCGAGGTCTTGGCGCTCAATCTTGCCATCGCCGCAGGAATCGATGCCGCACAAGGGCGCATTGTGTATTCCGATGGCATACCGGTCGCCCTCATCCAGCGTTTCGATCGAGCGAAGAGCGGTCGAATTCCCTATCTTTCGGCGACTTCGATGCTTCAGGCCTCCCGGGAAGAGGAGCATGCGTACAGCGAGATCGCAGAACGCATCCTGAGCGTTTCACCGGACGCCAAGCGGGACCTGGCTGAGTTGTGGCGGCGGATCGTTTTTAACATGCTGATTACGAACGTCGACGATCACCTGAACAATCATGGGTTTCTGCATGTTGGGCACGGCCAATGGCGACTAGCGCCCACATTTGATTTGAATCCATTCCCGGACAAGGGTAGGGATCCCAAGACCTGGCTGACTGAAGGGACGGGGCCCACGGGACGGATAGAAGATGCCATGCGAGCGGCCGCATACTTCCATCTGACCGATGAGGAATCCTTGCGGATTCTCGGGGAAGTTTACAGCGCAGTTTCCCGGTGGAGACAGGTGGCCAAGGACGCGGCTGTGGGAATGACGGCGGCCGAATCAGAGGCGTTTGAGCCGGCTTTCGAGCATGAGGAGGCGCAGAGCGCGAAACGAAGGCTTGTCTAGGGAAGAAGTGCTTCGCCTTTCGGGGTGTATCGACGATTCAGCTCGTACACGCACATGCTGACCGCGGCCGCCACATTGAGTGACTCAATGGTTCCCGATCCACGGATGGCGTACGACTCGGCCCCCAGCGCCGCAAGCTCCTCGCGCGGTACGCCGCGGGCCTCGTTGCCGAACACATAGCAGTCGAACTGCCCGAACCGCGGCGAGAGAACGTTCCCTCCCTGCATGTCCAGGCAGGCGATTCGCGGGAAGCGTTTGGGCACCGAAGTGAGCGCAACATCGATCTCAATGGGCACGTGAAAAATAGCCCCGGCGCTGGCGCGAGCCACCTTGGGATTGTAGGGGTCGACACTTCCCGGTCCAAGCAGGCACCGAAAGCCCGCGAACCAGGCCAGCGTCCGCAGAATCGTGCCCAGATTGCCGGGGTCCTGGATCTCGTGCAAATAGATTGCACGCTCGCCGTCGCGTACTGGCGGCGTCGGCAATATGGGAACCAGCGCCACAATGCCCTGGGGATTTTTAGTATCGGCCACCTGCGACATATGGGAGGCGCTGATCAGATGGATGGGGAAGGGGCTGCGCCAGCTCTCATGTCCGGCAGTCACATAGAGCTCGCAACCCTGCAGCAAGGAGTTCTCGAGCGCCGCCTTCTGCAGCTCCAGCACCAGATGCTCGCCCTCGACGAGGAAGTGCCCGAGCTCGTCCCGATAGCGTTTCAGGTGAAGTTTCTTGACGTCGTCGAGTTTCACGGTGCCAGCATCGATCGGGTTACGGCCTCGGCGATTCTAATACCGTCCACTGCGGCGGATAGGATACCGCCCGCGTACCCTGCGCCCTCGCCTCCGGGATACAGTCCGCGAGTGTTCAGACTCTCATAGGTTTCAGGGTCACGGGTGATGCGCACCGGTGAGGAGGTGCGTGTCTCGACTCCGGTGAGCACCGCATCGGGGCGGTCGAAGCCGCGAATCTGCCTGCCGAACTGCGGCAGGGCTTCCCGGATCGCCTCGACGGCATACCCCGGCAGCGTGGAGGACAGGTCGCCAAGCCGGACTCCGGGCTTGTAGGAGGGCTCGATTTCACCGAGGGCGGTGGAGGGTACGCCGCGAATGAAGTCTCCTGCCAATTGCCCCGGCGCGCAGTAGTCGCCTCCGCCCAGGTCGAAGGCCAAGGATTCCAGACGCTCCTGCAATTGCATTCCGGCCAACGGCCCGTCCGGGAAATCCGCTTCCGGGTTGATACCGACGACGATGCCTGCGTTGGCGTTGCGTTCGTTGCGCGAGTACTGGCTCATGCCATTCGTCACGACGCGGTGGGCTTCCGATGTCGCAGCCACGACGGTACCGCCGGGACACATGCAGAAACTGTACACGGCGCGGCCATTCCTGGCGTGATGAATCAGCTTGTAATCCGCCGCACCCAATTGCGGGTGGCCGGCGTACTTTCCGAGCCGCGCCTTGTCGATCAACGATTGGGGATGCTCGATGCGAAACCCCAGGGCGAAGGCTTTGGGTTCGATGAACACTTCCCGATTCTCAAGCATTCGAAACGTGTCGCGGGCGCTGTGCCCCGGCGCCAGTACGACATGGCGGCTCGCTATCGTCTCGCCGTGCGCCAGCTGAACGCTTTCGATGCGACCGTTGTCGATCTTGAGGTCGCTCACCTTACTCTCGAAACGCACTTCGCCTCCTAAGGAGATGATCTCGGCTCGCATCGCGGCAACGACACCCGTGAGCCGGAAAGTGCCTATATGCGGCTTGCTGACGTACAGGATTTCCTCTGGCGCGCCAGCCCGGACGAACTCCTGCATCACTTTGCGGCCATAGAACTTCGGATCTTTGATCTGGCTGTAGAGCTTGCCGTCCGAGAACAGGCCGGCCCCGCCCTCGCCGAATTGCACGTTGGACTCGGGGCTCAGGATGTTCTTGCGCCATAGGGCCCAGGTGTCTTTGGTGCGGCGGCGGACGTCCCGACCGCGTTCCAGCACGATGGGTTTGAAGCCCGACTGCGCCAGCAGCAGGGCTGCGAACAGCCCGCAGGGTCCGAACCCCACGATAACCGGCCGTTGCAGAGCCGTTGTCGCAGCGATGGCCGGCGCGTGTCCCACCGGATGGTAGGTCGTATCGGGCGCCGGACGCACGTTCGGGTCATTTGCCAGGCGCTTGAGAATGGCGGCCTCGTTGCGCGCTGCGAGATCGATGATGTAGACGAAGGTGATGACGCTGTTTTTTCTGCGCGCGTCGTAGCTTCGCTTGAAGACCGTGAAATCGACCAGGTCGGTGTCCTCGAGACTCAGGCGCTTGACAATGGCCTCGCGCAGCGCGCCCGGCGAATGGTCTAGAGGCATCGACAGTTCGGTGATACGGATCACGTGTACATCCTGGGCGGTTATCCCGACAGAGGAGTCAAGCGGTGGGGTAGAATCGCCACTATGGCACGATCGAAAAGCAGCGGCCAGTGGCTGCAGCAACACGTCAACGATCCTTACGTCAAACAGGCGCAGAAGGACGGCTTTCGCTCGCGCTCCGCCTATAAGCTGATTCAGCTGAACGAGAAGGATCGTCTCATCCGACCCGGTATGCTCATCGTGGATCTGGGATCCGCTCCGGGTGGCTGGTCCCAGGTTGCCGGACGGCTGGTTGGCGCGCGGGGCCGGGTGGTGGCGACGGATATTCTGCCCATGGATCCGTTGACGAACGTCGAATTCATTCAGGGCGACTTTACCGACGATGCCGTGCCGGCGCGGATTCTTGCGGCGCTGGGCGGTCACAAGCCCGACCTCGTCATCTGCGATATCGCACCCAACATCACCGGTATCGATTCGGCCGACCAGGCGGCTTCGATGTACCTGGTCGAGCTTGCTCTCGAATTGGTGCGGCAGGTGCTCAAACCCGGCGGCAATTTCATCACCAAGGTCTTCCAGGGTGCCGGCTCGGAAGATTACCTCAAGCAGGTGCGCGCTTCATTCGACAAGGTGTCGGTGCGAAAACCGGTGGCCTCGCGGCCGCGGTCGCGCGAGGTTTATTTTGTAGCGAAGGGATTCAAGCCCGGTCCGGTCGCAGGGTCATGAAGTTCGACCAATACCTTAGTGCAATGGACGCGGTTCAACACTTATGGTCCAATCGCGGATCTGCGTTCATTAACCGGATGAGAGGCCGCTGCGATGAAAAGAAAAAGCATGTTGATCAGCGTAAGCATCACGGTACCGCTTGCTGTCCTGGCCACCGGGGCTGCGATGTCCATGCAGGACAAGTACACCGTCAAAGTGCCGAATGGACTCGCGTTCTCTGAGTTCAAGGGGTACGAGGGCTGGCAGACGATTTCCATCAGCCACAACGGACCGCTGCTCGCGGTGATCCTCGGGAATCCGGCGATGATCGCCGCCTATAAGGCCGGTATTCCGGGCAACGGCAAGCCTTTCCCCGACGGCGCCAAAATGGCGAAGATTCATTGGACGGCGAAAAAGAACGAGACGGCCCCCGGTCAGCCGCTGGTGCCCGGTTCCCTGCATGACGTCGATTTCATGGTGAAGGACAGCAAGAGGTTCGCGGACAGCGGCGGCTGGGGATATGCGGCGTTCGAGTATGACGCGTCGACCGATACGTTTAGCCCCGGCACCACGGCGGATCAGCCTCCGCAGGGGAACGACGCAAAATGCGGGGCCGCATGCCACACGATAGCGAAGCAACAGGACTACGTTTTCACCGCATACCCTAAGAGGTGACTCTCAACCATTGATCAGGCGCCGCATCGCCTCGTTGTAGCGAGTCCCAGCCGCCACGCCCTGCGGGACGACCTGCTCGATGCGGTCGAGCTCCTGGCTGCTGAACTGCACATCGACAGCGGCGGCGTTTTCTTCCAGCCGCTTCACGCTGCTGGTGCCGGGAATCGGAACCACGTTGTCGTGGCGTGCCAGCAGCCAGGCGAGTGCGAGCTGCGCGGGCGTGCAGCCCTTGCTGGTCGCGAGCTCCCGAAGATGATCGGCGAGCGCCAGATTCTTCGCGAAGTTCTCACCTTGAAAGCGCGGGTTGCCGCGGCGCCAGTCCTCCTGCGCAAGATCTTCGGGCTTGCGGAAGCGGCCCGCGAGAAAGCCACGGCCCAGCGGGCTGTAGGCCACCAGCGCGATGCCCAGCTCCTGTAGCACCGGCAGCAGCTCTTCCTCGGGATCGCGGCTGAACAGAGAATATTCGCTCTGGACCGCGGCCAGCGGATGCACTTGGTGCGCGCGTCGAACGGTTGCGGCGGAAGGCTCGGACAGGCCGATGTGCCGGACTTTCCCCTGGCTCACGAGCTCTGCCATCGCGCCGACCGTCTCCTCAATCGGCGTGTTCGGGTCGACCCGATGCAGGTAGTACACATCGATGTGGTCCACGCCGAGCCGCTGCAGCGAGGCTTCGCAGGCCTGCCGCACGTACTGTGCGCTGCCATTGACCATCCTCTCGGGCGCATCCCGGCGCGCGTTGGCGCTCACGCTGGCGGTGAAGCCGAATTTCGTCGCGAGCACGGCCTTATCGCGACGGCCCTTGAGCGCCTTGCCGACCTGGAGCTCGGAATCACCGTACACGTCGGCCGTATCGAGGAGGGTGATGCCCAGCTCGAGCGCGCGATGAATCAGCGCGACGGCCTCAGCGTCGCCGCGCACGCTGCTGGTGTACACATCGGCAATGCCGATGCTCATGCAGCCCAGACCCAGTGCGGAAACTTCCGGCCCCTGCCGGCCCAGCTTGCGGTATTTCATATGTCTCCGAGGCTTAGCGGATGCTCGCCGCAGAGCAGCGGTGCTCGCATTGTGCCAGCAATGCGCATACCTAAGGCTATCATGCCGGATATCGTGGCGGGTCCTGTTCCACCAACGTCTTGAGCCGGCTCAGCGCTTCGTCCCATTGCTCGGAAATCGACTGCAGGTAATAGTTCGCATGATTGAGCCGCCGCGCCTGCAGTTGCCAAAGCCGCTCGCGGCCGCGACGCCGGCCACGCACCAGACCCGCACGCGACAAGGTGAGCAAATGCTTGGTGACGGCTTGACGAGACAGGTGCGTGCCTTCTGTGAGTCGCGCAATCGCAAGCGGCCCTTCGCGCGACAGCCGGCCGAGGATGCGCAAGCGGGTCTCGTCCCCCATTGCGGCGAACACCGAAGCGGTTTCGCCGACGCGGCTCGAAGAGATGCCTGTTGTCGGCCCCACGGCAGGCCTCATCGACCGTTTGGATTCAAAGCGAGGTATTTCTCGATCAGCCGCGTCTGGTGGGTCCAGCCCCCCTCATTGGCTTTGAACGCTTCGGGGCGGCGCGCGAGCGGAATCCGATCGAACCCGGACTCCGTGATCGTGAGCTCTGTCCCTCCGGGAACCTCTTTCAGCTCAAACACCACCGAAGTCATCGGCTCGCGCGAATAGTCCGTGTGCGGATCGACGGCGAAAGGATGCCAGCGGAACGAGAGCGACCGCATGGGCTCGATCCGCTCGACGACCCAGGAGAAAGCCTTCCCTTTGTGCGGCTCCTGCAGCTTGGCGACTTCAGGGTCGGCTTGGGTCGGCATGATGCGCCCGGTCAGGGTGGCGCCCGGTTGAAATGGCGCGTCGAACTGCGCGCCGAACCAGGCGCCGAATTGCGTGGCTTCGCTGACGGCGCGCCATACGCGCTCGAGCGGGGCCTTGAGAACGATCTTCTTTTCGATGCGGTCGGGAGTCGGGTTCATTGGCAACCTCCAGGTTGCACGATTCTACGGCGGCGACGGTATAAATGCAACCATGTGGTTGCCGCCATCCCTACGGCTGATAGACTGGGAAGATGGATGAAAATACTGTCGAGCGGCTCGAGCTGAAGATTGCCTTTCTGGAGCGTGCAAGCGCGGAGCTGAGTGATGTGGTCTATGCCCAGCAGCGCCAGATCGATACGTTACAGGCAAGGCTGGCTGAGCTCACGAGCAGAATGGAGGCGTCAGCTGACAGCCAGCAGCCGTACACAGCTGCGCAAGAGAAGCCGCCTCACTATTAGGCCTTGGGGTGGGGCGCTATGCTCACCATTTCAGATCGTCCGGCACCACGAAATCCTTGTAAGGATCGTCTTCCGCCGGCGGTTGAGCCGCGGCACTGTCTTGATTCATCGTGACGATGGCATTCGGCTCACGCTCGCCGATGCGTGCCGCAATCTCGGGCGGTACCAGGTGGTAATGGCCCTCGCAGCGAACGATCACCACACCGCCGCTCACGATCCGTTCGCGAAACTCCGCATTGGCGTAGAGGCGCCGCACCTTGCCCTTGTGGATGAAATTAAAGGATTCGTCGCTCTCGGGTCGTGCAATCGCATGCTGCTCCACGAGCTGCTTGATCTCAGCCCAGCGGGCGCGACGTTCCGCGTCCTCCTGACGCTTGCGATTCGCCTTCTGATCGCGCGTGGCCTTGGCGGCTTGGGCCTGGTCCAAGGCAGCGGCGCGCTGTTGCGCCGCGGCGGCGGAGGCCTGCGGATCGCGCCGGTTGTCACGGCGCTGCTGCTGCTCGGCCTGCTGGACCTGCTTGCGGGTGACGAGGCCGGCCGCCAGGAGCTGGTCGCGCAGTGAAAGGCTCATGAATGACTCCTGTTGCGGGGGGCACTTCCCCGAAGGGTATTTTAAGCGGACTATTCGAGAACGTGTCTCCAGGCAGAGGGGTCCCATGCTATTCGAAACCGTATCCACCGGCGGCTGCCGCTCCTATGTCGTCGGCTGCGAGGAGACCTGCGCCGCGGCGCTCATCGACCCCGAGCTCAGTCAGATCGACCGCTACACGGCGCTCGCGGCCCATCACGGCCTGCGTATCAAGTATCTGGTCGACACCCACACGCATGCGGATCACTTCTCCGCCACGCAGCAGCTGGCGCGGCAGCTTGGGGTGCCGGTGGTCATGCATAGCGCGAGCCCGGCACCGTTCGTGGACCTGCGCCTGCAGGGCGGTGAGCTGCTGGTGGTGGGGCGGCTGCGGCTTGCGGCGCTGCACACTCCCGGCCACACTCGCGATTCCATGTGCCTTGTCGTGGAGGATCGCGTATTCACCGGCGATACGCTGCTGATTTCGGCAACGGGACGCACGGACCTGCCCAGCGGGGATGCGGGCGCGCTGTATGAGAGCCTGTTCGAGGGCGTGCTGAAACTCGATCCGGCACTCAAGGTCTTTCCGGCGCATGAGTACAAGGGCCGCACTCACTCGACCATTGGCCAGGAGATCGCCGAGAATCCACGGCTGCAGAAGCGCGATCGCGGCGCCTTCATCGAGATGATGCAAAGCCTCAACCTGACCATGCCCACGCACATTACGGAGGCCTTGCGTACCAACATGACGGGCGGCAAGACCGTGGCACAGATGCTGGCCGAGGCGGCGGCCATTGTGCCGTTCATGTCGCTGAGCGAGCTCAAGGCCTGCGTCGAGTCACCGGCATGCGAGCTGACCGTGCTCGATGTGCGCGAGCGCGATGCGTTCGAGGAGGGCCATATTCCGGGCGCAAAGCTCCTGCCCCGCGGCCAGCTCGAATTGCGCGTCAATCAGGAGCTGACCGACCCTACCCGCCGAATCCTGGTGTACTGCGAGTTCGGCCGTGTCTCGACGCTGGCCACGGCCACTTTGCGCCAGATGGGGTTCCGGGGCGCTGTGGCGCTCGACGGCGGGATGAAGGCGTGGCGCGAGGCCGGTTATCCGGTCAAGACTTCGCCTTGAATCGTGCCGCTTCCTCCGATCCTCGCGTTGCATTGCCCGCGCTGTAGGAGTGCGCTCCGGCTCCGGCGAGCTTGCCGCCGTCCACAATGAGATATTCGTTGCGGATCGGCCGGCCCTCGAACCAGCACTCCAATATCTCGCGCGTGCCGGCCGCATAACGGGTCTGTGCGGACAGCGATGAGCCCGAGATGTGCGGTGTCATGCCTTCGTGCGGCATGGTCCGCCACGGATGATCCACCGGGGCGGGTTGCGGGAACCAGACGTCTCCGGCATAGCCTGCCAGCTGACCGCTCTTGAGCGCGCGCACGATCGCGTCGCGATCGCAGATCTTGCCGCGCGCGGTGTTGATGAGATAGGCGCCGCGCTTCATCTTGCCGATCAGCGCGTCATTGAACAGGCCTTCGGTCTCGGGGTGCAGCGGAGCGTTGATGGTCACCACGTCGCAGACCCGGACCATCGACTCGGCGTTCGGATGGAAGGTGAGGCCCAGCTCTTTCTCCACGGCCTCCGGCAACCGGTGCCGGTCGGTGTAGTGCAGCTTCACATCGAAGGGCTTGAGACGGCGCAATACCGCCGTGCCGATGCGGCCGGCCGCGACGCTGCCGACATGCATGCCTTCGAGGTCGTAGGAACGGGCGACGCAATCGGCGATGTTCCAGCCGCCGTCGACCACCCATTGGTGCGACGGCAGATAGTTGCGGACCAGTCCGAGGATCATCATGACCACATGCTCGGACACGCTGATGCTGTTGCAGTAGGTGACTTCGGCCACCGTGATGCGGCGATCCATGGCGGCCTGCAGATCGACGTGGTCGGAGCCGATGCCGGCCGTGATGGCGAGCTTGAGCTTGGGGGCCTTGGCGATTCTTTCCGCTGTCAGATAAGCGGGCCAGAAGGGCTGGGAAATGACGATTTCGGCGTCGGCCAGCTCTTTCTCGAAGGTGCTCTGAGGACCGTCCTTGTCGGAGGTGACCACCAGGGTATGTCCTTGGGATTGCAGGAATTTACGTAATCCCAGTTCGCCGGACACGCTCCCGAGCAGCTGTCCCGGAGTGAAATCGATGGCCTTGGGGGTGGGGGCGGTCTGTCCGCCCGGATAACCCTCGATCTTCGGGATGGTGTCGCGGGCGTAGGATTTCGGATATCCGGTGATGGGATCGTCGTAGAGCACGCAAACGATTTTGGCCATGGAGTCCCCCGGCGATTGTGGGTTGTGGGGGTCGGATACTGCCTCGGTTTGTGTGAAATAGCGAGCTGACTGCTCTCAACCCCGGCTGGGCGGAGGTTGGGTGACTAACTCGACCATCAGCACTGCGTCAAAACGTGGATTCGGTTCCATAGGCAGATACCCGCGAGGATTGCATACGACGCGAGTACCATTCGCCACATAGTCGCATGATTCGTGAGTGTGACCATGGATCCACAAGTTCACCGACGGCGTCAGCAGATGCGATAGATCGCTTGCGAAAGCCGGATTGAGGGAGCTGCCCGAGTACTTCGGATGGATGCTTTGCGGGTGTGGCAGAAAGTGCGTGACGATGACGGTTGGGCCGTCGAAGGGTTTGGCGAGCTCGTTCTGAAGCCAGCGTACTTGCGTCAGATGAATCTCGCGTGCCTGCTCGGGACGGAACGTCCCGGACTCGGCGTGGCGAATCACACGGAAGTCGTTCATTCCATATTTCGCCTCAGCCATGGCGTGCTCGATCAGTCGTGGCTCTCCACCGTGGAGTGCGAAATCGGTCCAGAGTGTGGCGCCCAGGAATCGGATCCCGCCAATAACGCGTTCATCGCCATCGAGCAGCGCAATGTTGAGACGCTCCGCGGTATAACGCAGCGCATCCGAGAGGTCCTGCATTTGGCTGCCGTAGTACTCATGGTTCCCCGGCACATAGACGATAGGTGTCTGCGGGAATTCCTCCCGCGCCCAGGAGAGACCTTTCGTACCCAGATGAATATCGCCCGCGAGCACGACGAGATCAGCCGACGTTGGAGGAGGCGTCCAATCGTCAAACTCGAGATGCAGGTCTGAAAGCACACGAATTTTCATTGGCTTCTATACTTTACGCTGATGATTGTATCCTACAGAATGTGTGCCGCAGTGTAAAGATTCCAGCTGCTGAAGATTGCGACGTCGGCTCGCTCATAACTCCGGATTGCCGGAGTGAAACCGGAAAACCGGATCATGGGCGCTCACCAGCTCGGCTTCACATTCGGCCAGTCTTCTCAACCGGGCACGCCAATCCCGTCCCTGCGCCTCACGCTCTGCGAAGTGCAAATACAGCTCGAAATGCCGTGCTTCGGAGCTTTGCAGTTGAGTGTAGAACTCACCCAACGGAGAAGGCAGCCTCGGCCCGAGCAGCGCGAAACGCTCACAGGAGCGCGCCTCGATCAATGCGCCCGATAGCAGCAGGTCAAGTTTACGCGCGGGCTCCGTGGTACGCAGCGCTTTGCGTAGACCGCCGGCGTAGCGTCCCGGCTGCTGACGGACGAAGGGCACGTCCAGCGATTCCATCAGCGCCTGCACCTGCTCGAAATGCCGCAGCTCCTCGCGCGCCAGACGTGACAGTGCGGCGGTCAACGGACGATCCTCCGGATAAGCGAATATCAGCGCTAACGCCGAGGAGGCCGCCTTTTTCTCGCAATTGGCGTGATCGGTGAGCAGCTCCCGCCAATATCCCACTGCCGCATGGACCCATGCCGCCGGGGTAGGTGTGATGAGGATATGGGGAAGTACGGCGCTGGCGGCGATCGGGCGATTCATATTTTTGGCCGCGCTTCGGCGCCGGCCGCGCGGCAGCGGTTTTCTACCTCATCGCGGATGATCTGCGCAAGACGTAGCGCGCCCGGACCCGTCGCGTCCCGGTCGGTGAAAATCAGATAGCACTCCGCCACGCGCTCGCGTCCCTCCCGCAGGGGCAGCACTTTGAGCACGCCTTCGGCCAGCTCGCTGCGGATCTTATCTTGCGGAAACCACGCAAATCCGAAGCCGCGACAGACCGCCGCAATCGAAGTCGTCATATTGGCGACGGTCCAGCGTTGATCGACCTCGATGGTCTGTACTTTCTTATCGCGCCGCGATCCAGAATCGCGTACCACCAGGTGCCGGTGCTTGCGCAGATCGCGCATTGTGAGCTCGCGGCCGAGCTGGTGCAAAGCATGCTGCGGATGTGCCACGGGAACGAAGTGCATGGACATCAGCCGTTCGCCGGAATAGCCGCGCGGAATGACCGGTGAGATCGCAAAGTCCACTATCCCCGACTCGATGGCCTCGGTGGTGCCGCCGATGACCGTCTCATAGAGCTCGATGCGCGTGTCGGGACTCTCCGCGCCGAAACGGCTTAAGGATTCGACCAGCAGCCACACCGGAAACAGCACTTCGACCGCAAGGGAGATTTCGGCTTCCCAGCCGGCCGTGATCTTGCGTGCCGCGCGCTCCAATCCCGTCGCATCCTCGAGCAGGGCTCGGGCACGCCGATAGAGCATCTGTCCGGTGGATGTCAACACGGCTTTGCGCCCCTGAATCTCGAAGGCCTTGACGCCCAGGATGGATTCGAGCTTCTGCACCGCATAGGTCACAGAGGACTGGCTGCGGTGCAGGATCTCGGCGGCCTGGGCGTAGCCGCCGGCATCTACCACGGCCATGAAGCTGCGCCATTGGTCCAGGGATACCCGGGGCGCGTTTACAGCCTCGGAAGGGGTTTTGGGCATTATATATCTATTAAATAGATAGGTAGGTGCTAAAAAATGAGCTTTTTTGTCTATTTAGTCAATAGTTTAATAACGACACCCACAGAACGGAGAGCCTCGATGAAAAACCTGCTCAAGATCATTTCCAGTATGACGAGCTCCAACGGCTATTCTGCCCGGCTGGCGGAAGAGTTCGCGCAGAACTGGCTGAAGGAGAATCCGGGCGGTCGCATCATCACCCGCGATCTTTTCGCCGAGCCTGTCCCGCACCTGACGGCCGAGCGCTTCCAGGCGTTCACGACGCCCGCGGCTGAGCGCACGGCACAGCAGCAGGCCATCGTCGCCTATTCGGACGCGCTGATCGCGGAGCTCAAAGAAGCAGACGTGGTGGTGTTTGCCGTGCCCATGTACAACTTCAGCGTGCCCTCCACTTTGCGCGCCTACTTTGATCATGTCGCCCGCGCCGGGGTGACGTTCACTTACACCGCTGAAGGGCCCAAAGGTTTGCTGCAGGGCAAGCAAGCCTATGTATTCATTGCCCGTGGCGGAGTGTATCCGGCGGAAGCCGATACTCAAACGCCTTACCTGCGTCAGTTCCTCGGTTTCATCGGGATTACCGATGTGCAGTTCATCCATGCGGAAGGACTGGCGCTGGGCGACGAAGCCCGCGAGAAGAGTCTTGCGAAGGCGCGGCAGGTCGCAGCGATAGTCACTACCCTATCGAAGGCGGCCTAGGTCGCTCGGGCCGGCGGCACCACCCCCGCCGGCGTCATTTTGTCGATGGTCTGTGGTAGAACCTCCGCCAGCTTCTGGGCGAGGTCCGCCACCGGCAGGCCGGTCTTGGCGGCAAGTTTTTGCATCATCTCCGATCCCAGCACCGCGTGGACCTGATCCGCCGAGATCGGCAGATTGGCGCCGGTGCCCACCCAGGATTTGACGGTGGCGCCAAGCCCCTGCTTTTCGAATTGGCTGATCACAGCTTGTAGGCCGCCATGTTGCTCGATAAATCCGCTCACGAGGTGAGTCACGCCCGCACCGACTATACCTCCCATCACGCCGTCTAAAATACTCATTGAGGTTCCCCTTTTAATGTTGAGGATTGGCGGGTCCCAGGACGGTACTCGCCACTTATATTGTGGCTATCAGTGTAACCCCGTTTGGCGCGCGGATGCAGCAGCTATCACTCTTGACCGGAAGCGACGCCGCGACGTGTTTTCTCTCGCCGGCCGCTATACCCCTAACCTCATGCTCAGGTCCCTGGCTGAGCAGCTGCTGCGGTGGCCACCGCAAAGTCATGCTGCCTCCAGGCTTCGAAGACCACGATAGCCACGGCATTCGATAGGTTGAGGCTGCGATTTCCGGGCACCATCGGGATGCGCAGGCGCCGCTCGATGGGACAAGACTCGAGAACTTCCGCAGGCAGGCCACGGGTTTCAGGTCCGAAGACAAAGGCGTCGCCCCGCGTGAACCGCGGCGCATCGTGGCGAGTGCCACCCCGAGTCGAGATTGCAAACCAGCGCGGTGGCTTTACCGCCTCCAGGCACTCGCTCAGCGAATCCCAGGTCTTCACATCGACCAGCTCGGCGTAGTCCATCCCAGAGCGGCGCACCTGCTTTTCGCTCAAGGAGAATCCCAGAGGGCGAATCAGGTGCAGATGCGCGCCGCTGTTGGCGCACAGACGGATGGCGTTGCCGGTGTTGGGCGGAATCTCCGGCTGGTACAGAATGACGTGAAACAAGCAGATCTCTCAATTCAGGACATGCCGTTCTGCACGGACCGCGCGCCATATTAGCCTTGGGAAGCCAGTCCTTGCGCGCAAGCTACATGGTTCTCGCGCCTCGGCCATTCGCCCAATAGCAACCACTCGCGCTCGTACCGGCTTATTTTCAAAGCCACCAGGTTTCCGGGGCGCTTTACAATATTGAGCCCGATGCAACGAATGCCTGCAACATCGGCGTCGATTCGAGTGTGGTGGTGGCCAAAGAAGGCTACGCGAGGGCGCACCTTATCCAGCAGAGTGTCAAGTCCGGTAGCATTGCTGATATAGTTGCTTCCACGTCGATGCGTCGGAAATTGAACACCGGCAGGCGCATCGTGAGTAAGCACGATGTCGATACTGCCAACGGTTTTCAGGCGTTCGATCTCGTCGCGCGTGTAGTGCCGCTTTTCATAGCCTCTGAGCTGTCTAGACGGACGTTCGTAATCGGAAGGGCCATAGCAGCCGCCCACGCCGCCGACACGAATCGATCCGGACAGCCGATCCTCGAGATCCACCGTGTGCCCGTTCGGCAGATGCGTGAGGTTCGGTAGTACTTCCCGACTGTGCTGCCTTTCAAGCCACTCAAAGTCCTCGTGATTCCCTTTGATAAACACAGTCCGCCGAGGCGCAGCCCGCTTTTCCGCAAGCCACGCCTGAAATTCGCCTGCGCCATCATGATTGCGCGTGCCCCTGTCAATGCGCGTGGGATCTGGCCAGATACCGAAGTCTCCCACATGTAGTACCCAGTCGAAACGGATGCCGAGCGATGCTTCGAACGCCATTACATCGTCATACAGACGGGTCAAGGCGCCATGAATGTCGCCAGCTGCGCAAATGTACATCGGATAGTCTCAGGATGGCTGAGGCCGCTGATGGCGTTATCCTACAGTAAAGTGTGCTCGACGCACGACTGTCTGCCTGCGGAACTGTGCCGGGTATTGCTGCTCGATGCGCGTCGTATGAGAATGCCGATATGTCTTCCCAAGCATGCCCCCACCTATCCGCCGTCACCACCGTCAAGCACCCCAAGCGGCGTGTCTGCGAGGAGTGCATCAAGACCGGCGATCAATGGGTGCATCTTCGCACCTGTCAGGATTGCGGCGTCACGCTGTGCTGCGATGATTCGCCGAACCGGCACGCCAGCGCCCACGCGCGCGCCAGCGGCCATCCCGTGATCGCCTCGGCCGAGCCCGGTGAGCGCTGGCTCTACTGCTACCCGGACGATGCCTTCATCGAGTACTGACACTCAATCCGCGAGCGTCACCCCCGAGCCGCCCATCTCCTTCGGCATGTCCTTCATCTTCGGCTTGCCGTCGTGGATGCGCAGCACCGTCTCCTGGTAGTTGACATGCACCCCGGGCTCGAACTGCAGCTGCGGGAGCATGGCCGCGTACACATCCACCAGCCCCATGGTCGGGTGGTCCGTGAACAGGTGCCCGCCGCAGGTCTTGCACCACTTGCGGTAGCTGATGGGTGTCTTGTTATAGACGCCGATATTCGCGGCACCCCGGGTGACCCGCAGGGCCTTGGGTTCCCATAGCGTGAAGGCATTCACCGGCCCGGCGGACCAGTGCCGGCAGGACTCGCAATGGCAGTAGCCCATCGCCGCAGGCGCCCCGGTGACCTCGAATTGCACCTCACCGCAGAAACAGCGTCCCAAATAGGTTTTCTCATGACTCATGGTAGATCTCCGAGTAATATCGCAGCGTTTTCAAGCCCGGCAGTCTAGCGAGCGATTGCCCGCATTCGAATGACGGCCCGTCCGCAGTTCCTGCCCGATCGTCCGCGGAGACCTCAATGGACGCCTTGTCGGATGTATTGCGCGCGGTGCGCCTCACCGGCGCCCTCTTTTTCGACGTCCACGCCGGGGAGCCCTGGGTGGCCGAGACGCCTGCGGGCAAGGCCATTGTCGGGGCCATGTTTCCGGGCTCCGAGCACCTCATCTCCTATCATGTGATCACCCAGGGTCGCTGCTGGGCCACCGTGACTGGCGAGCCGCCGATCGAGCTGGTTGCCGGCGATATTGTTATCCTGCCTCATGGCGATACCCATGTGCTGTCCAGCACTCCGGGCCTGCGTCGCACGCCCGATATGTCCCTGTACCGCTGGCCGGAGGACGGCCAGCTGCCCATCAATATCTCGATGGGCGGCACGGCAGGTGAGGGCGCGCAGTTCGTCTGCGGCTTCCTGGGGTGCGATGCGCACCCCTTCAATCCCCTGCTGACCGCGCTGCCGCGCGTGATCCGGGTCAGCGACGGCACGGGCGGAGCGCTCAGCGCCTATGTGCGCTTTGCCCTGGCCGAGTCGAAGCAGCCGCGGATCGGCGGGCGAGGAGTGCTGAGCCGCCTGAGCGAGCTTATGTTCGTGGATGCGGTGCGCCAGTACCTGGAAGGCCTGCCGCCCGAGCGCACCGACTGGCTGGCGGGTCTGCGCGATCCTGTCATCGGGCAGGCACTCGCGGCCCTGCACCGCGATGCCGCGCGGGCCTGGACTCTGGAGTCGCTGGCGCGCGAGGTGGGACTGTCAAGGACAGTGCTGGCGGAGCGCTTCACCCGGTTCGTGGGCCATCCCCCCATGCATTATCTCGCGAGCTGGCGCATGCAGCTCGCGGCCAATCACCTTTTGAGCGGCGGCGACAGCGTCGCGGCCGTGGCGGAGCGGGTGGGCTATGAGTCCGAGGCGGCTTTCAGTCGCGCCTTCAAAAAGGCCACCGGTGCCCCGCCCAGTGAGTGGCGCCGGCAGCGCCAGGCCGCATCAGCTCTTCATGCGAAACCGGATCGGCAGCTGCAGACAGTCGAGGATGGGCATGCCATCGATGGAGCCGGAGAGGTAGTGACCCGAACGGGCTAGTTTGAGCGCGGCCTCATCGAGGCGACCGGAGCCGGAGGTCCGCGTAACCAATGGCTCCTCAGTCAGCGTTCCATCCGGTCCGACACAGACCTGGACGCTCACCACGCCTTGCTCCTCGCGGCGCACCGATGCCGACGGATAAAAAGCATCCGGATTGGGAAAATGCTCGCCCACCCGCGCATGGATCACATATCTCTGCGCCGGCTTGGCTGGCGGGCGGAAGGGTGGCGGTGGCGCATTCTTTTCGATCATGAAGGCGCCCGTGCTCACATCGGTAATGGCATTGGACGCATCGATGGGAACGTCGATTTTGATATCCGGTGCGGGAATCTCAACTCGCAGCCGTTGCATCTTCGGGTCGGGAATGACCTGACGCTCCAGCAGCCGGCGCGGCATTTCCTCAATGATTTCCGTTTGAATGGGAGGCGCAGTGATCTGCGGACTCTGCCGGGCCAGGCCATCGGCCATGGCGTATACGACTGCTCCATGCACCACTACGATAGTGCCCAACGCCATCGTGCGTTGAGACAGGAGCGCGCCGTTGGTCATTCGGTATCCACCCCTTTACGCTGCCTTGCAGCGCTAATCATGTTGCCTTCGGGTCTTGCCCGAGGTTGCCAAGAGACTACCTCATTTCCACGGCTGCAGCCAAGCACGTGTTGTAGCGGCGGCGCCACAACATCGGACGAATCCGCTAACTCAGGCCTGCGCCGCCGCTCGCGTCTTCGCCACTTCGGCGATCACCTCATCCGCGACATTCTTCGGCACCGGATCGTAGTGCGAGAACTCCATCGTGTACGAGGCGCGGCCGCTGGTCATGCTGCGCAGCTGGCCGATGTAGCCGAACATCTCCGAGAGCGGCACGGTCGCCACCACCGCGATATTGGTACCGCGCTCCAGCTGATCGAGAATCGTGCCGCGCCGGCGGTTCATGTCCCCGATGACATCGCCCAGGTGGTCCCCCGGCGTCACCGTCTCCACCTTCATCACCGGCTCGAGCAAAATGGGCGAGGCTTTGCGGATAGCCTCACGAAAGCAGGCCTTGGCCGCGATCTCGAACGTCAGCGCGTTCGAGTCCACATCGTGATAGCTGCCATCCGTGAGCGTGGCGCGGAAGTCCACCGTCGGGAAGTGCGCCAGCACCCCGTCCTCCTTCTGCATTTTCAGGCCTTTCTCCACCGCCGGCACGAACTCGCGCGGCACCGAGCCGCCCACGGTCTCGTCTTCGAACTCGAAGCCCTTGCCGCGCTCCAGCGGCTCGAAAGTGATCCACACTTCGGCGAACTGGCCCGAGCCGCCGGTCTGCTTCTTGTGGATGTACTGCTCGTTGATTTTTCTCGTGAAGGTCTCGCGATACGCCACCTGCGGCTCGCCCATCGTGCCCTCCACGCCGAACTCGGTGCGCATGCGGTCGAGCGTCACCTCCAGGTGCAGCTCACCCATGCCGCGAAGAATGGTCTGGCCGGTCTCGCGATCCGTCTCCAGGTGCAGCGAGGGATCGGCGCGCACCATCTTGCCGAGCACGGTGTTGAACTTCTCCTGCTCGGCGCGCAATTTGGACTGCACCGACACGCTGATCACCGGGTCGGGGAAGCGCATCCGCTCGAGGACCACCGGATTCCCGGCATCGCAGAGCGTATCGCCGGTCTCGGTATCGGCCAGCGACACCAGCGCAATGATATCTCCCGCGCGTGCCTCCTCGATGGGGTTGGCCTCCTTGGCGAACATCTCCACCATGCGGCCGATCTTCTCGCGCTTGCCGCGCGTGGAGTTCTGTACCGAGGCGCCCTTGGTCAGAACGCCTGAGTACACCCGCACGAAGGTCAGCGCGCCATAGGAATCGTTGATGACCTTGAAGGCCAGCGCCGAGAACGGCTCATCGTCGGAGGTCTTGCGCTCGCCGATGGGCTCGCCGTCGGCATCGACCGTCTTGATGGCGGCCACATCCGTGGGCGCCGGCAGATAGTCGACCACGGCGTCCAGCACCTGCTGCACGCCCTTGTTCTTATAGGACGAGCCGCAGAGCACCGGGTTGAACGCGGAGGTGATGGTGCCCTTGCGCAGGCACTTGCGCAGTACGTCGGCCGAGGGCGCGACGCCGTCGTTCAGATAGGCTTCCATCGCCGCATCATCCTGCTCGAGGCAGGTATCGATCAGCTCGGTACGATACTTCCCGACATCGGCCAATACGGCCCGGTCGCTGGGGACGGTAATATGCAGCTTGTCGGCGATATCCGGCGTGACTTCCAGAACCTGCCACTCCGCATCCTTATCGTCCGAGTCCCACACCAGGGCCTTCATCGTAACGAGATCGATCATGCCCTTGAAATTGTCCTCCGAGCCGATCGGAATCTGCACCGGCAGGGGACGGGCGCCGAGGCGCTTGCGGATCATATCGACGCAGCGGGTAAAGCTTGCGCCGCTGCGGTCCATCTTGTTGACATAACAAAGGCGCGGCACGCCGTAATTATCGGCCAGGCGCCAGTTGGTCTCAGACTGGGGCTCAACGCCCGCCACGCCGTCGAACACCACCACCGCGCCGTCCAGCACGCGCAAGCTGCGGTTCACCTCGATGGTGAAGTCGACATGTCCTGGGGTATCGATCAGGTTGATCTTCTTGTCGCGCCAGAAGGCGGACACGGCCGCGCTCTGGATGGTAATGCCGCGCTTCTGCTCCTGCTCCAGATAATCCGTGGTCGTCGACGTCTTCAGATCCTTGGTATCGTGGATGTCGATGATGGTGTGCTTGCGCCCCGTGTAATACAGGATGCGCTCCGTGGTGGTGGTCTTACCGGCGTCGACGTGGGCGATGATGCCGATGTTGCGGATATCGGAAAGGGCGGTTGTGCGGGCCATGGCGTATGTCGGGTTAGGAGGGTGAAAGTAGGGAGTAAAGCCCACTAGATTAGCAGCAATAAGTGACCATCACGAGTCCTTTTTGTGGCCGTCACGCGACTCCGGCTATGATCCAGCCGATGAAAGCACAAGACGCCCTCGAGCGGTTGCGGCAAGGCAACCAGCGCTTCGTCGCCAGCATCGGCAATGAAGCCGCCGATCTCGACTCCACCCGCACCATCGAGCTTGCCCGCGACCAGAAACCCTTCGCCATCGTGCTCGGCTGCTCCGACGCCCGCGTCCCCGCCGAGATCGTCTTCGACCAGGGGCTGGGCGGACTCTTCGTCATCCGCGTCGCCGGCAATATCGTCGCCCCCTCCCAGGTCGGCAGCGTCGAGTTCGCCGCCTCGCGCTTCGGCACCCGCCTGGTGGTGGTGCTCGGCCACTCCGAGTGCGGGGCGGTGCTCGCCACCATCGAGCAGCTGCAGCAGCCGGTGGGCAGCCAGTCCCGCAACCTCGCCTCCATCGTCGACCGGGTCCGGCCCTCGGTCGAAGGCCTGCTGAAGACCGAGCTGCGCCACGACATGGACGCTCTGGTGCGCTGCGCCGTGCGCTCCAATGTGAGCGTGTCGGTGAACCACCTGCGCCACGGCTCGGAGATTCTCGAGGAGCTGATCCGCAAGGACGGATTGAGGGTGGTGGGGGCGGAGTATTCACTGGAGACTGGGATGGTGGAGTTCTTCGACGACACGGATACGGCTTGAGCGCCGCGCGCGATATGGATTTCATGGCGCGGGCTCTGGAGCTCGCGCGCCAGGCGGCGCTCAAGGGGGAAGTTCCGGTTGGGGCGCTGCTGGTCAAAGAGGGGACCATTGTGGCGCAGGGCACCAATCGCCCGATTGAGTCGCACGATCCCACGGCCCATGCGGAGATCGAGGTGCTGCGTGCCGCGGGGCAGGCGCTGCAAAGCTATCGGCTTACCGGGACCACCCTCTATGTCACCCTCGAGCCCTGCATCATGTGCGCCGCAGCCCTGGTGCACGCGCGCGTGAAGCGGGTGGTGTTCGGCGCCTGGGACGCTCAAGTGGGCGGGGCCGGCAGCCTGATCGATGTGTTCACGCTGTCCGGCCTCAATCACCGCGTGGATGTGTTCGGCGGCGTACGCATGGAGGAGTGCGGGGCGCTGCTCAGGGACTTCTTCGAGGCACGGCGCGCCTAAATCTTTACGCGCGTAATTTTTAAGAGCGCGGCTCTGCCCCGGAGCTGAAAGCCTCATCCAGCACCGTGGCCTCACCGGTCTCCCAGTCGAGCAGCGTCATGAAGCGCTGCACCCGGCCCACGAATTGCACCGGCTCGCTGCCGCGCGCGAAACCGTGCTTGAGCTGCCCGTACCAGGCCTCCGTCTCGAGCAGGGGCAGATGCTCACGCACAGCATCCCAGGAGTCCGGATCCTTGCCGCGCATCTGCGTGAGCACGCGCGCGTCCTCGAGATGGCCGAAGCCCACGTTGTAGGCGGCGACCGCGAGCCAGGTGCGGTCGGGCTCGGGAATATGTTTAGGCAGCTTGCGATGCAGCCGGTCGAAGTAGCGCGCGCCGGCGAAAATACTCTGGCGGGGATTGGCGCGGTCCGTGACCCCAAGCTCACGCGCCGTGCTCTCGGTGAGCATCATCACCCCGAGAGCGCCATTATCCGACTCGGCGAGCGGATCCCAGCGCGACTCCTGGTAGGCGATGGCGGCGAGCAGCCGCCAGTCCACATCGATGAGGTGCGCGGCCTGCTGGAACCAGCCGCGATAGGGGGCGAGCTGCGAGGCAAGGCGTTTCTGGAACTGCCGCGATTCCGCATAGCGGAACTTGCGCATGTCGCCCGCGGCATCGCTGGCCGATTGCGCGAGCTGGCGCGCGCGCTCGGCTGAGGCCGCGGCGCGCTCGGCCGCCTCGGCGGCGGCGCGCACCTGCGCCGGGTCCACGGCCTTCTCGCGGGCCTGGCAGCCGATGAGCATGACGAGCAGAAACGCAGCGGTAGCCCGATACACCGATGATCACCTCACTCGACCCGAAAACTTGAGCTAGAATAGCAGTCCCCCGCCGGAGAGGTGGCAGAGTGGTCTAATGCACCAGATTCGAAATCTGGAGTACGGGCAACTGTACCGTGGGTTCGACTCCCACCCTCTCCGCCATCTGCGGGACTGACAGTTGCAGCGAAGCCTCAGGCCGGTCTTTGCGCCGGCGCGCGGCCAGTTCAATACTGCCTGCAACAGCACCATCCATTATGCTGTGCATATGGTGAAGCCATTTCGTACTCCGCTATTTGACTTTCCGGATCTCCTGTTGCATGCGGATGAGCTGCGCGTAAAGAAGCACCCTCGCTATGCCGCCGCCAAGGCGGGCGACGCCGATGCGGCCGAGCTTTTGGTCAATGATCTCGCGAGCCAAAATTGGCTACCGGCGCTTCGAGTCTCGCTGCAGGGCTTTCATGTCGAGCTTCTCCCAGTCCATGCCCTGGAGTCAGAGGGGGTTAATGAAATTCCCGCAGCTCTGGCCGAGTGGCTGTCGGCCGAGCTGAATCTGCCTGTCATGGATACTGTGGTGCAATCCAACACGGTCGGCCATACCGGAGCGAGCGGCTTTGAGCGGCTTGCCCATCAAGCCGTATTCGCGGGGGAGGTGGAGCGTGGCCGGAAATACCTCCTCGTAGACGACTTTATAGGGCAGGGCGGGACCCTCGCCAACCTCATAGGGTATGTGCACCGTGCCGGCGGTCAAGCTATTGCGGCGACCGTCTTGACCGGGAAGCCCTACTCAGCGAAGCTCGCTCCCGATAGCGGGCAGATTCAGGCTTTGAGAGACAAACATGGGCGAGACCTTGAAAAATGGTGGCGAGAGCACGTCGGATTCGGTTTCGACTGCCTTACCCGGTCAGAAGCTCGCTACCTCGAAAAATCCCCGGATGCTCAAGTCATTCGAGATCGACTTATTGCGTCAGGACTTGAAGGCAGCCCTGACGCATCTCAGAGCGACGCGGCGTCGATAAAGCCAGACCCCGATCCCGAATCATCAGGCGGTTGAAAGCTCGCAACTGGCGAGCTGCTCGCGGGGCACGGTTATCGCCGTGCGGGAATATTTTGCTCCAATTCGGACTCGTCAGGCGGCGCTGTGTACCGCCGGCTTGCTGGACGGGTGTGAAACGACCTTTCGGCCTGAAGCCACCTGGGGAGAATGGATTGACCGGGATGGAATGGCGGGAGGGTGGGAGTCGAATCCGCGGTACAGTTGCCCGTACTCCAGTCCAACATAAGATTTTTTCTGCTTAATTTTCACACTATCTTACGCACCGTGGATTCGAATCCCTCTCTCCCGCCAATTTTCAAGAACTTACGAAGCGACGGAAAGCTCTTTGGAAACCGCCTCAGTCCTGCTTGTTTCCACTCTGACTAAAGAGGACGGCCATCTTGTCGCAGCGTCGTATCCGAAATTCGCACTTTACTCTTGATCCAGGCGTTCGCCAGTTGGATCGAATGTCATGCGCCGACGGTTGGGTGTGAAGGCGTGCGACTCAACCTCCGACAGACGCTTCTGCAAGAGCTCCTGCGCAGCAGGTTTTTGCAGTGCCAAGGTCTCTAAGGTTCCTTTCGGTGTTTCGATTTGCCATTTGCCACTCTGATCGCGGAAATCCGCAACAATGAATTCAGCTTCCGCTATAACCATCGCAACAGTGTTAGTCGGGATGACATGGAAAGAACCCGCGACGCGCTCACAGGCATCGAGGCAAGCGGCTTACCTATAGATGAGCTAGTGGGCCGCTTGGTTGGGGAGTATAATAACGAGCCCGCGCCCACAGCGACGCTAATTCATCTGGGTTTTTCCGCTGGAATGCCTCGCGCAGTTCGCTAAATAGCGCATCATCCCACTCGTACAGAAATGTGCGAGGGTACGGGATCGCTGCGTCCGGCGATTCTCGAAATACCATCACGCTCTCGTCTTCTACATATGCCTGAAGCTGGCTTGGCTCATCCCCAAAGCCCCGGACAATGACTATCTGGCGATTTTCCATGTAAACTTCTTGCGTAAACGTAAAATAGTCCGTAAACTAGTCGTAAATCTTGGTTACCGAGCATTTACGAACATGGACACAGAAGAAATTTCTCGCACAACCGCTCCATATATCCCATTGATGACACTGGAAAATTTCTGCGGCAAGCTGAAAGCAGCAGTGGTCCCTCCGGTTATCGACTCGAGTCTAACACAGTCAATGTCGGGTGGAATGGCCGGTGCGCTGATGAGCAGCCTGAAGTTCTTGGGGCTGCTAGAACAGAACGGAAAGGTGCGTCAGCCATTGCGCGATCTGGTTGATGCGCACGGCACAGAGGGCTGGAAGGTGGCGCTACGCCAGGTAGTGGTCCCCGCCTATAAGGACATCATCGGCGACCTCGACCTTAAGACTGCCACTCCCTCCATGCTGGAAACGCGATTCCGTGATGTTGGCAAGGCTAGCGGGCAGGTATTGGAGAAAGCGGTGCGATTTTATCTAGCCGCCCTTGCCGCTATTGAGGAACCTATCTCGCCGCTGCTCAAGGCGCGTAAGCCGCGCTCCACCCCGGCTATCCGCAAGCCCAACAGGGCAATCCGTGGGCGAGCGCAAGGCACCAACAATGGGAGCGATGACGACGATGAATTGAATGACGACGCTGATGCTGCCCCGCCCGTGGGAATGAAGAAGCTACAGCTTCCATTGCCTGGCAAGGCATCAGTAACCTTTATCGTTCCGGCAGACCTGACCGCAGATGATTGGGCCTTTCTTAAGCCAATCTTCGAGCAGTACATGGACCGGCTACTCAAGAGCGGCAGTTAAACCATGCGGCCTCAAGGGAGGTGCAATCATGCTCAGGTTAGTTCACGCCCCTAGAACCTAGTCCACCGGAACTAGGGGCGAGTAAAAGGAAGGCCCTGCATTCGGGGCTATCTCTTGGCGGAGAACCGAATGCAGGGCCGTGGTGGGCAGGCGGGGGCGAGCTTGGTAGCAGGGCAGGCTTTCTATCCACGTCCTGGGGGTTCGATCCCCCTCCGTTCCACTCGCTTTTTCCGCTTGGCCTTTGCAGCCCTATGGTCAGGCGGTGTGTGCAGCAACCGTCCAACTACCTCCTCAAAAGGAACCGGGCGGCGGCTGTCGGCTGGTCTGGTCCACGGTGCAACTGTACCAGCCATCTTCTACGCGCACCATAGGAGTAGATTGACGATGGCTTTGTACAAGTATGGGAATTTACTCACTCAGTCGCAGGATGCGGCTTTCGACGCAGTGCATACCCCAGGGCAAATTCCGCCGCATTCTGGAATATACCGATGCGTCGGCTGCGGCCGGGAAGTTGTCGGTGAGCACGGCAGAACGCTACCGCCTCAGAATCACCATCAACATACTGTCCAGCAGGGCGCGATTAGATGGCGAATGGCTGTGTATGCGGACCACAATCCAAAATAGTCTCCTCGCGTAGCTCAAGCGCCCGTACTGATTCGATGGGATAATGACCCCACAATACGGGCGCCATTTTCCCCACCGCTTCCGAGACCGCCATCAATCGACTGGCGCGTACTGACCGCTGCATAAATTCCCTGCGTAAGCACCCGGCCGGTGTTCGAGTAGGACGACACGCCCCTAATGGCGCTCGACATGCTGAAGCGGAGTGATTCCCATGGTTGTGCTGCGGCAATTTGCCCTGATATAGTGAGGCAAGTTGCCAGCCTAGGAAATAGGTTATGTCAAGTGAGCCCGTAATCGCTGCCATCTACCAGAAGCTTGGGGGGCACAGCACCTTGGGTACAGAAGTGGCCTCCGCCGCCGACTTGGCGCGGGTGGTCTCTCATCGTATTCCACTCAAATCCCTCACCCACGTGCAGCGCAGCGGCGTCTTCTCGGACGCCGAGATCCAGCATTTGATCATTCCCGCGCGCACGCGCCGTCACCGGCAAACGAAGAAAGAGCCGCTGACGGTGGAGGAGTCGGATCGGCTGGTTCGACTGACTCGGATTCAGGCGCTGGCTGAGGAGGTGTTTGGTGAGAGCACTCGAGCCCATCGGTGGTTGCGCGACGCGCTCGGCGAGTTGAGCGGCAAAGCGCCGTTGGAGCTGGCGCAAACCGAAGCCGGCGCTCGGGTCGTGGAACAGATCTTGGCCAAGATCGACTGGGGTGCCGCCGCCTAATGCGTCTGTGG
>Ga0070667_100000053_pt1 | contig 151974 bp, 138 predicted proteins | sample KBSS33metaG_FD_64659 | JGI IMG/M metagenome (GOLD analysis project Ga0070667, IMG submission 64659) | Switchgrass rhizosphere microbial communities from Kellogg Biological Station, Michigan, USA - KBS S3-3 metaG | ecosystem: Host-associated > Plants > Roots > Rhizosphere > Soil ...
ACATGGCACGCAATCAATCACCTCGTTCGACAACCAGCCTTTACGCCGACGTCACCGATCGCATCATCAGGGAACTGGAGGCAGGGCATTTGCCTTGGATTCAGCCGTGGGACGGTGCCGCTGGGTTGGGATTGCCGCGCAATGCCGTCACCGGCAGGCGCTATTCGGGGATCAACATCCTGATCCTGTGGGATGCGCTGTCGGAGCACGGGTTCGCGTCGCAACGCTGGCTGACCTACCGGCAGGCGCAGGCGCTCGGCGGCAATGTCCGCAAGGGCGAGCAGGGGGTGACGGTCTGCTATGCAGATCGCTTCACGCCGCGCGACAACGACGCTGGCGAAGGTGCGCCGGGAGGCGGCGAGCAGCGGCGACAGGTCGCCTTTCTCAAGCGTTTCACGGTTTTCAATGTCGAGCAATGCGAGGCGCTCCCGATGGGGCTGCAACCCGATCCGCTCGAGCTATGCCGCGAGTGCCAGCCGATCCCGCAGGCCGAAGCCCTGATCGAAGCGACCGGTGCGGATTTCCGCATCGGCGGCCATCAGGCCTTCTACGTGCCGTCCGAGGATTTTATCCGCGTACCGCCGCAGCAGGCCTATCCCGAGCCGGTCAACTGGTATCGGACTGCACTGCACGAACTCGGGCATTGGACGGGACATCACAGCCGTCTCGACCGCTTCGAGCGGGGCATGGATCGCGAGGCCTATGGCCGCGAAGAGCTAATCGCCGAGATGTGCAGCGCTTTCCTCTGTGCCGAACTCGGCATTTATCCGAGCGTGCGCCATGCCGATTATATCGGCTGCTGGCTCGACATATTGCGGGAAGATGCGAAGGCGATTTTTCGCGCCGCGAGCAAGGCCAGCAAGGCGGCGGATTATCTGCTGGCCTATATCGGCGAACAGGCGGCAGAGCAGGGACGGGAGGCGGCGTGATGGTCTCGCCCGAGCTCCCCGACTGGTTCCACGCCGGATACCTGTCGATGCCTGATATGCCCCGCGCGGTCTATACTATGAGTGCCAGACATGGGCTGACGCACGGCCAGATTTGTGTCTGCCTTGGTATCTCGCTCAAGGAGGTTGAGCGACATCTTGCCGATGCTCTTGTCCACTTCGACAGGGCATCGCGGGCGAGCGAGTGAGGACCGATCCATGCCAATCTGGCGCTAATACACGATGCATCGCCGCGATCCGGCGGTGCATCGTCCAGATCTTCTTGTTAGGGTATGCCCATGCGCACCGACCTCGATCATCTGCCACCCGCCAAGCAGCGCGAGCTGGAACGGGTTGTGCAGATATTGTTCGAGGAGTTCGGCGCCGCCAATGCCGAGGCGACGGGCAAGCGCAAGGCGGGGCAGATCCTCAAGATCATCCTCTACGGCTCGCACGCGCGGGGTGGCTGGATCGATGAACCGCATACCGCCAAGGGCTATAAGTCCGACTTCGACCTGCTCCTCATCGTCAACCAGAAGGAGCTGACCGACCGGGTCGATTATTGGGCGAAGGCGGACCAGCGGCTGACCCGCGAACTGCTGATAACGGAGACCTTGCGGACTCCGGTCAACTTCATCGTCCATACCTTGCAGGAGATGAATGACGGCCTCGCCCATGGCCGCTATTTCTTCATGGACGTCGCGAAAGACGGGATCGCGCTCTACCAATCCGACGACAGTGAACTTCATACGCCGAAGCCCAAGACCCCTGTGCAGGCGCTCGCGATGGCGAAGGAATATTTCGAGGAATGGTTTCCAGATGCGATGCGACGTTACGAGTTAGCGAAGGTCGGGATAGAGCGAGGCTTTCCGAAACAGGCCGCGTTCGACCTCCATCAGACATCGGAATTTCTTTATCACTGCGCGATGCTCGTCCGCACATTCTACACGCCGCATGTCCACAATCTGGCCTTCCTGCGAACGCAGGCTGAGCGCCTCGATCCGCGCCTTCGTCGGGTCTGGCCGATGGACAATCGCAAGGAGCGGGCGATGTTCGAGAAGCTCAAGGATGCCTATGTGAAGGCCCGCTATTCGAAGCATTACCGGATCAGCGAAGAAGAGCTCACCTGGCTCGGAACACAGGTCGAGGTGCTCGGCCGGGTTGTCCATATACTGTGCACCGAGACGATCGCCGAGCTTGAAGCAGCTGTGGCAGCGAAGGTCTGACTCACATTTGAGCGCTTGCGGATCATTCGCGATCGATATCCGCTGCAGTCCATGACCATCCGCAGCATTTGGCCGTAGCCGATAGACCATTGTCCAATGGTGCCCGCTATCGTTTGCGCACATCCAATCGAGACCGGAAAGCTGTGCTTGACAGTCCGTTTTGATCGACGGAGCGCGTTTCGCTTTCCCGCTTCACGGCGCGAAAGAGGATGCCCGCCATGATGAGCCTAGCGGGCGCAGCGGGCGAGCCGCTGCGAAAAGCAGGACGCACGTCCTTCGTCCGAGAGCGATGCACCGTACGCACGGGTGCTGCGCAGTATTATCGAGCAATGTCAACGTGATGGTGGCGACTACACGTAGTCGTCCGTACCGGCTTTCGCGACTACACGTAGTCGAAATTTCGGGGCAATTCGCGGTAAGTGGTTCACACCACAATGAGAGATCTGACGACTACCTGTAGTTACCGTCCAGAGGCCGCGTCTTCCGTTGGCATCGTCGCGGGCGGCCGAAAGGTTGCGACGGCTGGCAATCCGACCACCGCAGAAAGCGGCACTGAAAAGCACAAATATGCCTTTCAGTGCCGAATCGGCACTTTAATGCCGCTTCGGCACTTTAGTGCCCTCCCAGGTGCGCAGCCGTCGGCGAGCGGCTACAGCCATCCAAGCCTTGGCGGGCGACCAACCAAATGAGGTTTCTCATGCGCGTTGTATCTGTCCGTCTCGATGAAGAGCTTTACCGCAAGCTGCGGCGGCGCGCTTATGCCGCCAATCTCAGCCTGTCGCGCTTCCTCCAGCCCATGCTCGAGGACGCCGCTTTTCCGGGCGGCAAATATGTTTATTCGGGCCAGGACGAACTGCTCGGAGTTGCCCTTCAAACCTTCGCCATCCTCAGCAGCGTCGCCAGTGAGCAGTCGCCCGAGGCCTTCCAACGCGGCCTCGCCCATGCCCGCGACATGCTGGACCGGCGGGGCCTGCTTGGCGAGGAAGAGGGTCGATGAGCATCTTCCGCAACGATACGTTGGGGTCATGGACCCGGGGCGGACAGGCGATCGTCCATAATGTCCGCATGACCACCCAGGTCCTCTTCCAGACGGTTATCGCCGGGGTGGTGATCTGGATCGGTTGCACCCTCTGGTATGTCCTTGAGCAGCTCACTGCATGGCAGCGCTTCATCCTCATCAAGATCGCTGAAGCGGAAATGAAATCGGGGGTGCCGGGTGGCCGCTCGCCGCTCCGGTTCAGGACACCTTCGGGCGAGACTTACTGGACCAGCGCGCATGATCTGCTCGCCTCCGGCGTCGCCCGCAACACGCTCGCGGTCGTGGAGCGCCACCTGATCCATGGTGCGCTGCTGTCGGCCGGTTTCGTCCTGCTGGTACTGCTGTTCGCCTGGTACTGCTTCACCAAGATGGGCCGAGGGCTCGGCACCAACCAGCATCTGCGCGGCGCGCGGTTCGGCACCGTCCGCGAGGTTCGCAGGATGCTGCGGCGGGAAAAACGCGGCAGTTTCTCGATCGGCGGCGTCGCGGTTCCTGCCGCCTTCGAGTCCGAGCATATCTTGATCAGCGGTGCCCGCGGTACCGGCAAGACCAACCTCATCAACGGGATGCTCAGCGGGATCAGGACGGCGGGCCGGCGAGCCATCGTGTTCGACACTGCCGGCACGTTCGTCGAGCGCTTTTACCGTCCCGGCCGGGATCTGATCCTCAATCCGCTCGATGCGCGATCGGAGCCATGGACGCCGTGGGGCGATGTGCCGCGCGACTATCATTACGACCAGATCGCGGAATCGACGATTCCCGACAAAGCGGGCGACCCCTTCTGGGCGAAGGCCGCGCGCGGCACCCTCGTCGCCGTCATGCGGGTGCTCGTTCGCAGGAACGAGATGCTCGTGTCGATCCTACTCGACACGCTGATCCGCTCGAATCTGAAGGATCTCGCCACCTTAGTGAAGGGCACTGATGGCGCTGCCTTCATATCGACTGAGGGCGAGCGGACCTCGGCGGGCATTCAGGCCGAGCTCGCCTCGGTGATGCGCAGCTACTCCTATCTCGACGATACTTTGCAGGGGCTTTCGATCCGTGACTGGGTGACCAACGAGACCGACGACAGCTGGCTGTTCATCACCGTCAAGGCCGACCAGCTGCCGTCTCTTCGACCGCTGATCACGGTCTGGCTCGACATCGCGATCAGCGCGATCATGAGTCTGACCCCCGACCAGCAGCGGCGGCTCTATTGCGTGATCGACGAGCTGCCGTCGCTGCAGAAGCTGCCGTCACTGAGCGACTTCCTCGCGCGAGCACGGAAGTACGGTGGCTGCGGCATTCTCGGCTTCCAATCCTACCCGCAGCTGGAAGCCACCTATGGCATTCAGGATGCCGCAGCGATCACCGGCTATTGCTCGACGTGGGTGGCGCTCCGGGCCAACGACACGCCGACCGCCAAGCTCATGTCGGAGAATCTCGGGCAGGCAGAACAGGTCGAAGCCAATGAGGGCATGAGCTACGGCGTCAACGATATGCGCGACGGCGTGAACCTTTCGCGCACCCAGGTGACCCGCCCGCTCATCATGCCGACCGAGATCGTCAACCTGCCGAACCTCACCGGCTTTCTGCGCTTCGGGCGCAGCCTGCCGGTGGTGAAATTTGTGGACCGGTATAACGAGGGCAAAGCGCTAGCGGCGGCTTTCGTGGAGCGGATGGCATCGCCAGTTCGGCTGACCATCCCGGCTCCTCCCAAAAAAGGGCTTCCGTCGTTGGATGACCTCAATGGCAACGCTCCGAAGGACCCCGCCACGGCGACCGATCGACCGGCGCCGCAGAAGGATCTGTTCACCGAGCCCGCCGTCATGCCCTCCAGACAAGCCATCACATATCTGGGCGTGACCAGTGGGAGCGAAGAGCGGTCGGTCACAACGCGGAGCCGGCCAGACAAGCCTTGGGCGCCGGCCCGTCCGGCCTGAGCGTCGCCGAAAACCCCATCCGTTATGGAGACATCCTCATGCGTAAGCACTTACCTCAACCCCAGGGCCAAGCATCCGATCCTCGCTCGCAACTCGATCTATTTGCGCCGCGGGCAGATCGGCTTCCCATTGAGCCGATCACCGTCAAGATATCGACGGCAGTCCGCATTACGGGGATCGGTCGATCGAAGCTTTACGAGCTCATCAAGGCTGGCGAGATCGAGAAGGTCAAGATCGGCGCTTCTACGCTGCTCAGTGTCGAGAGCCTTCGGCGGTTGTTAAAGGTCAGAGCCAACGCGGACGAGAAAAGTTCGTGACTCCCTGAGAACAATATCAAAGTTCGCATGTGGAGCTCTCTTCGTTGATCCGCGAGAGGGTGATGGTAGCCAGCGTCTCCTCGGCGCGATTACGCGCCGCCGCCTCCTTCGCAGGAAGATCGCGGCGTACCCATTTCGGTATCCTAGTAGACCAGCCTTGCATGAAGCGGCGCTGCCGCCACGCGCCTTTTGCTCATGTGAGCCACAAAGGTCATCTCTAGTCGCGATGGCGCCGATGTGCACCCGGGTCGAGGGTGACCGGCGCTCTTTTTTATCTCGCTGCGACATGCCGCAACGCGCGCTACGTGCGCGTATTGACGAGGAAATCAATCATGGCTGCTGTCGAGGAACCGCCCCTATTTCTGGCAGGCTTCAAATTTCGCTCCGGCCTATCGGCGCGTGTTTCCGTGTCGAAGCTCTGGCAGAGTTTGCGTTGGGCCTCTCATTACAGGAGCAGCGCGTTGGATCAGCTTCATCGCCTTACGTCCGCCCGTGTCCGCTATCAGTCGCTAAACAGTGTGGGAACGATCGCGGGAATGCCTTACCCAATCCCTCCATAAGACGTTTATAATAAAGCATTTTTTTCAACTGATTGGTGGAGCTGAGCGGAATCGAACCGCTGGCCTCTGCAGTGCGATTGCAGCGCTCTCCCATCTGAGCTACAGCCCCGGCACCAATCGGTTGCATCCTCTAATGGCCTCATAAGCGCGATGCAACAGGCGAGGCGGCTGTACCCTCGCAAAAAATCCAGCTCGAACCTGCCTCCCGCGTCATGCGCCTTGACCTCGATTTTCCATCCATCGGTTCCGCCGCTCGATCCGTCCCATCGGCCGGAACAGCCGCGCACAGTGATGCGTTTTTGCCGACATAGACCGGGTGGGGCTTTCCCCCTTTCGCCTCATCCGGTTGAACACAGTCCAAAAATGGAGGATGCGATGGGTTACGAACGTAATGGCCCCCGGGACCATGGACGAAATTACAACCGCGACTATGGCCGGGCGAGCTATCCGCGCGAGCGCGATTACCGATCCGACGCAGGCGGCGGTCGGGGTTATCAGCCGCGCGACGAGTATCGCGATCGTGACGATCGTCGCCCGCCAAGCGATTATCACCCGGACGATCGTGGCTTTTTCGATCGCGCCGGTGATGAGGTGCGCTCCTGGTTCGGCGATGAGGAGGCCGAGCGCCGCCGCCGCTGGGATGAGCGTGTGGCGCGGCGCGAATATGAGCGTCGCCACGGCCCGGGCAGCTATGACGAGCGTTATGCAGCGTCGGCCGTCGGCTTTGCGGATCCCATGATCGGTGGCTTCTATCCGGGCTTCGAGAGCGGCTATGGCGGCGCGCGCAGTGTCGAACACGACGGGCGTGGCCATGATCCCAACTACAGCGCATGGCGCCGTCGGCAGGTCGAAGCCCTCGATCGGGATTATGAAGACTATCGCCGCGAGCATCAGGAACGGTTCGACAGTGAATTCGGAAGCTGGCGCTCGACCCGCGATACCCAGCGCCGGTCGCTGCAGTCGGCGCAGGAAGGGCAGGAGGTCGTCGGATCGGACGGCGCTCATATCGGCGAAGTCGATCATGTTCGCGGCGATCGCATCCTGCTGACCAAGAACGATAAAAATGCCAGCGGGCATCATCATTCGATCCCCTCGGCATGGATCGTGAAGGTCGACGACAAGGTGGTTATCAACCGCACCGCCGCGCAGGCGTTCGCCGCGTGGAAGGACGAAGAGGATTCGAACGGCCCGCACAATCTCAATCGGGCCTTTTCCGGAACCTATTAAGCTACGCTTTCGTCGTTTGATCTCGCGATCCACATCGGGGCCGGCGGTCGTTACCGTCGGCCCTTTGATGTATCGGCTCTGCGCAACATGGGATGTACGCCTCGCTGAAGGCGGCGATCCCGACGATGAGCCGCGCTGCCGCGGTGAAATGGGGACGGGCGCTGGCGGCGGATTTGTTTTGCCAATGCTTAGCAGCACCTCTTGATGCATCGCAGCATGAGGCGCACATAGCGCTCCATGGCCGATGCTACTCCCCCCAAGCCATCGGCGCGGCGCGTTAAAAAGCTCGCCGCGCCCGGTCTTCCGCTTCCCGATCAGGTCGCCCTCGTATTGCAGGGCGGTGGCGCGCTCGGCGCCTATCAGCTCGGCATCTACGAAGCGCTCGACGAAGCGGGCATCGAGATCGACTGGATCGCGGGCATCTCGATCGGCGCGGCCAATGCCGCGATCATCGCCGGCAACCCTCCGGGCAAACGAGTCGAACGGCTCCACGCTTTCTGGAACAAGATGACCGGCGCGCTGCCCGCCTTCCCGATCTGGGGTGGCGATTGGGCGCGCGAAGTGGTGCATGAACTGTCGGCGGCGACGGTCGCGACCTTCGGCGTGCCCGGCCTGTTCCGCCCGCGCCTTCTGTCGCCCTTCTTCGCCCCCGACAGCAGCTGCGAGGCGCTGAGCTTCTACGACAGCGCTCCGCTCAGGGAATCGCTGGACGCGCTGGTCGACTGGGATCTGCTCAACAGCGGCCCCATGCGGCTGTCGGTCGGCGCGGTCGAGCTTGAAAGCGGCAATTTCCGCTATTTCGATACCCGCAAAGAACGCATCGACGCGCGGCACATCATGGCATCCGGCGCGCTGCCGCCGGGGCTACCGCCGGTCGAGATCGACGGGCAGCTGTGGTGGGATGGCGGTATCGTCTCGAACACCCCGCTCGCGCATGTCGTCGAGCATCAGGATGCCGACATGCTCGTCTTCCAGGTCGACCTTTTCTCCTCGTCCGCCGAACGGCCCAAGACCATCACCGACGTGATGGCGCGCGCCAAGGAAATCCAATATTCCAGCCGTACCCGCCAGATCAGCGATCAGCTTGTCAAGACCCGGCAGGAGCATCAGCTGGTGACCAAGCTGCTCGACAGGCTGCCCCCCGAAATGGCCAGCGATCCCGATGTGGTGGCGCTGCGGCACGCGACGAGGGAACATGCTGTCAACGTCGTCCAGCTCATCTACCGCGCCAATGCATGGGAGGGAGGATCGCGCGATTATGAATTTTCGGCGCGCACGATGCACGATCATATCGCCGCCGGCCGCGCCGCGATCGCCGCGACGATGGACAAATCGGCGCTGCTCGCGCGTAATATCTATGACGGCGAAACCGCCGCTTTCGATCTCACTGTAAGATAAACCGGAGACCCGTAATGTTCCTCAAGGGCAAGACCGCACTGATCACCGGCTCCACCTCGGGCATCGGCCTGGCCTATGCCAAGGTGATGGCGGCGGAGGGCGCGAACATCGTCATAAACGGCTTCGGCGACGCTGCCGAGATCGAGAAGGAGCGGATTGCGCTGGAGGCGGCGAGCGGCGGGAAGGCGATCTACAGCGGGCATGATCTCACCAAGCAGGAGGAGATCGAGGCGATGATGAAGGAGGCAGCCGATACGTTCGGCGGCGTCGATATCCTCGTCAACAATGCCGGCATGCAGCATGTCGCCCCGGTCGAGGATTTTCCGGTCGACAAGTGGAACCTGATTATCGCGCTCAATCTCACCAGCACGTTCCACACCACCCGGCTGGCGCTCCCCTATATGAAGGCTAAGAAATGGGGCCGGATCATCCAGACCGCCTCGGCGCATTCGCTCACCGCATCGCCGTTCAAGAGCGCCTATGTCACCGCGAAACACGGCCTCGCCGGTTTTACCAAGACGGTCGCGCTCGAAACCGCGACCTTCGGCATCACCGCCAATTGCATCAGCCCCGGCTATGTCTGGACGCCGCTCGTCGAAAAGCAGATACCCGACACGATGAAGGCGCGCGGCATGACCCGCGAGCAGGTGATGAACGACGTCCTCCTCGCCGGCCAGCCGACCAAGGAGTTCGTCACCGTCGAGCAGGTCGCGGCAATGGCGCTGTTCCTCTGCGGCGACGCGGCGGCGGGGATTACCGGCGCCAACATGTCGATCGACGGCGGCTGGACCGCACAGTAGGGGGGATAACCTCGCCCCTCCCAAAACGCGCGCCATCAGCGTCAACTAGCATCCCGGCGCGGTTGCGTGGATGCTGACACAAGTTCGGCATGACGACCATCGTCGAAGCAGGCTCATCCCGTTCGTCCCGGTCTGAAGCGGCTCGCGCCACCGCAAAGGCTTGCCAGCGATGGATCGCGAGGGCAGGCTGACGGTTATACCGCTGGGATAGCGGGAAGGGACGATCGCTTGCAGCATTCGATACGTGCCATTGCCATCACGAGCCTGCTCGCGCTCGCGGCGTGCGGCGGGAGCAACGGCGGCGTTGAGGCGCCGCCGCCGCCCAGGGAGCCGAAAGTCGAGAAGCCGCCCAAGGTCGAGAAGCCGAAGTCCAATGATTGGCGGCTCTATATCAGCAATGAGGATCGCGATCGTCTTGCCCGCTGGCGCAGTGCCTGGATGTCGGGCCTCGGCAAGGCATCGACGGCGGGCAATAGTCCGCAGATCGCGGCACAGGGCGCGCTTCTCAAACCGGATCAGGCGCTCGACGATCCGATGCTGCCAGCCGGTGACTATCGTTGCCGCACGATCAAGATGGGCGCGCAGTCGAAAGGCATGCTCGATTATATCGCCTATCCCTATTTCAGTTGCCGGATCTCGGCGATGGAGGGGGGGCGGCTGCGCTTTCTCAAGCTCGATGGGTCGCAACGGCCGGTCGGCGATATCTTCCCCGACGAGGGCAACCGCATGATCTTCCTCGGGAGCATGATGCTCGGGGATGAGGCGCGGCCTTTGCCTTATGGCCGCGATACCGAACGCGATATGGTGGGGATCGTCGAACGGGTGGGCGCGCGGCGCTGGCGTATCGTCTTCCCCTATCCACGCTGGGAATCACTGGTGGACGTGGTCGAACTCTTGCCGAAGGATCCGGGATGAAGCTTGTTGGATTGGCCGCGATTATCGCCGTGGCGCTTGCTGCCGCACCGGCGCAGGCGGACCCGCTTTCGAGCGCGGTCACGGCCGACATGCCGAACCTGATCGCCATCTACAAGGATTTCCACATCCACCCCGAGCTCTCGCTTAAAGAGACGCGGAGCGCCGGCATCATGGCGGCTGAAGCAAAGAAGGCGGGGTTTGAGGTGACCAGCGGCGTCGGCGGCACCGGCGTCGTCGCGGTGCTCAGGAACGGGCCCGGCCCGGTGCTGCTGCTGCGCGCCGATATGGACGCGCTCCCCGTCACCGAAGCGACCGGGCTGCCCTATGCCAGTCAGAATGTCGGCGTGATGCACGCCTGCGGCCATGACACGCATATGACGAGCTGGATCGGCATCGCGCGGCGCATGGCGGCGATGAAGGCGAACTGGTCGGGCACGCTTGTGATGATCGGCCAGCCGGCCGAGGAGATCGGGCAGGGCGCCCGCGCGCTGCTCAACGATGGGCTCTACACGCGCTTTCCCAAGCCCGACACCGAGATCGCCTTCCACGATTCGGCGCAGCTTCCGGCCGGCACGATCGGGGTGACCGATGGCTACATCATGGCCAATGTCGATTCGGTCGACATCATCGTGAAGGGCATTGGGGGCCACGGCGCCTATCCCCATCTCGCCAACGATCCCATCGTGACCGGTTCGCGCATCGTCACGACCTTGCAGATCCTAATCTCGCGTGAGACCGATCCGCTCGAATCCGGCGTGGTGACCGTCGGCAGCTTCGTCGGCGGCACCAAGCACAATATCATCCCCGGCGACGCGCATCTCAAGATCACCGTGCGAAGCTACAAGCCCGAAATACGCCAGCATCTGCTCGACGGGATCGCGCGGATCGCAAAGGGCGAGGCGATCGCAGCCGGCCTTCCCGACGATCTGATGCCCATCGTCACGCTGGCGAACGAACATACCCCGGCGACCTTCAACACGCATGACATCACCGCGCAGATGACCGAAATCTTCACCGCACGCTTCGGTAAGGATCGCGTCGTCACGTCGCGTCCGCAGATGGGCGGCGAGGATTTCAGCGAATATTGGCTCGCCGATAAATCGAAGCAGGCGCTGCTGTTCTGGGTCGGCGGCGTGCCCGCCAACAAATGGGCGGCGGCCAAGGGCGACATCACCAGGCTGCCGTCGATCCACAGCGCCTATTGGGCCCCAGACGCGGAGAAGACGATCTCGACTGCGATCGAGGCGATGACGACCGCCGCGCTGACGGTGCTCGCGAAGAAGTAGGACGCGCGTCTGTTCCGGCTTGGGATAGGTGATGAATTCCAGCAGCGAACCATCGGGTCGCGGAAATAGGTGCTACGCCCCGCGCCCTTGCGGCCGCTGGTATTCGCGGCCGCTCGTATTCACGATGCCGGTGTGGCTCTCCACACCGCAAGCTTGCAGCTTCGCCATTCTGCTCTCCGGCGCTTGTCGGTCGATCACAGCAGTGAGCGATCGAAACGCAAATCGCTTCATCGGCACGCCTCGATCGGCAGCGCCATCAGCGCCTGGTACAGCGCGGTGAAATCGCTGCTCGCCTTGAACGCGTCGGCCGCGACCTTGCCATAGCCGATCGCTTCCTGCGCGGTGATGTTAATGCCGGTCATGTCGTTGTTCTTGCTGTAGGCGTCGTGCTGAACCTGCACCGCATCCAGATAGGCATTGGCCTTCCGGTTGTTGCCGGCGGCAATCTCGCTCGCGGGGCGGATCGTGCGGGTGTAGAAATCGTCGCGCTCGGCCGCCGAGCAGAAGCGCGCTGGGAGCGTTACCGCCGGTACTGCGGCGAGTGTCGGCTGCAAGGGCAGCGCCGCGCGAACCGCAGCCGGCGTGCTATACGGCTGCACGCCAGTGGGTGACATTGGCGGTTCGCTGATCGGCGGCGCGGCAACCGCAGCCGTGGCGGGCGCAGCGATCGGGGTAGGCGTGTCATCCGGCACGGGCGGGGTCGCTGCGGCCGCAGCTGGCGCAGTAACGGCTTCCGGCGCCGGCCGAACTGGCGGCGCCTGCACGGGAGCCGCCTGCATTGGAGCCGCCTGCATCGGGGCTGTCACGGGTGCGGCAGGCGCAGCCTGCTGCGGCGAAAGCGCCGCAATCTTTGCGCGCGCAAGCCCGGCGAATGTGCCGTTCGGATAGCGCTGAAGATAGGCGTCCAATTGCGCGACGTCGTTGCTCGCCGCCACCGACTGCCAGAAGGCCAGCTCGAACGGCGATCCTACCCCGGCTGCGGCGGCACCAATGGCATCCTGCGCCGTGGCGATGCCGGGCGTCGATCCCGCCAGCAGCGCGAACAGGATGATCGATCGGCCGCGCCGTGCGCCGCTGCTGCGATCATGCTTCGTCATATGCGCTCTCCGAAACCCTCACATCCATATCGCCGCAGGAGCCACAAAGTTTCATCAACGAACAAGCTTAATCGGTGCGGCACGCCTCGTCCTGCGGCCGATTATCCGCGCTTGTCGCCTTTGTTGCAACGCGGTAGCCTCGATCCTCACGCTTTCCGGGGGAATTTCGATTGACCCTTCGCTTCCGCCCCGCCCTGTTTTCTACAGTCCTGCTCTCGCTCGCAGCCGCCATCGCGCTCCAGCCGGTCGCGGCCGCGCCGCCGAGCGGCGAAGTGCGGGGCAAGGCGTGGTGGGCGCATGTTCAGGCCATCGCCAATGACGGGATGGAAGGCCGGCTGGCCGGATCGCCCGGCTATGCGCGCGCCGCCGACTATGTGATCGGGCAGCTGAAGGCGATCGGCCTCAAGCCTGCTGGCGTCGATGGTTTCCGCCAGCCGGTCGAGCTGGTCGAGCAGCGCTTCGATTTCGCCAACAGCCGCGCGGCGCTGTTCGGCCCGGCGGGCGATGTCGGCCTGTCGATGCCCGACGATTTCTATGTGCGCGGATCGCAACCGATGCCCGAGACGATCGACGCGCCGATGATCTTCCTCGGCTATGGCCTGTCGATCCCCGAGGCGGGACATGACGATTTCGCCGGGGTCGATGTGAAGGGCAAGGTCGTTGTCCTCCTCGCGGGTGGGCCGACGGAGATATCGGGCGCGCTGAAATCCAATGCTCGATCGGAAGCGTCGCGCATCCTCGTTGCGCGCGGCGCCCTGGGGGTGATTGGCCTCACGACACCGGCGAAGGTGGAAATCCCATGGGCGCGGCAGATACTGATCGCGCGTGCGGCTTCGATGGGTTTCGCCGATCCGACGATCAACAATTTCCCGTCGCCGTTCATGAGCGGCTCAATCGATCCGGCCAAGGCCGAGGCGCTGTTCGCCGGATCCGGGCACAGCTTCGCCGAACTTTCGGCGCTGTCGGACGCGTCGAAGCCGCTCCCGTCCTTCGCGCTCGCGCAACGCTTTCGCGCCACCATCGTCGCGAAGAAGGCGCCGGTCCATTCGTTCAATATCATCGCGAAGCTGCCGGGCAGCGATCCGAAGCTCGCTGCCGAGAATGTCGTGCTCTCGGCGCATCTCGACGGGCTTGGCATCGGCGAGCCGATCGATGGCGACCCGATCTATAACGGCGCGCTCGATAATGCCTCTGGCGTCGCCAGCCTGATCGAAATCGCCAAGGTGCTGAAGGCGGGCAAGGCGCCCAAGCGCACGATCCTGTTCACCATCGTCACCGGCGAGGAAAAGGGGCTGCTCGGTTCACGTTATTTCGCAAGGCGCCCTACAGTGCCGAAGGCGTCGCTCGTCGCCGACCTCAATTTCGATATGGCGCTGCCGATCTTCGCGCTGAAGAACGTCACCCCGCTCGGCTATGGCGAAAGCACGCTCGGCATCGATGCCGCGGCGGTGGCGAAGGACATGGGCATGGCGATCCTCCCAGATCCCTTCCCCGATCGCAATACCTTCACCAGATCGGATCAGTTCAGCTTCATCCGCGAAGGCATCCCCGCACTGTTCTTCAAATATGGCTTCACGGCGGGAACGCCCGAGGCCGCGATCGAAAAAGCCTGGCGCGCGAATATCTATCACTCGCCGAAGGACGATCTGAACCAGCCGGTGATGCCGGTCGAAGCGGTCAAGCTCGACGATTATGTGGCGGCGCTCGCCACACGTGTTGCCAACGCGCCCGATCGTCCGCACTGGAACGCCGACAGCTTCTTCAAGCGTTTTGCCACGAGCCCTTAGGGCAGGGACACTAACCAGCATCCGGCGCGTTCCCCGCTTTCCTTTCACGGAGATTACATGCGCCTCAAGGTCGAAGCGACCCTCAACTATTATATGTCCAATTCGGCCGATGTGTTGCTGACGATAGAGGCGGCACAGATGCCCGATCAGGTGCTCGTCGAGGATCGACTGGTCATCGACGGCGTCGGGCCATTGCGCGCGATCGCGGGAGAGGATGGCATCGGCCGGCGCACCTGGATGCACGCCGGCGGGTTCTTCAACGCACGCTACGATGCCTTGGTCGACGTCGATCGCTCGCCGCGCTCGATCGATGAACTCGAGATCACGCCGCGCTCGCAACTGCCGCCCGAGGTGATCCCCTATCTGTGGCCCAGCCGCTATTGCGAATCCGATCGGTTCGAGGCGTTCGTCGAGCGCGAATTCCCCGGCAATTCCCATGGTGCCCGCATCCATGAGATGGCGACATGGATCCACGATCATGTCGATTACTGCATCGGATCGAGCGACGGATCGACCACCGCCGTCGACGTCTTCGTCAAGCGCCAGGGCGTGTGCCGCGATTTCGCGCACCTCCTGGCGGCCTTCTCGCGCGCGGCGGGCGTGCCCGCGCGGCTCGTATCGGCCTATGCCTGGCAGCTCGATCCGCCCGATTTCCATGCGGTGGTGGAGGTCTGGCTCGAAGGCGAATGGTATCTGGTCGACGCGACCGAGCTTGCCCCGCTCGACGGGCTGATCCGTATCGCCGTCGGCCGCGACGCGACCGATATCGCCTTCATGACGGTGTTCGGTACGGCCGACCTTCAGGATCAATCGGTGCTCGTCACCCGCCTCGATACGGACGGCGCAAAGGAGAAAGCCGCATGAGCAAGACCGTCATCGTCGATATCCCGCACAACCTCGGCCGCGAAGGCGCGAAGGCGCGCGTCGAAAACGGCATTGGCAAGATCGCGTCTTTCATCCCCGGCGGCTCTGTCACCGAACATCATTGGGAGGGGGACACGCTCGCCTTCACCGTCGCCGCGATGGGTCAGACGATCGCGAGCCGCCTCGACGTCTTCGACGACAAGGTGGTGGCCGCGCTTGATCTGCCGACCATGCTCGCGCTGTTCGCCGAGAAGGCGAAGGATATGCTCAAGCAGGGCGGGACGAAGCTGCTGAGTTAGCGTTTAAGGCGCCGTTCGTCCCGAGCGAAGTCGAGGGACGTTGGCGTGTGGCAATCTGTTTCGACTTCGCTCGACACGAACGGATTATCCGCTCCGGGCGATGCGGAATCTCAAAACCGTCGCGACACTCCGAAATACACCTCCACATCCGGCGTTCGGTGATCGAGCCCGACATTGGCGCCGAGATCGATCTGCAGATCGCCCTTCGGCTGCCAGCCCATCGACAGTCCCGCCAGCTGCATCGTCGCATGGCGGCCGGGATCGCGGTCGCGGAGCGCCTGATATTCGATCGCCATGGTCAGCGCCTTGCTCAGCTTCGCGCTGATCCCCTCGACACTGCTATAGGCGAGGTGGCGGCCATGCCCGCTCTCGTTCGCCGCCGCATCCACCTCGGACGTCAATGTAAGCGCGAAGACGTCGTTGAGCGGAACGGAGGCCGATCCCGTCATGCCGCCGCTCCATGTCCCGTCGCCGATCGGCTGCCGCCCGATCGGCAGCGACACGAACGGCGTCACGGCGAAGGACAGCCCCGATCCATCGGGGTTCTGCAGATTCTGGCGTAGGCCAATCGTCGCGTCGCCAATATGGTGGGCGATACCCACGGCCCCGCTCACATCGCGATCACGCTCGCGGCCATATCCGGTCCAGCCGATCTGCAGCTCGGTTGCCGCACCGATCCCGATCCGCGCCAGCAGATCGGCGGCGAGGACCGTGTCCGTGCGCTCGCCCGCCGCCTTGTCCAGCGTCCAGTCGGCGATCCCGACCTCGAACGAGACATGGCCGGGATCGATCGTGCAGGTCGGCGCGCCGATCCCCGGGCGATCGGGGCAATAGTCGCGCAGTTCGGCGTGCGCCGCCGAGGCGCCGCAGAGCAGGGCGAGAAGGACCGACGATCTGAACATGGCACGGCCCCCTTTTGACCGCTGCCCAACATCCGGATCGGTCGTTCCGTTCCCTGAGACGTCAGTGGGGCAGGCAATCCGCAGGATGGAGTTCGGGCGGGGCATTCGCGGCCAGGGTCAGTCGCGGCGTCGCCGCTGCGATCGCGCGCACATAGGCGTCGGTGAACACCGTCGCGCAGGCACGATTGAGGTGCGACAATTCGGGAATCGTCAGCCCCCGCGCATTGGGCAGATCGTCGGCGTGGATGCCCTTAGCCTGCGCGACCTTCAGCATCTGATCCCAAACCTGCGCGCGCGGCAGCCGCTTGTCTTCCAGTGTGCGCATCGGCGCCAGCGATGGCGGGCGCACGAAGATAACCTCGCCGCCGCGCGCGCGGATCTTGGCGACTGCAGCCCTGGTCTGCTGTTCGATGTCGGCGATCATCGCGGGCGGCGGCTGCGGCGCCTTGAACATGCCGATCCAGACGTGGATCGCGTGCTGGCGCAAATAGGCGTTGCGTTCGATCTCGGGCCATAGCCAAGTCTGGCGGTCGGGGCCTGTAATTGCGAGCTTCCACACGTCCTCGTAGGGGCTGTAGGAGCCCGCGCGCCAATTCTCGTCCTTCTTGGCGATCAGCCGGCTCATCGCATAATTCTGATCGAGCATCGCGCTGTGCTGCCGCAGGAAGGCCGAGATGCGATAGGAAATCTTATCGCCCGGCGACTCCCAGTCGGCATGCTTCATCGCACCCTTGGCATAGCCGGAGCCGGGACGAAAATAGCCGAATTCGGCGACGCCGACGATGAGAAGCCCATGAAAATCCGATTTGTCGGCGACATATTTGAGCAGGTGGAGCGCATTCGATCCGGCGATCGCGAGCTGAAGCGGCCTTGTGCCCGCCAGCTTCGCAAAACGATCGAGGTCGGTCCCGAACAATATGCGCGAGTCCCCGACGATCACGATCGGGATCGTTTCATGATCGAGCCTGTGGAACTGCTCGGCCCAGGCCGATTCCTCAGAGCCATAGTCGCCGACGACGAGTCCCATGGATCGCATCTTATATTCCCACGCGGCGGTCAGCAGCGCAACGATCAGCAAGGCGACGATCGCGATCTTCGCCCAGGGCTGTGGCGGCACGTCGCGCTCGGGCACCGGCTGCGCGACGCCGGGGCGGTCCGACGCCGTCAGCCGCAGGCCGGGCGCCAACGGCTCGTGATGGATGTGCCGATCGAAGCCCGGATCCATGCTGCCTGGCTCAGAACTGGAAGTAGATGAAGGCATTGCCCGTTCCATGTTCGATGATGACGGCGGTGGCCATCAGGGCCAGCACGATGGTGACGATCGCCGGGTGCACCTTGGCGACGACGGCTTCGAGCGTGCGATCGCGCATCACCCAATGCGCCGCGACGATCCCCGATACGATCAGGATCGTGCTGATGATGTAGATACCGGTGACCAGCGGCTTCGCGACCGGGTTCAGCCCGATCATGCCTTTGAGCACGGAAAAGGCGATCAGCTCGGTCTTGGCCCGAAAGAAGGCCCAGGTGACCGTCACGATCACGAAGGTCGCAAGGCCGATCACCGCCATGCCCAGCGGCCCGGGTCGGTAGCGGATATATTTGCGCAACGCCCGCTCGACCGCGAGATACAGGCCGTGCAGCCCGCCCCAGATCACGAAGGTCCAGCTCGCGCCATGCCATAGCCCGCCGAGCAGCATCGTTCCCATCAGCGACGCATAGGTCCGTACTTCGCCATGGCGATTGCCGCCGAGCGGGATGTAGACATAGTCGCGCAGCCAGGACGACAGGGTGATGTGCCAGCGCCGCCACAGATCGGAAAAGCCGATCGCGGCGTAGGGGAAGCGGAAATTGTCGGGCATCGCGAAGCCGAGGCACAAGGCGACCCCGATCGCCGTCGTCGAATAGCCGGCGAAGTCGCAGAAGATCTGGCCGCTGAACGCGAAGGTAGCGATCCAGGCGTCGAGCGCGAGCGGGCTGACATGGCGCGCGTCGTACACCGCCTCGACTGCCGGCGCGAGGAAACCATCCGCCAGCACCGCCTTCTGAAACAGCCCGAGCGTGATCAGTGCCAGCCCGAAGCCGAGCTGGTTGGCGCTCGCCTTTCGGGGTGTCGCGAACTGCGGCACCAGCTCGGTCGGGCGCATGATCGGCCCGGCGACGAGGTGCGGGAAGAAGGTCACGAACAGCGCATAGTCGAGGAAATTGCGCGCCGGCGCCGCCCGCCGCAGATAGACGTCGAGCGTGTAGGAGAGCGTCGCGAAGGTGTAGAAGGAGATGCCGACCGGCAGGATGATATTATATTTCGGGGCGGCATAATGGAGCCCGGCCATCTGCGCGAAGACCGCGAAATTATCGACCAGGAACTGGCCATATTTGAAATAGGCCAGCATACCGAGATTGACGATCACCGAGATCAGCATCCAGGCGCGCCGCGCCCATTGCTTCTCCGCCTTCACCAGCTGCTGCGCCGCTATCCAGTCGACGATGGTCGATACCCACAGCAGGATCACGAACGGCGGATTCCACGCCGAATAGAAGATGTAGCTGGCGATCAGCAGGAAGACCTTCTTCGCCGTCCAGCCGAACGGAATCGAATAGATGCCCAGCACCAAGGCAAAAAAGGCGACGAAGGTCAGCGAATTGAAAACCAAGTCCGGCCCCCTGACGTCCTGGCACCTCTCCCCAGAGGTCTGTACGCGCCCATCAACTGCCAAATCATGGGGCAAGCGACATCATTGAGCAAGTGCAACATTCTTGATTCGCTGTACCTCTATGACGACAAGTAGCCGTACCAGATTACCAGCATTACAAGCCGGGGCGCGAAGGCCGCTGGCTGATGGCGGCAAGCAGGATCGACATTGTCGTTGTTTAAGCGGATCCGGAAAAATGGATCGCGCAGACAGCTGGGATAATCCGGGCATATCTGGCGAAATCCGCCAACCGCGAAGCTTCAGGCGGCGAGTGCCTTGGCGATCAGGCCGGCTAGTTGGTCGATGCGATAGGGCTTGGTGATCACGATCGCATCGTCGAATCCCCATTCGCTCGGTACGCCGTCATAGCCGGTGGTGAAGATGAAGGGCTTGCCCTGTGCGTATAGTGCTTTCGCGACCGGAAGACTGGTTTCGTCTTTCAGGTTCAGATCGAGCAGCGCGATGTCGAACTCGGTTGCCGCGGCATGGCTCAGCGCTTCGGCAACCGTCGCGGCGATGCCCGCCGTCGTGCAGCCTGCTTCTTCGAGCATGTCCTCGGCCGTCATGGCGATGATCGAGTCGTCTTCGACGATCAGCACACGCGTGCCGGACGGCGGTCTAGTCACACGCTGTTCCCTGCAAATACCCCATTGCGACGGTTGATGGCCGAGATTCGACGTCAGCGCAATTAGGTATGTCTATCAGACAGATGCAGGCTGCAGGCGGCCATTTCTTGGCGCGGCTCGCCCGACGTGGCAACGCGCCGGCAGGGCGTATCGCCTTTCGAAACTTGCGCGGACTCACGCTGTCGCGGCGACGGCGGGCATCGTCGCTGGCGTGTCGGATAGAGCGTCCGGGGCTTGCTGCGGCCTGCGTTTCAGCAGGCGCCAGGTCGGAGCGATCAGCGGCAGCTTGACCAGAGCCATGCCGATGATCGTCGCCACGGCCGCGCCCATCGCGCCATGGCTGGGCAGCAGCAGCGCGAGCAGGCCCGCATATAGCGCCAGACCGGCGAGTTTGGCCGCCAGCACCGGCCCGGCGCGGCCATGCGCGTTGAGCAGCGGCTCGATCGCGAAGCCGGCCAGATCGATCGCCGACGCGATGGCGAGCAAGAAGAGCAGCATGTGCGCGAAGCGATATTCGGGGCCGGCGATCAGCGACAGCAGCGATGCGCCGCCGAAGCCTGCGACCACAATGATAAGCAACGATAGCCCGATCGCGATCAGGCTGATGCGCGACATCACTCGGCCCATGGTCGCATGATCCTTGCTGGCGACGAGCCGCGCCAGTTCCGGATAGATCACCTTGGACATCGTCTGTACCGGCTTGGCGATCGCCTTTGCAAGCCGGCTGGCGATGCGGAAGCCGCCCGCCGCCGTTGCGCCGGCAACGCCGCCCACCGCGAGCGTGCCGATCTGTTCCCACAACAGCCCGCAGCAGGACGACAGGTTGGTGATCATCATGAAGCGGACGATGCCGGGATTTTCTGCGGCCGCCTGCCGGCTGGCGGCAGCGCCGAAGCTCAGCTTCTGCCGGGTGGCAATCAGCGCGATGACCCAGATCGCGATGCTCTGGAACAGCATTGCCGCTGCCCACACCGCCAGAAAGGCGCCGACTCCATCGCTCGCCACCCAGGCGACGATCGATCCGGCCAGCCGCACGGCGGGGGCAACCGCCTGCGCATAGGTCAGCAGATCGAATCTGTCCTGCAGGCGGAGCATTCCCGTCGGCGTCGCATTGATCGAGATCACGAGGGCCGCACCGAACAGCGCCGCGCGGATCTGCTCGGTGTGGGACCAGTCGAGGAAGGCCCCGACAATGCCCGTACCGATCATCGCCAGGACCGCGCCGACACCCGCGCTGCCGATATCGAGCGACGCGCTGAAGCCGAGCAGTCGTGACAGCCGGTCTTCACGGCCTTCCGCGATATGAATCGATCCATAGCGGATCACGCCCTGCCAGGACTGGAACTGGGTGAGATTGGCGATGATCTGGCCAAAAGCGAGCACCAGCGTGAACTCGCCGAAGCTGTGTGGTCCCATCGTCCGGGCGGCGATGGCGAGATAGGCGATGCTGGTAAGCCCGGCGAAGCCGCGTCCGCCGAGCAACCATGCGACATTGCGGCCGATGCGGGCGTAGACCGCGCGATGCGCGGTATCTGCTGTGGCGGCTGGGGGGGCTGCTGCGGTCGTCACATCCGAATGAACACCGCATATGGCGTTTCGATCCGCAGCTCAGCGCCGCGCGGCAAAAAATGTTTCGGGTCCGTGACGCCGCGCTCTCCCGGCAAAGTCCTTGGCGGGTGCCATCGCCCCGGTCGAGAACTCTGCGCAAGCCGTCGCCATCCGCGCGATCGAACTGTGCAGCACCGTCGAAGCCTTTTTGGACGATCGCCGCGCGGCGGGGTGAGGTGGCGGGATGTCCGCCGCTACCGGCCCGTCAGTTGCCGTCGGCGTCGACCGTGAACCACATCGGCTTACCGCGCGATTCCGGCTCCCACCCTGCTGCCAGCGCTGCACGAACGCCCCGCGCGACAATGGCGTCGTTGATCTGGAGCCGGCCGCGTTGCAATCCCTTGAGCAAGCGTTTTGGCGGGGGAAATTCCAGCAATGCGCCGCGCTGCGCATCCTTCTGCAGCAGCGCAACCGTCATGCCCTGCCAGCCTTCGGACTCGCTCCATTGCGGCTCACGCCGGAGTTCCCACTCATAATGGCTCCCTTCAACGACGACGGTGCCGGCAAGCCTGTGGGTGTTGAGCATGCCGATGTGCCTAGCATGATTGCGGCGCTACACCACTACAATCAGGCATTGGCCGCAGGTCGCTGACAGCCGATCAGAACGGATCGTGCAGGGTCGGGTGGCCGCGCGTCTTCAATTCCTCGACGATGCGCTTTACCTGCTGGCTGTCGCCGCGCGGCAGAATCATCACGGCATCCTTCGTCGCGATCACGATCAGGTCGTGGACGCCGACGGCGGTGACGACCGGGCCTTCGCTGCGGATCAGGCAGTTGGTGGTGTCCATCGCAATGACGTCGCCCGATATGACATTGCTGCCAGCATCTCCGGCGCCGAGCGCATGGAGCGCATCCCAGCTGCCGATATCGGACCAGCCCATATCGACAGGGGCGACCGCGACGCGATCGTCCTTCTCCATCACCGCATAATCGATCGAGTCCGATGGCGACGCGAGGAAGCTCTCCGCGTCGGGACGGATCAGCACGCCGTCGCGCGCGGCCTTGTCCAGCGAAGCTCTGGTCGCGACGCCGATTGCGGGCACATGGCGCTCGATCGCGGCGAGATAGGTGTCGGCGCGGAACAGGAAGATGCCGGCGTTCCAGAAATATTCGCCCGACGCGAGATATTGCTCGGCCGTCGCGCGGTCGGGCTTCTCGACGAAGGCGTTGACCTTGCGCACGCCGGGCGCGATTTCCTCGCCCTGCTGGATATAGCCGAAGCCGGTTTCGGGATGGTGGGGGGTGATCCCGAACGTCACCATCCAGCCCGCCTCGACGAGCGGTAGCGCGGCCTCGATCGCGCAATGGAAGGCGTCGACATCCTCGATCACATGGTCGCTCGGCATCACCAGCAGCGGCGCGCTGGGCGCGGCCTCGAAAGCGGCGAGAGCGATGGCGGGCGCCGTGTTGCGGCCGACCGGCTCAAGGATGATCGCCGCGGGGGCGTGGCCTTCGAGCTGGCTGGTCACGGCATCGGCGTGAAGTTCATTGGTTACAATTATCGGCGGGCCGAAGCGGGCCGCATCGGTGCAGCGCCCGGCGGTGAGCTGGATGAGCGTCTGCTCGGCCGTCAACGCCAGCAATTGCTTTGGTTTTTTCGAACGCGACAAGGGCCATAGTCGCGTACCTGCGCCGCCAGACAGGATGACGGGCGTGATCAAGATGGTGGAAATGGCAGGCTCCCTGGTCAAGAGTGGCTTGTCTTTATGCGGTGCTAACTCGATACACTGCAATGTGGTTTCATACGCTGGGGGGCGAAACCGGGTAAAATGCGTCGATATACATGATTCGAATCTTCAAACATCATATCGCTTACCCGGTGTTGCTCCTGTGCATTGCCGATTTTGCGATTTTGTTACTGGTTGCCGAAGCCGGCTGGGTGCTGCGATTGCGGCAGGCGGGGCTCGATATCGGATCGATCTGGGACCGGCTGCCACAATTGTTCACCTTTGCGATGGCGCTGCTGGCGGCGATGGTCGGCGTTGGCGTCTACACCCCCGAAGCGCTGCAGACATACCGTTTCGCCGCAGCGAGGCTGCTGGCAGCGATTTCGCTCGGCGTGATCCTGATCTCGGTCATGCATTTCATCATGCCGACCTTGACGATGTGGCGATCCAATTCGGTCATTTCGATGGTGCTGGCGTTCATCCTGCTGCTGTCGGCGCGGTTCATACTGCGCGATTTCCTGCGCAGCGATACGTTCAAGCGGCGCGTGCTGCTGCTCGGCGCGGGCAAGCGCGCGCGGCGGCTGGCCGATCTCGCGGGCCGGCCGGGCGCCAATTTCCTGATCGCGGCCTGTGTCGACATGAAGGATGCGCCGCCGCAGATCGAAACCGCGATTTGCCGCACCGACGTCACCAATCTGCGCGCCTTCGTCGACAAGCATGAGGTGCAGGAAGTCGTCCTTGCGCTCGACGAACGGCGTAACACAATTCCAGTCGATGCGCTGCTGCGGGTAAAGACGGCGGGAGTCCATGTCAGCGACATCTCGACCTTCCTCGAACGCGAGACAGGGCGGATCGATCTCGATACGTTGCGGCCGTCCTGGCTGATTTTTTCAGACGGCTTTTCATCGGGCCAGCGCCTGTCGCTGATCTTCAAGCGGTCCTTCGATCTGATCGTCAGCGCGTTCGTGCTGCTGATCGCTTCTCCGATCATTCTGATCACTGCGCTGGCGGTGAAGCTGGAAAGTCCGGGGCCGGCCTTTTACAAGCAGTTGCGGGTAGGCCGCTATGGCGAGCCGTTCGAGATATTGAAGCTGCGATCGATGCGGCAGGACGCCGAAGCCGGTGGCGCGATCTGGGCCCAGAAGGGCGATAGCCGGGTCACACGCGTCGGCAGGATCATCCGCCTGATCCGGGTCGATGAACTGCCGCAGATGTGGACGGTACTCAAAGGCGGCATGAGCTTCGTCGGTCCGCGCCCCGAGCGCCCCGAGTTCGTCGCCGACCTCGAAAAGCAGATTCCTTTCTATGCCGAGCGGCACATGATCAAGCCGGGGATCACCGGCTGGGCGCAGATCAACTATCCTTATGGTGCGAGCCTTGAGGATGCGCGACACAAGCTCGAATATGATCTCTATTACACCAAGAATTACAGCCCGTTCCTCGACGTGCTGATCATCCTCCAGACCTTGCGGGTGCTGTTGTGGGCCGAGGGCGCACGGTGATTTTGCTGCAAATCCTCCCTGCCGCAGGCGGGGAGGGGGACCGCCGCAGGCGGTGGAGGGGTATCGCAGCCTCCGCCGTGCCCCCGCTGTCGAGCTTCTACCCTTCCCCTCCACCGCCTGCGGCTGCCCCTCTCCCCATGCCCCGCATAGGGAGGATGAGACGGCCATGACCGGCCTCCTCGCGGACGTTACCGCCTGGGGGCATGCGCTCGCCGCGTTTATGTTCGCGCTGCTGGTCGGGTGGCAATCGACCGTCCGCAATGGCGGGGTGCGGCGGATGTTCCTGACCCTGGCCTGCGCCTTCACCGCTATCTGGTGCGTGGGCGTCGCCGGCTTCGGGGCCGGATCGGCGCTGCCGCCGGTCGCCAAGAATTTTGCGGATCTGTGCTGGCTGGCCTGGATACTCGTGCTGCAGCCGCCCGCGCGCGGCGACCGGCGGCTTCCGATCATCATCGGCATCTATGTGCTGGTCGTCACGCTGATCTGCGCCGCAATCACGCTCAGGGCATTGCCGGCGTTGTTCGGCGGATCGCCGCGCATCCAGGAAGGCCTGTTCCTGATCGGTCAGGCGCTGCGCGTCGCGATTGCGGCAGCATCGCTGTGCCTGCTCCACAATTTCTACACCGCCGCACCGCCCGAAGCGCGCTGGCGGCTGGGCATGCCGATGCTCGCGCTGGCCGCGATGTGGATATGTGACTTCAACCTCGCGACGGTCGCCTATCTGACGGGCGAACCGCCGCATATTCTCTACGCCGTGCGTGGGCCGTTGCTCACCCTGCTCGCGCCGCTTCTCGTCACGGTCAGCCGCCTGTCCGAGCTCGACAGCATGCGGCCGGCGCGCGCGGCTCGGTTCGAGATGCTCAGCCTCGCGGTGATGGGTTTCTATCTCGCGCTGATCCTGGCGATCGATAAGATGCTGGCGATCAGCGGCAATAGCTGGCGGCTGGGGCAGGTCACGATCATACTCGGCTTCTTCGTCTTCGCCTTCGCGCTGTTCCCATCGGAGCGCGTACGCAAAAGGCTCAAGGCGGGGCTCGCGCGCCACCTGTTCCAGCATCGCTACGACTATCGGCTCGAATGGCGGCGCTTCACCGAAACGGTGGGCGAACCCGGCGAAGGGGCGCCCGGTATCGGCGAGCGCCTGATCAAGGCGATCGCCGATATTCCGAACAGCCCCGGCGGCGTGCTGCTGGTGCGCGGCGCCGATGGCGGGCTCGAGCTTTCGGCGCGGTTCGGCTGGGCCCGCCTTGAGGCGCCGCTGGTTGCGGGCAGCGCCGAGTTTGCCGAACTGATCGAGCACGACGGCACCCTGATCGAACTCGCGCGCGTCCGTGAGGATGGCACCATGCCCGATGCACCCGCGCTGCCCGAATGGATGCTGGCGGCGGACAGCGCCTGGCTGATCGTGCCGTTGATCCACTTCGAACGGCTGGTCGGCGCTGTGCTGCTGCAGGCGCCGCTGATGCCGCGCCTGCTCGACTGGGAGGATCATGACCTGTTGAGGGTGGCGGGCCGGCAGGTCGCTAGCTATCTTGCCGAGGCGCGTGGTCAGGAGGCGCTATCGGATGCCCGCCGTTTCGACGAATTCAACCGGCGCTTCGCCTTCATCATGCACGACATCAAGAATCTCGTGAGCCAGCTCAGCCTGCTTGCGCGCAATGCCGAGCGCCACGCCGACAACCCTGAATTCCGCGCCGATATGATCGATACGCTCAAGGGTTCGGTCGGCAAGATGAACGATCTGCTGGCGCGGCTGTCGCAACATCACCGCGCCCAGCCCGATGCGCCGGTGCCGCACAGCCTGCCCGAACTCGCCGGCGAACTGGTGCGCGGCCGGAGCGACAGCCATGCCATTCGCATCATCGCGCCGGTCGATGTCGTCGCCACGGTCGATCGCGGGCGCTTCCAGCAGATGCTCGGCCATCTGGTCCAGAACGCGGTCGATGCGGGCGGGCCCGATAGTCCGGTCGAGATCGTGATCGGCCGACGCGGCACGGACGCCGCGATCGAGGTGATCGATCAGGGCTGCGGCATGTCGGCCGACTTTATCCGCACCCGCCTGTTCCAGCCCTTCGCATCGACCAAGGACGACGGCTTCGGGATCGGCGCGTTCGAGGCGCGGTCGCTGGTGGCGACGATGAGAGGACGGATCGAAGTGGACAGCCGCGAAGGCGAGGGCAGCCGTTTCACTGTGGTGTTGCCTATGGTTTCAGGGGCTGCATCATGACGGGCAAGCCCAAGCTCCTGATCGTCGAGGATGACGAGGGTCTGCAGAAGCAGCTGCGCTGGGCCTATGAGGATTATGAGGTCATCTCGGCAACGACGCGCGCCGCCGCGATCGATGCGTTGCGCCATTATGAGCCCGCAGTGGTGACGCTTGATCTTGGACTCCCGCCCGATCCCGACGGCACCGCCGAGGGCTTTGCGACGCTCGACGCGATCCTGGCGCTGAAGCCCGACACCAAGGTGATCGTCGCATCGGGCCATGGCGCGCGGGAGAGCGCGCTCAGGGCCGTCGCGGCGGGCGCCTATGACTATTATCCCAAGCCGGTCGATATCGATCAACTGGGCCTGATCGTCGCGCGCGCCTTCCAGCTCCATGCGCTCGAGCAGGAGAATGCCCGGCTACAGGCGCAGGGGCAGGGCGCGGCGATGGACGGCGCGCTGATCACCAACGATCCCGCGATGCTCAAGGTCGCGCGGACGATCGAGCGGGTCGCCGACACCGATGTCTCGGTGATGCTGCTGGGCGCCAGCGGCACCGGCAAGGAGGTGCTCGCGCGCGGGCTGCATCTGGCAAGCAAGCGCGCCAAGGGCGCGTTCGTCGCGATCAACTGCGCGGCGATCCCGGAGAATCTGCTCGAGGCCGAGCTGTTTGGCTATGAAAAGGGCGCGTTCACGGGCGCGGTCAAGACGACCGAGGGCAAGATTGAACTGGCCGAGGGCGGCACCCTGTTCCTCGACGAGGTCGGCGACATCCCGCTGCCGCTCCAGGTCAAGCTGCTGCGATTCCTGCAGGAGCGGATGATCGAGCGGATCGGCAGCCGCAAGGCGATCGCGGTCGATACGCGGATCGTGTGTGCGACACATCAGAACCTCGACGCGATGATCGCCGAGACGCGCTTCCGCGAGGATCTTTACTACCGCCTCGCCGAGATCGTGGTTCGCATCCCGAGCCTGAAGGAGCGCCCCGGCGACGCGCTGCTGATCGCGAAGTCGCTGCTGGTGCCACTGGCGGAGAAACACAAATCCGCGGTCAAGGGCTTTGCTCCCGATGCGCTCGCCGCGATCGACGACTGGAGCTGGCCGGGCAATGTCCGCGAACTGGAGAACAAGCTCAAGCGTGCGGTGATCATGGCCGATGCGAAGCTGATCACCGCCGAGGACCTCGATCTGCTGCCCGAGCGTGAGGATGGCGGTTTCCTCAACCTGAAGGCGGTGCGCGAACAGGCCGACCGGATCGCGATCACGCGGGCGATCACGCGTTCGGAGGGCAATATCTCGAACGCCGCGAAGCTGTTGGGGGTGAGCCGTCCGACGCTCTACGACCTGCTGAAACAGTACAGGATCGAGGCCTAAAAAGCGGTATTTTTTAGCCGCTTTTTGTGGATTTTGCGGCCGTTTTTCTTGAAAATGATACATCATAAACTGCAATAAGCACTTGTTTAATATCAATTTCTTTAAAAAATTTAACAATAAACGGCAGTTTATGAGGTTTCTGTTCTTACCCTTTTATCTTATAGCTGAAAATGCGCATTATTACCAGTGTGCGTCGGCGCCACGACATCGGTGCAGCGAGCGCCGCCGCACACTCCCGCCAGAGCTTGACGCTCGCACAAGTGTATTGTCATGGTAATGCGCATGACAGCTCGGGAGGGGCAGGCGCGACGACTGAGTATGCGGGCCAGCGGACGGCGGATTCCCCTCCGCCGCTTCGCGGTCCCCGTCCCCATCGCGATAGCGAGGATCAGGGCAGCGATCATCGCTTGCCAGCGCGCTCCAAACATGACCAAGGACCCTGCCATCAACGCGTGACGGGCATCCGGTCTTTCTCAGCTGCGAGCATATGAGCAAGACAGGATATCAGATGGGCAATCTGCGCACGGGCAACAAGCGCCACAATCGGGCCGTCGTTAAGGCGGTCGCCGAAACCAAGACTGCAGCGGCTTCGACCTGCGCGCCCGCGAAGAAGGCTGCCAAGGCAGCCTGACCCTTTCGGCTCATGTTCCGAACGAACTGAGCCTGTTTCGTTTGCAATACCGAATTCCCGGGCGCTGGACCTCGGCGCGCGGGGCATTCGCCATGTCCGGTCGCTACGCGTGCCGGCTCCCCTTCAACCGTTCGTTCCCAGCGCACGTCCCTCGACTTCGCTCGGGACGAACGGTGTTGGCAGGAAGCGGCTGATTCATGTCGCACGCGACACAGGATGGGCCGCGAGCGTGAGCGCGGCGGCAATGACCTCCGCTGAAGCTGACGCCGCGATGCCGCACATTACCCCTCCCCATCTACGGTCGGCAGGATTTAAACGTAAAAGCCCGCCGCTGCGCTGAAAGCACTGCGACGGGCACTTCCTCCCCAGGAAGACGGTGTGCGGCGCTGGTTTACGCCGCGAACTGGTTCATCGTGTTGTGGGCGCCGCCGGCCTTGAGTGCGGCTTCGCCGGCGAAATATTCCTTGTGATCGTCGCCGACATCGCTGCCCGACATATTCTGGTGCTTCACGCAGGCGATGCCCTGACGGATCTCCTGGCGCTGCACGCCCTTGACGTAGCCGAGCATGCCGGCCTCGCCGAAATACTCCTTGGCGAGGTTGTCGGTCGACAGCGCGGCCGTGTGATAGGTCGGCAGGGTGATCAGGTGATGGAAGATGCCCGCACGCTTCGCAGCATCGCGCTGGAAAGTGCGGATTTTCTCGTCGGCTTCGATCGCGAGTTCGGTCGTGTCGTAATCGACGCTCATCAGCTTGGCGCGGTCATAGGCCGACACGTCCTTGCCGGCTTCCGTCCAGGCGTCGAACACCTGCTGGCGGAAGTTGAGCGTCCAGTTGAAGCTCGGCGAGTTGTTGTACACCAGCTTGGCGTTGGGCACGACTTCGCGGATGCGATCGACCATGCCCGCGATCTGCTCGATGTGCGGCTTCTCGGTTTCGATCCAGAGCAGATCGGCGCCGTTCTGCAGGCTGTTGATGCAATCGAGCACGCAGCGGTCCTCGCCGGTTCCCGAGCGGAACTGGAACAGGTTCGATGCCAGGCGCTTCGGGCGCAGCAGCTTGCCGTCACGATTGAGGATGACGTCGCCGTTACGGGCGGTCGCCGGATCGATCTCTTCGCAATCGAGGAAGCTGTTATACTGATCACCGATGTCGCCCGGCTCCTTTGAGACGGCGATCTGCTTGGTGAGGCCGGCGCCGAGCGAGTCGGTGCGGGTGACGATGATGCCGTCCTCCACGCCCATTTCGAGGAAGGCGTACCGGCAGGCGCGGACTTTCGCGAGGAAGTCCTCGTGCGGCACGGTGACCTTGCCGTCCTGATGGCCGCACTGCTTTTCGTCGGACACCTGGTTTTCGATCTGGAGCGCGCAGGCGCCGGCCTCGATCATCTTCTTAGCGAGCAGATAGGTCGCCTCGGCATTGCCGAAGCCCGCGTCGATATCGGCGATGATCGGCACGACATGCGTCTCGTAATTGTCGATCGCGTTCTGGACCTGCTGGGCCTTGATCTCGTCACCGGCTTCACGGGCGGCATCGAGATCGCGGAACATCATGCCGAGTTCGCGGGCGTCGGCCTGCTTGAGGAAGGTGTAGAGTTCCTCGATCAGCGCGGGAACGCTCGTCTTCTCGTGCATCGACTGATCGGGCAGCGGGCCGAACTCGGAGCGCAGCGCGGCAACCATCCAGCCCGACAGGTAGAGGTAGCGGCGCTTCGTGGAGCCGAAATGCTTCTTGATCGAGATGATCTTCTGCTGAGCGATGAAGCCGTGCCAGCAGCCGAGCGACTGGGTATAGTTGGCCGGATCGGCGTCGTAAGCTGCCATGTCCTCGCGCATGATCTTCGCGGTGTATTTTGCGATGTCGAGACCCGTGCGGAAGCGGTTCTGCGCGCGCATCCGGGCGACCGATTCGGCGCTGATGCCGTCCCAGGTGCCGTTGTAGCTGCCGATGAGAGCATCGGTCTGCGTGATATCCTGCGAATAGGTCATGAAATCCTCACTGCGTAATCGAACTGCGATGAGGCTCGTTAGACCCGGTTTTGCGAAGGAGCGAGAGCGCGCGAGGTGGACTTGTCAGACGTTACAAGATTTCGATGTAAAGTTGTACAGTTTGTGCCTATCATCCTCGGATGGCCGAACGTTCCGTCTATATGGGCCCGCGTCTCAAGCGGTTACGCCGCGAACTGGGATTGACGCAGGGGCAGGTCGCGGCCGATCTCGAGATATCGCCATCCTATGTCGCGCTGCTCGAACGCAACCAGCGGCCGCTGACGGCGGACCTGCTGTTGCGGCTCGCGCGCACCTACAAGATGGACCTGTCCGATATCGCGGGCGATGGCGGCGCGGAATATGGCGCGCGGCTGACGAAGGCGCTGAAGGATCCGATGTTCGCCGATATCGATCTGCCTTCGCTGGAGGTGTCCGACGTTGCGACGAGCTTTCCGGGGATCAGCGAGGCGTTCCTGCGGCTGCACACCGCCTGGACCGAACGGCAGCTCGAACTGGCGGATCGCAGCGCGGCGCTCGGCGAGGCGATCGAGCCGGCCGATCCCGTTGCCGAGGTGCAGCGATTCCTGGCGGCGCGGCGTAACTGTTTCCCGGCGCTCGACGAGGCGGCCGAGGCCATCGCGGTGCGGGTGGCGGAAACGGGCGGGCTCGCGGCATATGTCCGGGCGCGCCATTCGCTCAGGGTGCGGCGGTTGCCGACCGCGGTGCTGGCAGGGTCGCTGCGCCGTTATGACCGGCATCGCGGCGAGATATTGCTCGACGATGCGCTCGATGGCGCGAGCCAGAATTTCCAGCTCGCGCTGCAGCTCGCCTATATCGAATTGCGCAGGCCGATCGATGCGGCGTTGCAGGAGGCGCAGTTCGCCGACGAGAGCGCGCGCCCGTTCGCGCGGCGAGCGCTGGCGAACTATGCGGCGGCGGCGATCGTGATGCCCTATGCGGCGTTCGCGAAGGCCGCGGATGCCAAGGCCTATGATGTCGAGGCGCTCGCGCGCACGTTCGGCACCAGCTTTGAGCAGGCGGCGCATCGGCTGACGACGTTGCATAAGGCGGGACAGGAGCGGGTTTCGTTCTTTTTCATTCGGGTCGATCGCGCCGGAAATGTTTCGAAGCGGCTCGATGGCGCCGGCTTTCCCTTCGCGCGACATGATGGCGCTTGTCCCTTGTGGACTTTGCACCATGTGTTTTCGACGCCGCGCCGGATCGTGACGCAATGGCTGGAGCTGCCCGACGGCGAGCGCTTCCTGTCGGTGGCGCGGACGGTGACGGCGGGCGGAGGCGGCTTCGGGGCGCCGAGCGTGGAGCGCGCGGTGGCGCTGGTCTGCGCGGCGGCAGATGCCGGGCGGCTGGTCTACACGCAGGTGCAGCCCGACCTCACGCCCGACAAGGCGACGCCGATCGGGGTGACCTGTCGCCTGTGCCAGCGCATCGAATGCCCGGCACGCGCGGCGCCGCCGATCGGGCGGCTGATGGTGCCGGACGAATATCATCGCGGCCCCGCGCCATTCAGCTTTGCCGATCGTTAAGCCCCCGCACCATTTCTTTTGTGCGCACTGGAACACACACGCATATCGCACGTTGAACGAACGCGCTCGGCAGCGTTAAGTTGGTGTTTGAGTAGGGGATCGGGGGATCGTGCAGGTGAATGTGGCATCGCCCACGGCTGCGGACGAAAACGAACGTTATCGTCTGCTGGTCGACGCGATCAAGGACTACGCGATCTACATGATCGATCCCAATGGGGTCGTGGTCAACTGGAATCCCGGCGCGCAGCGCTTCAAAGGTTATGTCGCCGACGAGATCGTCGGACGCAACTTCGCTTTATTTTATCGCGAGGAGGATCGTGCGAAGGGATTGCCCCGCCGCGCTCTCGATATCGCGGCGGCCGAAGGAAAGTTCGAGGCCGAAGGCTGGCGCGTCCGCAAGGACGGATCGCACTTCTGGGCGAGCGTGGTGATCGATCCGGTTCGCGCCGAGGATGGCACGCTGATCGGCTTTGCCAAGATCACCCGCGATCTGACCGAGCGCCAAGCAGCGCAGCGCGAACTGGACACCGCGCGCGAAGCGCTGTTCCAGTCGCAGAAGATGGACGCGATCGGGCAGCTGACCGGCGGCGTCGCGCATGATTTCAACAATCTGCTGATGGCAACCCTGAGCAGCCTCGAACTGCTGCGCAAGCGGCTTCCCGACGATCCAGCTTTGCTGCGGCTGCTCGACAATGCGGTGAAGGGCGCCGAGCGCGGCGCGGTGCTGACGCAGCGGATGCTCGCCTTTGCGCGCCGCCAGGATCTGAAGACCGAGCGGGTCGAGATCCCGATGCTGGTGCGCGGCATGGCCGAGCTGATCCAGCGGTCGCTAGGCCCCGCGATCGCGATCGAGACACGCTTCCCGCTGAGCCTCGGCGCGGTGAGCGCCGACGCCAATCAACTCGAAATGGCGCTGCTCAATCTGGTCGTGAACGCGCGCGATGCGATGCCGGATGGCGGCGAGATCAGCATCGTCGCGCAGGATCGGATCGTGGCGGCGGGAGACAGGCTCGATCCCGGTCGCTACGTCATCCTGAGCATCACCGATACCGGCACCGGCATGGACGCGGCAACGCTGGACAAGGCGATGGAGCCGTTCTTCACCACCAAGGGCGTGGGCAAGGGCACTGGCCTGGGCCTGCCGATGGTGCACGGCCTTGCCGAGCAGCTTGGCGGCCGCTTCGTGCTGGAAAGCGAGTCTGGCAAGGGCACGACGGCATCTTTGTGGCTGCCGGCGGCGGCAGCGAACGATATCGCGTCCGCCGTCGCGGATCCTGCGACGGCGGAGGGCCGGCCGGCACGGCCGCTGCTGATCCTGGCGGTGGACGATGACGGGCTCGTATTGATGAACACCGTGGCGTTGTTACAGGATCTCGGCCACACCGTGATCGAGGCCTATTCGGGCGAGGAGGCGCTGGCGATGTTTCGCGAAGAGCCGGGCATCGACATGGTCATCACCGATCAGCTCATGCCGCAGATGACCGGAACCGAGTTTGCCGAGGCCGCGCGGGCCGAACGGCCCGGCACGCCCTTCGTCATCGCGACCGGCTATGGCGAACTGCCGCCGAGCGGCGGCGCGGCTTGGCTGAAGCTCGGCAAACCGTTTCGGCAGGACGAGCTGGAGCGGGCCGTGTCGGACGCCTGGGCGTTGCGTCGGGACTGATGCTGTCGATCCGCGAAGATGATCTGAGCGGGGAGCCAACGCGCGGACTGCTCGCACTTCACCTTGCCGGAATGCAAGCGAACTCGCCTGCGGAGAATGTGTTCGCGCTCGATCTGTCGGGGCTGCAGGCGCCTGGCATTACCGTCTGGACCGCGTGGGATGGCGAGAGGATCGCGGGTGTCGGCGCGCTCAAGCTGCTCGGCGGCGGGGAGGCGGAGGTGAAGTCGATGCGGACGCATCCCGATCATCTGCGCAAGGGCGTTGCGGCGGCGTTGCTCGATCATATCATCGGCGCGGCGCGGGCTATGGGCGTGCGCCGGTTGCATCTGGAGACGGGGAGCGGTGCGGCATTCGAACCCGCGCTCGCGCTGTATCGCAAGCGCGGGTTCGTGGAGGGGGCTGCGTTCGGTGATTATGTGAAGAGTGGGTTCAATCAGTTCATGGTGCTGGAGATGGGTTGACTTTGAAGTCCGGTCGTCAGGCCGCCAGTGTCGCCATGTCGATGACAAAGCGGTATTTCACGTCGCCCTTGATCATGCGATCATAGGAGGCGTCGATATCGGCGATGGCGATCGTCTCGATGTCCGAGAAGATGCCGTGCCTGTGGCAGAAATCGAGCATCTCCTGTGTTTCCCTGATGCCGCCGATCAGTGAGCCGGCGATCGCCTTGCGCCCGAAGACCAGGTTGCCGACCGAAGGGGAAGGATGCGGTTCGGCGGGGATACCGACGAGCACCATCGTGCCGTCGCGTTTGAGCGCCTGGGTGAACGGATCGAGATTATGCGGCGCCGCGACGGTGTTCAGGATGAAGTCGAACGTGCCGGCCTGCGCCGCCATGTCGGCCTCGTCCTTCGAGATCACGACGCCCTTGGCGCCGAGCCGGATCGCGTCTTCGCGCTTGTCGGGCGATGTCGTGAAGACCCAGACCTCGGCGCCCATCGCGGCGGCGATCTTGACGCCCATATGGCCGAGGCCGCCAAGACCGACGATGCCGACCTTCTTGTCCGGCCCGACATTCCAGTGATGGAGCGGCGAGTAGGTGGTGATGCCGGCGCAGAGCAGCGGCGCGACCGCCGCCAGATCCTTGTCGTCCGCCTTCACGTTCAGGACGAAATCCTGATCGACGACGATGTGGCGCGAATAGCCGCCGAACGTGTGGCCGCCGGAAACGGTATCGGGCCCGTTATAGGTGCCGACGAAACCGGTGCCGGTGCAATATTGCTCCTCGCCATCGTGGCAGGACGGGCAGGAGCCGCAGCTATCGACCATGCAGCCGACGCCGACCGTCTGGCCGACCGTGAACGCGGTGACGTCGCTGCCGACCGCGCTGACCTTGCCGACGATCTCATGGCCGGGGACGCAGGGGTAAAGCGTGCCGCCCCATTCGCCGCGCGCGGTGTGGAGATCGGAATGGCAGACGCCGCAGAACAGGATGTCGATCGCGACATCGGTGGCGCCGGGCTCGCGGCGATCGAACGAGAAGGGTGCGAGCGGGGTAGTGGCGGCCTGGGCCGCATAGCCGGTGGTTTTCAAGATATGGCTCCAGGTGCTTGGGGGAGGTAAGAGGTTCGTTATCGATCGACTTGCGCCATCATATAGGCAGGATAGCGATCGCCCTGCAGGTTCGCGGTCTCGTCATGCTATGTTTATAGGTCGCGCGTGCCGCGATTATTAGCGGCAATAATTCCATGGACCGATGAACTGGGCTCATCAATTGCCTCAAAACCAGAAGCGCACGCCCATGACGAGGCTGGTCGATGTCGGGTCATCTCCCTTAGTGCGGACATAGTCGGCGGTCTTTCCGGTGCGCGCTTCATAGGACAAGCCGACATAGGGCGCGAATTCGCGGGCGATCTCGTAGCGCAGACGCAGGCCTAGCTCGGCGCTCGACAGCCCTGCACCGGTGCGCGTTGCGGGCACGTCCTGCGCCGACAGATTGAGTTCGATGCGCGGCTGCAGGATCAGCCGCTGGGTGATACGCTGATCATACCAGCCCTCGACCCGGCCGAGCAGATCGCCATGCGACGAAAGGAACAGCACGCCTTCTATATCGAACATCCAGGGCGCGAGGCCTTCGAAGCCGAGCGCGAGATGGGTGCGGCCGTTCTTCGGGCGGATATCCTGACGGACGCCGGCCTGCAGGTTGAAATAAGGGCCGATCGCGCGGGCGTAGAGTGCCTGGACTTCGGCACTCTCGACCTTATTGCCGACCGCCCCTTCACCCTCGGTCTTGACGACGAAGCGATCGATATCGCCGCCGAACCAGCCTTCGCCATCCCAGCGCCAGCCGTCGCGGCCCTGCCGTGCATCGATCTCGGCAAGGTTGAACAGGATCATGGCGAAGCTCTGCCCGCCATTCTCCGCCATCATCTGGTTGTGGGCGCGGGTCATCGCGTCCCTGCCGAACTGGCGGCTGGCATAACGCTCGGTTGGCGTGGGCGGTGGCGCGGCGTTGCCGGGGGGCAGATCGGTGCCGGTGGCGGCGTCCGTCACGGGCATGGCAGGCATGTCGTGCATGCTGTGATCCTGCGCGGCAGCGGGCACCGCGATCAAGAGCATCAGCGCGGCGGAAAGACGCGCGATCATGCCGTGTCGCCTTCGCGGCGAACGCTGACGGTGCGCATCATCCCCGAGGCCATATGATAGAGCATATGGCAATGGAATGCCCAGTCGCCCTCGGCATCGGCGGTGAGATCGAAGCTGAGTTTGCCGCCCGGCTGGACCATCACCGTATGCTTGCGCGGGGCATGATCGCCATGGCCGGTGACCAGCTCGAAATAATGGCCGTGAAGATGGATCGGGTGGCCCATCATCGTGTCGTTGATCAGGGTGACGCGCACCCGCTCGCCGAGCCGGAAGGGGAAGGGCGTGTGCATGTCCGACATCTTCACGCCATCGAACGACCACATGAAGCGCTCCATATTGCCGGTCAGATGGATGTCGAGGCTGCGTGAGGGCGCGCGGACATCGGGGTTGCGATCGAGTGCTATCAGGTCTCGATAGACGAGGACCTTGTGGCCGACATTGGTCAGGCCCTGGCCGGGAAAGTCGGTGCGGTCGACCGGCATCGGTGCGATCGTCTGGACGCCGGGATCGGCCTTCACTGTGGGCGCGTTGGCAAAATCGCGCATCGAGCCATGGTCCATCTCCATGCCCGGCATCTCCATGCCCGCCATATCCATGATGCCCATGTCGGGCATCGTCGCGAGCGGGCGGGGGCGGAGCGGGGGGACTTCGGCCGTCATCCCGACGCGCGGGGCAAGCGTGGCGCGGGCCATGCCGGAGCGGTCGATGCTTTCACCGACGATGGTGAAAGCGCGGTCCTCGGTCGGGCGGACGATCGCGTCATAGGTTTCGGCGACGCCGATCTGGAATTCGTCGACGTCGATCGGGCGGATGCTGAGGCCGTCGGCCTGGACGACGGTGAAGCGCAGGCCGGGTATGCGGACGTTGAAGCTGGTCATCGCCGCGGCGTTGATGAAGCGCAGCCGTATTGCCTCGCCGGGCGCGAACAGCCCGGTCCAGTTGTCGGCGGGGCCGTGGCCGTTGATCAGATAGGTGTAAGTGGAGGCGGTGACGTCGGCGATGTCGGCGGGGTCCATCCGCATCTTGCCCCAGGCCATCCTGTCCTTGAGCGGCTGATCCTTGCCGGCGAGGAGACCGGCGAGCGTCTGGCGCTGATAGTTGAAATAGCCGGGTTGCTGCTTGAGCTTGCGCAGGATCGCTTCGGGGGCGAGCGCGCTGTGATCGGAAAGCATGATGACATGTTCGCGATCGGACGCGATCGGATCGGTGGTGGCGGGATCGATGACGATCGGGCCGTAGAGGCCGGCCTGTTCCTGCAGGCCGGAATGGCTGTGATACCAGTAGGTGCCGGCCTGACGCACGGGGAATTCGTAGGTGAAACTTTGCCCCGGCGCGATGCCGGGGAAGGACACGCCGGGCACGCCGTCCATGTCCGCCGGCACGAGCAGGCCGTGCCAGTGGAGCGAACTGTCCTCGTCGAGGGTGTTTTGCACATGGATGCGGGCCTTCTGCCCTTCGCGCAGGCGGATCAGCGGGGCGGGGGCGGAGCCGTTGATGCCGATCGCGCGGGTGGGGTGGCCGTCAACGGTCATCGTCTGGCGGGCGATGCGGAGCGTGATGTCGGCGCCGGAGAGGGTGGGGGCGCCGGCTGAGATGCGGGTGGCCCAGGCGGGGAGGGCAAGCGTGCTTGCTCCAAGGGCAGCGCGGCGGAGGAGTTGGCGGCGGTCGAGGAGACGTGGCGGCATTGACCTCACATAGAGTGGAAGACGGCGAACTCAACTCTGGAATAAGCCCCTACCTTGAAAAGGAGGGGCTTATTTTTTAATGCAAATGCCGCAGCTTATCCGGATTGCGCATCACATAGATCGCGACGATGCGGCCGTCTTGGATGTCGAGCGCTGTCGTCTGGAGTTCGCCGTCGGCTTCGCGGGTAATGAAGCCGGGCAGGCCGTTGATCAGGCCGACATGGACGAGCGTCGATATGTGGCGGCGGTACAGCGTGCCGAGCGCCTTGTGGAGCTGGACGACATGGCGTTCGCCAAGGATGACCCGTGGCGCGGCGTTGCGTTTGCCGCCGCCGTCGGCGTGCATGCTGACATCGGCCGCGAGCAGAGCCGACAGCGCGGTCATGTCGCCGCCGCGCGAGGCGGCGAAGAAGGCGCTGGCCATTTCGAGGCCCTGCTTGCGTTCGACCTGAAAACGCGGGCGTCCTTCGCGGACATGGGTGCGTGCGCGGCTCGCGAGCTGGCGGCAGGCGGCGGCGTCGCGGCCGATGCTGTGCGCGACCTCTTCGAAGCCGAGCCCGAAGACGTCGTGGAGGAGGAAGGCGGCGCGCTCGAGCGGCGACAGGCGTTCGAGCGCGAGCATCAGCGGGAGGGTGACATCATCCTCGCCCTCTTCCGCGCTTTCATCGACGAGTGGCTCGGGCAGCCAGGGGCCGACATAGGTTTCGCGGCGGTTGCGGGCGGAATCGAGATGGTCGAGGCACAGCCGCGTCACCGTGCGGCGCAGAAAAGCTTCCGGCACGCGCACGGCGGCGCGATCGGCCCCCATCCAGCGGATGAAGGCCTCCTGCACGATGTCTTCGGCGTCGGCGACCGAGCCCAGCATGCGATAGGCGACGCGGATCAGGCGGGGGCGCAACGGATCGAAGCTCGCCACCGCGTCCGCCGCGCCTGACCGCGCCGCCATCGTCATGCCGCCTTTGCTGCGGGCACATCGAACCATAGGCCGAAGCCGATCGCGATCCGATTCCAGCCATTGATGATGTTGATCAGCAAGGTCAGCTTCACCTGCTCCTCCGCATCGAAATGCTCATTCAGCCCGGCCGTGGCGGCGGCGAGCGCATCGTGGCTGCGCTCGTCCGCGATCTTCGTCAAGGCATCGGTCCAGGCGAGCGCGGCGCGTTCGCGCGGCGTATAGCAGGGGGCTTCGCGCCAGGCGGCGAGCAGATAGAGGCGCTGTTCGGTCTCGCCCTGATGGCGCGCCTCGCTGCTGTGCATGTTGATGCAATTGGCGCAGCCGTTGATGATCGACGCGCGCAGCTTGACCAGTTCGGTAAGGCTGGGTTCGAGAGCGGAATTGATCGTGGTCGCGGTGGCGGTCCACGCCTTCATCAGCGCGGCGGCGGCGGCATAGGGATCGAGACGGGCGTGCATGATGTAGCTCCTTGGTTGGTTCTACAGGCATGACGGAGCAGCATCGCCGGATGTGACATGAGCAGCGAACTTTTTCGAGCGTCCTGTGCAGCGGTAGTCAGTGCGCCGTGAACAGCGCCTTCGGCAGCATCACATGCACGCCCTTGTTGCGATCGACGAGTTCGGTGATCTCGACATCTCCCGATACGCTGATCAGCATATAGGCGTCGTCGCGAGTCATATGTTTTTCGGCGACGAGGAAGTCGATCATGTTGCGGAGCGCCTTGCGCGTCGCGTTGCTCAGATCGTCGTCGAAGCCCATCGCGATATAATGGGTCGGCGTTTCGGCGCGAGGGTAGGGCGTCGTCTCGCCCTTGTGCAGGATGAAGGTGAGGCTTCCGACCAGCGAGGTTTCGAGCGCGGTGATGTCGACCTCGCCATTGCCCTGTCCGGCATGGCCGTCGCCGACCTGAAACAGCGCGCCGGGAACATGCACCGGCAGATAGAGCGTCGTGCCGCTGACCAGCGCCTTATCGTCCATATTGCCACCGATGATCGTCGGCGGTGCGCTGTCATAGCGGCCGAACGCCAGCGGCGGGGCGACGCCCATGCTGCCGAAGAACGGGCGCAACGGTATCTCGATCCCCGGTCCGAACGCCGCGACCATGCGCTTGCGGTCGAGCGGGATGATCTTCATCCGCGAATAAGGGAAGTCGTCGGTCAGGAATCCGGCGCCATAGCGAAAGCTGTTATAGGCATAGGGGATATCGAGATCGATCTTGCCGATGCGGATCTCCAGCGTGTCGCCGGGCTCGGCGCCTTCGATGTAGACGGGCCCTGTCAGGATATGGCCGCCCGGCCCCTTGTCCTTGACCTGATCGAAGATCGTCCGGAGGCTTTGCTGGACATCGGCGGGGGCGACGCCGGCCTTTTCCAGCGCGGTGGGGCTGCTGGTGATCAGGGTGTGGAAGGTGACGCGGTCGCCGGATTTGATCGTGAGCACCGGCTTGCGGGTCGCGTCATAATTGCCCCAGGCGATCGTCGAGGGCGTCGCTTCGAGCGTGTAGTCCTTTGCCGAAGCGGCGGTGGCCGACAGGAGAGCAGCGGCCGCCATGGTAAGAAGCCCGAGCCGTCTACGCATCTTCATCTCCCGCCGTTCGCGCCCAAGTGATCCGACATTGGCGGGCACGTCAACCGTTGCCCCCCGGCGCCATCGCGCTTAATCCGCAGCGCCATGACCGACGACCTTCTCGCTCGCATCGCTGACGCACTCGACCGGATCGCGCCGCCGCCCGCGCCGCATGCCGATCCGGCGGCGCATCCCGCCTATGTGTGGCGCGATGGCGGGCTGGCGGCGACGCGGGCGTTTGCGCCGCTGCCGCTCGATCTGCTGACCGGGATCGATGCGCAGAAGGCGGCGCTGGTCGAGAATGCGGAGCGGCTGGCGAACGGCGCGGCGGCGCATGACGTGTTGCTGTGGGGATCGCGCGGCGCGGGGAAGTCGGCGCTGGTGAAGGCGGCGGTCGGGCATCTGCGTGGACAGCGGCATGATATCGCGCTGATCGAGGTGGCGGGCGAGAAGATCGACGCGCTGCCGCGCCTGTTCGCGATGATTGCAGATGTGTCGCGTGCGTTCGTGCTGTTTCTCGATGATCTCGGGTTTGATGAGGCAGGGCAGGGGCCGCGACTGTTGCGATCGATGCTGGAGGGCGGCGCCGAGGCGCGGCCGGCAAATGCGCGGCTGCATGTGACCGCGAACCGGCGGCATATCGTTTCGCGCGATCTGAAGGAGCAGGACAGCCCGATCAATCCGCGCGATGTGATCGACGACAAGCTCGCGCTGGCCGATCGCTTCGGGCTGTCGATCGGGTTCCACGTCTGCGATCAGGACACCTATGTCGCGATGGTGGCGGCCTATGCGACGAAATATGGCCTCGCATTCGAGCCGCTCGATGCGATTGCGTGGGCGACGCAGCGGGGGAGCCGGTCGGGGCGGGTGGCGTGGCAATATGTGGTGGAGCTGGCGGGCCGCGCGGGAAAAGCGATTTCTTAGACGTTCGTTTACCATGATGTGTGACTAGGGACTGTCTGGCGCGACGCGCCCCGGTCGAGAGAGTTGCCATGATGCGGACGAACCCCAAACTTGCCGCGGCGCTGATCGTACGAAACGAAGCGCGTTGCATCCGGCGGTGCCTCGAAAGCGTCGCGCCCTGGGTCGATCGCATGGTCGTGCTCGATACCGGATCGACCGACGACACGATTGCCATCGCGCGGAGTATTGGCGCCGAAGTGCATCAGCTGGCGTGGCCGGATAGTTTTTCGATCGCCCGCAACCACGCGCTGACGCTCGCCGATGCCGACTGGAATCTGATCCTCGATGGCGACGAGTGGATCATGTCGGGGGGCGAACTGCTGCGGGAATGGTGCGCGGGGCCGGCGCGGCTTGGCCGGACATGTATTCATAACGAGGCCGATGGCGCCACCACCGCCGCGCGCAGCTGGATCACCCGCCTGATCCCGCGCGGCGCGCGTTTCGAGGGGCGCGTTCACGAACAGGTGGTCTCGCCGCTGCCGCGCGTGCGGATCGAACTGCATATCGGGCATGACGGGTATCGGGATGCGCAGATCGCGGGCAAGCGCGATCGCAATCAGCCGCTGCTGCTCGGTGACCTCGCGGATCGGCCGGACGATCCCTATCTGCTGTATCAACTCGGCAAGGATGCCGAGATGCGCGGCGATCCGGCGGCTGCCTGCGGCTATTATGCGGAGGCGTTAACGCTAACGGCGGCCGAGGCCAGCTGGCGCCATGAACTGGTGATCGGCGCGATCCAGCTGTTGGCGAGGACGGGGCGGCTGAGCGACGCACTCGCCATCGCCGAGGCGGAGTTCAACAACTGGCCGGAGTCGCCCGACTTCTTCTTTGTCATGGGCGATCTGCTGCTCGAACATGCCATCGCCGACCCCACCAGCGCCATCGACCAGTGGCTGCCGCTGGCGAGCGGGGCGTGGGAGCGATGCCTGGAGATCGGCGAGCGACCGACCCTGGAGGGGAGCGTCGCGGGGCGGGGGAGCCATCTGGCGCAACGGAATCTGGATGCGATACGGTCGCAGCTCGCGCTGCTGGCGGCGTGATGCGCCGTGACCCAGCTTCGGACATTGCCTGTTGGGCTGGGAAGATCCACAATGCTATATGTGGATAATCGCGATGATTGGTGGCCGCGCGCCGAGCCAACAACCTTAAGCCGTATCATGTCGTGCGGCTTTCTTCTCATTTTTTGCCCCCTAGTTTTGAGCAAATACAACGGATGGAACTTACTCGGACCTTATGACGGTCAGGCAGCCGCCGTTTTCGGATTTGGCTACTATGTCGCTGTTATTCGCCCGTGGCTGGGCAAGTCTCCAAACCGTCGGCAACAAGCGCGGTACGCGGCACGCTCAATCCGATCCTGCTTAGATGGTTCGGGCGACGCTTGGGGCTGGGATGACTTTACCTCTTGCTCTCTAACAGATCCGAATGTTGATCGCATTCGCCGCCTTGCTGGAACCGTGGCATTGCCACTTGGCGAAGATGACACTCAAACCTTGATAGCGTTGGCCGAGAAGGCGGAAGGCATCGCCGCTGACTACGGCAGTTAACTACTACTTCCAGAAAAATATGCACCAATGCCTTGATTTCGCTACTATTTTTAGCAGCAGCGGCCGCCACCTTTGCCGCCGTATCTCGCTTGCTCCCGCTCGCGGAAAAATGCCATTCGCGTCATCGGCGGCTGATCCGGATGTTGTTCCGCCATGTGCGCGCAATAGGCGTCGTAGCTCGGCTGGCCGACCATCAGGCGCGCGGTGTCGCGCAGGCGGGTGAGGAGGGTGGTCATTCGGCTGGGACCGTATCGGGGAGGACTTCGAGCGTGGTAGGCACGGCGCTGCGGCGGGCGGCGAGGCAGGTGCGGAGGGTGAAGAAGGCCAGCGACAGGACGACGGCGAGGAAGAGGGCGCATAAGCCGGCGTCGACCCAGTCGTTGAAGATGATCCGCTGCATCTCCTCCATCGATTTGGCGGGCGCGAGCAGCTCGCCGCGCGCGGCTGCGTCGGAGAAGCGCTGAGCGTGGGCGACGAAGCTGACCTTCGGATCGGCCGAGAACAGCTTGAGCGAACCGGCGGTGACGGTGCAGAGCAGCAGCCAGGCGGTCGGGATCAGCGTGACCCAGGCGTAGCGATCCTGCTTCATGCGGAACAGCACGACGGTGCCGAGCATCAGCGCGACGGCGGCGAGCATCTGGTTCGAGATGCCGAAGACCGGCCACAAGGTGTTCACGCCACCGAGCGGGTCGGTAACGCCCTGATAGAGGAAGAAGCCCCAGCTCGCGACGCACAGCATCGTCGCGACGATGCCGGGGGTCATCGACGTGCCCGCGCGGAAGGAGGGGACCGCGAGGCCGATCAGATCCTGCAGCATGAAGCGGCCGGCTCGGGTGCCCGCATCCACGGCCGTCAGGATGAACAAAGCCTCGAACAGGATCGCGAAATGATACCAGAAGGCCTTCATCGCGGGGCCGCCGAAGACATGCGCGAAGATTTCGGCCATTGCGACCGCTAAGGTCGGTGCGCCGCCGGTGCGGGCGACGATCGTATGTTCGCCGACATCGCGCGCCGTCTGGATGAGCGTTTCGGCGCCGATCGGGAAGCCCATTGCGGTGACGGCCGCAGCGGCGCTGGCGGCGTCGGCGCCGAGGACGGCGGCCGGGCTGTTCATCGCGAAGTAGATGCCGGGATCGAGGATCGAGGCGCCGACCAGCGCCATGATCGCGACGAACGCCTCCATCAGCATCGCGCCATAGCCGATGACCGGCGCGTCGGCTTCGCTGGCGATCAGCTTGGGGGTGGTGCCGCTCGAGATCAGCGCGTGGAAGCCCGATACCGATCCGCAAGCGATGGTGATGAACAGGAACGGGAAGAGCGCGCCCGACCAGACCGGGCCGCCGCCGCCGATGAACTGGGTGAGCGCCGGCATGCGCAAAGGCGGCGCCATGATGAGGATGCCGATGGCGAGCGCGAGGATCGCGCCGATCTTGAGGAAGGTCGACAGATAGTCGCGCGGGGCGAGCAGCAGCCAGACCGGCAGGATCGCGGCGACCGCGCCATAGCCGATCAATATCCAGCAGAGCTGGATCGGCGTGAAGGTAAACAGCGGCCCCCAGAAGGGCGAGGCCGCGATGGCCTGTCCGTAGACGATTGCGAGGATCAGGCCGATGAAGCCGAGGATCGAGACTTCGCCGATCCGGCCCGGGCGTAGCCAGCGGGTGTAAGCGCCCATCGCCATCGCGAGCGGCACGGTGGCGGCGACGGTGAAGGTGCCCCACGGGCTTTGCGCGAGTGCGCGCACGACGATCAGCGACAGCACCGCGAGGATGATCGTCATGATCATGAAGGTGCCGAAGAGCGCGATCGTGCCTGGGATCGTGCCCATTTCCATACGGATCAGCTCACCGAGCGAGCGGCCGTCGCGGCGCATCGAGATGAACAGGACGATGAAATCCTGCACCGCACCGGCGAGCACGACACCGGCGAGAATCCACAAGGTGCCGGGGAGATAGCCCATCTGCGCGGCGAGCACCGGGCCGACCAGCGGGCCGGCACCGGCGATGGCAGCGAAGTGATGGCCGAAGAGGACGCGGCGGTCGGTCGGCACATAATCGAGGCCATCGGTGCGGTAGACGGCGGGGGTGGCGCGCGCCGGATCGAGCCGCAGCACCTTGCTGGAGATGAACAGCGCATAATAGCGATAGGCGAGAAGGAAGACGCAGATAGCGGCGATGACGATCCACAGCGCGCTGATCTGTTCGCCGCGCGAAAAGCCGATGACGGCCAAGGAAGCGGCGCCGATCAGCGCCATCACGATCCACGGGATGTGTTTCATCCGGCCTGCTCCTTCTTGCGGGCCGGTTGCAATGCCATGTTATCGCGGGCCGGGGTAGCCTCTTCCTGTCACTGCTAGAAGCCCATCGAACTGTGGAGGAAGGCGTCGATCTTCGCCAGCATGTCGGCGCGTGCTTTGGAATCGTCGAGATAATGGTCGAGGCCGGGGAAGGTGACGAGTTCGTAGCGTGCGTGCGCCGCCTTGAGCGCGGCCGCCATCGTCTCCGACTGGAAATAGGCGACGTTGAAGTCGGTCGTGCCGTGGAACATCAGCACCGGCGCCTTGATCCTGTCGGCATTCTGCGCCGGCGAGCCTTCACGGACGTGCGGGCCCTGGCCGATGAAGTCACGGTTCAGCGCGGAAACGGTAAAATCATCCATGCTGTTGCGGAGCACCCCGAGGTCGGTGACCGGTGCGATGGCGACCACGGCCTTGAACAGGCCGGGTGCGGCAACGCCGGATTGCAGAGCGGCATAGCCTCCGTAGGACCAGCCGACGATTGCGAGCTTTGCCGGATCGGCGATGCCCTGCGTCACGAGCCATTTTCCGGCATCGTCGACGTCGCCGATCGCGACTTTCCAAGCCTTGAAGCCCTTGTCGCGGAACCACGCATCGCCATAGCCATCCGATCCCCGGAAGTTGGGTTGCAGCACGGCGTAGCCGCGCGCGGCGAAGAACTGGGAGAGCCAGTCAAAACCCCATTCGTCACGCGCGCTGGGGCCGCCATGCGGCAGCACGACAGCCGGCAGGCCCTTCGCGCTTTCCTTGCCCGGCGGCAGGGTAAGATAGGCAGGGACCATCGTGCCATCGCTTGCGGGATAGGTGATGGGTTTTACGTGTGCGAGCGGCACGCTGAGCAGCGCATCGCGCAGATTGGTTAGCGGCTTCAAGGTTTTTGCGGTGCGATCGAACAGATAATAGGCGCCGGGATCATTGTCCGCACCGGCATAGATCAGCAGCTTGCTCTCATCGACACTCGAATCGACGATCCGCAGGATCGGCGTCTGCGCGAGCGCCTTGCCGAGCGAGTTCGCCAGCTTCTTGAAATCGGGATCGGTATAAACTGCGGACCGTATATCCGTCGCATAAGAGAAGCCCACGACGCGCTCCCGCCGACCGATCCGGATCGTGCGATCGACATCGACATCGGGCCGCGCGCCAACCAGCTCGGTCTTCATCGAACCGTCGAGCGCCATTGTATAGAGCGCGATGCGGCCATCGGTCTTCTGGAAACCATAGGCAAGGTTGCGGTCATGATCGACTACGATCGGCCGGAAGCCTTCCTGGGTCACGCGGTTATACTCGCTGAGCGGAAGCCAGGGCCGCGTACCCGCGAGCCGGTAAAAATAAGCCGTACGGCCAAGATCCAGGCCGTCGCCGCGCGTCACCCATCGCGACTTGATCCGAATCGCCCCGCGCCCATCGGTGATGTAGCTTGCCGCGTCTTCGTCGGGCCTCTCGAAGGTTTTGATCTCCAGAGTGCGGGTGTTGACCAGATCAACAGCGACGCCCTTCTTTTCCGATCCGGCCCGCGAACCGAGATGCGCGTCGGGCACATAGGTGCGCAGCATCAGCACGTTGCCGTCTTCGTCGGGAAGCCAGTCGATCACGCGCCCGCCGCCCAGCGCCGCGTATTGGCTGTAGGTATTTTGCTGGGTGCTCAGCATCTTGAAGTTGCTGCCATCGATATTGATGGCGAACAGGCGCGTGAAGGGCACGAGCCCGCGGGCAGCCCGGACGACGCCGTAAATCTCGCATATAAGGCGGTCATTGGCGACCCAATCGCAGCGGGTCAGCCGATCCGGAGCGCCGGACGCCTTTTCGACAAAAACCGGCTTGGCGCCTTCCTCGACGCCGCGCACGTAGATCGCCGATCCTTGCCCCTGTAGATCGGGCTTGAGGTAGGCGACTTTCGATCCGTCCGGCGACAGCGCCAGTGTCTCGATATCCGGCCGCGCGCCGAAGATCGCAGCGGTCTTCTGAACGTCGTCGGCCGCTGCGACGTGCGTCGCGCCGCCGGCCGCAAACGCCAACGCAATGGCGACACGAAAAATGGTCATGCAATCCCCCTGCGCCGTACATTGCACAGCAATATGGGCGGGATCAAGCGGGTGAGGTCCGGCGGTTTTCCGGCATTTCTATCCTGCTGCCGGCAGCCGTACCTTCACCATCAGCCCGCCCAGATCCTCGCTCTCTTCAAGCGTGATCGTGCCCTGGTAGATCTCGATCACGTCGCGGACGATGGCGAGTCCGAGACCGGTGCCGGGTTTGCCGGTATCGAGCCGGGCGCCGCGTTCGAACAGTTTGCCGCGTTCGGTTTCGGGGATGCCGGGGCCGTCGTCCTCGATCTGCAGTTCGGTGAACCTGCCGTCGCGGACGACCGTGACGAAGACGCGGCCCTGGCCATATTTGGCGGCGTTCTCGATCAGATTGCCGATGATCTCTTCGAGATCCTGCCGCTCGACATGCACCTCGGCGTCCTTCGCGCCGGCGATGTCGATCGTGACGTGACGGTGCATCCGCGTCACCGCGCGCTCGACAGCCTTGAGCGAGGTCAGGACGTCGGAGCGGGCCTGTGTGTTCGCGCGACGGCCGAGCGCGCGGGCGCGGGCGAGGTGGTGATCGACCTGACGTCGCATCACCGTCGTCGTCTTGACGACGACATCGGCGAGATCGGGGCTGTTGGCGGTTGCCTCGTTCATCAGCACTGTCAGCGGGGTCTTGAGCGCATGGGCGAGATTGCCGGCATGGGTGCGCGCTTCCTCTGCCTGCTTCTCGTTATGCGCGAGCAGGTCGTTGAGTTCGTTGACGAGCGGGGCAACCTCGTTCGGTAGCTGGGTATCGACGCGCGTGCTGATCCCAGATCGGACGGCGGCGAGCGCACGGCGCAGACTGCGTAGCGGCCACAGGCCATAGGTCGCCTGCAGCGCGGCGAGGATGACGAGGCCGAGGCCGAGCAGCGCGAAGGAGCGCACCAGCGTTCGCCGCAGCACGCGGATCTGATCGTTGAGACCGACGCGCGAGGCGGCGACCTGAAAGCGCCATTCGGTGGGGCTGCCCGGCAGGCGGATCTCACGATCGAGGACGCGCAGCGGCTCACCCTTGAACTCGTCGCTGTCGACGACGTGGAGCTGATCGCCCTGATGATCGGCGCCCTGGCGCAACGCGCGATCCCAGAGCGACCGCGATCGGAAGGGCTCGTGCTGCTTCGCCGAGACCTGCCAGTAGAGCCCCGAATAGGGTTCGAGAAAACGCTGATCGCCGAGCGGGCGGCTGAAGCGGACTTCGCGATCCGGGCCGAGCTCGGCCGATCCGATCATCGCGTTGAGGACATATTCGAGCTGCGCATCGAAGTTACGCGTGATCGCTTCCGACAGAACCCGATCGAGCGCGAAGCCGCCGCCGACGAGCAGCACCGTGATCCACAAGGCAGCGATGCCGATCATGCGGCGGGTGAGCGAGCCCGCAGACTGCTCGTGCGGCAGCCGCGGCTTGCTGCGCATCCGGGCGCACAGAGCGGCGAGCTTGCGCTTCATGCGGGTAAACCCTTAGCCGAGGGGATCATCCAGCGAATAGCCAAGGCCGCGGATCGTGGTGATCACGTCCTGGCCGAGTTTCTTGCGGATGCGGGTGACGAACACTTCGATGGTGTTCGAATCGCGATCGAAATCCTGATCGTAGATATGTTCGATCAGCTCGGTGCGGCTGACGACCTTGCCCTTGTGGTGGAGCAGGTAGGACAGCAATTTATATTCCTGCGCGGTGAGCTTCACCGGCTCACCCGCGAGCGTGACCTTGCCCGAGCGCGTATCGAGGCGGACGTCGCCCGCGGTCAGTTCGGACGAAGCATTGCCCGATGCGCGGCGGATCAGCGCGCGCAGGCGGGCGATCAGCTCCTCGGTCTGGAATGGCTTGGCAAGATAGTCGTCGGCGCCGGCATCGAGCCCGGCGACCTTGTCCGACCAGCTATCGCGCGCCGTCAGCACCAGCACCGGCGTATCCTTGCCGTCGCGGCGCCAGCGATCGAGCACGGTCAGGCCATCGACTTCGGGCAGGCCGAGATCGAGGATGATCGCGTCATAGGCTTCGGTCGATCCGAGGAAGTGGCCGTCCTCGCCATCGGCGGCAAGATCGACGGCATAGCCGGCGCCTTCGAGTGTGGCGCGGAGCTGCCGGCCGAGATTGGGTTCATCCTCAACGATCAGGACGCGCATCGTATATTCCCTTTATTTGCTGCCTGAAGGCGGCAGTTCTTATTGGCCGGTGCGGCCGATCTCGCGGCCGGTGCGGCCGTCCATATCCATCCAGATCACCGATCCGCCACGCTGAAACTTGAAACGATAGCGACCCGAGTCCGGATCGAATTCGGATCCGATCATCTGACCGTCCACCCGGCCCTGTGCGCGTGCGCGCATCTCCTGATATGGGAGATATTGACCGGAGCGCACGCCGTTGCGCAGAGCGTCCTGCTCTGGCGTACGACGCTGATCCGCCGACAAGGGCGACACCGCAACCGACATGGCGACAAGCCCAAGGGCCATTAAGTGTTTACGCATTACCATAGGCTTGTGGCATAGGCCCCCAGCCTTGAATAGGGCATGAATAGTTCGCGTCGAACGCTCATCCTCAAGCTGTTGTAACCGCACCACAATGTCCGCACCCATCCTCGCCTATCAAGATCTCGGCCTCGTTCAGGGCAGCGGCTGGCTGTTCCGTCACCTCGATCTGTACATCGCCCCACGCGACCGCCTCGCCCTTATCGGGCGTAATGGTGCGGGCAAGACGACCCTGCTCAAACTCCTGGCCGGCAAAATCGATGCAGACGAAGGTCTGCGCACGATCGTGCCCGGATCGAAGGTGATCCTGCTCGAGCAGGAGCCGTCGATGGCGGGGCATGCGACGCTGCGCGATTATGCGATGCACGGCGCCGATGCGCCCGCGCCTTACGAGGTGGATGCGATCGCCGATCAGATCGGGGTCGACCTCGATCGCGATGCAGCGACGGCTTCGGGTGGAGAGCGCCGCCGCGCCGCGATTGCGCGTGCGCTGGCGATGTCGCCCGATGTGTTGCTGCTCGACGAGCCGACGAACCATCTCGACCTTCATGCGATCGAATGGCTCGAAAGCTGGCTGCAGCGCTTCAACGGCGCGTTCGTCGTGATCAGCCATGACCGCACCTTCCTGACCCGGCTGACGCGGCAGACGCTGTGGCTCGACCGCGGTTCGATCCGACGGCATGAGGTCGGCTTCGGCGGCTTCGAGGCGTGGACCGAGAAGGTCTATGAAGAGGAGCAGCGCAACGCCGAGCGGCTCGATGCGAAGCTGAAGCTCGAAGAGCATTGGAAGCTGCGCGGCGTGACCGCGCGGCGCAAGCGCAACCAGGGGCGGCTGACCAAGCTTTACGAGATGCGCGCCGAGCGCAAGGCGATGCTTGGGCCGCCGGGCACCGCGCGGATCCAAGTGTCGGCCGACGACAGCAAGACCAAGGTCGTGATCGATGCCGAGCATGTTACCAAGGCGTTCGGGGATCGTCCGATCATCACCGACTTCACCTTGCGGATCACGCGCGGCGACCGGATCGGTGTGGTCGGAGCCAATGGCGCGGGCAAATCGACCTTGCTCAAGCTGCTGACCGGCGACCTCGCGCCCGACAGCGGCAAGGTGAAGCTCTCGAAGACGCTCAACGGCATCGTCATCGATCAGCATCGCAAGCTGATGGACCCGGACAAAAGGGTGCGCGATATCCTTGCGGATGGCGGCGACTGGATCGAGGTGCAGGGGGTGCGCAAGCATGTCCATGGCTATCTCAAGGAATTCCTGTTCGAGCCGTCGATCGCCGAGGCGCGGATCGCGACACTTTCGGGCGGCGAGCGCAGCCGGATATTGCTGGCGCGCGAATTCGCGCGGCCATCGAACCTGCTGGTGCTCGACGAGCCGACCAACGATCTCGACCTCGAAACGCTCGATCTGCTGCAGGAGGTGATCGGCGACTATGAGGGCACCGTGCTGATCGTCAGTCATGATCGCGACTTTCTCGATCGGACCTGCACGGTGACGCTCGGGCTCGACGGTTCGGGCAAGGTCGATATCGTCGCGGGCGGCTACGAGGAGTGGGTTGCGCAGCGCGCGCAGGCGGCCGCCGCGCGGCGTGCTTCCAATGCGCCGAAAGCGGCGGCGGCGCCGGCGCCGGTGGCGGCCAAGCCGAAGAACAAGCTGACCTATATCGACCAGCGCGATTATGAGATGCTGCCCAAGGAAGTCGAGAAGCTGGAACTGGCCATCGCCAGGGATGAGGCGGCGCTGGCGCATCCCGATCTCTACGTGAAGAACCCGGCGAAATTCGCGGCGCTGACCAAGGCGATCGATGCCGCGCGGGCCAAGAAGGACGAACATGAGACGCGCTGGCTGGCGCTGGCAGAGAAGGCCGAGCGGCTTAGCTGAGCTTCGTCATCCCAGCGCAGGCTGGATCCATGTCTCTCTCCGCAGAAGATGCACCGGATTCAGACAGACAAGGATCCAGCCCGCGCTGGGGTGACGATAATATTGAGGCGCTCTCTTAGTCGAACAACGTCGCCAGCCCCTGATCGGCGGTGAACGCAAAGGCTGCTTCAATGTCGGCGTATATCGTCCGCCCGGTCGACAGCGGCGGTAGCTCGTCCAGGCGGAAGAAACCGACTTCGCTCGTTTCGATGCCGATCGTGGGCGCAAGGTCATCGAGCCGGCTCCACAGGAAGAACATCTTGTAGAAATCGCGCACGTCGGGGTCGTAGCCGTGCGCCGCCTTGTGGCGCACGGCGTATAGCCGGTCGGCGGCGACGCGCAGCCCGGCCTCCTCGAACATCTCCTTCTCGATATTGGCCGCTGGCGACAGGCCGACATCGGCGAAACCGCCGGGCAAGGTCCAGCGCCCGTCGCTGCGCTCGCGCACCAGCAGGATCGTGTCGCCCTCGATCAGCGCGCCGCGCACATCGGCCTTGGGCGTCGGATAATCGCGCTCGGCATCGGCTACGAGCCCGGTGATGCGTTCGACGGGCACATTGCCGAGCGCGGCCATCATCGCATCGGCGATCGCTTCAATCTCCTCATAGCGCTCGCGATCATATTCGCCCTCGGTGAAGCGCAGCCCGACGCCGGCGATGCCGCGCAGGCGCTTGGCATGGGTCAGCCATATCGATTCCATCGGGGCATTCTCCATTGGCGTCAGTCGCGATCGGGGGCGCCGAGCGGGAAATAAGGGCGGAAATAGCGCGCATCGTCGACGGCGCGCGCGAAGGACGGGCGCGCGAGGAGGCGGGCGCGGTAAGCGCGCAATGTGACGAACCGAGCCGGAATCGGATATATCCAATCGGCGTAGAACAGCGCGGGCGCGGCGGCGCAATCGGCAAGGGTGAAATCGCCGCCGGCGGCCCAGCTTCGGCCGGCGAGCTGCGCGTCGATCCAGGGATAAGCGCGGTTCAGCTTTTCGATCGTGGTCGCCATGCCCTCGGCGCGTTTCGTATCGTCGCCGGTGAGCGCGCCGTTCACGGCATGTTGGGCGGCGTCCATGATGTGGAGGTCGAAGAACCGATCGAGGAAGCGCACGTCGAGCGCTGCTTCTGGATCGCCGGGGATCAAGCGGACCGGACCGGCGTGGTGGAGTTGCAGATATTCGATGATGCTGCTGGTTTCGGCGACGGTGCGGTCACCATCGACGAGCACCGGGAATTTGCCGATCGGCCAGCGGCGCTGCCAGTCGGCGATATGGTCCGGGTGATCGGGGCCGATTTCCTTGAACGTGAAGGGCGTGTCGTTTTCGTAGAGCGCGATCAGGACCTTCTGGGTGTAGGAGGAGAAGAGGTGGCCGTAGAGTATGAGCGACATTTCTGCGTCTCCTTGAAAATCAGAACAGCCCCTGAATTTCGCCATCGGCGGTCAGCCTGATTCCTTCCGCCGCCGGTACCTTGGGCAGGCCCGGCATCGTCATTACCTCACCGCAGATCGCGACGACGAAGCCTGCGCCCGCGGCGAGCCTCACTTCACGCACCGGAACGATATGGCCGGTAGGCGCGCCGAGCAGCGCGGGGTCGGTCGAGAAGCTGTATTGAGTCTTGGCCATGCAGACCGGCAAATGGCCGAAGCCGGCGTCTTCCCAGCGTTTGAGCTGGGTGTGGACGCTGGGTTCGGCGACGGCTTCCTCGGCGCGGTAGATGCGGGTGGCGACGGTGTTGATCTTGTCGAACAGCGACAGGCTGTCGTCGTAGAGCGGGGCGAATTGTGCGGCGTCCTTGTCGGCGATGGCGGCGACGGCATGGGCCAGCGCCTCGGCGCCCGCGCCGCCCTCGGCCCAATGGCGGCAGAGGATCGCTTCGGTGCCATGCGCGGCGGCAGCGTTGCGGACGATCTCGATCTCGGCTTCGCCGTCGCTGTGGAAATAGTTGATCGCGACGACCGCGGGAACGCCGAACTGGCGGATATTCTCGATATGGCGGACGAGGTTGACGGTGCCGCGTTCGACGGCGGCGACATCCTCGGCGCCGAGATCGGCCTTGGCGACCCCGCCGTTCATCTTGAGCGCACGCACGGTTGCGACGATAACCACCGCCGCGGGGGTGAGGCCGGCCTGGCGGCATTTGATATCGAAGAATTTCTCCGCGCCGAGATCGGCGCCGAAGCCGGCTTCGGTGACGACATAGTCGCCGAGCGCCATCGCGGTCCTGGTCGCGATCACCGAGTTGCAGCCATGGGCGATATTGGCGAACGGGCCGCCGTGGATCAGCGCGGGATTGCCCTCCAGCGTCTGGACGAGATTGGGCTTGATCGCCTGCGCGAGCAGCACGGCCATAGCGCCGTCGGCCTTGAGATCGCGTGCGGTGACGGGTTTGCGGTCGCGGGTATAAGCGACGACGATCCGGCCGAGCCGCTCCTCGAGGTCGACCAGATCGCGGGCAAGGCAGAGGATCGCCATCACTTCGGAGGCGACGGTGATGTCGAAGCCCGATTCGCGCGGGAAACCGTTGCTGGCACCACCGATCGACTGGACGATATCGCGCAACGCGCGATCGTTCATGTCGAGCACGCGGCGCCACACGACGCGGCGGACGTCGATGCCGAGCGCGTTGCCCCAGTGGATATGATTGTCGATCATCGCCGCGAGCAGGTTATGCGCGGAGGTGATCGCGTGGAAATCGCCGGTGAAGTGGAGGTTGATGTCGTCCATCGGCACGACCTGCGCATAGCCGCCGCCGGTCGCGCCGCCCTTGGTGCCGAAGCAGGGGCCGAGCGACGGTTCGCGCAGCGCGAGGACGGTCTTGCGGCCGATGCGGTTGAGCGCGTCCGCCAGGCCGACCGAGGTCGTGGTCTTGCCCTCGCCCGCAGGCGTCGGGTTGATCGCGGTGACGAGGATCAGTTTGCCCGGCGGGCGGTCTTTGGGGAGCTGCGCGATGTCGAGCTTGGCCTTGTGGCGGCCATAGGGTTCGATCGCGTCAGGGGGGATATCGATCTTCGCGGCGATCTCGGTGATGGGGCGAAGCTTCGCGGCGCGCGAGATATCGATGTCTGACAGCATGGGGTTAGGTAGCGAGGGGTCGTTGCGATTGGCAAGCTTTCCCCAACATCGTCATGGGCTCCGCGATAGCATCGCTGTTTCAGCATTCACTCTTGATCTGGGGAACGCTCCCTTGTGAGCGGGTGGACCCTGAAACAAGTTCAGGGTGACGGCTTTGGTGGGACCTCGTCGCGCTCACCCCTTCGCACCGGCCTGACGGTGGTGATGAATCACCTCGTCGATGATGAAGCGCAGGAATTTCTCGGAGAAGTCGGGATCGAGATTCGCGTCCTTGGCGAGCCGGCGCAGCCGTTCGATCTGGACGGATTCCCGCCCCGGATCGGCGGGCGGCAGTTTCGCCGTCGCCTTATATTCGCCGACGGCCTTGGTGATCTTGAACCGCTCGGCGAGCATGAACACGAGCGCGGCATCGATGTTGTCGATGCTCTCGCGATACCGGTTCAGGATTTCATCGGCCATATGTGCCCCGTTAAAAGACGTCCGTCGCCTTTTGTTGGCAGGATGTCTGAAAGGCAAGGCCGCAGCCTTGCCTTTCGCGAAATTGCAGACCATCTGCTCGGGCATGACAGCTACCGTCACGCCGATCCGCCGCACGAGCGCACCGTCGCTCGATTCCATGATGACCCTGGTCGCGGCCGACATGAATCGGGTCAATAGCGTGATCCTGACGCGGATGCAGTCGGACGTGCCGCTGATCCCCGAACTGGCCGGGCACCTGATCGCGGGCGGCGGCAAGCGGATGCGGCCGATGCTGACGCTCGCCTGCTCAAAGCTGCTCGATTATCATGGCACGCGGCATCACAAGCTCGCCGCGACGGTGGAGTTCATCCACACCGCGACGTTGCTGCATGACGATGTCGTCGATGGATCGGGCCTGCGCCGGGGACGGCGCACCGCCAATATGATCTGGGGCAATGCCGCCAGCGTATTGGTCGGCGATTTCCTGTTCAGCCGGTCGTTCGAGCTGATGGTCGAGGATGGATCGCTCCGCGTCCTCAAGATATTGTCGAACGCTTCGGCGGTGATTGCCGAGGGTGAGGTCAACCAGCTTACCGCGCAGCGCCGGATCGAGACGAGCGAGGAACGCTATCTCGAGATCGTCACCGGCAAGACGGCGGTGCTGTTCGCCGCAGCCTGCAAGATCGCCGCAGTCGTCGCGGAGCGCGAACCGGCGATTGAAGACGCGCTCGATCGTTATGGGCGCTATCTGGGTATCGCTTTCCAGCTGGTCGACGACATCATCGATTATGAATCGGATGGCGCGACGATGGGTAAGGATGCCGGCGACGATTTCCGCGACGGCAAGGCGACCTTGCCGATCATCCTCGCTTATTCCCGCGCCGAAGAGGACGACCGCAATTTCCTGCGCGATGCGATCGAGGGGCTGCACAATGAGGACGAGGATCTGGTCCGTGCGACCGCGATCCTGCGCGCGACCGGCGCGCTTGCCGATACAGCCGCGCGTGCGCGGCAATATGCCCAGCGTGCGATCGATGCGCTGGGGGCGTTCCCGAATGGGCCGGCCAAGGCTGCGCTGGTCGAGGCGGTAGAGTTCGCGGTGGCGCGGGCTTATTAGTTTTCAGCCTTAGACGTCGGCTCTCGCTCCTTGATTTTGCGCTCCGCTAATCTCTCCCGATCGTCACCCTGAACTCGTTTCAGGGTCCACTTTCCCACAAGGGAGCGTTTCCGAGATTAGAGGTGGATGCTGAAACAGCGATGCTATCGCGGAGCCAGCATGACGAGGGAAAGTGTGTTCGCATCTTACTGACAAGCCTGTGATGGGCCGCTAGCCTCGGTGCAACGACGCTACGAGGAATTTCCATGAAGATGATGTCCGCGCTGCTCCTGTCGGCGGCAATGGTAATCAGTGCCGCGCCGGCAGCCGCCGCCCCGAAGAAGATACTGACCCATGAAACGCTATGGATGATGAAGCGGGTCGGTGCGCCCGTGGTCAGCCCCGACGGCAAATGGGTCGTCTATTCGCTGAATGAACCATCCTACGAAAAGGACGAGGCGGTCATCGATCTGTGGATCGTGCCCGCCGACGGCTCCGCCGCGCCACGGCGGCTGACGAGCAGCAAGGCGGCCGAGAGCGGGCCGGCCTGGGCGCCGGACAGCCGCCGCATCGCCTTCTCGGCTAAGCGCGAAGGCGACGAGGAGGCGCAGATCTATGTGCTCGATCTGGCCGGGGGCGAAGCGAAGCGCGTGACGAACAATCCGACCGGCGCGAACAGCCCCCTGTGGCGGCCGGACGGTCAGGCGATCCTGTTCGAAAGCAGTTCCTATCCCGGCGCGATGGACGCCGCCGCGAACAAGAAGGCAGCGGCCGATCGCAAGGCGCGCAAGTTCAACATGCGCGTCTATGAGCATTTCCCGATCCGTTACTGGAACGACTGGATCGACGATAAGCGCCCGACCTTGTGGGTGCAGCCGCTGGCAGAGGGCGCGGCGGCGCGCGACATATTGTCACCGACCAAGCTGGCGCAGGCCGAGGGCTTTGGCGGCAATGCGCAGGGCGATGGCGGCACCACGCTCGCGCCCGCTTGGAGCCCCGATGGCAAGGAGATCGTCTTCACCGCGACCACCGAGCGCTGGAATGCCGCCTTCGCGCGGGTCGAATTCCATCTGTACCGGATGGCGGCGGATGGTGGCGAACCGACTTTGGCAACGCCGGCGAAGGGTGAATATGGCGATCTGAGCTTCACGCCCGACGGCAAGACCTTATTGTTCAAATATAATAGCCAGGGCGAGGCGGTATATGATCTGCCGCACCTCAACCGGGTTTCCTGGCCGGCGGGTGGCGCCGCGACCGAGGTTGCGCGCGATTTCGATCGCGATGTCGATGGCTATGCGGTGACCCCGGACAGCCGAACGCTCTATATGATCGTGCCCGAGGCGGGGATGGAGAATCTCTACCGGTTGCCGGTGGCAGGCGGGAAGCCCGAGCTGGTGATCGCGCCGAAACTCGGCGGCTACACCGCGATCGATATCCCGTCTGATGCGAAGTCGGTCGAGCTGATCGCGAGCTATGGCAGCGCGATCAATCCGGCCGAGATCGTGCGGATCGATCCGTCGAAGAAGAGCCATCGCAACCTTACCAATGTGAATGTCGCCGAAGCAGCGTCGATCGACTGGCAGACCCCTGAGCATTTCTGGTTCACCGCGACCAATGGCCGCCGCATCCACAATATGATCGTCAAGCCGCCGGCCTTCGATCCGGCGAAGACCTATCCGCTGATGGTGCTGATCCATGGCGGGCCGGCCTCCACCAATCCCGATCAGATCGGGCTGCGCTGGAATTATCATCTGCTCGCGAGCGCCGGCTATGTCGTGCTGCTGACCGATTATAGCGGCTCGACCGGCTATGGTGAGGCGTTCGCCCGCGCGATCAAGCTCGATCCGTTGCGCGGGCCGGGCGAGGAGATCGATCAGGCGGTCAACGAGGCGGCTAAGCGCTATTCGTTCATCGATGCGAAGAACGCCTGCGCGGGCGGCGCCAGCTATGGTGGGCATCTCGCCAACTGGATCGAGGCGACGACGACCCGCTACAAATGCCTGATCAGCCATGCCGGCGAATCCGACCTGCTGACGCAATGGGGCACGAGCGACTTCAACTATGGCCGCGAGATATCGAGTGGCGGGCCGCCTTGGGGCGACAGCAAGGTGTGGCGCGATCAGAGCCCGATCACCTATGGCAAGGACTGGAAGACGCCGATGCTGCTGACGGTCGGCGAGCGCGACTTCCGCGTGCCGATCGGCAATGCGCTTGAAACCTGGTCGACCTTGCAGCGGATGCAGGTGCCGAGCCGCTTCCTGATCTTCCCCGATGCGTGGCACTGGATTTTGAAGCCCGAGGACAGCCGGCAATTCTATCGCGAAGTACAGGGCTGGCTGGCACATTATCTGAAGGGTGCGCCGGCGGTGACCGGCGGGCCGCTGGCGGCGCCGGAGGCGGCGAAGGAGGGGGCCAAGTAGGCCCGCTTTGTCGTCATTCCAGCGCACGCTGGAATCTCGTGAGGCGCCAGCGCAGCACGCCTCTCCCGAGATTCCTGCTTTCGCTGGAATGACGAGTGGGGCAGGGGTTGGCCATGCTCCCGATCGACGCCGTCCTGTCTGATCTGATCGCTGCGCTTGCGGCGGGGCCGAATGCCGTACTGGTCGCGCCGCCCGGCGCTGGCAAGACGACGGCGGTGGCGCCGGCGTTGCTTGGGCAGGGCTGGTGTACCGGGCAGATATTGCTGCTGTCGCCGCGACGGCTGGCTGCACGCGCGGCCGCGGAACGGATGGCGCAGAATGCGGGCGAGGTGGTCGGCAAGACGATCGGTTACGCGACCCGGCTCGACAGCAAGCAATCGGCGGCGACGCGGATACTGGTCGTGACCGAGGGTATTTTCGTCAATCGCATCCAGTCCGATCCCGATCTGCCGGGGATATCGGCCGTGCTGTTCGACGAAGTGCATGAGCGGAGCCTCGACAGCGATTTCGGGCTGGCGCTCGCGCTCGATGCGCAAGGGGCGTTGCGGCCCGACCTGCGCCTGTTGGCGATGTCGGCGACGCTGGATGGGGCGCGTTTTTCGACCCTGATGGGAGACGCGCCCGTCATCGAAAGCGAGGGCCGCGCGCACCCAATCGAGCTGCGCCACATCGCGCGCCATGCAGAGAAGCGGATCGAGGACGACATGGCGGCCGCCATCCGGCGGGCGCTGGCGGAGGAGGGCGGGAGTCTGCTCGCCTTCCTGCCTGGCGTTGCCGAAATCGAGCGTACCGCCGAACGGCTGGAGGGGCTGCCGGTGGATGTGGTGCTGCATAGGCTGCACGGCAGTCTCGATCCGGCCGAGCAGCGTGCGGCCATCGCACCCGCGCCGGCGGGCAAGCGCAAGCTGGTGCTAGCGACCTCGATTGCCGAAACCAGCATCACGATCGATGGCCTGCGGATTGTCGTTGATAGCGGGCTGGCGCGGCGGCCGCGCTATGACCGCGCGGTCGGGATGACGCGGCTCGTTACCGAACGCGCGAGCCAGGCGGCGGCGACGCAGCGCGCGGGGCGTGCGGGCCGCCAGCAGCCGGGTGTGGTCTATCGGCTATGGGAAGCAGCGGCGACGGTAGGGCTACCCAGATATGATCCGCCGGAAATTCTCGAAGCCGATCTGTCGCAGCTAACGCTCGATTGCGCGCTATGGGGTGTGAGCGATCCGGCGACCTTGCGCTGGCTCGATCCACCGCCGGCCGCCGCGATCTCCGAGGCGCGAGCGCGATTGTCGGGACTCGATGCGATCGATGGCGATGGCCGGCCGACGGCGCATGGCAAGGCGATCGCGAAGCTGCCGTTGTCACCGCGACTGGGTCATATGATGATCCGGGCGGGCGTGAGCGGCTTCGCGCGGACGGCGGCGGAGGTGGCGGTGCTGCTGTCCGAGCGGGGACTGGGGGGGAACGATGCGGATCTGGAATTGCGGCTGCGGCACTGGCGCGGCGACCGCGGCAAGCGGGCCGATGGTGCGCGGCAATTGGCGGCGCGTTGGGCACGGCTGGTTGCCGATTCATCTCCACGTCATCCCTACGAAGGCGGGGACCCCTCCAGCTCCGTCACCCAGAGCGAATCTGGGAGAGATTCACGCCTTCGCGGGAATGACGGAGCGGGGGGTAGCGAACATCTCGCAGCCTGCGTTGCGCTCGCTTTCCCCGATCGCATCGCGAAGCGGCGGGGGCAATCCGGCGAGGACTGGATATCGGTCGGCGGGCGGGGCTTCCGGCTCGATGCGGCGTCGCCGCTCGCGCGCAACGAGTGGCTGGCCGTGGCCGAGATTCAGGGCGCGGCGTCGGGCGCGCGAGTATTGTCGGCGGCGATGCTCGATCCGGCTGATGTTGAAAAGCTGTTCGCCGATCATATCGAGATCCGCCGCACCGCGCGCTTCGATCCGGCGACAGGGAGCGTCGAGGCGCGGCGCGAGCGGCGGCTTGGGGCGATCGTGCTGGGCTCGGGCCGCGACGAGGGTGCGAGCCCGGCGATGATCGCCGCGGCGTTGCTCGATGCGGTCAGCACGCGTGGCGTGGCGCTGCTGGAATGGAGCGATGGCGCACAATCGCTGCGCGCACGCGCCGGCTTCGCGGCGCAATATGATGCGACGATAGCCGATCTTTCCGACGATATGCTGATTGCGACGCTCGACGAATGGCTCGCGCCGCTGGTCGAGGGGCAGCGTCGGCTGCCGCGGATCGAGGCGGGGGCGTTCGATGCGCTGCTCGGCTGGGATCAGCGCCAGACGATCGAGCGGCTCGCGCCCGAGCACCTGACGTCACCCGCCGGATCGAAGCATCCGATCGACTATGGCGCCGAGGGCGGCCCGGCGGTCGATCTGCGGCCGCAGACCTTGTTCGGGCTGGCTACGCACCCGATGGTCGGCGGGGGCAGGGTGCCACTGACCCTGCGGCTGACATCGCCCGCGGGGCGGCCGATCCAGACGACCAAGGACCTGCCCGGCTTCTGGGCGGGGAGCTGGGCGGCGGTCGCCAAGGAGATGCGCGGCCGTTATCCGCGCCACCCCTGGCCCGACGATCCGGCGGGCGCCGACCCGACCCTCAGGACGAAGAAGCGGGATGCGGCGGCGAAGTAGGCTCGTTTTCGGTTGGTCATGTTGAACTTGTTTCCGCTTCCACTGGGAGCCACGGGTGGCGCAAGAGGCGGTAGCTTTCCCGATCGGCCGAGTGGATGCTGAAATAAATTCGGCATGACCGGTTTGGTTGGTCGTGGCTGGCGGGCATCCCCCTTGACGACCCCCGCCGCACTGCGGCAACGCTGCGCCAGCAATATAAGGATCACACTCATGGCCCACGCCCGTATCTATCAGCAGATCAAGAATGCGATGCAGTCGGGCCGGGCACGGACCGGGACGTGGGTGCTCGAACATGAGCCGAGCGAGCCGAAGAAGCCCGATCCGCTGACCGGCTGGGCAGGATCGGGCGATACCAGCCAGCAGCTGACCCTGACCTTCCCCACGCTCGACGCCGCCAAGGCTTATGCGGCGAAGCTCGGGCTGACGGCGCATGTCGTGCCCGGGCCGGAGCGCAAGCTGAAGCTGCAGGCCTATGCCGATAATTTTCAGGTGGGACCGATCAATCCGGCGTGATGCCGTCAGCATCGCGAAAGTAGCCCCCGGCGGGGCCAAGGGAAGCCCCGGCGAGGGCTCCTCCCACGCGGTGGAAATTACCAGTCCGGCCGCGTGTTTCATATCATGATGGCGGTGGGGGGAACCGCACAGCTGATGTGAACCTGCTGGAGGCTCCCCTGCATCGCCGATGTTGCAGCGTTATTACGGGCCGGCTCAGTTCAGGTTTCAGCGGGGGAATATAGGCGCGACGCGCCGACGGCGGGCGTCAGACGATCGCCAGCAACATCATTAGCTTGACGTCGATCTTCTTGCCGAGCGCGCGCTGGCGTTCGACGAAGCCGGGGACATCGGCGAGGGCGATGCGGTGGACGATGATGTTTTCGCTGTCGACACCTCCACCATCGCCGACCTTTTCCAGCCCGGTCGCGCGGACCAGGTTGAAGGTCTCGGAGACCATGCCCGGCGACGACGCAAACTCTCCGATGAGTTCGATACTGGCGGCGCGATAGCCGGCTTCTTCTTCCAGCTCGCGTCCGGCCGCGAGTTCGATCGCTTCGCCCGCGTCATGATCGCCGACGAGGCCGGCGGGCAGCTCGATGCACGACGCGCCAAGCGGAACGCGATACTGCTCGACAAGGATGACGTGGCCGTCATCGATCGCGACTATCACGGCGGCGCGGATGCCACGGGCGCGGCCGACATATTCCCAGCGGCCCTGGCGACGCGCGGTGATGAACCTGCCCTGCCACATCGTTTCGACGGGCAGATCAGCGTCGGGGTCGCGCGCCTGGCTGTCGTTACTCATAACAGGATCATGCGATTGGGCATTTCGTCCGGGTCGGTCCCGCTGTGCGGGAAATGTTCGGCGAGGATATCGCCGACCGCTTTCACCGCGGCCGCCATGCCTTCGCCCGGATGACCCTGGCGAAGCTGATCGATCAGCGCCGCCATCGCCGCGCCCCATAGCTCGGGGGCGACCTTGGCGACGATCGATTCATCGGCGACGATCTCGGCGCGATGCTCGGCGAGCGACAAATAGATCAGCACGCCGGTGCGGCTATGCGTGCGCTTCTCGGTCGATGCCTTGAACAAGGCGATCGCTCGGCGGCGAACGCGACGGGTCTTGGTCTTCGCGGGTGTGAAGAACATGCGCAGCGGCCAGCATCCGATGATGTAGCGCGCGGCGAGGAATTTGATCGTGGTGGCGATCACAAGGATCGTCAGCCATTCGCGCATCGTCCAGATATGCCAGCCGCCGCTGAGCTTATCGAGCATCGCCAGATAGAAGTCGGGGAAGGCGGCATAGATCGCCATCGCGAGCAGCGCGATCAGCGCCGCCCAGATCAGCGGCACATCGTTATACCCGTCCGAACGCTCGGCGACGATCGTGGCGATCTCGCCGTCAGTGCGCGACTCCGCTTCGGTAACCGCCGCTTCGACGAGCGCGAAATCCTGTTGGCCGATCTTCATCACCAGCTCCCCGACGATCCGCCGCCGCCGAACGACCCGCCGCCGCCCGAAAAGCCGCCGCCATCGCCGCCGCCCCAGCCGCCTCCTCCCGAGGATCCGCCCCAACCGCCGCCGCCACCGCCGAGGCCGGGGCCCCAGAGCACGACCGGCAATCCGCCACGGCGATAGCGCCGGCCGCCGCCGAAGCGGTTGGCGATTGACGATCCGGCGATGAACAGGATGACGATGATCCAGAAGATCAGCGAGAAGGGAACGCCGCTGCTGCTGCGCTTCTTGTCGGATGCGACGATATTCTGCGCCTGTGCCTTCGCCTGATCGGGCGGAAGTTGCAGCAGGCCGATCAGCGCATCGGCGCCCGCGACGATGCCGCCGGCCATATCCTTGTCGCGGAAATGGGGCAGGATGGTTCGCTGGATGAGGATCGCTGAGAGCGCGTCGGTGACGATCGGTTCGAGGCCATAGCCGACTTCGATCCGCACCTTGCGTTCATTGGGTGCGATCAGGAGGAGAAGGCCGTTATTTTCCTTCTTGTCGCCCAGCTTCCACGCCCGGCCAAGCTTGTAGCCATATTCCTCGATCTCATAGCCTTCGAGGCTTGGCACGGTCGCGACGACCATCTGCCGGGTGCTGTTCTGTTCGAGCGCGGCGAGTTTGGTGTCGAGGTCGTTGACCTGCTCCGGCGTGAGGAGGTGGGCGTTGTCGACGACCCGGCCGGTGAGTGGCGGGAAGGTCTGGGCGAAGGCGGGGGCCGCGAGGAGAAGGAGGGCGGCGAGAAGAGCCCACAACATAATAAGCCCCTCCCTTTTAAGGGAGGGGGAAGGTGTGGGTGGCGCAGCGAAGGGCTCGACGCCCGCCGACGGAGCTTCGCGCAACGATCGTCGAAGCTCGCTACGCTCGCACCCACCCCTGCCCCTCCCTTGAAAGGGAGGGGTAAAGTTCCGTGCGATCACCGCCACCAGAATATCCTCAGAACGCCACGCTCGGCGCCTTGTCGCTACCTGTCGAGGCTTCGAACGGAGTCATCGGCTGCGCGCCGTGGAAGACCTTCGCGCCGATCGCGGTGGGGAAAGTGCGGATCAGGACATTATAGGCGCGGACCGACTCGTTATAATCGCGGCGCGCGATTGCGATGCGGTTTTCGGTGCCTTCGAGCTGGCTCTGAAGCGCCAGGAACTGATCGCTCGATTTCAGCTCGGGATAGTTTTCCGAGGCGACGAGCAGGCGGCTCAGCGAACCGGAGAGCTGGTTCTGGGCATCGGCGAACGCCTTCACCTTCGCCGGATCCTGCAGATCGGCGCCGGAGAGCTGGATGCCGGTGGCGCGGGCGCGGGCGTTGGTAACGTCGGTGAGGACGGTCTTCTCCTGGGTGGCGAAGCCCTTCACCGTGTTGACGAGATTGGGAATCAGATCGGCGCGGCGCTGATATTGGGTCTGGACATCGGCCCATTTGGCCTTGGCCTCCTCCTGCGCGGTCGGCACGCTGTTGATGCCGCAGCCGCTCACCGAAATGGCGGCGACCGGCGCGAGGAAAGCGAGAGCGAGGCGGCGATTGGCAGTCATGCGAAGATCATCCCCAATGTGAACAACTGTATTGCGCAAGTAAGTAGGTAGCGCGGTAGCGCGCTTCAATGCCATTAGGAGCCTTTATGTCATGTGCGTGATGATCGCGCCACCACTAGCTCGGAAGGAGCCGTACGATGCTGAGTGATTTCAAGGCTTTCATCAACAAGGGCAATGTCGTCGATCTCGCCGTCGCGGTGATCATCGGCGCGGCGTTCGGCAAGATCGTGTCGTCGCTGACCGACGATATCATCATGCCGGTGATAGGTTATCTGACCGGCGGCCTCGATTTCTCGAGCCATTTCATCCGGCTCGGCGCGATCCCGGCTGATTTCGTGGGATCGGTGACGAACTATGCCGATCTGAAAAAGGCCGGCGTGGCGATGATCGGGCTCGGGCAGTTCGTCACGGTCGCGGTGAATTTCCTGATCGTGGCGTTCGTGGTGTTTCTGATCGTGCGTGCGGTGAGCAAGCTGCACAAGGCGGAGGAAGCACCGGCCGCACCTGCCGCTCCGCCCGAGGATGTGGTGCTGCTGCGCGAGATATTGGCGGAGCTGAAGAAGAAGGGCTGAGGCCCGGCATTGAAGGCCTGCCCTTGCCTTCCCTTCGTCGGCCATCCGCTGACGGAGGGGGAGGGGGTGACGCATCGCGAGTCTGATCAATAGACGGTGGGAAGAAGCAGCCCTTCTCTTTCCCATCCAGCCACCCTATATGGGTTCTGCCGGGTTCGCCCGGCTATGGTGATAAATGACGTTACGAAATAGATGCAGCGGACCCGGGGGCGGTACCCGGCGGCTCCACCAAAATCCCCGGAAACGGGGCTTCTGACGGGGCCGAACTAGGATCGACGTGTATTCAAAGGTGATGTTTTTGCCCGGCCTGAATGAGCCGTAAAACCGTTCAAAACTACAAGTGCTAACGATAACGATGCACTCGCGATTGCTGCGTAACTGATTCCCTCACGGGACTAGGTTACTCGGTTTAAGCGCGGTTCGGTCCGCACCGGGCAACAGAAGCGGAATCCGGCGGTTCGGGGAGCACCGAGCAACAGAAGCTCCCCACTATCCCTATCCAGCCGGCCCATCTAGCCTGCCGTCATTGCGTGACGCTTGCCAGTATGTCGGCGAGCTTTTCCAGCACAGTGTCGGATGGCATCGGCTTCATCACCACAGGCAGATCGGGATGTACGGCCTTGAGCTCGGCCGGCAGGCCGGTTCCGGTGTGGATGACGAAGGGAATTTCCCGTTCAATCAGCGCCAGCGCAAGCGGCGTCACGTCGCGGTCCAGCAGGTTGGCATCGACGATCGCCGCGGCCGGTGGCACATCGGCGACCAGCGCAAGTGCTTCGGCGACCGTAGCCGCCGGGCCGATGACGATGCCTTCGAGCGCCTCGACCGCCATCGCGAGATCGCACGCGACCAGCGCCTCATCTTCCACGATCAATATGGTTATGCCGGTGAGCATGGTTCCCCCCCGATGAGCGGGGGCCCGTGTCCCTCAGTCGCGCGTGCTCTGACCGACCGCGATGCAACAGTAACATATTTAACCTATGTTAGTTGCAATGACGCCTATTCTTATTTGCCTGGTCCGCATGCCGTCGATGCGTCGCACATCCGATCAGAGCGGGCGTGGCCCCTCCGGGTGTAGATAGATCGGATCGAATCCGGAGAGGCTCACCATTGCCGGCCAGTTCTCGATCATCACCGATCTGCTATGAGTGCGGATCAGATGCTCGCCGCGCAGCCATTGCAAGGTGCGGTTGAGATGGACCGGCGTCATGCCCAGCGCGTCGGCGAGATCGGTCTGGCTGACGGGCAGATCGAAGCGTTCATCCTTCATCAAACCCGCCGCCTGGCTCTTCGTTGCCATCTCGAGCAGCAGGTGCGCGGTACGCTCGCGGGCGTTGCGGCGGCCGATATTGACCGTCCATTCCCGGAAGATGGAGGCGTCGATCAGCGTATCGAACCAAAAGGCGCGCCCAAGTGCTGGATAATCCGCCGTCAGCCTCAGGATATCGTCGTGGGCAACCGAGGCGAGCGTGGCCGCGACATGGGTGCGGATACCATGATCGGCGACCATGATCAGCGCCGATGGCAGATCGATCATATCGCCGCGCAGATGAAAGGACACGATCTGCCGCGCGCCGCTGCGCAATACGCGAAAACGGCTGACGAGGCCGGACATGACGATACAGCAGCGGGTGGGCCGGTCGCCCTGGCGCACGACGTCACGATAGGCCGGATAATGATCGACCCTGATATCCAAGCCGATCAAAGCAGCGTGCGCCTCTGGCGGAAGCGCTTCGCGCCGTTCGAGTTTGTCGATATAGAAGGAAATTGGCGATTGTTGCGACACGAAAGCTCCCCGTTGACGGGAGCACAATCAGTCTCTCTGCCACGGCCATCAGTGCTGGGCGCTCGTATCGGCAGCGTAAACTGACGGAAGTTATATTATAACCTATGTGAATGGAATGGCGGCCAAGTGGCTGAGGAAAGCCGGTTTACGGCCTGAATTATTGCGCCAGGCGCGAAGCACGTGCCGCCGCCAGCAACCGGCGGGCGCGAAGGAAGAGTTCGACGCGGAAGGCGGTGAGCGTGCCGGCCGCGCCGCAGACGAAAATGCCGCTGACCAGCAGTGCATTGAGATGCCAGCTTGCGGCTTCGAGACTGACGACCGATCGCATCGCCATGCGGACGGCGATTAGTATGACGATGAAGATGATCGCGCCGATTGAGGTCTTCTGGTTGAGTAAGTGGGTTTCGGGATCGACGCTGATCTCCACGAAGCGGCCGCGATACCAGCCGACGGTGGCGCCGATGACCAGAGCGATCCCGCACCAGAGCCAGCCGATGCCGTGCGGCGGCACCTCATAGAAGATCCAGCCGAATACAGCGAAGAAGATCGCTGGCAGGATCCACAATGTTTCGAGCCGCAGCCGCCGTACCTTGCCCACCCGGCGCAGGCGCAGGATCAGGACGAGGCCGATGACGAGGGCCGTTACGAGATATTGCGTCCAGCCGGTCATCTGCGTCATGGCAAAGCTCCTAGCATGGCGATTCCGCGAACGAAACGGCCGTTGGGTCGCCTTTCGACACAAAAAAGGGGAGCGCTTCCGCCCCCCTTCTCTGTTCTTCGATGATCGTGTGGATCAGTCGTCATCGCCCTTCAGGAAGGCCGGAGCGAACGTCGGCGCGGGGCCTTCGTTGCCAGCCTCATTACGGGGCGCGCGCCCACCTTCACGATCGGCGCCACCGTCACGGCGGGGACCACGGTCACCGCCATCACGGCGGGGGCCACGATCGCCACCATCACGACGTGGACCACGATCCCCGCCATCGCGGCGCGGGCCACGATCGCCACGGGGACCACGGTCGCCGCCTTCACGCGCTTCGCGCGGCGGGCGGGTGTCGGGCAGTTCTTCGCCGGTCTCCTGATCGACGACGCGCATGGAAAGGCGAACCTTGCCGCGCGGATCGATCTCGAGGACCTTGACCTTGACTTCCTGACCTTCGGTCAGGGCATCGGCGACCTTCTCGACCCGCTCGTTCTTGATTTCCGAGACGTGGACGAGACCGTCCTTGCCGCCCATGAAGTTCACGAACGCGCCGAAATCGACGAGGTTGACGACCTTGCCGTCATAGATCTTGCCGACTTCGGCTTCGGCGACGATGCCGATGATCCAGTTCTTCGCGGCTTCGATCTGCGCGGGATCGGACGACGAGATCTTGACCGTGCCGTCATCGTCGATGTCGACCTTGGCGCCCGTCGTAGCGACGATCTCACGGATGATCTTGCCGCCGGTGCCGATGATGTCGCGGATCTTGTCCTTGGGAACCGACATCGATTCGATGCGCGGAGCGTGAGCCGACAGCTCGGTGCGGGTCGAATCCAGCGCCTTCGCCATTTCGCCGAGGATGTGCGTGATGCCGACGCTGGCCTGTGCCAGCGCGACCTTCATGATCTCCTCGGTGATGCCGGCGATCTTGATGTCCATCTGCAGGCTGGTGATGCCTTCCGAAGTACCCGCAACCTTGAAGTCCATGTCGCCGAGATGATCTTCGTCGCCGAGGATGTCGCTGATGACAGCAAAGTCCTTGCCTTCGAGGATCAGGCCCATCGCGATGCCCGAGACCGGGCGCTTGATCGGCACGCCGGCATCCATCAGCGCCAGCGAACCGCCGCAGACCGTCGCCATCGACGACGAGCCGTTGGACTCGGTAATGTCCGAGGTTAGGCGGATCGTGTAGGGGAACTCTTCCTTGGTCGGCAGCACCGCGTGCAGCGCGCGCCATGCCAGCTTGCCATGGCCGATTTCACGACGGCCCGGCGCGCCGAAGCGGCCGACTTCACCGACCGAATAGGGCGGGAAGTTGTAGTGGAGCATGAAATGCTCATAGCGCAGGCCCGTCAGGCCATCGATCATCTGCTCGGACTCTTTGGTGCCGAGCGTGCAGGTCGAGATGCTCTGGGTTTCGCCGCGCGTGAACAGCGCCGAACCATGGGCACGCGGCAGGAAATGAGCCTCGGCCACGATCGGACGGACCGTCTTCGTGTCGCGACCGTCGATGCGGCGGCCTTCCTTGAGGATCGCGGTGCGGACGATTTCGGCTTCGAGCTTCTTGACGAGCTTCGATGCCGCCATCTTGTCCTGCGGTGCGGCGTCGGAGAAAGCGTCCTTCGCCTTGGCGCGCATTTCGTTGAGGGCGCTCGAGCGGGCCGACTTGTCGGTCAGCTTGTAGGCAGCTTCGATGTCCTTGCCGACCAGCTTCTTGAGCTTGGTCTTGGCAGCGGAGACGTCGGCCTGCGCCGGCATTTCCCAAGGATCCTTGGCAGCCTTCATAGCGAGCTTGATGATCGCGCCGATGACGTCCTGGCACGCGCGATGCGCGAACATGACGGCGCCGAGCATGACCTCTTCCGAAAGCTCCTTGGCTTCGGATTCGACCATCATCACCGCGTCCTGGGTGCCGGCGACGACGAGCTCGAGTTCGCCCGCTGCAACCTGCGCATCGGTCGGGTTCAGGATATATTCGCCGTCGATATAGCCGACGCGCGCGCCGCCGATCGGGCCCATGAAAGGCACGCCGGAGATGGTGAGCGCGGCCGATGCCGCGATCAGCGCGAGTATATCGGGCTCGTTCTCGCCATCATAGCTCAGCACGTGGGCGATGACGTTGATCTCGTTGTAGAAGCCCTCGGGAAAGAGCGGGCGCAGCGGGCGGTCGATCAAGCGGGAAACCAGGGTTTCCTTTTCGGTCGCGCCACGTTCGCGCTTGAAGAAGCCGCCGGGGATGCGGCCGCTGGAGAAATACTTCTCCTGATAATGGACGGTGAGCGGGAAGAAATCCTGCCCTTCCTTGACGCTGCGTGCGGCGGTGACGGCGCAGAGGACAACGGTTTCGCCGAGGGTCGCGAGAACCGCGCCGTCAGCCTGGCGGGCAACGCGGCCCGTTTCCAGCGTGAGGGTCTGGCCGCCCCACTGAATTTCAACTTTCTTGGTATCGAACATGTGAGTTCCTGTCTCCGGCCGCCCTATGCGAACCGGTGCCTATGGCGATGGCGCTATGGAGCATCTTCGCTCCGGGCCATCGTTAGAAACGAGCCCCTTGGCTCGCCTTTGGCGGGATTTCCCCGCCGACCTGCCGCGCGCCGGATTGCGCATGGCCGGAATAAGCGAACGGCCCCGCGAAGGGGCCGTCCTGAAACTGTGGTTTACTTGCGCAGGCCGAGCTTGGCGATGAGGGCGGTGTAGCGGCTCGAGTCTTCCTTCTTCAGGTAGTCGAGCAGGCTACGGCGCTTGTTTACCAGCATCAGAAGACCGCGGCGCGAGTGATTGTCCTTCGCGTGGATCTTGAAGTGCTCGGTCAGGTTGACGATACGCTCGGTGAGGATCGAGACCTGGACTTCGGGGCTGCCGGTGTCGCCTTCGGTGCGGGCGTTCTCGGCGATAAGGGCGGTCTTGCGCTCTGCGGTAATCGTCATGAATCTTCTTCCTTCGACATCAGGTTGAACCCGCGCACCACGATGACTTCGTCATCAACGGCTTCGACCAGCGCCACGGGGATATCCCCAAGGAGCGCCAGGTTGAGGCCGGTGGTAGCGGCGGTCCCGATCAATCGGCGCCCCTCGCGGAGCGCCTTTGCCTGATCGGGGGTGACGGAAAGAGCCGGGATGTCGTCCAGCCCTGCCGTCAGCGGCAAAAGTGCCTTTTCAAGCCGCTGCCCCTTAGCGAGTTCGTCCAGCATGTCCAGCGAAATCGCCTGGGTCAGTGTGAACGGGCCGGCCTTGGTGCGGCGGAGCATGGTGACATGGCCGACGGTGCCGACGGCCTGCGCGATGTCGCGCGCGAGGCTGCGGATATAGGTGCCCTTGGAGACGCGGGCAGAGAAGGTGGCGGAGTCCTCGGCGACACCGATCAGGTCGAGGCCATAGATGGTGATCGCGCGCAGCTTCATCTCGACGATCTCACCGGCGCGCGCGCGATCATAAGCGCGTTCGCCGTCGATCTTGAGCGCGGAGTAGACGGGTGGGATCTGCTCGATCGGGCCGGTGAAGCGCGGCAATACCGCCTCGATCGCAGCGCGGGTCGGACGCACATCGGAGGTGGCGACGCTGACACCCTCGGCATCGAGCGTGTCGGTCTGCACGCCGAAACCGATCGTGAAATCATAGGCCTTGTCGCTATCGAGCATCCGCCCCGCCAGCTTCGTCGCCTCGCCCAGAGCGATCGGCAGCACGCCGGTAGCCAGCGGATCGAGCGTGCCGCCATGGCCGACCTTGCACTTGCCATAGCCACCGGTACGCAGCGCGCGCTTCACTGCCGAGACTATCTGGGTTGATCCCGGCCCGAGCGGTTTGTCGATGATGATCCAGCCATGCATGCGGCGGGCGTTTAGGGGGAGCAGGCAGCCGGCGCCAGCAAAACCACGCCGCCTGCCGCCGCCCCGAGCGTTGCGCCTGCCGGCTCCCTATCAGATCGAGCCTGAACATTTTGCTGCAGCGGCGCTGCGCCGGTCGCCGACATTGCCCTTCACGCCATCGCTGCGCCATGCTTCAGATCCATCGCCTCGGCATAATGGCGGCGGCACAGCGCGATATAGCGTTCGTTGCCGCCGACCTCGATCTGCGCACCTTCCTTGACGGCATGGCCGGCGCTATCGACGCGGAGATTCATCGTCGCCTTGCGTCCGCAGGCGCAGATCGCCTTGAGCTCGACCAGCGTATCCGCGATCGCGAGCAGCGCGGCGCTGCCCTCGAACAGTTTCGCCTGAAAATCGCTGCGCAGGCCGTAGGTGAGGACGGGGATGCCAAGTTCGTCGCACACCGCCGCGAGCTGGAACGCCTGTACGCGGCTCAGCCATTGCGCTTCGTCGACCAAAACGCAGTCGACAGGTTCTTTGGCGTGCGCAGCGGCGATCGTTGCGAAGAGGTCGGTGTTAGGTTCGATCGGGTTGGCGTCGCGCTCCAGCCCGATCCGCGAGGTGATCGCGCCGGTGCGGAAGCGGTCGTCGAAGGCGGCGGTGAACAGCATCGTGCGCTGGCCGCGCTCGCGATAGTTGAAATCGGCCTGGAGCAGTGTGGTCGATTTGCCGGCGTTCATCGCGGCGTAGTAGAAATAGAGCTTGGCCATGGCCCTGCTTAGCGCGGCGTTTGTGCGAAGTCAGCGGCGCGCATAGCGGGTGGCGGAATAGCGATCGGAAACACCCGAAGTCTTGTTGTCCTTGTAGCCGATCGCCCGCATCCGTTCGCGGATGGCGTTGTCGTTCAACGGCGATTTCGGACCCTTCACATTGACGATCCAGATGTGGCTGCCGGCGGGTAACGCCTCATGCGCTGCGAGGGCGGCGTCGAGCGTCGCGGGGTCGGTGACGATGGCGAGGCTGAGGCTCGCGCCTGCGGCGGGTGCGCTATGCTGGTCGAGCGCTTCGAGCAGTGCGTCGTCATCGATCGGGCCGATGACGAAAGCAGGGCTGGCATGGCCGATGCCGAGTTTGGCGGCGAGGCTCGGGGCAGGAGTCGCGATCTTCTTCGCCCATTTCGTGGCGGTGACCGCGCCGAGGGTGATGGCGAGGGTGGAGCTGCCGGTTGCGATGAGGAGGTCGTCGCCTTCGACCCGCACGTCGCGCATGTCGGCAATGGCGATGGTCTTCCTGAACGGTGTGCGGAGGATGAGTTCTTTGGACTCGAGCAGGGCCTTGGTCTCGGCGATTTCACCGTCGAACCGGACGCTACAGTTTGCTTCGAGTCCCATCGACCATCCCCAATAGCCGTCATGCTGAACTTGTTTGAGCATCCACTGTGTCGGTGGGGATCGTCAAGAAGCGCGAGCATTCCCATGCCGCATTGTGGATGCTGAAATAAATTCAGAATGACGAAGCTGGGGTTAGGCTTCGTCGCCCTCTGCGTCGTCATCCTTTGCCAGATCGCGCGCCACCTCGGGCTTGCGCAGCAGCGTGTCGATGTGGCTGCCCTCGTCAAAGCTCTCGTCGGTGATGAACTTGATCTTCGAGGCGTTCTTCATGTTCACCCGGCGCGCGACCTCCTTCTGGAGGTAGGCGGTGTTGGTGCGCAGGGCCTTGAGCACCGCCTCATCCTCTTTGCCGAGGAGCGATTTCACGAAGGCGGTGGCGTGCTTGAGATCGGGCGACATGCGGACTTCGGTGACCGAGACCATATGCTTGGCGAGTGTCTCGTCATGCACTTCGCCGCGCGTCAGTATTTCGGACAACGCGTGGCGCACCTGCTCACCGACGCGAAGCAGGCGGACCGATTTGCCTTCAGCGGTTTCATTTTTACGCATGGCGCTTGCCCTCACCCTCCCGCAACGCGGGTCCCTCCCTCTCCCGCATGCGGGAGAGGGTTAGAAGATCACAGCGTGCGTTCGCGCTCTTCAACTTCGAAGGTCTCGACGATATCGCCGGGCTTGATGTCAGTGGTCGATTCAAGCGTGATGCCGCATTCGAGGCCCGCACGGACCTCGGGGACGTCGTCCTTGAAGCGGCGCAGCGACTGGATCTGGCCGTTGTAGATGATGACGTCGTCGCGCAGCACGCGGGCCTTGAGCTTCTGGCGGATATAGCCTTCGACCACGAGCAGACCCGCCGCCTTGCCATGCTTGCCTGCCGAGAAGACCTCGCGGATTTCGGCACGGCCGACGACATGCTCCAGATATTCCGGGCCGAGCTGCCCCGCCATCGCGGCGCGGATCTCGTCGAGGAGATCATAGATCACGTCGTAATATTTCAGCGCTACCCCATCGCGGGTCGCGATTTCGCGGGCCTTGGCATTGGCGCGGACATTGAAGCCGATGATCGGTGCGCGCGATGCCGCTGCCAGCGAGACGTCGCTCTCGGTGATGCCGCCGACACCCGAGTGCAGGATGCGCACCTGGATGAGATCGGTGGAGATCTTGTTGAGCGAGCCGATGATGGCTTCGACCGAACCTTGCGCATCGGCCTTGACCACGACCGGATATTGCTGAGCCTGCTTTTCGCGCAGCGCCGAGAACATCGTTTCGAGGCTGGCGGGTGCCGATGTCGTGCGCTTCGCCTGGATGACGCTGGCACGATAGGCTGCGACTTCGCGGGCACGCGCTTCGTTCTCGACGACCGAAAGCTGATCGCCGGCTGCCGGAACGCCCGACAGGCCGAGCACTTCGACCGGAAGCGAGGGACCCGCTTCCTTGACGCTGCGACCCTTGTCGTCGACCAGAGCGCGGACCTTGCCGCTCTCGGCGCCGACAACGAAGATGTCGCCGACACGAAGCGTACCACGGCCGATGAGGACGGTCGCGACCGGGCCGCGGCCCTTGTCGAGCGTCGCTTCGACGACGGTGCCTTCGGCGGAACGGTCCGGGTTGGCCTTGAGCTCCAGCAATTCGGCCTGAAGCTCGATCTTGCCGATGAGGTCGTCGAGACCGGTCTTCTTCAGCGCCGAAACCTCGACCTCCTGGACGTCGCCGCCCATCGATTCGACCTGAACGTCGTGCTGGAGCAGTGCCTCACGGACCTTCTGGGCGTTCGAGCCCGGCTTATCCATCTTGTTGATCGCGATGATCATCGGCACGCCGGCGGCGCGGGTGTGGCTGATCGCCTCGATGGTCTGCGGACGCAGGCCATCGTCGCCGGCAACGACGATCACGACGATGTCGGTCACGTTGGCGCCGCGAGCACGCATGTCGCTGAACGCCTCATGGCCCGGCGTATCGAGGAAGGTGATCTGGGTCCCGTCCTTCACCGTCACCTGATAGGCGCCGATATGCTGGGTGATGCCGCCGGCTTCGCCCGCGGCGACATCGGTGCCACGCAGGGCATCGAGCAGCGAGGTCTTGCCGTGATCGACATGGCCCATGATCGTGACGACCGGCGCGCGCGGCAGCAGCGTGCCTTCATCATCGACGTCATGTTCGGTGACGAGATCGATGTCGCTATCGGAGACGCGGTTGATGTTGTGGCCGAACTCGGTGACGAGCAGCTCTGCCGTGTCCTGATCGATCGTTTGATTCAGGGTGACGGGCATGCCCATCTTGAACAGCGCCTTGACCAGATCCGCGCCGCGCTCGGCCATACGGTTGGCGAGTTCGCTGACGGTGATGTTCTCCGGCACCGCGACGTCACGGACCTGCTTCTGCTGGACGCTACCCGACTGATGGGCGCGCTTGTCCTTCTCGCGGCTGCGCTTGAGCGCGGCGAGCGAACGGGCGCGCGCGCCGCCTTCATCTTCGGTCGCCTTGGCGACGGTGAGCTTGCCCGACTGACGGCGATCGTCGGTCTTGCGGTCCCGCTGCTGCGGACGGCTCGGCTCGGGACGCTTGACCGGCGCCACGGGTGTGAAGCGGCGCGGCGGCGGCACGACATTGCCGCGCGAATCCGTTGTCGCGGCCTCGGCGACCGGCTCGGCGGCAGCGGGTTCGGCTTCGGCGGCGGGCGCCGCGACGGGTGTGGGCGCCGATTCGACGACAGGCGTCGGGGTTTCCTCGGCACGGCGATTCTCTTCGGCCCGGCGGCGCTCTTCTTCGGTAGCGTCGGCCTTGGCGCGGTCCTCGCGACGGCGTGCTTCCTCGAGCGCGGTCATCCGGGCCTCGTCCGCTTCGCGGAGCAGGCGTTCCTGCTGTTCGCGACGCTCGAGCGGGGTCAGCGCACGCTGCGGCCGTTGCGGCGCCTGGGGTGCGGGAGCAGGGCGCGGCGCGGGGGCCGGCGCAGCAGCGACAGGCGTCGGCGCAGGAGCAGGCGCAGCCTGTGCTTCCGCGGGCGCAGCGACAGGGGCCGGCGCGGGCGCAGGCGCAGCGGCCGGCGCTTCCTCGACGACAAGCGCTTCGGGCTCACCGGGACGGCCGATGATACGACGGCGCTTCACTTCGACCACGACGGTGTTCGACCGACCATGGCTGAAGCTCTGCTTCACCTGGCCCGTCTCTACCGTGCGTCGCAGGCCGAGCGGCGCGCGCATACCCAGTTTCGGCTTGTCGTTATCACTCATCTGGTAACCGAACCCTTCACTTCACTTCGAGCGGCTGGTGATCCGATTGCATCGGATCGGCCGTCCTAAAATCTTCTTCCGCATCTTCCGGGCCGCCAGGTGAAGCCACCTGACGGGAAAAATGCTCTAAACGAGTGCGCCGATGGACCCTGCGGCACGAGTCCGCAAGGCTGAAGCACAATCTGAACGTCCTATAAAACCGCACCAGCGGCCAAACGCTTCCGCGACGCGCGTGGCGGATGCCGGCACAGTCAAAGCGATATGTACCACATTATCCCGCCCCAGCGCCATCGACAATATGGTGCGGGGCAGGGGAATTACCACCCCGCGCAGCTCCGCGCCCTCGGCATCGAGGCCCATGCGCCATGCCTGATCGAGCTTGCGATTGCCATCTTCGCCGGCATCTTCGGCATGGATCAGCAGATTGACCTGGCCGCGCCGAGCCGCATCGCTGATCTTGTCCGATCCGGTGAGGAGGGCGCCCGAGCGGGCTTCGAGGCCGAGCCGATCAAGCGCCGAGCGCAGCAGCCCGTCCTCGATGATCTGCGGAAGATTGTCGGGAATCGAGAGCACGCCGCCCTTGAACGCACGGGCGAGCGCACCCTTGAGCTTGCCCTTGGCCATCGCAGTTTCGAGCGCGGCGCGATCGACGCCGATCCAGGCGCCGCGGCCACCTGCCTTGGCGCGCAGATCGGGGAGGACCTGACCCTCGGGGCCGATCGCCAGACGGATCAGGGCGGAGGGAGCGTCATGTTCGCCGGACAGTATGCACTTGCGTTCGGGGATGTGTTTCCCAGCAGCGGGAAGCACAACTTCCCCGTTCGTGTCGAGCGCAGCCGAGACACGTTTGCTTGTGCCAACGTCCCCCGACTTCGCTCGGGACGAACGGTTTCCAGAGGTTACGGAGTCGAGGTGATCATCGTGTGCCATTCGCGGAGGCGACCTCCTGCGGCGGCGTAGGAGAGCGATCGGCGATCAACTGACCGCCGGCGCCGTAATTTTCGAGAGAGAGTTCGGTGATGTTCACCTGCACCGCACCCGCGGGCTTGCCGAGACGCTCGACCATGGACCGCGTCACATCAGCGACGATGGCGGCCTTCTGTTCGCGCGTGGCAGAGCCCGCAAGGCGGATGTCGATAAAGGGCATCAGGCCTCTTCGTCCGTGAACCAGTGGGCGCGGGCGGCCATGATGATCTCGTTGCCCTGATCCTCGCTGAGACCATATTCGCCGAGCACGCCGGGCTTATGCTCTTCGCGCTCGGCGCGCTCGGGCTTGTCGGGAGCGCGGCGGCGCTGTTCCTGGCGCTTCTTCTGGATCAACTCGTCGGTCGCCAGATCGGCGAGATCATCGAGCGTCTTGATCCCGGCCTTGCCGAGCGTGACCAGCATCGCTTCGGTCAGATAGGGCAGTTCAGCCAGCGCATCCTCGACGCCCAGACCGCGACGCTCTTCGCGGGCAGCCTGTTCGCGGCGATCAAGCGCTTCGGCGGCGCGGTTCTGCAGCTCGGCGCCGAGTTCGTCGTCGAAGCCTTCAATCGCGGCGAGCTCGTCGATCTCGACATAGGCGACTTCCTCCAGCGCGCCGAAGCCTTCGGCGACCAGCAGCTGTGCAAGCGTCTCATCGACGTCGAGTTCATTCTGGAACATTTCGGAGCGCTCGATGAACTCCTTCTGACGCTTCTCGGAGGCATCGGCCTCGGTCAGGATGTCGATCGCCGAGCCGGTGAGCTGGCTGGCGAGGCGGACATTCTGGCCACGGCGGCCGATCGCGAGGCTGAGCTGATCGTCGGGAACGACGACTTCAATGCGGCTCTCTTCCTCGTCGATAAGCACGCGGCTGACCTGGGCAGGCTGGAGCGCGTTGACTACGAAGGTCGCGGTGTCGGGCGACCAGGGGATGATGTCGATCTTCTCGCCCTGCATTTCCTGCACGACGGCCTGAACGCGGCTGCCCTTCATGCCGACGCAGGCGCCGACCGGATCGATCGAGCTGTCATGGCTGATGACGCCGATCTTGGCGCGGCTGCCGGGATCGCGCGCGGCCGCCTTGATCTCGATGATGCCGTCGTAGATCTCGGGGACTTCCTGCGCGAACAGCTTCTTCATGAAGTCGGGATGCGCGCGGCTGAGGAAGATCTGCGGCCCGCGGTTTTCGCGGCGGACGTTGAGGATCAGCGAGCGGACGCGATCGCCGACGCGGACGACTTCGCGGGGAATCTGCTGATCGCGACGGATCACGCCCTCGGCGCGGCCCAGGTCGACGACGACATGGCCGAACTCGACGCGCTTGACGACGCCGGTGATGATCTCGCCCGAACGATCCTTGAACTCGTCATATTGGCGCTCGCGCTCGGCATCGCGGACCTTCTGGAAGATCACCTGCTTGGCGGCCTGCGCGGCGATACGACCGAATTCGATCGGGGGCAGCGGATCGACGATATAGTCGCCGACGACGGCGCCCGGCTGAAGCTTCTGCGAGTCCGCAACCGAGACCTGCTTGAAATAATCCTCGACCTCTTCGACGACCTCGACGACGCGCCACAGGCGCATGTCGCCGGTCTTGCCGTCGATCTTCGCGCGGATGTCGTTCTCGGCGCCATAGCGGGCACGGGCGGCGCGCTGGATCGCGTCTTCCATCGCCTCGATCACGATTTCGCGGTCGATCAGCTTCTCGCGCGCGACGGCGTCGGCGATGGCAAGCAGTTCGGCCCGATTGGCGGTTATGGCGGTGACCACGTCGAGTTATCCTTCCAGTTGAACTTTGTCGTCAGCGCCGCGGGGCGCTTCTTTTTCTTCTACAATCTGATCGACGCCTTCGGTGGAAAGCGGCGCGGTGGCCTTGATGAGCGCGTCGGTCAGGATCAGCTTCGCGCTGACGATCTGTGCCAGCGGAATGACGAGCTCGTCCGTGTCCTTACTCTTCGCCTTGTTTACACCCAAGGTGACCGAGTCGCCATCGCTGGAGATGATTCGCGCGTCGAAATGCTTGCGGCCTTCGAACGGGGTTTCAAGCTTGACGCGGGCATCGAAGCCGGCCCAGTCGCTCCAATCGGCGACGCGGGTGAGCGGGCGATCGATCCCCGGCGAGCTGACCTCGAGCCGATAGGCTTCCTCGATCGGATCGAGTTCGTCGAATTTCTCCGAAATCCGCCGCGAAAGCGCCTCGCAATCGCTGATGTCGAGCTGCCGCGTGTCGGGCTTCTCCGCCATCACCTGCAATGTCGGATCGCTCTTGCCGCCGAAATAGGAGACACGGACGAGCGACAGCCCGAGCGCTTGCGCTTCGGGCTCGATCAGCTTCGTCAATGCGGCGATATCCGCCATGCGCGCTCCAGATATAAGACAGCAGTTCTCGCACCGGAAGCTTGCGCCCCCGGCCCCGTCAAAGTTTCCAATGTCGAGAAGTGAGGGCGATATAGGCGAAGACGAGGGGGAGGGCAAGACGGCTCGTACATGCCGATTTGCAGGCCGGAATGAAGACCGGCGTGCGATGCCCGCCCCGCAGCGCGCATTTATGACACAGTGCGTGCGAAAAAGAGAGGCTTCACAACCGCCTTGTCGAGGCAGCAAACTATGGTACCGTCGCCCATCGCGTAAGAACGTCAGAGTGGGAGAGGGCCAGCCGAATAAGGGGGCCGAATATGCGATATCGCCGGCGTGGGGGAACGCGCCGCATCACCGTGATTATTCTGGCGGCGTGCTCAGCGCTGGCTGCATCCGCGACTCCGCTTTCCGCCGGGACGCCCGCTTCGGCCCAGCCGACCTCGATCCAGCCAATCCCGATCAAGATGGTTATCGTCACCGCTTTCGAGATCGGCGAGGATACGGGCGACAGGGCGGGTGAATATCAGGCCTGGGCAACGGTGATGCCCACGAAGATCGCCTTCCCGATCGGTTATCGCGATCTGCGCATTGACCCTGCGAGGGGCGTGCTGCTGCTGTCGACCGGTATGGGCACCAACCGCGCCGCCGGATCGACAATGGCGCTCGGGCTCGATCCGCGTTTCGATCTGCGCAAGGCCTATTGGATGGTCGCGGCGATCGCGGGGGTGAACCCCAATGAGGCATCGGTCGGTTCGGCGGCGTGGATCGGCAACGTCGTCGACAGCGACTATGGCTATGGCGTCGATCCGAGAGAGATGCCGAAGGGCTGGACCACCGGCCATTTCTCCCGCGAGGCGACGGCGCCCTATGCGGAGCCGAAGGGCGATACCAGCTACAATCTGTTCCCGCTCAACCTGGGATTGCGGGACTGGGCTTACGAGCTGACAAAATCGGTCAAGCTCGCCAATCCCGCCGGGTTAGACGGCATCCGCAAGGAATTCGCCGCCTTCCCCAGGACGCAGACGCTACCGGCCGTCATCAAGGGCGACGAGGTGACTGGCCAGCTGTTCTGGCACGGCGCGATCTATAATGATCATTTCGAGAAATGGACCCGCTACTGGGTCGGCGCGCAGGGCCGCTTCGTGATGACGGGCATGGAGGATAGCGGCGTCGTCGCGTCGCTCGCCAAGCTCGGGGATGTTGGCCTCGCCGATCCGAAGCGCCTGCTGGTGCTGCGCACGGGCAGCAATTATTCGCTGCCGGCGCCGGGATCGGGGCTCGATGCCGCGACAGATCTGACCGAGCATCACCACGCCTATTCGGCGCTGCAGCCTTCGCTCGACGCGGCCTTCGCCGTCGGCAGCAAGGTGGTCGACGAAATCACCAGCCATTGGGATCGTTATGGGAATAGCGTCCCGGGAACGTCATCAAACGTCGCCATGGTCAAGGGAGGGTTGGCCGCCGGTCCATGAACGGCATCAGGGGATGCGATCGTCCGCAGGAGGATAGGGTCGCGAGGGAATGGATATCAAAGATACCGCCTCGCTTCGGATCGAATTCAACAAGGGGAATATGATGCGTCATCTGTTTACAGCCAGCGTGGGCGCGCTTGCGATCGCCGCCTGCTCGACTGCGCTTTATGCGCAGGAAACGACTTCGACCATTCGTGGGGAAGTAACAGCCGCCGGCGCCGCCGTCGCGGGTGCGACCGTCACCGTCACGCATGTGCCATCGGGCACGACCACGACCACCGTCACCGGCAGGGGCGGCGAGTTCGCGGCGTCCGGCCTGCGTCCGGGCGGTCCGTTCACCGTCAAGGTGGCGGCATCGGGCTACAAGGATTATTCGGTCACCGATATCCAGCTTACCGCCGGCCAGCCGCTGCGCGTTCCGGTCGATCTTGCCAGTGGGGGCGATGAGATCATCGTCACCGCATCGTCGATCCGCGCGACCGAAATCTCGCCGGGTCCGATCACGGCGCTGACCCGCAACGATATCGAAGGCGTCGCGACGACCCGCCGCGACATCCGCGATCTCGTCCGCCGCGATCCTTTCGCAACGATGGATCCGGGCCAGAGTCGCGGCGTGATGATCGCCGGACAGAATGCCCGCCTCAACAAGTTCTCGATCGAAGGCCTCGGCTTCTCGGACGATTTCGGCCTCAACGTCAGCGGCCTTCCGACCGATCGTGGCCCCGTGCCGCTCGATGCGATCGAGCAGCTCTCGGTCAAGATCGCGCCTTATGATGTCAGCGAAGGCAATTTCCAGGGCGGCGCGATCAATGTGATCCTGCGTTCGGGAACGAACGACATCCACGGATCGGCTTTCTACACTTACAGCAGCGATAATCTGACGGGCAGCAAGACGGTGCCCGGCATCGCCAATCCGACCGGCCGCATCACGCTTGATTTCAAGAGCAAGACGTATGGCGGCTTCGCTTCCGGTCCGCTGATCAAGGACAAGCTGTTTATCGCCATCGCCTATGAGCATCTGCGCGAAGGCACGCCGATCCAGATCGGCACCGCCGGTTTCCCGAGCGTCGTCCCGAACCTGACCGATGCCCAGATCGCCAATATCGGCACGATCGCCCAGACGGTGTATAATTACGACACGCTCGGTGTTCAGTCCTCGACGATCGAGACCGACGAAAAATGGACGGTAAAGGGCGACTGGAACATCACCGATGGCCAGCGTTTCTCGGCAACCTGGATCCACAACGACAGCACCAACTCTTCGACCGCCGGCTTCTCGTCGACTGTCGCGGCGACTCCGGCGCTGGGCCTCGGTTCGAACAATTATCGTCGTCCGGAAAAGGTCGATTCCTATGTCGGCCTGCTGACCTCCGATTGGGCCGACAACGTCCACACCGAAATCCGCGGCAATTTCCGCAAATATGATCTGACCCCGGTTCCGTTCGGCGAGTTCAATTTCTCGCAGATGCAGGTCTGTCTCGACCCGACCGCGGCCGCGCAGCAGAATGGCGCGGCCAACGCCAACGCCACGCTCTGTTCGCAGGGCAGCAGCGCGGCACCCGGCGCGGCCCGCCTCTATTTCGGCCCCGACCGGTTCCGTCATTTCAACTATGTGCGTTACAAGCAGTTCGGCGGTGACGCTGCGCTCAAGGTCGAACTTGGCAACTTCTCGCTCAAGGCGACGGCAGCCTATTCGCGCCTGGAAGTGCAGAACGCCTTCACTTCGGACGCGCTCGGCACCTATTATTTCGATTCGGTCGCCGATTTTCAGAACAAGCGCGCGGGCAGCGTGACCCTGGCCGGATCGGTCACGGGCAATCTGATCGATACGCTCGCCAGCTTCTCCTATTCGCAAGCGACGTTCGGCGCTCAGGTCGCTTATGATCCGAGCTCCGATCTGAACATCACCGCGGGCATGCGCGCTGACGTGTATGGCGGTATCGAGCCGCCGGCGCTGAACCAATTCTTCACCACACGTTACGGTTTCTCGAACCGTAGCGTGATCAACGGCAAGATTGTTCTCCAGCCGCGCCTGTCGGCTACCTATAGCGGCATCGACAAGCTGACCTTGAAGGGCGGGTTCGGCCTGTTCGCCGGCGGATCACCCAATGTGTTCCTCGGCAACAGCTATTCGGTGTCGGGCGTGTTCGCCAATTCGGTGACGATAACGCGCAACCTGAATGGCGTCGGCTGCCAGGGCGGCATTTCGGCGGCGCTCTGCTCGGCGGCTCTCGACAACGTCAACGGCCGCTCGTTCAGCCCGCTGCTGACCGACTTCCTGAAGACGAATACGGGTGCGCTGTCGACAGCCAACGTCAATGCGATGGATCCAAAATTCCATATGCAATCGACGTGGAAGGCCAGCCTCTCGGCCGATTACGACCTCGACTTCGACAACTTCCTGGGCACCGGCTGGGGCATCGGCGGCGCATTCTATTACGGCTTCGTCAACTACGCGCCGCTGTATGTCGATCTCCGTCTGGCTCGCATCGGCACCGCGCCCGACGGCCGTCCGCGTTACGCAACGCTTACACCGACGAGTGCAAACACCGATTTGTTCCTGACGAATACGAAGAAGGGCCATTCGCTGGTGGCGGTGGCGAAGATCGACAAGAAGTTCGATTTCGGGCTCGACATCGGTGCCAGCTACACCTTCCAGGATGTGACCGACGTCAGCGCGATGAACGGCACCACGGCATCGGGCACCTATGGCCAGAACGCCATGGTCGATCCGAATGTCGCGGCGTACGGCACATCGATCTACCAGATCCGCAACAGCCTGAAGCTCAACGTCGACTTCCAGCATAGCTTCTTCAATAATGATAATGCGAAGACGCGCTTCAGCCTGTTCGCCGAGCGCCGCTCGGGTATCCCGTACAGCCTGACGATGAACGACTCGGTGCAGACGCTGAGCCACGGAAACGTGTTCGGCACCGCAGGTGCGTCGACCCGCTATCTGCTTTACGTCCCGACTGTTTCGAGCATCACGGCCGATCCGCTGGTTACCTATGACTCGGCAGCGACGTTCAACGCCTTCTCGACATTCGTGACCAAAAACAAGCTCAAGCAGGGCGCAATCCTCGGTAAGAACACGCAGAAAGCGCCGCATTGGTCCAAGGTCGATCTGCATATCGAACAGGAGATTCCGGTTCCACTGCTCAGCACGAGCAAGATCACCGTGTTTGCCGATATCGAAAATGTGCTCAACGTAATCAACAAGAACTGGGGCTCTCTCCGTCAGGTGACCTTCCCCTATCTCGCGTCGGTGGTGAACGTCGCTTGCGCCGTCACGTCCGGCTCGAACTGCACGCAGTATCGCTATTCGAACTTCTCGAACCCTGCGGTCGACAATGTGGGCCGGGTGTCGCTCTATGCGATCCGCGTCGGCGCAAAGGCTTCCTTCTAAGCCTTTTGTGAAATGCCGAGCGGGGGAACCCGCCCGGTCAAGGAACGCCGGGCCTTCGGGTCCGGCGTTCTATTTTCTGCACGCGAGAGCAGGATTGTGATCGACCTCGGCATCGTGCTCGATCAAGGACGCGGCGGAACAGCGAAGAGGGATCGATGGCGAAGCTCTGGGACGGCGTCGACGCCCGCGAACTGCTGACGCTCGATCACGCCGTCGGGCTTCATGACAGCGCGTCGGCGGACGAGAGGATGTTTATGGGACCGAAAGCCCCTGGGCGGGGCAGGGCCGTGGCATCGGGCGCGGACTGCTTTATGCGTGGGACGGACGCCTGTTCGCCAGTTCGGTGCAGGAAGGCATGGCGATAGGCAAAAAGGGTTAGGTGTCGTTCGCGGGGCGCGGCCGCGACCAGCAGGCGAGCGCGGCCGCCAAGGTGAACAGCGGCATCCACATGATGCGCGCCTGGAAGCGTTCGAATATGCCGGACAGGAAGCTGCAGAACAGCGCGTTGAGGATCAAGGTCAGGATCGTCACCAGCGCGAGCCCCGCAAGGCGCGGATCGCGGCGGCTCACCGCCAGGGCGAGGACGACGATCGTCAGCAGCCCGGCGATCAGCCCGATCGCGCGATCGGGCGTGACAAGGAGCGCGGGCAGCGTGCCGCGCTGCTGGCGCGACGCCAGCCATGCTGCGGACTGTTGCGGGAAATGACGGACGATCTGCTGGTGGACCTGCGTGTCGGGTGGATAGGCGATCATGCCATCGCCGGCTTCCGCCAGCAGCAATTGCCTGCCGAAGCCGGCGATCGCCATCTGCGCGACGCTGCCGGGGTGATCGCGCATCGTGCGGCTGACGATCATCGCCTCTTCCCGCGGCAATTGCTTCGCCTCGGCGGCGGTAAGTTCCGGATGCGCGCTCCACATATAGGCGGCGCCCGGTTCGGTCTGGGCGGGGTCGAGGACGGTGCGGAGCCGGCAGAGCAGGAGCTTCTCCGTCACGCAGGCTTCGGCGATCGTCGGCTGCGCGACCCGGCCGTCGAGGAAGCGGGTGAGCATGAAGGTGCTGCTCGATGTCGATGCCTTGAACTGGCCCTGCACCAGCAGGTTGATCGTGCTGACCCCGAGCATGACGACCGCCATCGCGGTGATGATGATGGCGGCGCCTATGAGGGGCCGGATCGATCGCGTCATTCGCCAGCCGAGCAGCGCGGCGGCGACGGTGACGCCACCGAGGATGGGCACGAAGCTCAGATGGAAGGCGATCAGCAAGGTTAGAAGGAGGGGCAGCAGCCTGCGCTCCCAGCGCGCGAGGCCAGCCCAGCCGAAGATCAGCACATAGCCGAGCAGCATGACGAGCCCGGCGAACAGATCGGGCAGAATCTGCGGCACGAGCCAGGGCAGGCTGGTGAGGGCGGCGAGCGCTGCGACTGTAACCGCGAGCGTGACAGGCGAATGGCGGCCGGTGACGACACGCATGGTGCGGTCGATCACCCAGACGGTGAACAAGGATTGCGCGATTGCGACCGACCAGAGGCCGAACAGCGTGTAGAAGGGCAGGATCGCGAGGCCGTAGGTCGGTGGCCGGTCCGGTGGCAGATACAGCTCGGTGCCGATGCGCAGATAGGTGCCGGTATCGGAGAAGACCGTCGGGAAGCCATTGGCGATGCCAACCCACAGCAGCATGATTGTCGATACGAGGTAGGCGGCAGCAAGTGCGCCGCGTTCATTGGCAAAGGTCATGCTGCGAAATCCGGGGCGGCGGGCATGATCCGATTGGCCAGCATCGGGCCGAAGTCCGGCGCGGGATTCTGGAAGATGAAGCTGACCACGCTGTCGCTGCGCACGCCGAGTTTGACGCCGAGCATCTCCGCCGATCGCAGCCCGGCATAGAGCAGGGGCCAGGGCAGCGGGACCGGCGTGACGGTGCGGCCCTCGGCCGCCGCTATCGCGAGGACGAGATCGCGGAATGCGATCGGATCGCGGCGGGCGAGCGTTATCGGTGCATCGGTTTCGACCAGCGTGCCATCGACGGCGCGTCGCACCGCTTCGCCCAATGTCGTCGCATCGAGCGGATATTGTGGGGCGGTGCCGCGCCCGATCATCGGCACGAAGCGGCCCTTGCGCACCGCATCGCGCAGGGTGCCGAGCATGCCGCCCGTTCCTCCGCCGTGGACCAGCCCGAGCCGAAGCACGATCCCGCCCGCATCGAGAAACATGCGCTCGACGGCTAGCTTCGAACGTCCGTAGCTCGATCGCGCGCCGGCAAAGGCGCTGATCGTCGAGATGAAGATGAGGCGGCGAACCCCCGCTGCCTTCGCGGCATCGAGCAGCTTGCGGGAACCGTCTACCGAGATGCGCTGCTGATCGGCAAGGCTGCTCGCATGCATATCCCATGCAGCATGAATGAGATGGGTGGTCTTCGCGGCCGCCAGTGCGCCGATCAGCGCTTCGCCGCCTTCGCCGAACGACCAGCCGATCTCGCCGCTCCGCCCCAACCGCACGACGCTCGCGCTATCCGACAGCGCGGCGGCAATGATCCCGCCGACATAGCCGCTGGCGCCGGTCAGTGCGATGACGGGCCTATCGGTCATCAGTCTCTCCACGCACGACGGCCGCGCCGATGCGATGGGCGTTGGCCATCGCGGTGAAGGTGATCGTCGTCGAGGGGATCGTCGTGAACACCGATGCGTCGATCAGATGCACGCGTGACATGCCCCTTGGCCTGCCCAGGATATCGGTTTCGCCGGGTCCCGGTTCGGCCGCCATCGGGAAGCTGCCGCCTATGTGGAAGCCGCGGCCGGGTTCGGTGATCTCGATAAGTGGTTTGGCGGGATGGAGCCCGGTCCAGCGCGACAGGCCGGATAGCTTTGCAGCGATCTGCGCGACTTTCGTCGGCGTCTGGGGATTGAGCGCGGGCTCCATCGCCATCAGGTCCGACGTCCCGTTGCGGCGCAGAGTCGCCTTGATGGCGCCCGAATGGTCCGAGTGGAGATAGCCCTGCCAGAGCATCAGCCGGCCGAGGATCAGCCGATCGGGAATGAAGCGTGCGAGCGCGCCGAACTTCGCCTGCAGGATTGCGCGGAACAGATCGTTGTAGGTGTAGAATTGCAGGTGAATCGTATAGGGGCTGATCGTCGCATCCATGATCTCGAAGAAAAGCTGCGCCAGCGTGTGCAGCCGTTCGCTGGTCACGCCGCCGACCGACCGGCGGCTAAGCGCCGGGATCAGATAATATTGTGAATCGCGGATGTAGATGGGATCGTCGTAGCGGTTCTGCGAGCGGAGCAGGATGTCTGCCGTGTTGGGCACGCCGGCGCCGACGAAGACGCGCGCACCCTCGAACGATATGGCTGCGCCCGACAGGTCTTGCGCGGCGATCCGGACGCCGTCTTCGATGTCTTCGACCGTCTTGACTGTGACGCCGGGAATATAGCGGACGCCACGCGCGATCAGCGTGTCGAGCGTCGATTGAGCGCTGTAGATCAGGCCGTGCGGGCAGCCGTGCAGGCACAGGCCGCAGGCGACACAGCGTGGCGCGTCCATCGCGACGCGCGAGCGGCCGACCGTCACCTGTCGCGCGGCAAGCTGCGCGCGGTGGCGCGCTACATTGGCCCGGATCATCGCGGCCTGTCGGCTCGGCTGATGCGGCACCGGATCGTCGGTGTAGAGCGGGAACATCGTCGTCAGATCGTCATCATAAGACGCGACCGGCATGAACTTCAGAACTTCGGCATAAGAGGGCGCGAGATCGGAGGTGCCGATCGGCCAGCGATCGAGATCATGCTGGCGATAGGGGAGCACCGATCCGCCCCAGACATTGCTCAGGCCACCGCGCGCATAGGATCCGCGCGCGGTGATATCCGGCGCTTCGACCGGGGTTGAGGCAGCCACCGTGCGGTAGGGATAGTCCGAACCATAGCTGGTCTTGAGCGGTACTTCGTCCTTGGCCGGTGGTCTCGCCCGGATCAGCGCAAGTTCGGCGTCGTGCCAGTCCTGCGGTGGCCGGGCGGCGACGGTATCGATATCTCGGCGTCCTTCAGGCTCCAGCGTCAAGCCGGTGTCGAGAACGATGACTTCGCGCCCGGCATCGGCCAGCGCCCAGGCGCAGGACACGGCGGCGGGTCCTGATCCGATGACGATGTGCGCCCCCGGCGTCATGCGATCAGCCGGCGGTGCCGGGATGCGCGTTCGATCGGATGTTGAGGCGCAGGGTCGAGAGCAGGAAGCCCGATAGCATCACCTCGAAGCCGAGCGTCAGGCAGAGCGACGATCCGATCACGACACGCGTGATCCGTTCGACATCGAGTTCGCCGAACGCCGCCGCATGCCAGATAGAGATCGCGTGGTACAGCAGCGCCATGCCGATGACGAGCAGGGTGACGCCGACGATGAGCGCCCGTTCGAGCGTGATCATCTTCTGAAGGACGCCACTGCGAAGGCTCGGCGGATAGAGGCTTTCCTGGATCGCATAGGCTTTCGACAACACTGCGAACAGGATCGCCTGAAAGCCGATCTCGACCATGGCCGCGCTGTAGATCAGCGTGTCGATGCCGAGACGTATATCGGCGACGAACAGGGGGCCGCCGATCAGGAAACCGCCGAGGATCAGTCCGGCCAGCATGAGCGTGATGCCCGGATAGAGGAACAGCCAGTTGGGGCTGAACAGCAACATGAAGCGCAAATGGCGCCAGCCGTCGCGATAGGGGCGCAGATGCGGCGGGCGTGAGCGGCCATCGGGGCTGAGCGTGGTCGGCACCTCGGCGATCTTCATCTTCATGAGCGTCGCCTTGATCACCATCTCCGACGCGAACTCCATGCCGGTGGTGCGCAGGTCCATGCGGATGAACGCCTCCTTCGAGAAGCCGCGCAAGCCGCAATGGAAGTCCTTCGAGGGCGAGGTGAACAGCATCCGGCCGATGCCCGACAGGATCGGATTGCCGATATAGCGGTTTTTCCAGGGCATCGCGTTTTCGGCGATGCCGCCGGCGAAGCGGTTGCCCATCACGAGATCGGTGCCCGTGCGCAGTTCATCGACGAAACTCTGGAGCCGGGTGAAATCATAGCTGTCGTCCGAATCCGCCATGATGCAATAGCGGCCCTCGGCGGCCATGATCGCCCAGTAGAGCGCCGCGCCATAGCCGCGCACCGGCACATCGATCACGCGCGCGCCGAGGTTGCGGGCTATGTCCTGCGAACCGTCGGTCGAGCCGTTGTCGCCGATCACGATCTCGCCGACGACGCCCGATGCCGCGAGAAAGCCCTGCGCCTTGCGGATGCAGGTTTCGAGCGTCTCGGCCTCGTTGAGGCAGGGCATCACGACGCTGAGTTCGATGGTCATCGGGCGGGGCTCCTGGCGCCGATCATGGCACGATGTAGCCGGTCCGCTGATCGCGGAACGTCCACTGGCGATGGCACGAGAAGTTGAAGAGGAAGACGAGCGCGGTCGTCTGGACGCGCGCCAGCACATAGGGGATGTGGAGCCGGTTTGCGAACAGCTCCATGCCGAGACCGGTCAAGGTGAAGCCGAGGATGCAGATGATCGCGAAGCGGAGTGTGGCCGAGCGGTGCGAACGGGTGCTGTCGAAGGTGAAGGCGCGGTTGAGCGTGTAGGAGACGATGCTGCCGAGCGTATAGCCGGCTAGCGCGCTGGGCACCGTCGCGAGCCCAACGCCTTCGCGCAACCCGATCATCAGCACATAATCGGCCAGCGCCGCGACGCCGCCGACCAGGCCATAGGATGTCAGTTGCCGGACGAGCGGAAAGCGATCAGCCATCGATGTCCAGGACATATACGCAGTACCCCAACGCCGCCGTCCCCCCGGCCGCGTTGGGCATGACTGGCGGGGTCGGGGATAAAGGTCAAGCGGCTGCTTCGGGCGACGGTCGTGGGTGCGGCATGCCGTCGGGCTTTTCCGTGCCGAGGAGCAAGAGGTGGAGCATATCGGCGATTTATCGCCGATAAATAACTCATTTAGGAAACAAAGAATGGGAAAGAACATATTGAAAAAACAGGAATGTAGGAGAATTCTGTGCAAAATTTTTTGTTTTTATCGGTTTCCGGCTGTTAGGGCAGCTCTGCTCGATCTTCACCAGTATAGCATTTTTGCCCGGACGCCTGAAGCGCGTAGAGGGGGCGGGGCGCTGAGAGCAATATCAGCAACGCGATGCGGACTTGGTACATAGAGTCCTCCCTATCGCAGATGGGGAGGGGAACCGACCGGAGGCGGTGGGGGGCGATGCAGGACCTCAGTCCTTGCGCTTGATCACTGGTTGCGCCTTTCCCCCTCCCCACGCTTCGCGCAGGGAGGATCAGAGATTCAGAATCCGCTTCGCCTGAACGAGGTGCGGCCGATCGATCATCTTGCCGTCGAGCTTCAGCGCGCCCGCACCGGGATTGGCGGCAAAGGCGTCGATCACGGCCTGCGCATGCGCGATCTCTTCGGTGCTGGGGCTGAAGCCGCTGTTGATCGCGTTGACCTGCGATGGGTGGATCGCCATCATGCCTGTGAAGCCGTCGCGCCGTCCGCGGGCGATGTAGGCGGCAAGTGCTTCGGGCGCGTCGATGCGCGGGAACACCGTCTCGATTGCCGCGACATGCGCTGCGTGGGCACCGAACAGCATCAGCGAGCGCACCATTTCGACCGGCGGCGTGAAACTGCCATCCTCTTCGCGCGACGACGATGCGCCGATCGACGCGGGAAGATCCTCCGCCCCCCAGGTCAGCCCAGCGAGCTTGTCGGCGACCTCGACATAACTGCCGAGCTGAAAGATCGCGGCGGCGGTTTCGGTCGCGATCGGCAGGATCGGCGGGGCGTGCCGGCCGCTGACCAGCGCCAGCAATGCCCTGACCGATGCGGCGCCTTCGGCCTTCGGCAGGACGAGGCCGTCGGGCTTGCCGTCGAGTATCGCTTCGAGATCAGTGAGGGTGAGGCCGCTGTCGAGCGGATTGACCCGCACGAAGACGGGAACGCTGCGTTCTTTGGTGAGCGATTCGGCGATGGCGGTTCGGCCGAACGCTTTCTTCTCCGCCGCGACCGAATCCTCAAGGTCGAGGATCAGCGCATCGGCGCCGCTTGCCGCCGCCTTCTCGAAGCGCTCGGGCCGGTCGGCGGGGACGAAAAGCAGCGAGCGCAGCCTCATGCCGATTTGCTCAGCAACGCCATACGCAGACATTGGCAGACGACTTCATCGCGCTGATTGAGCATCCTGTGCTCGAAGGTGACGATGCCGGCATTGGGGCGCGACTTGCTCGCCTTGAGTTCGACGATCGACGTCTCGGCGTGCAGCGTGTCGCCGATGAACACCGGCTTCGGCATCACCAGCTTGTCATAGCCGAGATTGGCGACGAGCGTGCCGAGCGTGGTGTCGCCGACCGACAGCCCGACCATCAGCGCGAAGGTGAAGGTACCGTTGACGACGATCTGGCCGAACTCGGTGGTCTTCGCATATTCGGCGTCGAGATGCAGCGGCTGCGGATTATGCGTCATCGTCGAGAACAGCAGGTTGTCGGCCTCGGTCACGGTGCGGCGGATCTCGTGGGCGATCTTGTCGCCGACCACCCACTGATCGAAAAACTTGCCAGCCATCAGGCGTCTTCCTTCTCGATCTTCGCGAGCAGCGCGCCCTCGTTGATCTGCCCGCCTTCGACGGCGTTGAGTTCGGCGACCACGCCATCGAAGGGCGCGACCAGACTATGCTCCATCTTCATCGCTTCGACGGTGACGATCTTCTGACCCATTGTCACCTTCTCGCCCGCCGTCACCGCGACCGCAATGATACGGCCGGGCATGGGGGAGAGGATCGCGCCGTCGGATGCGCCGCCACCTGCGCCGCCTATGCCGCGCGGGAAACGTAGCAGGAAACGATCGCCATGTTCACCGAGCGGAACGATCTCTTGCGGCGAAGCTTCGCCGGTTTCCGAGCCGTTGAGCGCAACCGCATAACGGCGACCGAACTGGTCAGCGACCTCGACATCATGGTGAGCATCGGCGTTCAGACGGAACGGAATCAGGCTGTCCCAGGGGCTGGTGCCCGCCGCGCCTAGCAGGGTCGATACCGCTTTCGATATGCCGGCGGGGCTCGGTTCGGGGAGCGCCGTCAGGGCTTCGACATGGGCGTCGATATAGCCGGTGGTGACGTCGCCCGCGCGGAAGGCGGGTTCGCCAAGCAGGCGGTAGAGGAAGCCCGAATTGGTGATCAGCGGGCCGACGCTGCCCTTGTCGAGCGTTTCGCGCAGCCCGTAGATCGCCTCGGCGCGGTTCGCGCGATGCACAATCAGCTTGGCGATCATCGGATCGTAGAAGGGAGAGACCGACGCGCCTTGATAGACGCCGGTATCGACGCGGGCCGTATCGGGGAAATGCAGGCTGTCGAGGCGGCCGATGCTCGGCAGGAAACCCTTGGCAGGGTCTTCGGCATAGAGCCGGACCTCCATCGCCCAGCCGTCGATCGACAGCTCGTCCTGCTTTTTCGGCAGCGGTTCGCCGCTGGCGACGCGCAATTGCCACTCCACCAGATCCTGGCCGGTGATCTCCTCGGTCACCGGATGCTCGACCTGCAGCCGCGTGTTCATTTCCATGAACCAGATGCGGTCGGCGCGCAGACCTTCGGAGGCGTCGGCGATGAATTCGATCGTGCCTGCGCCGACATAGTCGACCGCCTGTGCGGCGCGCACCGCCGCCGCGCAGATCGCGGCGCGGGTCTCGGCGTCCATGCCGGGGGCAGGGGCCTCCTCGATGACCTTCTGGTGGCGGCGCTGGAGCGAGCAGTCGCGTTCGAAAAGGTGGACGACATTGCCTTGCTTGTCGCCGAACACCTGTACCTCGATATGGCGCGGCGACGTGATCCACTTTTCGAGCAGGACGCGATCGTCGCCGAAGCTGGAGGCGGCCTCGCGACGGCATGACAGCAGCGCCTCGATGAAGTCGGCGGCGGCATCGACCTTGCGCATACCCTTGCCGCCGCCACCGGCAACGGCCTTGATCAGCACGGGGTAGCCGATCTCGCCGGCCTCGGCCTGCAAGGTTTCGGGCGACTGGTCTGCGCCGAGATAGCCCGGCGTGGTGGGGACGCCCGCATCCTGCATCCGCTTCTTGGCGGCGTCCTTGAGGCCCATGGCGAGGATGCTGTCCGGATTGGGTCCGACCCAGACGATGCCGGCATCGATCACGGCCTGCGCGAAAGCGGCGTTTTCGGAGAGGAAGCCGTAACCCGGGTGGATCGCTTCGGCGCCGGTGGCCTTCGCCGCGGCAATGATCTTCTCGCCTATCAGATAGGATTCACGCGCGGGCGAGGGGCCGATATGGACGGCCTCGTCAGCAGTGCGGACGTGCAGCGCATTCGCATCGGCATCCGAATAGACGGCGATCGTGCGAATACCGAGCCGCCTGGCGGTACGCATGATCCGGCAGGCGATCTCGCCGCGATTGGCGATGAGGAGGGAGGTGATCATGCGGTGTTCCTCAAGATCCTCCCCGAGCTTGACTCGGGGAGGGGGACCATCCGAAGGATGGTGGAGGGGTGGTGGAGATGCTCAAAGACATTGCGCCAAAAGCGGCGCCAAAAGTCGTTCGCAATGCGCGGCGCCTTCGTAAAGAAATGAGCCTTCCCGAAGTTTTGTTGTGGCGCGCATTGAGGCGAAATCCGCTGGGCCTCAAATTTCGACGCCAGCATCCGAGCGGGCCGTTCGTTCTGGACTTTTATTGTAGCGATGCGCGTCTCGCTATCGAGATAGATGGCATCGCACACAACGCTGAAGATCGGGCGCGGCGAGACATAGTCCGCGATGATCAGCTCAGGGCGGCGGGAATTGAGACACTTCGTGTCGCTGCCGCTGAGGTGTTGCGCAACCCTGACAGCGTAGCCGAAGCCATCGTGCGAACCGCAAGCGCGCGCTTGCCCCTCCACCATCCGGCGATGCCGGATGGTCCCCCTCCCCGAGACAAGCTCGGGGAGGATCTGTGAGAACCCGCTAGCCTTCATCACATCCGGAACACACCGAAGCGTGGCCGCTCCGGTATCGGTGCATTCAGCGTCGCGGCGAAGGCCAGGCCCAGCACGTCGCGGGTCTGGGCGGGGTCGATGATGCCGTCGTCCCACAGGCGCGCGGTCGCGTAATAGGGGTTGCCCTCGTCCTCATATTTCTGGCGGATCGGGGCCTTGAAGGCTTCGGCCTGTTCGGGCGTCCAGTTGGCGGCGTCGCGGTGGACGGTCGCCAGCACGCTCGCCGCCTGCTCGCCGCCCATCACGCTGATCCGCGCATTGGGCCAGGTGAACAGGAAGCGGGGCGAATAGGCGCGGCCGCACATGCCGTAATTGCCGGCGCCGAAGCTGCCGCCGATCAGCACGGTGATCTTGGGTACGCTCGCGGTGGCGACGGCAGTAACCAGCTTGGCGCCGTTCTTGGCGATGCCCTCGGCCTCATATCTGCCGCCGACCATGAAGCCCGAGATGTTCTGGAGGAACAGCAACGGTATCCGGCGCTGGCACGCGAGCTCGATGAAATGCGCGCCCTTGAGTGCGCTCTCCGAGAACAACACGCCGTTGTTCGCGAGGATCGCCACCGGCATGCCCCAGATATGCGCGAAGCCGCAGACCAGCGTGGTGCCGTAGAGCGCCTTGAATTCATGGAATTCGGAACCGTCGACGATCCGCGCGATCACCTCGCGCACGTCATAAGGCGCGCGGACATCGTCGGGGATGATGCCGTAGAGTTCCTCCGCGTCGAATTTCGGCAGGCGCGGCGTGCGCATGGCGACATCGGGCACGCGGTTGTCGGGCAGGGTCGAGACGATATCGCGCACGATGGTCAGCGCATGTTCGTCATTCTCGGCGAGATGATCGACCACGCCCGATTTGCGCGCATGGAGATCGCCGCCGCCCAGATCCTCGGCGCTGATCACTTCGCCGGTAGCGGCCTGTACGAGCGGCGGGCCGGCGAGGAAGATCGTGCCCTGATTGCGCACGATCACCGTCTCGTCGGACATCGCGGGCACATAGGCGCCACCCGCGGTGCAGCTCCCCATCACGCAGGCGATCTGGGGAATGCCCTCGGCCGACATCTGCGCCTGATTGAAGAAGATACGCCCGAAATGTTCGTGGTCGGGGAACACCTCGGCCTGGTTGGGCAGGTTCGCGCCGCCGGAATCGACGAGGTAGACGCACGGCAGCCGGTTCTCGCGGGCGATCTCCTGCGCGCGCAGATGCTTCTTCACGGTGAGCGGGTAGTAAGTGCCGCCTTTCACGGTGGCGTCGTTGGACAGGATCATCGCCTGACGGCCAGAGACCCGGCCGATGCCGGCGATGAGCCCCGCGCCGGGGATATCGTCCGCATAGGTTTCGAAGGCGGCAAGCTGGCCGATTTCGAGGAAGGGCGAGCCTGGATCGATCAGCCGATAGACCCGATCGCGCGGGAGCAATTTGCCACGCGCGACATGCTTGTCACGAGCGCTCTGCGTGCCACCTAGCGCCGCTTTGGCGACATGACTGCGCAGCGCATCGCGCAGGGCAATGTTGTGCGCCGCCGCTTTGGCGAAGACATCGCCATCGGGAACGACAAGGCTCGAAAGCACAGGCGCGGTCATACGGCGATCACCATCTTTGCGTCTCTCCTTGAGAGCGGGGGTTATCGCAAGGCGATGTGCAAGCAAAATTGAAAGAGTCGGGGGCTAATCATAGGTGCTATCTATAATGGTTGCCGCGCTTGTGGGTTCATCGACGCTTGCGGGCCACTGGCGATGGCGTCACTGTATCCCCATGCTTTCTTACCTAGCAGCTCTCGTCGCTCTCGCGGCCACACCGATCCTTGCTGTGGCGCCCGATCCACCCTCGCCGATCCTGACGACACAAGATGCGGTCGATGTGCTGACCTATGCACAGCCGGCTGTGGCGCGAGTAACCCATGTCGATCTCGACCTCACGGCGGATTTCGCCGCGAAGGAGATGCGCGGCACGGCGACACTCAGCATCATCGCGGCCCCCGGCGCCGGGGAGATACGCCTCGACGATAAGGGGCTGGTGATCGAGCAGATCGCCGATGCGCAAGGGCGGCCCCTCACCTGGACGGTGGCGCCTGCCGACACCTATAAGGGCGCACCGCTGATCGTGAAGATCGGATCGGCGCGCAAGATCGTCATTACCTATCACAGCAAGGCGGATGCGAGCGCGCTCGGCTGGCTGCCGCCCGCCTTGACGGCCGGCAAGACCAAGCCCTTCCTGTTCAGCCAGGGCCAGTCGATCGAGAACCGCAGCTGGATTCCGACGCAGGACAGCCCCGGCATCCGCCAGAGCTGGACCGCGAGCATCACCGTGCCGGCCGATCTGGTGGCGGTGATGAGCGGCGAGCAATTGACGCCGAAGGGCGAAGCGGCCGCTGGCGGCATGCGGCGTTTCCGTTTCCGCATGACGCATGCCGTGCCGCCTTACCTGATCGCGCTGGCCGTCGGCGACCTTGCTTTCAAGCCGCTTGGTCCGCGCACCGGCGTTTATGCCGAACCCGCTACGCTGGCGGCTGCTGCCGCCGAACTCGACGATACCGAGCATATGATGAAGGCGGCCGAAGGGCTTTACGGCGCCTATCGCTGGGGCCGTTACGACATGCTCGTTCTGCCGCCGTCCTTTCCCTATGGCGGCATGGAAAATCCCATGCTGACCTTTCTCACGCCGACGATATTCACCGGCGACAAGGCCAATACCGATGTCGTCGCGCATGAACTGGCGCATAGCTGGTCGGGCAATCTGGTCACCAACGCGACCTGGTCGGACGGCTGGCTCAACGAGGGGTTCACGACCTATTTCGAGAACCGGATCGACGAGATCGTCTATGGCAAGGAACGCGCCGCCGTGCTTGCCGACCTGTCGTGGGACGATCTTCAGCGCGATCTGAAAGAGGCGAAGCCCAGTGCGACCCGGCTGCATGGCGATCCCGAAGAGCTGTTCGGCGAGCTCGCCTATAATAAGGGCGCGACCTTCCTGCGCACGATCGAACGGAGCGTGGGCCGGCCGCGCTGGGATGCCTATCTCCGGTCCTATTTCGATCGCCATGCCTTTCAGCCGCAGACCACCGCCAACTTCCTCGCCGATCTGCGCGCCAATCTGGTCAGGGACGATGCCGCGCTGGAGGCGAAGCTGCAACTCGACCGCTGGGCCTATCAGCCGGGCCTGCCCGACAATGCGGTGCATGTCCGATCGAAGACGCTCGGTGAAGTCGATGGCGCGATCGATCAGGTGAAGGCAGGCGCGCCGGTCAGCGCGATCCGTTTCACCGGCTGGGGCACGCAGGAGTGGCAGCGCTTCCTCAACGGCCTGCCGCGCCAGCTACCGGCCGGGCGGCTGGCCGAACTGGACGGCGCGATGCAGTTGTCGGTATCGCCGAACGCTTATGTCCGATCGGCCTGGCTCGTGCTGGCGATCGGCAATCGCTATCAGCCGGCGGCTGCGTCGGCGGAGGAGTTCCTGCCACGGATCGGGCGTCTGCTGCTGATCCGCCCGGTGTACAAGGCGCTGGCCGGGCAGGGCGATTGGGGTCTGTCGATCGCGCGGCCCATCTACGCCAGCGCACGATTGCAATATCATCCGGTCACGGTGGTCTCGATCGACAAGATATTGAGCTGGAAGCCCCGATAGGGTTTCACCGCATGTGGATACGCGCAAGCGCCGCAGGATCGGCGGCCAGTTCTGTCTTCCCGGCCGGCATTTCATTGATCATGAGCAACGCCGCGATGATGTCGGCATATTCCTGCGGGCTCAGGCGTCCGGGTTGATCGGGCGGCGGCGGCATCGTGTCGTGCATCTTCTTGTAGAGATCGGCGAGGGTGCGATCCTTCCAGCGATCGAGGAAGGGTCCGTCGGACAGCGCAGGCCCCGATTCCGATCCGTTGAACATATCGCCATGGCAGGCCGCGCAATTGCGCGTGAACAGCTTCAGGCCGCGATCGGCCTGTGCCTGGGTGTAGATGCCCGCATTATAGGAAATGTCGCCCGACGCCGGGGCGGTCGCGGCCAGGAAACATGCGGCGGCGGCAAGCGCCGCCGTGCCGACCGCGCGGCGCATCGTCATATGTCATATTCTTCCCAGGGCAGGCGGACCATATCGCGGCGGATCGAGGCGAGGTTGGGTGCGCCGGCGATCCCCATCGAGATTTTGAGCTCGGCCGCGAGCAACTCCAGGATGCGCTGCACGCCGACCGCGCCGAAGGCGGCCAGGCCCCAGGCGACGGGGCGGCCGACGAGCACCGCGGTCGCGCCGAGCGACAGCGCCTTGAGGACATCGGTGCCGCGGCGGACGCCGCCATCGATGCAGACGGGGATCTTCCCCTTCACCGCGGCGACGCATTCGGGCAGCGCCATCAGCGATGGCACCGCGCCGTCATAGGCACGGCCGCCATGATTCGAGACGATGATCATGCTCGCACCATATTTGACGGCGCTCGCCGCGTCCTCCGCGTTGAGTATGCCCTTGACGACGATCGGCAGCTTGGTGACGTCCTGCAGCCAGCCGAGATATTCCCAGGTGAGGTTGGGGGTGCCGGGCTGCAGCACGCCGGCAAGATAGTCGCCATAATGGTTGCGGATATTGCGATCGCGATTGGGCGTGAATTCATGGTCGACGGTGACGCCGATCCACTTCGCACCCGCATCGGCATATTGCTTGGCCCAGGTCTGGGCGAGCATCTTGTTCTTGTGGCCGAGCTGGCAGATCCACCAGCTCGGCATCTTGTCGATCTTGCGCAGATCCTCGACGAAGGACAGCGCCTGGGTCACGCCGAACATCGCATTGGCATCGTGCGCGCCGATCGCGGCGAGCTTGTCGCCATCCTTGACCACGGGGTTCTTCGTCGTCGGATCGCAGATGATCGGATAGGCAAGCTTTGCGCCGAGCAGCGTCAGCGACGTATCGACGGTCGACACGTTGACGCCGACATGCTGGCGCAGCCGGGTCAGCTGATAGGCTTTCACATTGTCGCGCAGCGTATATTCGTCCTCGGCGCCGCCGGAGATATATTGAAAGATCGGATCGCTGAGGCGGCGCTGCGCCACGGCCTCGATCTCATGCGTGTTGACGGGCTCCATCACCGATGGGTCGAGCTGGGTCGGGTAGCTCTTGCCGTTGCTCATATCGAGCGAAGGTGCTGCGAAGGCGGCGGCCGGCGCCGCGGCAACGGCCGCGCCCATCGCCGCGAGAAACCGGCGGCGGCCCGGGCCATCGGCGCCCTCATATTGACGCATCCATTCGAGCGTCGCCTCGCCCGGATCGACATCGCGCTTCGGATTATATCGGGCGGCCCAGGCGGCGAGGTCTTTCATCATGGTGCTTCTCGATCGGAAAGGGGGAAGGACGGGGCTCAGGCGCGCTTCGGCTTTGGCGGCGTGTAGGGCTCCCACGCCCGTCGGACGAAGGAGCGATCGATCTTTGCCGGCGTCTCTCCGCCCGACAGGCCGAGCGCGATGCGAAGCTCGCCCTGCAGCAGCTCGACCGAGCGCTGCACACCGTCCTGCCCGAATGCCGCTAGCGCCCATAAATAGGGCCGGCCGATCGTGACGGCGCGAGCGCCGAGCGCCATCGCCTTGATCACATCGCCGCCGCGCCGGATGCCGCCATCGGTGATCACCGGCACCTTGCCGCCCACCGCATCGACCACCTCTGGCAGCGCGTGGAGGGTGGGGATGGCGCCGTCGAGCGTGCGGCCACCATGGTTCGACACACAGATCGCGCTGGCGCCGGCCTGCACGGCGCGCTTCGCATCCTCGCCGGTGGTGATGCCCTTGGCGACGATCGGCAGCGCACTCGCGCCGCGCACCCAATCGAACCATTCCCAGTTCATGTTCGGGAAATAGGGCCAGATCATTCCCGCCTGGAATGTCACCATCCCGTCGCCACGGCTGAAGTCGGGTCTGGTCATCCAGTCGGTCTGCCAATGGTCGCGGCTCGGCAGGTCGCGCAGGCCGGTGTACGGATAGTCGAGGCCGATACAGAGCGCCGAGGCACCGGCGTCCTCATTCTTCTTCGCCCAAGTCCGCGCGTCTTCCTTGGTCTTGTGGCCGAGCGCGAAGCCCCACCAGCGCGGCATCAGATTCTGTTGGGTATATTCGGGGACGAGATCGGCGCGCGGGCCGATCAGGATCGCCTTCGATTTATGCGCGGCGAGGATCGTCAGCTTGTCGCCTTCGGGATGCATGAGCCGGCGCAGGCCGACGGGGCCGAGCAGGATCGGATGCTCCTGGCGATTGCCGAGCAGATCGATCGAGGTATCGACGTGCGAGACATCGAGCATCACCTTTCGCCGTATCCAGTAATCGCCATAAGCGGCGAGATTGGCCTTGATGGTCAGATCGTCGCCGGCGCCCGCACGGATATAATTATAGGCGAGCTCGCTGATCCGCCGCTTCGCGATCGCCTCGAACTCGTGAAGGTTGACGACGTTCATCAGCTCTTCGGAATAGACGGGCAGCCCGACCACCGGGAAACCGCTGCGCGAGACTGCCGGAAGCGGTGGCCCGCCCGGCTGGCCCGGCGCGGCCCCGCTTTCCTTTTCCTGCGCGGACGCCCGCGATGCGATTGCGCTGACGGCCGCCACCCCGGCGGCTGCGGTCCAAAGGTCGCGGCGGGCCAGCATGGGCGCGGCCGGCTGTTCGTCGCTGATATCGCTCATCGGCTGTTCCCCGCCTGTGGTCGGATGAAGATCGTCGGTCATGGTGTCGCTCCCTTGCCCTGGTGAGCGGAAATCCTCGGCATCAGCCATGCCGCGATGACCGAGACCGTGCACATGCCCGCGGCGTAGAATGAGATCGGCCAGGCATTTTCATAATGCGCGAACAGCGCCGTCGCGATCAGCGGAGCGAGTGCGCCACCGACCAGAGTGCCGATCTGATAGCTCAGCGACATGCCCGAATAGCGTACCGACGTCGGAAACGATTCGGCATAGAAAGCGGCCAGCGGGCCGAAGATCATGCCGTTGAAGAACTGGCCGACGCACAGCGCCAGCGCCGCCGCCGGCAGTGTGCCGACGGTGATCAGCGGAAATTCGATCAGCGACCAGAGCGTGAGCAATGCCGCGCTATAGCCGACGATCTTCTGGCGGCCGAACCTGTCCGACGCCCAGCCGCCTGCGAACACGCCGGCCGACATCACCACCGCCCCCATCAGGACCGCGATGAGCATCACCGTCTTGGTCATGCCGCCGCCCGCCGGATTGGTGCCGAAGGCGAGCGAGAAGGAGACGAGCAGATAATAGGACGTCTGCATGCCGATGAAGACGCCTGCTGCGATGAGGATCGACAGCGGATGGTCGCGCAGCGCATCGAGCAACGGCGAGCGGCGGCGTTCCCTGGGAGCTTCGGACTGCGCGGTGAACGTGGCGGTTTCCTCGACACCGTGCTGAACGAACAGGCTGACGCCGATCAGCACCACGCTGGACAGGAAGGGAATACGCCAGCCCCAGGCGATGAAATCCTCGGGCGAGGTAGCCGTCGAGACGATTATGAAGGCGAGGTTGGCGAGGATCGTGCCGAACGGCGCGCCGGCCTGGGCAAAGGCGCCATACCAGCCGCGACGCTCTTTCGGCGCATCCTCGATGATGATGAGAACAGCCCCGCCCCATTGACCGCCGAGGGCGAAGCCCTGGATCAGACGAAGCAGGATGAGAAGGATCGGCGCAGCGATGCCGATCGTCTGATAGGTTGGCAGCAGGCCGATTACCGTCGTGGCGATACCCATCATCAGCATCGCCAGCACCAGCATGCGCTTGCGGCCGAGCCGATCGCCGAAATGGCCGAAGATGGCGCCGCCGACCGGGCGGGCGAAAAAGCCGATCGCAAAGGTGCTGAACGAAGAGATCAGTCCGACCAGCGGCGACACGTCCTCGGGAAAGAAGATGGCGGGGAAGACGATGGCGGCGGCTGTCGCGAAGATGAAGAAATCATAGAACTCGACGCTGGTGCCGATCATCGACGTCAGCGCCATCCGCGATATTTTGCGGCGGGAAGGGTCGTCGGTTGCGGGTCCGTCGGCTGCCAGCCCGGCAGCGCCGATATGATCGATCTTCAGCGAATGGTCCAACCGCGTTCGCCCCCTGGCAAAGATCCGTGAGCCGGGTCCGCTTATGGAACTCCGGCGCCTTCCCCCCTTGGCATCCTCTCCTATTCACCTTTGTATGCTACCTATCTTGAATAGCTTGTCCATATAAAAGAGGCGTTGCCCCCATGCTTCGATTGACTAGGCTCGCCTTTATCGGACGCTGCCGTTCCGATCGAAAGAGAGTGCCATGAACCGAACCCAACGCACGCAGAAAAATGCCCGATCAGGATTTCTTCGCCCAAATGCTTTGCGCTTGGCCCGATCGCTTGCCTTTCTGGCCGTGACGTCGGTGTTCGGCATGGCGCCGGCGGCGGTCGACGCGGCCCCGCAACGGACGATCCTGCAGGAGCGGGACCTGTTATCGGGCCACCCGCAGACCGCCCGACTCGGCACGCTGACACTGAAGGCTGGCGATGCCATTCCCTGGCATGTCCATGAAGGCGTCGAGATGGCCTATGTGATGACCGGCCGGATCATCGTGTCCATCGCCGGGAAAGAGGATGCGATCGCGGCACAGGGTAGCTCGATCCAGTTCCCGCCCGGCATCGCCCACCGCGTCCGCGCGCCCGACGACAGTGATGCGTCATGCGTTATCGCCTGGGTGACGGATACGGGAACGCCGTTATTGACGCCGGCACCAGCGCCAGCACCGCATTGAGGCAAGGTCCGCAATATTCTCAGGAGTAGCTTTCTGAGAAAGCTTTTTAGATGTAGCGCCGATGGCGGAAACGGAGTCCTGTAGCCGCATGATCGCACTGACAGTCCAGTCCGGCGGGGGCAGCTCTGCGCTGACTTTCACTCCCACGAAGCTGATCATCGCAGGCTGGACCGGCCGGGACGTTGCCGCGCTCGAGGCGCATATATTGGAGCTCGAGGAACTTGGGATCGCGCGGCCCAAATCGGTGCCGGTCTTCTACCGCGTCAGCACGACGCTGCTGACGACGGCGCCCGTCGTGGAAATGGTGGCGCGCGAAGCATCCGGAGAGGTCGAGGCGGTTTTGTGGAAGCAGGACGGCGAGCTCTATGTCGGGGTGGGATCGGACCATACCGATCGCAAGCTCGAAGCGATCGGGATCACGCTGTCGAAGCAGCTCTGCGCCAAGCCGGTGTCACCCGTCGTTTGGCGCTGGGCCGATGTGGCGGGCCATTGGGACGATATGCTGCTCAGATCGCGACTGCCGCGCACGGGGGAAGCCTATCAGGATGGCGCGACGGCCGACCAGCGCCGCCCCGACGAGCTATTGGCGCTGTATGAAACGCGTGAGGGACCGGTGCCCGATGGCACCGTGATGTTCTGCGGCACCTTTGCGGCGATCGGCGGGATTCGCTTTGCCGAGGAAATGACACTCGAACTGATCGATCCGGTGCTCGATCGATCGATCCGCCACAGCTATGCAGTCGATGTGCTGCCGGTCGCGGAGGAATGAGCGAACTGGCCAGCCGGACGGCGATCGACGAGGCTCTGTCGCGCGCCGACGCGCCCGAGGCAAAAGCGGTATTCACGCTCCGCCTCGATGACGACGCGCGACGCGACGCGGCCGCCGCCGCCTGTTCGCATGGACGTTTCGCGGGCGTTCCCATTACGGTGAAGGATAATTTCGATCTCGCCGGCTATCCGACGACAGCAGGGTCCAAATTCCTGGCGTCGGCGGCGCCGGCCGGAAAAGATGCGCCGGTGATCGCCCGACTGCGCCAGGCGGGTTTCGTCATCCTCGGTCGTACCAACATGACCGAGTTCGCTTTCTCGGGGCTCGGCCTCAATCCGCATTATGGCACGCCGGTCAATCCTGCCTTTCCGGGCGAGCAGCGCATTCCCGGAGGATCGTCATCCGGTGCGGCGGTATCGGTGGCGCTTGGCATCGTGCCCGTCGCGATCGGCACCGACACGGGCGGTTCGATCCGCATACCGGCCGCGCTGTGCGGGCTGACCGGGTTCAAGCCCACAGCCGAAAGCGTCACCCGCGAAGGCGTGTTGCCGCTCTCGACGACACTCGACGGCGTCGGCGTCATCGCGCGGTCCGTTGCGGAATGTGCGGCTGTGTTCGACGTGATCCGGGACGTGCCGGGATCGCCGCGCGGCGACATTGCCGCCGGCGACATCCGCCTCGGTATCGTCACCACTTACGTGCAGGACGATGTCGAGCCCTATGTCGCACTGGTGACGCAAGCCGCGATCGACAGGCTGGAGGCCGCCGGTATCCGGATCGAGCGGATCGCAATTCCCGAACTGGCCGACATCCCCGCGATGATGCGGGATGCAACCTTCCCCGCGGTGGAAGCGGCGGGGTGGCACGCTTCGCTGCTGGTCGATCACGCGGAGGACTATGATCCGCGCGTTCTCGTGAGGATACGTGCCGGCCAGATCATGGCGCCGGCCGCCTATGCGCGACTATGCGACCAGCGTGAAGGCTTGATCGAAGCCGTCACCGCGCGTGCAGCGGGGTTCGATGCGCTCGTCTGGCCAACCGTGCCGTTTGCCGCACCGACGATGGCGAGCCTTGCCGATGACGGCGCTTATCATGCCGCCAATGGTCGTTCGCTGCGCAACTCGACCGTCGCGAATCTGATCGATGGCTGCGCGATCTCCATCCCTTGTCCCACGCAAGCGGCGCCGGTCGGCATGACCCTGGCGGCGCTGCATGGTCGCGACGATCATCTGCTGCGCGTCGCGACCTTAGTGCAATCGATCCTCGAGGGAGCCTGACATGGCCGTCACCAAATTGCATCGCGAGTTCCACGCCATCGCCATGGACGGCGAGGGCTGGCAATTGCCCGAGGGTTATAAGCCCGGCGGTGGGGTCGATGAGAAGATATTGTCGGGGAGCCTCGACGGTGATGGCAAGCGTGGCAGCCGCACGAGGCTGCTGCGATTTCAGCCGGGCGTCTTTACCACCAGACCTTTCGTTCATGACTATTGGGAAGAAGTTTTCCTGCTACAGGGTGACCTGACTGTCGGGAATGACGAGAAAGGCGACGGCGGAGAGGCTTTTGCAGCACCGACCTATGCTTGCCGGCCCCCCGGCGTCTACCATGGCCCATTCAAATCCGAGGGCGGCTGCATGTTGCTCGAGATCCATTATTACGATCCTGCATAATCATGATTTGCTTAAATCAGTTGACGTAGCTTTGTTGCAAAGCAATGAGTGCGTGTGAGGAGATTATCGATGCCGTTGACCGTCAGCCGGACCGAATTGCTCACCAATGGGAATGACCATCTGTTCAGGCAGGTCGTCCATGACGCGCTCGGCTTCAGCGCGCGGCTGCAGGAAATCCGCAGCCGGCTGGGCGAGGCGATCGGCCTGACCGGCCCCGCTTATTCGATCCTGATCGCGATCGAGCATCTGAGCAATGACGGCGACGTGGGCGTGAGCCGGGTCAGCGATCATCTCCATCTGTCGGGCGCGTTCGTCACCATCGAAGTCAACAAGCTGGTCAAGGCCGGCCTCGTGTCAAAGGTGCCGCACCCGGAAGACGGCCGCCGCGTTCTGCTGAGCGTCACCGACAAGGCAGCGAAGTTGCTCGAGGAGCTTGCACCGACACAGCGCCCGGTAAACGACGCGATCTTCGCTTCGTTCGACGCCAAGCAGTTTCGGGCCTTTGCGGACACAATTGCTGCACTTGTCAGCGGTACCGAAGAAGCGCTCGCCCTGCAGCATTTCATGGCCGAACAGCGGCGGCGGCAGGCGTGAGCGCAGCCGCCTGACCTCTTTTCGGAGAATCGACACGTGAAGACCGGCTTCGATCATCTCCGCTCGCTGCGTGACGGACGCTCGGTCTATATCGACGGGGCGCTGGCCGGCGACGTCACCGTGCATCCGTCATTCCGCAATTCGGTCGGCTCGGCGGCGGCGCTCTACGATTTCCAGGCGGCCAATCCCGAACTGATGACGGTGCCAAGCCCAACCAGTGGCAGGCGCGTCAATCGGGCGTGGGACCTTCCGAAAAGCTATGATGCGCTGATCGCGCGCCGCCATGCGATGGAGGCCTGGGCGGGCACGCATTATGGATTCATGGGCCGCTCGCCCGATCATGTCGCGTCCTGCTTTGCCGGCATGATGATGGCGCCGGAGGTGTTTGAGGCCTATGATCCGGCGCGCGCCGGGGCGCTCGCGGATTATTTCCGCTATGCCCGCGATAATGATCTGTTTCTGACCTATGTCATCATCAACCCGCAGGCCGACCGATCGAAGGCCGCGCATGAACAGGCCGACGCGTTCCTGACTGCGGGCATCGTCGATCAGGATTCAACGGGCGTCACCCTGCGCGGCGCCAAGATGCTCGCGACCAGCGGCATCATGGCCAATGAGGTGTTCGTCAGCTGCATCCAGCCGCTCGGGCCGGGCGACGAGAAATATGCGGTGTCGCTCGCGATCCCGATGAACACGCCCGGCGTGAAGCTGCTTTCGCGCAAATCCTATGAGGAAGCGGCGCCCAGCATCTACGACAATCCGCTCGCGAGCCGCTTCGACGAAAACGACGCGGTGATCTATTTCGACGATGTGAAGGTGCCGTGGGATCGGGTATTCGTCGCGGGCGATACCGCCATGATGATGAAGCAGTTCCACGCCACGCCCGCGCACATCCTGCAGAATTATCAGTGTCAGGTGCGGCTGATGGTAAAGATGCGTTTCCTGATGGGCATTGCCCGCCGCACCACCGAGATCAACGGGACGATATCGCTGCCCGCAGTCCGCGACACGCTGGGCCAGCTCGCGGCCGAAGCGGCGCTGGTCGAGGGTATGGTCGCGGGGATGGAGGCCAAGGGCACAATCAGGAACGGCTATTATATTCCCGACGCCCATATTCTCTATGCGACGCAGGTTCTGACGCAGCAGCTCTATGCCAAGGTGATCACCAGCCTGCGCGATCTGGCCGGTGGCGGGCTGATCATGCTGCCATCGAGCGTCCGTGATTTCGACAACCCCGAAATCGCGCGGATCATCGGCAAGACGCAGCAATCGCCGACAGCCAGTTCGGAAGAGAAGGTGAAATTCTTCAAGCTCGCCTGGGACGCGATCGGATCGGAATTTGCCAGCCGGCATGTGCAATATGAGATGTTCTACGCCGGCGCGACCTTCGTCACCAAAGGGCATAGTTTCCGCACCTATGACTGGGACAGCGCGACCGATATGGTCGATCAGATGCTGGCGGGATATGCGCTCGACCCTGGCGTGGGCCGGCGTATGGCCTTCGCCTGAACGTCTTCCGCGCTCGTTTTTTCGTGCGCGAAGGCAGCGCCAAGGTGTGGCGGACGGTGCTAACCTTGCGGAAAGCTATTTTGCCAGTGCGTGCGCCGCGGCACCTGCATGCCAGCCGCTAGATCACAAAAAAACCGTGCGTTTCGTCCTTTTCAAGCTGCGCCACGAGCCCGTATTCCCAGTTGAGATAGGCTTGCATTGCTTCAGCCTGATTGTCGGTTCCCTCATAGGGGCGCTTGTAACGCCCTTCGCGTCCACGGGGTGTCGGTTCAGCGCCCGCACCCTCCTCGAGCGATTCCGGCCAGCGCCCCTCCAGCACGTAGACTTCCCATCCCATCTGGGCGAGCCATGACGCGGACATGTCCGCACGGGCGCCGAGATCGTCAGCGAGGACGATCCGGGCGCCGCGGACGGGAGCGAAGTGGTCGGTTTCCTGAACGAGCTGGCCGCCCGGCGCGTTGCGGAAGCCGGCGATATGCCCGCTGCGGAAAGCCTCGGGCTGGCGGACGTCGAACCGGTAGAGCGTCCGCCTGGTGTCGCGCGCAAGCAGGTCGATCCCAGCGGCGCTGATCCGCTTGACGCCCGCGCGATAGGCCACGTCGCGGGCGCGCCGGTTCGATATTTGCCGCGCATCTTCATGGGGCAGATCGGCGCTTCGCTGCTGGCCCTGCTCGAGCGCCTGCCCCGCAAGCGTCCAGCCTATCGTACCGTTGCGCAGCGCGCGGACCGGGTTGGGCACCCCGGCGTTGATCAGCGACTGGGTGCCAATGATGCTGCGCGTCCGTCCCGCGCAATTGACGACGATCGTGGTGGCGGGGTCGGGCGCAACCGTGGCCGCGCGTGCAACCAGTTCGGCGCCCGGAACGCTGGTGCCGGTCGGGATGCTCATCGTATTATATTCGTCGAAGCGCCGCGCATCGACGATCGCGATATCGGCCTTGCTGTCGATCAGCGATTGCAATTCCTCGGCGGAAAAGGACGGGGTGTGGCGGCGATGTTCGACCAGTTCGCCGAACGCCTTGCTGTAGCTGTTGACGTCCTCGAACAATTCGAAGCCGGCGTCGCGCCATCCCGCGAGGCCGCCCGCAAGGCCATGAACATTGGTGTAGCCGAGCGCGCGAAAAGCATCGGCGGCAGCTTCGACAAGGCCCTCGCCATCATCGTACAGGACGATCTCGACATCCTTGCGCGGCAGCCGGGCCACCGCCTCGATCGCAATGCGATCGACGGGGATCTGGGCGGCGAACAACGGATGGCCTTGTGCGAAACTATGCTCGTCGCGCAGATCGAACAGCGCGATCTCCGCGCGGCTGATCAGGGCATGGCGGACATGGTCTGGTGTCACGGCGGGCAGGGTCATGATGTGGATCGATCCCAGATGTAGGGGAGCTCGCGATTGGCGTAGCCCGAGATGAAGCGCTTCGGCCGGCCGGCGCTGTCGTAAGTGGCGCGTTCGACGGCCCCGATATTGGCGCCATAGACGTGGATGCTGATTGATACCTGATCGTCATGGGCGTTGGCGACGCGGTGGATATCGCCGAGCGCCGGCCCGAAGCGATCGACAGCACCCCGTTCGAGCCGATGCGGGGCGCCGCTCGAACGTAGCGCACCCTCCGCATCGCGGACGAAATCCTCAACCAGTTCGGCCCCCCGCAACACACCGGCCATGCCCCAGACGCGGTGATCGTGCACCGGGGTCGCCTGACCCGGCCCCCAGACGAAGCTGACGACCGAGAAGCGCTCGGCGCTGTCGCAATGGAGCAGATATTGGGTGTAGCGCGCCGGATCGGGAATGGCGAAGGCGGGCGGCAGCCAGTCGTCGACCGCGACGAGGCGCGCGAGGAGCGCGGCGCCGTCGTCGAGCAGGACGTGTTCGTCCGCGCCATTATCGAACAGCGTTGCGAAACCGGTGATGAATTCGCGCAGCCGCGTGACATTCGGAGCGGTAGCACGCGCAATGTCAGTGATAATGGCGCTCGGCATGGTTCCTCATTTCAGGAGCCGATGTAAGGCGCGCAGCCGGCGAGGAAAGCGAGTTTTTCCCGCCGGCTGTCGAGTTTTGCTAATAAGCCGCCGCGATCAGGCAGCCGATGCGAGGCTCAGCCCTTCGACCGCGTCGATCACCGTTTCGGCCTCGGTGCGGCGCAGCCAATCGGGGCTGACATCGGCGAAGCGCACGACGTGATCGCGATCGATCAGCACGATCGCTGGCTTGGGCAATTCCCAGGTGCCGGTGCCGGTGAGCGCGCCGATCCAGCCGGTGTCGCCCTGCGGGACCGGCGGATTGTCATCGGGGATGAAGGTCAGGCCGAGCTTCCGGCCGAGCGCATTCCCTCGGTCCGACGCGACAGCGAAACCAAGTTCATGGCGTTGCGCGATCTCGTCGAGCCCGGTTTCGGGGAGGTGCGGGCTCACGGCCACCAGCCGGACTCCGGCTGCTTCAAGCGCCGGGCGCAATGCGCGGTCATAATGGGGCAGCGCGATGTTGCAGGCCGGGCAGCCGGCGAAGCGGAAGAAGATCAGCGCAACCGGGCCCCTGGCGGTGAGATCGGCAGAATGGACCACGGCCCCATTGGAGAGTTCGAGCGAGAAAGCCGCGATACGATCGCCGGCTTTGACCGTCGTTGCCGGATCGAAGGAAGCGGCCAGCGCCTGACGCTGCTCGACATTGCGTCGCAGCTTCTCCGGCTCCCAGCTCTTCTCGCGTTCCGCATGCAGCGCATCGAATTTCGCCGAAAGGCTCTCTATCATCATCGTCTCCCGGGACAGTGGTGGATCACAGCAGCAGGAAGCCCTGCCGCTCATAACTTTCGCGCAGTGCTTCGCGCCCGTTCAGCGCCCGCGCGCCCGCGCTGCGAGTAAGGACAGCGGCACTCCATCCGTTCGCGGGCAGCGCCTGCGCCTGCTGAAATTCGCGGATTGTCGTGTCATAATCTTCGATCGCGGCGGGGTCGGCAGCAGCATCATAGTGCTCGCGGTGCAGCACCGTTTCCTGCGGAAGCCTGGGCTTGACCGCGGTCGGGCGATCGGGATCCGGCCAGCCGACCACCAGGCCGAACAATATGGTAGTCCGCGCCGGCAGACCGACGGCCTCCGCCACTTCGATCGTGCTGTTGCGCAGGGCGCCGATATAGACGGTGCCGAGCCCGAGCGATTCTGCGGCGAGCGCTGCATTCTGCGCCGCCAGCCCGCAGTCGACCGCTGCGACTATCATCGAATCGAGATAGTCGAGGCCGTCGGTCGGAGCGCCGGCACGCTCGCCGAGCGCGCGGGTGCGCGCCAGATCGGCGGCGAACAGCAGGATGAGCGGCGCCTCGTCGATATGGCGCTGATTGCCAGCGAGGACGGCGAGCTTGCCCTTCGTGGTGCGGTCGGCGACCGCGATCACGCTCCAATATTGCAGGTTCGACGAACTCGCCGCCGATTGCGCGGCCGCGACGAGGGTCTCGATCGTACGGGCGGGCAGCGGCTTGTCCTGATAGCTACGGACCGAGCGATGCGCGAGGATCGTCGCGATCGTGTCGCTCCACAATATGTCGAGGGGTGCCGCGCGCGGGCCGTAGCGCGACTGTGTTGCCAGCGAACGTATTGGATCGTCGAGCGCCATTGAAGCCATCCTGCCGGCATTGTCCGACGGCGAGGGTTAAGCGGCGGTGCGAACGACGACCAACGAGAGTTTCGGATAATTTGGATGAGGCCGGCTAATAGCGCGCGGATCACAGCGTTCGGATCACCTCTGCGGCCAGCTCTGCCAGATGGGCTGTTGGGGCATCGACGTCCGGCGATGTTCCAATGATGCACGCAATGTTGGGAAGCGCGGGCAGCACCTCGCTTGCTGTCGGTTCGGCATCGCGCAGGAAGATATGCGTGCGGCAGGTCAGGCCGAGCCCCGCATCGACCGCAGCCCGCAGTGCCGAAAGATTGGGCGATTCGACCGCTAGGCGATAACGCAACCCAGCCGCTTCGAGGCTTGCGATCGCGGCCTCGCGGAAGCGGCACGGCTTTTCGAGGACCGCCACCGGAATAACCGGCTGGGTCGCGAGTGCGGCGTTGCCGAACCAGTTCATCGGCGCGACACGGATTGCCGTAGGATCGTCGCTCGCCGCGAAGCCGAGAATGATGTCGAGCTGGTTGCGTTCGAGCATCGCCTGCAGATCCGCTGTACCCGCGATACGGACGAATATCTGCGCATCGGAATGGAGCTCGGCGAACTGAGCCAGAAGGCCGGTGAGCAGTGTATCGGCGAAGTCCTGGACAGTGCCGATGCGCACCGGGCCGCTGAAGCTGCCCGAACTGATCGCGGCGATGGCTTCATCGTGCAGGCTCAGAACGCGTCGGGCATAGTCGAGCAGGATCTGGCCCGAACGGGTGAGCGCGAGCTTGCGGCCATCGCGGGTGAAAAGCGATTGCTGGACCAGCTCCTCGAGCCGCTTGATCTGAAGGCTGAGCGCGGACTGCGTCACGAATACGCGGTCGGCGGCGCGGAGCATCGTGCCCGCATCGACGATCGCGACAAAACTTCTGAGCAGGGTGGTTGGAAGATTTAGTGCCATTGCGATACTCTATTAAATTGGTAGGGAATGACGATGCGGTTTGTCTTTACGTGTATCAAGCTAATCTACTGAGGCGCCAAAATCGTCCAAAATCAGTGCGATGCTGGATAGTTTTGCGGTGCGCATCAGTCGGATGAGTAATCGCAATAAGACAAGCGCTAACGACCCTTCTACCCAAATGAGGTGAAGGCCACGGCAATTTGACGGCGGTAGAGGACGATTATGTCACTTGTTGAGCACCACACGCTTTTTCGACGGATCCTGCGATCACGATGGGCTTCGCCTGTCCTTCTTCTTGCGCTGTGGGAACTGGGTTCACGCTCGGGACTGATCCCGACGCGGACGCTCGCTGCCCCCTCGGCGGTGGTTGAAACCCTGCTCGCCATGATCGTTTCGGGTGAATTGCCAGCCAATCTGCTGATTTCCTTCGGGCGAGCTGCCTTCGGCCTCGCGATCGGCGTTACGGTCGGCGTCGTGCTCGGGCTCGTCGCGGGATTGTCGCGCGCAGGCGAAGTGGCGGTCGATCCGCTCATGCAGATCAAACGGACGATCCCGGTGGTGGCCCTGTCGCCGCTCTTCATCGTGTGGTTCGGAATCGGCGAGACGCCAAAGATTGCGCTCATCGCCTTCGCCACGCTGTTTCCGGTATATCTCAACCTGTTCAATGGCATCCGCGGTGTCGATCCGCGTTTGCTCGATGCGGCGCGAAGCTTCGGGCTCAATCAACGCGAGCTGATCTGGCACGTGATCCTGCCCGGCGCGTTGCCATCGCTACTCGTCGGGCTGCGCTATTCGCTCTCGATCGCGGTGATCCTGCTGGTCATCGCCGAACAGATCAACGCGTCGGCCGGCCTTGGATATCTCATCAACAATGCGCGTGACTTCATGCGGACCGACGTCATCGTCGTCTGCCTGATGGTCTATGCCGTGATCGGCCTTGGCGCCGATTATGCGGTGCGGCTGATCGAACGGCGCGCTCTCGCCTGGCGCCCGAACCTGGTGGAGGCCTGATCATGGATGCGCGCAAGAGCCTGAGCCTCGTCGTGAACAGCTACGAGCCGGCACCAGAGTCCATGCCCGTGCCCGTGCCCGTGCCCGTGCTGACGCCGGTCCCCGCCGAGTCGACGGTACGTTTGCGGGGGTTCAGCCGCAGCTTCGGTGCCAATCGCATCATCGAGGACCTCGATCTGGATATCGCGCCAGGAGAGTTTGTTGCGTTGCTTGGCCGCTCCGGTAGCGGCAAGACGACGTTGCTGCGCACGCTGGCCGGCCTCGACGATGTCGAAGGTCAGGATGTGCGCGTGCCGAAATCCAGGGCGGTGGTGTTTCAGGATGCCCGCCTGCTGCCCTGGAAACGAGTCTGGCGGAACGTCGCGCTCGGGCTGCGTGGCGATGACGCGCGGGCGCGCGCCGAGGCCGCGCTCGTGGAGGTCGGGCTTGCCCACCGCCTCGATGCCTGGCCGCTCACCCTGTCCGGCGGAGAGGCGCAGCGTACCGCGCTGGCGCGGGCGCTCGTCCGCGCGCCCGAACTGCTGCTGCTCGACGAACCCTTTGCCGCACTCGACGCGCTGACCCGCATCAAGATGCACCAGCTGGTGATGGCGCTATGGCGCAAGCACCGCCCTGCGGTGTTGATGGTGACGCATGATGTCGATGAGGCGATCGCGCTCGCCGATCGGGTGCTCGTCCTCGACGCCGGCGTGATCATCGCGGAGGAGCGTATCGCGGCATTGCGCGGCGAGCGTACCGCCAGCGTCCGTCCGCTTCGCTCGCGCCTGCTCGGCCATCTCGGCGTCGATGCGCCCGAAGGCACTTATGCGGATGCCATTGCCAACACCAAACCCGGCGAAGCCTGACGCTTCGCGGACATTTACAGGAGACAGAATATGTCGGTCAAATTTATCGGCTATATCGGCTTCAATAATGGGTCGGAGACTCAGGCGGCCGTGCGCTCTCGCGCGCTTGACCGCGACTATGTCGAAGCTGCCGCCCGCGCGCAGGAGGCCGGCGATTTCGATCGCGTGCTGATCCCGTTCGGTTCGAACAGCCCCGAAAGCCAGATCGTCGCCGCGCACGCCGCCGCGATCACGACCAGGCTCGGATTCCTCGTCGCGCATCGCCCGGGCTTCACCCAGCCGACGCTCGCCGCGCGGCAGCTCGCGACGCTCGACCAGCTTTCGGGCGGCAGGGTTGCGGTCCACATCATCACCGGCGGCGCCGACGAGGAGATGGCGCGCGACGGCGATGTCGGCACGAGCAAGGCCGAACGCTATGCGCGCACCGACGAATATCTCGACGTGCTCAAGCAGGAACTGCGCGGCGCCGCGCCGTTCGATCATGACGGCCGCTATTATCGGGTGCGTCAGGGCTTCAGCGCTGTCAAAGCGAACAACCTGCCGATCTTCTTCGGGGGGACGTCGCCCGAAGCGATCGATGTCGCCGGGCGGCATGCCGAAGTCTACGCGACCTGGGGCGAAACGCTCGACGCCACCCGCGATGTGGTCGGTCGCGTGCGCGCGTCGGCGGCGCGCTACAACCGTCACGATGTCGGCTTCTCGCTGTCGCTGCGGCCGGTGATCGCCGACACCGAAGAAGCGGCATGGAAGAAGGCCGACGAGATCGTCGAGCAGGTCCGTGCCAACCGTGAGGCCGCGGGTCTCCCTCTCAGCGGGCATACGCCACCGAACGACGGCGCGCGGCGGCTGTTGCGCACGGCATCGTCGATCCGCCAGGACAAGCGGCTGTGGACCGGCGTTGCGCAGTTGACGGGTGCGGCGGGGAATTCGACCGGACTGGTCGGCACGCCCGAGCAGGTCGCCGATGCGCTGCTCGATTATTACGAGATCGGTATCGATCATTTCCTGATCCGCGGCTTCGATCCGCTGCAGGATGCGATCGACTATGGCCGCGATCTGATCCCGGTCGTGCGCGAGCGGGTCGCCGCGTTCGATCGCGCCAGGGGCAATATCGCCGCGTGACAGCCGGCTGCAGCCGCCGTGGGGCGCTAACGCTGCTGCTCGCGGCCGGCACCTTGTCGGCTTGCGGCAAAACGGTGACGGACGACGTGCTGCGCGTCGGCAGCCAGCGCGGTGGCACCAAGGCGATGATGCTGGCGTCGGCTATGCTCGCCGACGCTGGCTATCGCGTCGAGTGGTCGGAATTTCCGGCCGCCCAGAACCTGCTCGAAGCGCTCGGTGCGCAGGCAGTCGATCTCGGCACGGTCGGCGATGCACCTTTCCTATTCGCTTATGAGGGTGGCAAGCCGATCAAGGTGGTACAGGCAACCCGGTTCGTGCCGCGCAACGTGGCTAATGCGATCCTGGTGCCGGGCCATTCGGTTATAACGGACATCGGCGGGCTGCGCGGCCGCAAGGTCGCCACGGGTCGCGGCTCGATCGGGCATTTTCTGCTGCTGCGCGCGCTCGAGCGGGCGAACATCGGATCGCGCGATATCGACATCATCTTCCTGCCGCCCGGAGACGCGAAGGCTGCGTTCGAGGCACGGGCGGTCGATGCCTGGGCGGCATGGAATCCCTATGTCGGCGCGGCGCTGCTTCATGATGGCGCACGCGTGCTCGTTGATGGCCGGCGCGTAATCGAGGGCTATGGTTTTCTGGTCGCGGCCGAGCAGGCCATCAGTGACAAGGCCGCCATCCTCTCGGATTTTCTGAAGAGGCACGCGCGCGCTCAGAAGTGGGCGAGCGACCATCCCGACGCGTATGGGGAAGTGCTTGCGCGCGAGACCGGACTGCCCCTCGGCGATGCGCGCTATCTTGCCGACCGGGCGATGGACGTCGTTCCCATCGACGATAAGTTGCTCGCTATCCAGCGCGGCGTTCTGCAGACCTTCGTCGCGGCGAACGCCGCAACCGGTCAACGCCCGATAAGGGACGGGTTCGACGATCGCTTCGACAAACCGGCGTGAGCGAGACTGCTTCGATTCACTGCCCTTCGCCGCCGATCCGTGTCGGGCACCGCGACAATCTCCCAGAAGGTGCCGCGTGTCATCGGCCCGAGCACGATCAGCCGTGGGTCGACTGCGCCGCTGGAGGTGATCGCTTCGGATCGGCGATTTACATCAATGCCGAGTCGCTGCGTCGGGGCGAAGCAGGCCGCGATCGAGCAGGCACCCAAGCACCGGATCGGTTGTGCGAAGCAGATGGGTTCCCGCCGCAGAATATGAGTATCGCTCACCCCGCCTATGACCAGCGCTCAATAATTTAGCTCTGCTTTCAACAGACGAAGCAATCGCAATTAGTGAAACTCTACCAATTTAGTATGGAAACTGTCGGGGGCGACTCTCCGAAGGCGGAAGAGCAAGGAAGTGCGCGTGACGAATGAACTGATCCTGAGCCGACGCAGCCTGCTGCTGGGCGGCGGAGCCTTCGCCGCGCTGACTCTGGCAGGCTGCGGCCGCGAGGCTAAAGCGCAGGAGAATGTGCTGCGGGCTTCCGTAACGGGACGAGGCGAGGGCGATACGCGGCTACTGCTCAAGGCGGCGGGCGTCGCTCCGCAGGGCTTCAGCGTCAACTATGCCGATTTCCAGTCGGGCCATCTCGTTATCGAGGCGCTCAACGGCGGTTCACTCGATTATGGCGGCATGAGCGAAATCCCGCCGGTCTTCGCGCTCGCCTCGACCATTCAGAGTTTCAAGCAGATCGCTGTCGCGCATGGCGACGTCAACAATCAGGTCGTGCTGGTGCCCAGGGGCTCGAAGATCGAGAAGCTCGAGGATCTCAGGGGCAAGCGGGTCGGCTATGTCCGCGCGACCACCTCGCAATATTTCCTGATCCGTATGCTGCAGTCGGTCGGGCTGAGCTGGGCCGATATCAAGCCCGTCGCGTTGAACGTGTCGGATGGCACCTCGGCCTTTTCGAGCGGCGGCCTCGATGCCTGGGCGATTTACGGCTTTCCGATCCAGCGCGCGATCGCGACCGAAGGCGCTCGCATTCTGAAGACCGCCTATGGCTTCCTTTCGGGCAATTATGTCATATCGGCGCATGTCGATGCGCTGGCCGATCCGGTCAAGGCGAAGATCATCGGCGAGTATTTGCGCGTCATCAAGCGCGGCTATGCCTGGGCGGCGGCGCATCAGGATGAATGGGCGGCGGTGATCGCCAAGGATATCGGCGTCCCGCTCGATTATGTGCTCGACCAGTTCGAGCGCAAGAGTGCGGTCTATTCGCTGCGGCCCGTGAGCGAGGAGGCAATCGCCTCGCAGCAGGCTGTCGCCGATCTGTTCACCGAGCAAAAACTGATCCCGCAAAAGGTCGATGTCCGGCCGCTCTGGGATAACCGCTACAACTCCATCATCGAAGAGAAGGTCTAGGCGCCATGGCCACATCGCTTGCCGTTCCGCAATTTTCGCGCACCTCGGCGCCGATCGATCAGTCGGTGTTGGATCGCGTAACCCGGCGCCTCGCCGAAACCGCCGAAAGCTTCGATCGCAGCGGTGAATTTCCGCGCGCCAATTTCGATATCCTCGCGGAGGAGGGGCTGATCGGGCTCACCGTCCCGCAGCTTTACGGTGGCCGCGGCGCGGGGTTTGTAGAGGTCCTCCGCGTGCTGAGTGCGGTTGCGAAGGGCGAGCCGTCGACTGCGTTGATCCTGTTCATGACCTATTCCTATCACGCCAACCCGACCCGCGGGCCGAGCTGGCCCGCCTATCTCTATGAGCGGATCGCGCGGGAGGCGGCGGCGGGTGGCGGCCTGATCGGCGGCCTCCGGGTCGAGCCCGAACTGGGCACGCCGGTGCGTGGCGGCATGCCCAAGACGGTGGCGCGGCGCACCGCCGATGGCTGGGCGATCACGGGCAACAAGATCTACTCGACCGGATCGACCGGCCTGGCCTGGTTTTCTGTCTGGGCCAAGACCGACGAAGAGGTGCCGCGGGTCGGCAATTTCCTGGTCGCCAGCGACAGCCCGGGAATCGCGATCAAGCCTGCCTGGGACCATCTCGGCATGCGGGCGACCGTCAGCCATGAGGTGATCTTCGATGAAACGCCAATCCCCATCGATCATGCCGTCGATGTGCGCGCCCCGGCCGACTGGTCGCCGGTTCCCGGCGACAATGCGGGTGGCCAATGGAATGCGCTGGCGATCTCGACCATCTACGACGGCGTCGCCCAGGCGGCACGCGACTGGCTGCGGGACTATCTGAAGGAGCGCGTGCCCAGCAATCTCGGCGCCGCGCTCGCCACTTTGCCGCGGGTGCAGGAGAAGTTCGGCGAGATCGAGACGCTGCTGCAGGTCAACCGCACGCTGATCGAAACTGCCGCGGCAGACGCCGATCGCGGCGAGGGGCCGGACAATGTGGCGAGCAACAACATCAAATATGTCGCGACCGCCAATGCGATCCGCGCCGTTCAGATCGGTCTCGAACTCACGGGCAACCCCGGGCTCACCCGCAAAAATCCGCTCGAGCGCCATTATCGCGACGTTCTGTGCAGCCGTATCCATTCGCCGCAGGAAGATACCATCCTCGTCGCGGCGGGCCGCGCCGGGTTCGGGCTCTGACATGGGCCTGATCATCGCCAGCCAGCTTGAGGAAGGCTTTAACGAGGGCCTGCGTGCGCACGCTGTGTCACCGACAGTGATCGACGTGCCCGAGGACCAACCATGGTCGGTCGCCAACGATGCCGACGTCCTGCTCGTGCGGCCGTCGCCGTCCTGGCGGGGGAACCGCAAAGCCGCGCGTCCCGCGGCATGGCCGGGTCGTTTGAAATGGGTCTACAGCGCCTCGGCCGGGATCGATTTCTATCCGCCGTGGCTCCTCGATGCGCCGCTCGTTACCTGCGGTCGCGGCGTCGCTTCCGAAGAGATCGCCGATTATGTGATGGCCGCGATCTATCTGCGGGCCAAGGATCTTGAGGGCGTGCGCGTCTACGAGCCAAGCCAGTGGGCCAGCGTGCCGCTCGGACGGTTCGCCGGAACAACGGTGGGGATCGTCGGCTTCGGCGCGATCGGGACGGCGGTGGCGCGTCGCGCGCTTGCTTCGGGGGCGAAGGTGATTGCCGCGCGCCGCCGGGCGCTGCCCAGCGAGATCGACGGCGTGGAGCTTCTGTCCGATCTGGGCGAGCTCTTTGCGCGCGCCGATCATATCGTGCTGGCGTTGCCGGGGACGACGGACAGCGAATTGTTGATCGACGCCACCATTCTCGCCCGCGCCAGGCCGACGGCCCATCTGATCAATGTCGGCCGCGGTTCGGTCCTTGATCATCAGGCGCTCGTCACGGTGCTCGATCAGGGCTGGCTCGACTTCGCGACGCTCGACGTCACCGAACCCGAGCCGCTTCCGGCCGGACATGCGCTCTGGCGACATCCGAAAGTGCGGCTGACACCGCATGTATCCTCCAACCATAGCCGCGTCCGCGATGCGCTGTTCGACAAGGTTGCGGCCAATCTCGATCGCTTCGTGCGCGGCGAAGTGCCCAACGATCTCGTCGATCGCGTGGCCGGCTACTGATTTCGTCAGATACCGACTTGGAAAGGGAAGACCATGAACCAGATCGTCCGATCAAAGACTTTCAGAGAAGCAACCGAGGGAGCCCCGCGCAGCATCGAAGAGGAGCGTCTGCATCGCAAGCAGCGGCTCGCCGCCGGCTACCGCATCTTCGCCCAGCAGGGCTATGATCTTGGGCTGGCCGGCCATATCACCGTGCGCGATCCCGAACATCATGACCGTTTCTGGGTTGCCCCGATCGGCCCATGGTTCGGCCATATCCGGGTTTCGGATCTGGTGCTCGTCGATCATGACGGCAACATCCTCGCAGGCGAAGGCCCCATCAATCAGGCGGGGTTCGCGATCCATTCGGAGCTGCACAAGGCGCGGCCCGATGTGATTGCGGCGGCGCACTCGCATTCGATCCATGGCAAGGCCTGGTCGGCGCTCGGCCGTCTGCTTGATCCGATCACGCAGGACAGCTGTTACTTCTACGAGAATCACGCACTGTTCGAGACCTTCAGCGGGATCGTGCTCGACAGTTCCGAGGGTGAGCGCATCGCCAGGGCGCTCGGCGACAAGCGCGCGGTGATCCTGCAGAACCATGGCATCCTCACGGTCGGCAAGAGCGTCGACAGCGCGGTCGCATCCTATGTCGCGTTCGAAAACGCCTGCCACACGCAACTGCTCGCCGAGGCCGCCGGGACGATCAAGCCGATCTCGCACGAGGTCGCCAGCCATACCGCCAATCAGATGAAGGGTAACGATCCCGGCGCGGCGGCCTTCGGCCCGCTTTATGCCAGGATAGTCCGGGAGCAGCCCGACCTGCTCGACTAAGTTTAAAACGGGGGACGACGACGCCGGGCGCTGAAGCCCGGCGCGTCACATCATATCTACGGAGATTTTCACATGCCGGTACTCAACCGGGCGTGGCGGCTGCTTGCAGCTTCCGGCCTGTCTTCGCTCACGCTCGTCGCATCTGTTCCTGCGCTGGCGGTGGAAGCCGCAGCGCCGCTGCCTTTGGCCGATGCCGGCGAGGGCGAGGCCGGCGGGCTCGGCGACATCGTCGTCACCGCCACCCGCAGGGAGTCCAAACTCCAGTCGACCCCGGTGGCGGTCAGCGTGATCGGCGAGGAGTTTAGGAGTGCCCAGAATGTCATCACTACGCGTGACCTGGCCGGCCAGATTCCCGGCCTCTACACGCCGCCGTCGGGCATCACCCCGCTGACCAACACCTTCTTCATTCGCGGCATCGGCAACAGCGATCCGATCTTCGATCCCACCGTCGGCGTCTATATCGACGACGTCTATCTGCCGCGCGCGATCAACGGCATGTCCGACCTCACCGATGTCGAACGGGTCGAGGTGTTGCGCGGTCCGCAGGGGACTTTGTTCGGTGCCAACTCGGCCGGCGGTGCGATCCGTTACGTCACGCGCGCACCGACCGACAAGTTCGAACTCAGGGGCGACGCCGGCTATGGCAATTACAAGACCTTCAACGCGCATGGCTATATTGCCGGCGCACTCGTGCCCGGACTGCTCACTGCCAGCGTCGCGGTCGCCCATGACGAGCATGAGGGCTATACGCGCAACCCATCGCTGGGACGGCGCGTCAATAATCAGAACACCGACGGCGGCCGCATCAAGCTGGTCCTCACGCCGTCCAGCGACCTGAAGGTCACCCTGTCTGCCGACGGCACGATCGATCACTCGCAGGCGGCCCAATATGTGCCGACCACCTATATCGCCACCAACCCCGCGCTGTCGGGCCTCGGTGCGATCATCGGCGGAACGTTGTTCAGCCCAACCTTGCTTGCGCCCTATCAGGAAAATGTCAGCTATGCCGGCCGCTTCGGGATAAACCGTTCGCATTCCGGCGGGGTGGCCGGCCGGATCGACTATGATCTCGGCGAGCATGTGTCGCTACACTCGATCACCGCGCTGCGCGGCTTCGATCAGGATCCCGTCAACTACAACAATGACGGGCAAAACCGGCTGCCGTATAACAGCGCCCAACCGCGGCGGATCGATATTTCCGATAACTACATCACCTATAAGCAGAAATCCTTTACCCAGGAGCTACAACTGCAGGGAAGCTGGGGTCGCTTCGATTTCACCGGCGGCCTCTATTATCTTTTCGAAAATTTCCGCAGCGATCGGATCGGCTATGTCACCGGCCTGCCGGCTTCGGACACTGCGCTCCCGGCCGCACCGTTCGATCAGATCGGCAAGACGATCACCCGCAACTATTCGGCCTATCTGCAGGCCAACTACAAGCTGACCGACCGGCTGACGCTGACGGCCGGCGGGCGCTATATCAGCATCCGCCGGGCGTTCGATTTCCAGGGCATCAACGACGATCTCGACGGCAAAGCGATCGACCCGGCCCTGTTTCCGCAAGTGCTGACCGGCGGCGCCATCCCTGCATTGGGGGTGAGTGTGGCTGCGGGCCAGGTGAACTTCACCAATGCTTCCGTCCTCAACAAGAAGACCTGGCATAGTTTCACGCCGAAAGCGGGCATATCCTTTCAGGCCACGCCGACGATCTTCCTGTTCGCCAACTATGCCAAGGGCTTCGATGCGGGCGGCTTCAACAACCGTGCACTCAACCTTGCGACGGCGCTCCCTTACGACCCCGAAACCGTGAACAGCTTCGAAGGCGGCATCAAGAGCGACTGGTTCGACCATCGCCTGCGCATCAACGCAACCGGCTTCTACAATGATTACAATAACCTGCAAACGACGGTGTCGGCCCTCAGCCCGATTTCCAACGCCTATGTCAGCACCCGCGGTAATGCGCCGTCGGCACACACTCAGGGCTTCGAACTCGAGACGTCGGCCCAGCCGATCGACAGTCTGTCGCTGGTGTTCAACGTCACCTATCTCAAGACGCGCTTCGACGATTATTTGTCCCCGGCACTGGGCCCGGTTGCGGCGTATAACTATACGGGCAAGCAATTCATCGGGCAGCCGCAATGGCAATATTTCGCGTCCGCCGACTATACGATCCCGCTCGCCGGTTTCGGCGCGATCAAGTTTGGCGGTAGCGTCAACTGGCAGACATCTTATTTCTCAGATTTGCCTAACAGCCCGCAATATCGGATCGGCGACAAGCATTTCGTCAACGGCTTCATCGGCTTTCAAACCGAGGACAAGCGGTGGGACTTCACGCTGACGGCGCGCAATATCGGCAACGAGTTCTACTTCTCGACACTGAGCCCGGTTGGCACCCCGCTCAGGGCAGGACCCTATGCGGGAACGCAGCTCGTTCAAGGCCCCCAGAATCCGCCGCGCACGATCTTCTTCAAGGTCGGCTTCAAATATTGAGCAGTAAGCGGCGGCCTCTTCGGACCCGCCGCCGACGTTCAGCCGGGTGCCGGATAACGCGAATCCATTCGGCAATCGGCGGTCAGGCGCGGCATTTCATGCACGAATAAGACCTATCAGCAGTCCCCGTTATTCACGAACGCGGGCGGGCTTTACCCTTTTGCGATCGACCCTGTCCGCAATCTGGAGATATCGAATGACCATAAAGCCGCGTCGGCAGCTCAAGCTCGGAGCCATTCTCACCGGTGTCGGCACGAACCATGCCGATTGGCGCGATCCGGCGTTGCCCGGTGACGCCAGCATCGACATCGGCTGGTACATCCAGAACGCGCGCAAGGCGGAAGCGGCCAAGTTCGACCTCGTGTTCATCGTCGATTCGCCGTTCATCACCCCCGATACGGCGCCGCATTATCTCAACCGGCTCGAGCCGCTGACCTTGCTCTCGGCGGTCGCGGTATCGACGTCGAAGATCGGTTTGGTCGGTACGCTGACGACATCCTATTGGGAGCCGTACAACGTTGCGCGCCAGTTCGGATCGCTCGATCATATCAGCAAGGGCAGGGCGGGGTGGAACGTCGTCACCACCGGACTCGAGGGCGCGGCCCGCAACTATGGGCGCGAAGAGCATTTCGCGCATAAGGACCGGTACGCGCGCGCACTGGAATTCGTCGAGGTCGTGCAGGGGCTTTGGGACAGCTATGAGGATGACGCCTTCCCGCGCGACAAGCAGTCCGGCCTGTTCCTCGACAAGGCCAAGCAGCATCCGCTCAATCACCGGGGCGCCCATTTCTCGGTCGCCGGCCCGCTGGCGCTGAGCCGCTCCAGGCAGGGGCAGCCGGTGATCTTCCAGGCTGGCGACAGTGATGAGGGCCGCAATCTCGGTGCGCAGATCGCCGAGGGCACCTTCGCCGCCGCGCCGGACTTCGAGACGGCGCTTGCCTACACCACCGATCTCAAGGTGCGGGCGGCCCGGCTTGGCCGCAATCCCGATCATATCGTCGTCATGCCCGGCCTCAGCGTCTTCATCGCCGACAGCGATGCCGATGCGCACGCCCGCGAATACGAGCGCATCGGCAAGCTCGATTTCTCCAAGTCGCTCGTCGAGCTGGGGCGGCTGTTCAACTATCATGATTTCCGCGTCTATGATCCCGATGCGCCCTTCCCGGACGTCAGCAATCTCAGCCTCAACAGCTATAAGGGCGGCGCCGAGCGCGTGGTCAATACCGCGCGGGCGGAGAATCTGACGCTCCGCCAGACGGTCGATCGTTTCATCGGCAAGCGATCATCCTTCGTCGGCACGCCGGCAACGATCGCCGACGAGATCGAGCGCTGGTTCACGGCGGGCGCTGTCGACGGCTTCAACCTGCATGTTTCGCGCCCTGCCGATTTCGATCGCTTCCTGAGCGATGTGGTGCCGATCCTGCAGGCGCGCGGGCTATTCCGCAGTGACTATAGCCATGACACGTTGCGCGGGCATCTGGGATTGCCGTTCCCCGAAAACCGCTACGCCGGCGCAGCGGTGGAGCAGGCAATCGCCGCTGAATGAACTACCTGGGCTGGCGAGAGATCGTCAGCCCATCTCATCGGATCACTGCATCAATCGGCCGCCGGCCGGTGCCTCCGCGCGTAGCGTTTCGCTGCCGTTTCGGCGCCCTCGCGCAACAGCAGACCCAGCACGCGGACCGATCATTTGCTCCTTCGTGGCGACAGGCGCCGCGCATTTCCGGTCACCGTCTTGTGAACGGGAGCCAAGGCGCGGCTGCCAAGCGCGACGAGATTGTCCATCGTCTGAAGCGTGTAGGCCGTATTGCGCTTGGCCAAGGTCGCCAATTCGGTGAGCGTCGGCGGTCGACCGCGCAGCATCATCGCTACCATCGCCTGGGCCTCGGTGAAGTCGGCGCGCTGCTCGGGCAGCAGCTTGTCGAGCACGACGCGGCGATACGCGCATGCCACCCGGCCGATGATATCGACGAGTTTCTCTGATTTAGGTTCTGACGCCCCGCTCCCAAGTGTCGCGGGAGCGGGGTCAGATTGCGTGGTCGAGCGAGGAAGCAAGTCAAAAGTGCAATGGCGACGTACATGCCAAAAGGACTCGGCTCAGAGTTAAGCTGCATGGACAGGGCTTTAGCGCGATGTGCGTACATATCCCTATATCGGCACGACGGCGAAGCCCGGAGAAGCGGCGGTCAACGGTCCCAAAAACGGGGCCATCGACGCAGGGATTTCGTTTTCGATGCTGCAGCTTGCGATTTCACCTCAAGAACCGGCGGCGGCCCAGGCGGGCGGTCGCTGCGAGGACTGCGCGGTACGCGCCATGGCGATTTGCGATTCGCTCGATTCCGACGCGCTTGCCGAATTGGGGCGGATGGGACGCAAGGTGCATCTGCACGCAGGCCAGACCTTGCTTTGGGAAGGCGACGAATCCGTGCTCGTCGGCAATGTTCTTGAAGGCATGCTCAAACTGTCGACAGTCACCGGAGATGGTCGCGAGCAGATCGTCGGGATCGTTTTTCCATCCGATTTTATCGGGCGGCCGTTCGGCAAGGATAGTCATCAGAGCGTCACCGCGCTCACCGATGCCCAGGTCTGCGTCTTCCGCCGCGGCGCCTTCGACAGCTTCGCGGGCTCGCATGGCGGCATCGAGCAGGCGCTGCTGCGACGGACGCTCGATGAACTCGATCGCGCGCGACGGTGGATGCTCCTCCTCGGTCGGATGTCGGCGACCGAACGGGTCGCGAGCCTTCTTCTCGAGGTGTTCGACCGCTGCGCCGCCGAGCCCAGCGAAGCCATGTCGCTGCCGCTCAGCCGTCAGCAGATGGGCGACCTGCTGGGGCTCGCTATCGAAACCGTGAGCCGGACGATGACCAAGTTCGAGCGCACCGGGCTGATCGAGTTGCCCGGTGGCCGTCGCGTCCGCCTTCTCGACAGGGATGGCCTCGGCCGGATTGCTAACGGCTGATTTTGATCTGACGCAAAGCGCAACCCCGCCCCCCGGCGCAAGGCGGCCCCAAATGGACCAGGTGAGAGTGACCATGGACACTATGATTATGAAATCTGGCGCGTGGCTCCTGGCCATGATGCTCGCGGTCGGGGGAGCGGCTTATGCGGTCGATCCAGGTTTCGCGGCGCAGATGTGGATATTGGCCGCTGCGGCCTTGATCGGGCTGATCGTGATGCTGTTACGAACCGACTACGACGCCGTCGTCGGCCTCGTGGCACCCGTGAAGCCGACTGGCTACCATGACGATGTCATCCGTCTCGGCGTCATCGCCACCGTGTTCTGGGGTGTCGCAGGACTGCTGATCGGCGTCTATATCGCGCTTCAGCTCGCGTTTCCCCAGCTCAATCTCGGCCTCGAATATACGACCTTTGGCCGACTGCGGCCGCTGCATACCTCGGCCGTGATCTTCGCCTTTGGCGGGAACGCCCTGATCGCGTCGAGTTTCTGGGTCGTGCAACGTACCTGCCGGGCTCGCCTCGCCTTTCCCAAGCTCGCCGATTTCGTGTTCTGGGGCTATCAGCTGTTCATCGTGCTGGCGGCCACCGGCTATCTCCTCGGTGTCACCGAGGGTCGCGAATATGCCGAACCCGAATGGTATGCCGATATCTGGCTGACGATTGTCTGGGTCAGTTATCTGGCGGTTTATCTCGGCACGATCGTCAAGCGCAGCGAACCGCATATCTACGTCGCTAACTGGTTCTACTTGTCGTTCATCGTCACAATCGCGATGCTGCATCTCGTCAACAATCTGACGATACCGGTCAGCCTCGTCGGCTCCAAGAGCTACTCGGCCTTTGCCGGCGTCCAGGATGCGCTCACCCAGTGGTGGTACGGCCATAACGCCGTCGGCTTCTTCCTGACGGCCGGCTTCCTCGGTATGATGTATTATTTCTTGCCCAAGCAAGCCGAAAGGCCGGTGTTCAGTTACCGGCTGTCGATCGTCCACTTCTGGTCGCTGATCTTTCTCTATATCTGGGCCGGACCCCATCACCTTCATTACACAGCGCTGCCCGACTGGGCACAGACGCTCGGCATGGTCTTCTCGGTCATGCTGTGGATGCCGAGTTGGGGCGGCATGATCAACGGGCTGATGACGCTCAATGGCGCCTGGGACAAGGTCCGTACCGACCCGATCATCCGTATGATGGTCCTGGCACTGGCCTTCTACGGCATGAGCACCTTCGAAGGCCCGATGATGTCGATCAAGGCCGTGAACTCTCTGTCGCACTACACTGACTGGACGATCGGGCACGTCCATAGCGGCGCGCTCGGCTGGAACGGCATGATCACCTTCGCCACCATCTATTTCCTGGCGCCGCGACTGTGGGGCCGTGAACGGCTCTACTCACTGCGGATGGTCAACTGGCATTTCTGGACCGCAACGCTCGGCATCGTTCTCTACGTCTCCTCGATGTGGGTCGCTGGCATCATGCAGGGCCTGATGTGGCGTGAATATGGGCAGGACGGCTATCTCGTCTATGCGTTCATCGACGTCGTTGCGGCGATGAAGCCCTATTATCTGATCCGCGCGGCCGGCGGCCTGCTCTATCTCAGCGGATCGGTGATCATGGCGTGGAACGTCTATCAGACCATCCGCGGCCGGCTGCGCGACGAGGCGCCGCTGACCTCGACCCCCTACAACAAGGCGCTGGACTATCCGCTTCAGCCCCAGGCTGCTTGAAGGACGCCCCCGATGGCCATCAAAATCTTCGACCATGGCAGGATCGAGCGGAACGTCACCCTCCTGCTTGTCCTTGCGCTCATCACCGTCGCAATCGGCGGGATCGTGGAGATCGCCCCGCTGTTCTGGATCGATTCAACCGTCGAGAAAGTGCAGGGAATGCGGCCCTATAGCCCGCTCGAGCTGGCGGGTCGGAACATCTACATTCGCGAGGGCTGTTATAATTGCCATAGCCAGATGATCCGTCCGTTCCGCGACGAGGTCGAACGCTACGGGCATTACAGCCTGGCGGCCGAGAGCATGTACGACCACCCGTTCCAATGGGGTTCGAAGCGGACGGGCCCCGATCTCGCGCGCGTCGGCGGTCGATATTCGGACGAGTGGCATGTCCAGCACATGGTGGATCCACGGGCGGTCGTGCCGGGCTCGATCATGCCGCCTTACGCCTTCCTCAAGGATCGCGACCTCGCCGTCCACAACCTCGACGACCATCTGCGCGCGCTCAGCAAGGTAGGAGTGCCCTATACCGACGCAGACATCGCCAAGGCCGTCGAAGATGCCGTGGCGCAGGCCGATCCCGACGCCGATTCCGCCGGTGTAAAGGCGCGCTATCCCAAGGCGCAGGCCCGCGACTTCGATGGCGATCCCAAGCGGGTCACCGAGATGGATGCGATCGTCGCCTATCTGCAGATGCTGGGTACCCTCGTGGACACCAGGGCAGCCGAGCCGATGGAGAAGCCGCGATGATCTACGAGATGCTCCGGCACGCGGCCGATACGTGGGGCATGCTGTTCCTCGCGCTGGTCTTCCTCCTGGCGCTCTGGTTCGCGCTGCGCCCCTCGGCGCGCGAGCGCCATCGTGACGCCAGCTTCATTCCCTTCCGAGACGAGGGCCCTCGCGATGACTGAACCGCAGATCGATGAAACCACCGGCGTGCCCACGATGGGCCATGAATGGGACGGTATTCAGGAACTCGACAATCCGATGCCCCGCTGGTGGTTGTGGACCTTCTACACATGCATCGTTTTTGCGATCGGCTATTGCATCGTCTATCCCGCCATCCCGCTGCTGAACAGCGCGACCAAGGGCACCTTCGGCTGGACCAGCCATGGCCAGCTTGCCGAAGAAACCGCCAAGGCGCAGGCGGCGCGCGCATCGACGCTTGCCGCGCTCGCGAAGGTCGACATCACCACCCTCGATCCGCGATCGCCGCTGATGCACGCGGCGATCGAAGGCGGCCGCGCTGCCTTCAAGATCAACTGCGCGGCGTGCCACGGGTCGGGAGCGGCGGGCGCCAAGGGGTATCCTAACCTCAACGACGATGACTGGTTGTGGGGTGGAAGCCGCACCGAGGTCCACCAGACGCTCGTTCACGGCATCCGCCAGCCGGGTGACGACGCGACGCGAACGTCGCAGATGCCGGCGTTCGGCCGAGACGGAATCCTCAAACCCGATGAAATTCAGGACCTGACCTCTTTCGTGCGGCTCGTTTCACGCCAGGAAAAAAGCAGCTCGTCCGCGAAGCGAGGTGCTGTCCTGTACGCCGCCAACTGCGCGATGTGCCATGGTGCCGACGCCAAGGGCGGACGGCAGTTCGGCGCGCCTAACCTGAGCGACTCGATCTGGCTTTATGGCGGCGATCGCGACGCGCTGACCGCGACGATAACCAATGCGCGCTATGGTGTAATGCCCGCATGGGGCAACAAGCTCGATGCCGCCACGCTTAACATGCTGACCGCGTATATCCACTCGCTGGGCGGCGGCGAATGAACGCGCGTCCGTCCGGACTACCGGCAAAGCGGCCCAAGCTTTACGCGAGCCGGACGGACATCTTCCCGCGTGCGATCGACGGCTTCTATCGACGCCTCAAATGGGGTGTGATGGCGGTGACGCTTGCCATCTATTATCTTACCCCCTGGTTAAGCTGGAATCGTGGCCCCTATGCCCCCGATCAGGCTGTGCTGGTCGATCTCGCGCATCGTCGCTTCTACTTCTTCGCGATCGAGATCTGGCCGCACGAATTCTATTATGTGGCGGGCCTCCTCGTCATGGCAGGGATCGGCTTGTTCCTGGTGACCACAACGGTGGGGCGGGCGTGGTGCGGATATGCTTGTCCCCAGACAGTATGGACTGACCTCTTCCTTCATATCGAGCGCGCCATCGATGGCGACCGCAATGCCCAGCAGCGGCTCAAGCGAGCGCCCTGGACCGCATCAAAGATCGGCCGACGCGCGCTGAAACATGGAATTTGGCTGATCGTCGGCTTGCTGACCGGCGGTGCATGGGTCTTCTATTTCGCCGACGCGCCGACGCTCGCACGGGATATCGTTCACGGCGACGCAGCCTATGTCGTCTATGCGACCATCGCGATCCTGACCGCTATGACCTATGTGTTCGGCGGATTCATGCGTGAGCAGGTCTGCCTCTATATGTGTCCCTGGCCGCGTATCCAGGGCGCGATGCTCGACGAACGCTCGCTGATCGTCACTTACAAGGACTGGCGCGGCGAGCCGCGCAGCCATGGCCTCAAGCGCAGCGAGGACAGTGGCGACTGCATTGATTGCCAGGCCTGCGTCCAGGTCTGCCCCGTCGGGATCGACATCCGCGACGGCGCGCAGTTCGCGTGTATCACCTGCGCGCTGTGTATCGATGCCTGTGACGAGGTGATGGCCAAGGTCGATCGCCCTCGCGGACTGATCCACTACGCCACGCTGGAGGATTGCAAGGCGGAGGCGGCCGGGGCGCCGCCGGTTCCGATCTGGCGGACATTATTCCGACCGCGCACGCTGATCTATTTCGCGATCTGGGGTGCGATCGGGCTGGCTATGATGTTCGCGGTCGGCGCGAGAGCTCGCCTCGATCTCTCGATCGCACATGACCGCAATCCCCTGTGGGTGCAATTATCAGGCGGAGCGATTCGCAACGCCTACACGATCAAGGTCCGCAACATGGAATCCCGGCCACGCCGCCTTCGGATCACGATGGAGGGGCTAGGCCAGGGTCGTATGTGGGATTCGCTCAGCGACGCGGCCACCGCCACGCGCGTCCTCGAATTCACCGTCGCGCCCGATCAGGTCGATGAGCGGCGCATCTATGTGCGCGCGCCGGCCGCGGGGGAGGCCAGGCAAGCCTTCCGCTTCGTCCTGACGGCTGCCGACGGTGGCAAGGATACCGCGCGGGACAACGCGCGCTTCGATAGACCGGAGACTTAATCATGACGCGGCATTTCAGCGGCTTTCACATGCTCGCGCTCATTGTCGGCTTCTTTGCGGTGGTCGTTGGGGTGAACATGGTCATGGCGACATTCGCCGTGCGAACCTTCGGCGGCACCGTGGTCGATAACAGCTATGTCGCCAGCCAGAAGTTCAACCGATGGCTCGACGAGGCACGGGCGCAAGAGGCCCTGGGGTGGAATCTGACGGCTGCTCGCGAGGGCGATCGAGCAGTCATTCTGCTCCCGGGCCTTCCCGACGCGACGATGAAGGCAACCGCGATCCATCCGCTTGGACGTGCACCATCGATCATTCTGCATTTCCAGCAGGTGACGCCAGGAAAATTCCGCTCGGCCGAGATGCTGCCGGCGGGACGCTGGCGGCTCGAGATCGGCGTCCAGCAGGGCGTGCGCACCAAGAATTTCGTCAGCGAGGTACCCGCATGAACGCTCCTGTCAAACATAGCGAGTTTAGCCTGCCCGGTGTGCGCTGCGCTGCCTGCATCGCGAAGATCGAACAGGGGCTTGGTCATGTCCCCGGCGTCGTCGGCGCGCGCGTCAACCTGACGGCAAAGCGGGTCGATATCGAACATGAAATCGGCGTCGATGTACCCTCGCTCCGGAAAGCGCTGGGATCGCTGGGCTTCGATGCCGAGCCCGTGCTGGTGCGCGACGATGATCTGGCGAACCGTCGCGAGAGTCGCCAGCTCCTCAAGGCGCTGGGCGTCGCGGGCTTCGCCGCCATGAACATCATGCTGCTTTCGGTCTCGATATGGTCGGGCGCGGACGGGGCGACGCGCCAGCTCTTCCACTGGCTGTCCGCGCTGATCGCGATGCCGACCGTGGCCTATGCCGGCCAGCCTTTCTTTCGGTCAGCATGGGGTGCCCTGCGGCACGGCCATACCAACATGGACGTCCCTATCTCGATCGGCGTCCTGCTGGCGACGGCGCTTAGCCTTTTCGAGACGATCACGGGCGGCGCCCACGCCTATTTCGATGGCGCGGTCTCGCTGATCTTCTTCCTGCTGGCGGGGCGCTTTCTCGACAGCGCGATGCGGGATCGCGCGCGTGACGGCGCGGGCGCGCTTCTGCGCCAGACGGCACCGGGCGGAACGGTCGTGCAACCCGGCGGTCCGTCTCAATGGCTCGCGGCAGACGCCATATTGCCCGGCATGCAGCTTCTCGTCAGCGCCGGCGAGCGCTTCGCCGCCGACGGCATCATCGAGAATGGCGTCAGCAGCGTCGATCGGTCGCTTGTGACCGGCGAAAGCCGCGCCGAGCCCGTCGAGCCGGGGGCGGCTGTCATTGCAGGCTCGCTCAACCTCACCGGGCCACTCACCGTGCTCGTCACGGCGACTGGTCCCGACACCGCGATCGCCGGCATGGCGCGGCTGATGGAGGCCGCAGGGCAAGGGCGGTCACGTTATGTCAGGATCGCGGACCGGGCGGCGCGCTGGTACGCGCCTGCGGTCCATAGCCTCGCCGCGGCGTCCTTTATCGGCTGGATGATCGCCGGCGCGGGCTGGCATGAGTCGCTGCTGATCGCCGTCGCGGTGCTGATCGTGACCTGCCCTTGCGCGCTCGGCCTGGCAGTGCCCGTCGCGCAGGTGGTGGCATCCGGCGCGCTGATGCGCCGCGGCGTGCTCGTAAAGGATGGCTCGGCGCTCGAGCGGCTCGCCGAGGCTGATCGTGCCTGCTTCGACAAGACGGGCACGTTGACGCTCGGCCGGCCGGAACTGGCCAGCGCGGACGACCTCGACTCCACCGAACGCTCGGTGGCGCTCGCCCTCGCGCGGGCGAGTGGGCATCCGCTCTCGCGCAGCCTCGCGCGGGCGCTCGAACAACAGGGCATCGAACCCGCTTTGGTGTCTGACCTGAGCGAACTTCCCGGCTTCGGCATGGAGGCCCGTGCGGCTGGCGCGCGCGTCCGACTGGGTCGTCCCGACTGGATCGGCATAGCGAGACCTGGGGTCGAGATGCTGAGTTGCGGTTTCGAGGTCGAGGGACGGAAGCCGCATCTGCTGAATTTTGCCGATCGCCTCAGGCCCGACGCCGCCGAGGCCCTCGCCCGCATGTCGCGCATGGCAATGGACCCGCTGATCCTTTCCGGTGATCGACGGGACGCCGTCATGGCCGTTGCCGCCGAACTGCATGTCTCCGCAGTGGTCGGAATGACGCCCGCCGAAAAGCTTCAGGCTATCGAACGACTGACGCCCGCCGGGCATAAAGTCCTCATGGTGGGCGACGGGCTTAACGACGGCCCGGCACTGGCCGCCGGCCATGTATCGATCGCGCCCTCGTCGGCGAGCGATGTCGGACAGAACGCCGCAGATATCGTCTTTCTGGGGGACAGTCTTTTGCCCGTTCCCATCGCGGTGGCCGCCGCGCACCGCACCATGCGGGTCGTCCGGCAGAATTTCGCGATGGCGATCGGCTATAACGTCCTTGCCATTCCGCTCGCCCTCTTGGGCATGGTGACCCCGCTGATCGCGGCGATCGCTATGTCGACGTCATCGATCATCGTGGTAGCCAATGCGCTGCGGCTCACCCGGTGCGCGCGATGAGCGGGATCGGGCTTCTCATTCCCATCGCGCTGCTGCTGGGCCTGAGCGGGCTCGCGGCGTTCATGTGGTCGCTGTCCCACGGCCAGTTCGACGATCTCGAGGGTGCCGGGGAGCGTATCCTGATCGACGATGAAGGCGACACTCCCCCGCAGCACCGGACCCAAGCGAAGGTCCGATAGCCGGCGAGACAAGCGGCTCGGCAGACCGGAATCCGCCGCCGCGCTACACAAAAAAGGGGAAGGCGAATGCCTTCCCCTTAAGGTGGGGGAGGGAGAGGTCCTCCTCAGAACCGCATGCCGAAGCCGATTCCGACGACAAGAGGGTCGAGATGGACCTTCACGCGCTGCGTCCCGATCGCGGTCGTCGCGAGCCTGGTGGTCGTGTCCATATCGATATATTTGACGTCAAAATTGACGAAGGTTCGATCGCTCAGGGGGATGTCGACACCCGCCTGGAGCGCGTAACCGAAGCTCGACTTCATCCGCACGTCGGTCTTGCCGACCGCGGTCACCAGACCCTTCGATGCCTTTTCGGAATAGAAGATGGTGTAGTTCACGCCAGCCCCGACATAGGGACGAACGGCCCCGTCCGGCGCAAAGTGATATTGCAGCGTCAGTGTCGGCGGCAGCACCCAGGTCGAGGCAAGCTTGCCGATGGTACCCGTCGTGCCGGTCTTGCCACTGGCATCATGCTTGGTGGTCGCGAGGATCAGCTCGGCGCCCACGCGCGAGGTCAGCATATAGGTGAAGTCGATCTCGGGCATCAGGCTGTTGCTGACCTTGACCTTCTCCATCGGGAAGGTCGGGGTGATCCCGCTCGAGCTTTCGTTGGGTGCTACGACGATACCGCGCAGGCGGACCAGCACATCTCCCTGAGCCGCGCAGGCGGGTGCGGCAGTACCTGCGGCGGCCAGCAGTGCGATCATGATCTTGCGGTACATTATTACGTCCCTTCATCCATTTCTGATGATCGGGATCTAGGGCGGCGGCGGCGTCTGGACATTGACCCACGCCAAGGTTCGCGTTGACCTGCATCAAGGAATGCGAGTGGCTTTCGGCCCATCACGACCGCATGTGGCCTTATTATCCAGACCTGCTCGACCGACCGGTGCCTCGCTATACGAGCTATCCGACCGCGGCTGAGTTCACCGATGCCGTCGGCGTCACTGCTCAGCGGGCCGCGCTCGAAGCGGTCGAGCCCGGAACGGACATCTCGCTCTACGTCCATATCCCCTATTGCCAGGAAATATGCTGGTATTGCGGCTGCAACACCGGCGCCGCGAACCGCGGCGGACGTGTGTCATCCTATCTCGACGCGCTGGACGACGAGATCCACCTCCTCGCGCGGCATCTCGGCGGGCGTGGCAGGATCAAGCGGATCGCCTTTGGCGGCGGCAGCCCCAATGCGATCGCGCCAATCGCTTTTGTCCGCTTGCTCGATCGGCTCGTCACCGAACTCAACGCCGCCGGCGCCGAGATGTCGATCGAACTCGATCCACGCAGTTTGGACGACGCCTGGTATGATGTCATCCGGCAGACCCGCATGACGCGGGCGAGCCTCGGCGTGCAAACCCTCGTTCCGCATATCCAGCAGGCGATCGGACGGGTTCAGCCGTTGGCGATGATCGAAAATGCGGTGACCCGGCTTCGCGCAGCGGGCGTCGAGTCACTCAACTTCGACCTGATGTATGGATTGCCTCATCAGCACCTGGCCGATCTCGGCACGACATTGTCCGAAGCCGCCCTACTTGGCCCAGATCGTATCGCGCTGTTCGGCTACGCCCATCTGCCTAGCCTGATCGCACGGCAGAAGCGCATCGACAGCGGGACACTGCCCGACACCCATCGGCGGTTCGAGCAAGCAGCGCACGGATATAAGGCACTGACCGCCGCCGGCTACCAAGCGATCGGTTTCGATCATTTTGCAAAGCCTTCGGATCCGCTGGCGGTCGCGGCCTCGCAACATCGGCTGCACCGCAATTTCCAGGGATTCACCGACGATCCGTGCGCGATCATGCTGGGCATAGGCGCCAGCGCGATCAGCCAGTTTCCGGGGCTGATTCTCCAGAACGAAAAGATGGCGGGTCGATATCGCATGCTGGTCGGCGCCCATCAGTTGGCGGGTCGGCGAGGGGTCGAGCGCCATGATGATGATCGGTGGCGCGGGCAGGTCATCGAGTCGCTGCTTTGCTCGGGCGAAGCGCGGGTTGGCGAGGACCGCCTGCGCCGTGTCCGTCCAATGATCGAACCCTTCATCGACAAGGGCCTTGCCAGCTGCAGCCCGACATCACTTCGCATATTGCCGGCAGGCCTTCCCTACGCCCGTGCGATCGCGAGCTGCTTCGACCGCTATCGCGCCCACAGCACGGGGACGTTCAGCCATGCCGTCTAGGCTCCGATGCTTAGGCGCGGCGCTGACGATCGCGGCGCTGACGTTGCTGTCGCATCCCCCGGTGCTGGCGCGGACAATGACACTGCACAGCGCGGTCTGCGGCTCATCGGACGGGATCGATATTCCGGTGCCCTTGCGGCGCAACTCAACGCGCGACGATGACCGGGGATGTCCTACGGGCTGTCATTCGGCATGTGCACCGCGCAGGGATGACAGGAACGGAGATGACGAGTTGTGAGCAACAAGATTCCTCATGATCTGGACCGCTGTCGCCTGTGCACCGCGCGCTTCTCGAAGGAGGCTGACATTGACGCAATCGAACAGTTCTGAGTCGACGCTATTCACACGTTTGGGCGGCCGCAGCGGCATCACGCGGATCGTCGATCGTTTCTACGATCTGATGGATATCGACCCAGCATATGCGGACCTCCGCGCTATGCACCATGCCGATCTGAATCCAATGCGAACCTCTCTCGCCGGATTCCTGACCGCCTGGGTCGGCGGGCCGCGAGACTGGTTCGTTGAGCACCCCAATAAATGCATGATGTCGGCGCATGCCGGCCTTGGGATCACGCGCACCACCGCCGATCAGTGGCGGATCGCCATGGCGCACGCGCTGAACGACTGCGCGGTCGACGCAGACCTTGCGACGCCGCTCAACGATGCCTTCGAAATGATGGCAAGCAGCATGGCCAGCGCGGCCTAACCAGCCTTTGCCAGATGCGACGTAGACTCAGGCCGCAATGCGGAACCTCTCGCGGCTCATGACCTCCGATACCGCGGCGACAAGGGCATGGATCATGCTCGCGTCATGCGTCGGACCAGGCGTGAAGCGCAGCCGTTCGGTGCCGCGTGGTACGGTGGGATAGTTGATTGGCTGAACATAGATGCCATAATCTCGGAGAAGCGCGTCACTCACTCGTTTCGCTGCGGCCGCGTCACCGATCATCAACGGCACGATGTGCGTTGTTGACGGAAGCACCGGCAGCCTCGCTTCGCGGAACTCGGACTTAAGCAAAGCCGCCGCCTTCTGCTGGCGCTCGCGCTCGACACTCGACCGCTTGAGATGGCGGATACTGGCCAGCGCTCCCGCCACGAGGACCGGGGAGAGCGATGTCGTGAAGATGAACCCGGGGGCATAGGATCGGATGACGTCGATGATGATCTGATCGGCGGCGATATAGCCGCCCATGACGCCAATCGCCTTCGCCAGCGTGCCTTCGATGATCGAGATGCGGTGCGCCGCTCCATCCCGCTCCGAGATGCCGCCGCCGCGCGGGCCGTACATGCCGACCGCGTGCACTTCATCAAGATAGGTGAGTGCACCAAATCGGTCGGCCAGATCGCAGATCGCATGGATTGGCGCGACATCGCCTTCCATCGAGTAGACGCTTTCGAAAGCGATGAGTTTGGGCGCGTCCGGATCGTCAGCGGCGAGCAGCGCTTCGAGATGCGCGAGGTCATTGTGACGGAATACGCGCTTCTCGCAGCCGGAGTTGCGGATGCCGGCGATCATCGATGCATGATTGAGCGCATCGGAATAGATGATGCAGCCTGGCAGAACCTTGCCCAATGTAGTCAGTGTCGCATCGTTCGAGACATATCCCGAGGTGAAGAGCAGCGCGCCCTCCTTGCCGTGCAGATCGGCCAGTTCGGCTTCCAGATCGACATGATAATGGGTGTTGCCGCCGATATTGCGGGTGCCGCCGGAGCCCGCGCCGACATCGTGAAGCGCCGTTTCCATGGCGGCGATAACATCGGGATGTTGGCCCATGGCGAGATAATCGTTCGAGCACCAGATGGTCACCGGCCGGATGTCCTGCCGCGCCGAGAGGCAGCGCGCATTGGGATAGGAGCCCCGGTTTCGCAATATGTCGATGAACACCCTGTAGCGGCCCTCGATATGGAGCGAGGCAATCGCGCCGGCGAAAATCCTGTCGTAATCCACTGGGCCGCGAGCCTCCGCAACGATACCCTTCAAGGAGTGAAGGGCGAGGCAGGGATAATAGCGGCTGACACTCCCATGCCTCTTCGTAACTATACGCAGTCCGCCCTCAGCGCGAGCAGCGGCCATCCTCGCCCGGCGCCTGCGCGCCTCTGTCTTGCCGATAGATGTCGGGGAAATAGCGAATTCCCCCAAGTCCATCCGGTTCGGCGGTGAAGTAGGCGACATATACAGGGATCGGGGCTTGCAGCTTTACGCTCTGCGTGCGCCCGGATGCCACCGTCGCCTCGACCTGGGTTCGCGACCATCCCGGCCCCGGTGACAGCAACGCCGTGACAAGACCGAGGGCGTCGCCGACGCGCACGCACCCATGACTGTAGGCACGGACATCTTGGGCAAACAGGCTTTGGCTCGGGGTGTCGTGCAGATAGACATGATAGCTGTTGGGCATGACCAGTTTCATTTTGCCCAGCGCGTTGCCGCCCTCCAGCACATAGCCCTTCGCGGCGGCGGACTGCGGATGGTCTCGCACGAGGGCGGCGATGTTCTCGGCAGCTATATCGGCGGGAATTTCCCACCACGGATTAAGCGTGACGCCCGTAACCGTCGCCGAGAAGATCGGCGTAGGGGACTTGGTCTTGCCGACCACGACCTTCCAGCGGCCGACCATCTGCCCATCATCCCACAGGCTGGCCTCGAAGGCCGCGGTGTTGACGAGCAGATAGCGTTGACCAAGAGCACGCGGCATCCAGCGCCAGCGATCGAGATTGACCGCAAGCGTAGCTCGGCGGCCGGGATCGCTTTCGCGCGCATAGGCTGTCCGTAATCCGTTGTAGAGCGGGTGCGATGGTCGCGCTTTCTTGAACAGCGCATCAACCCCGTCGTCGGCGACCGCCTCGGCTATCGTTGCCGCCGCATCGCGCCAGCTGTCACTGTCGGCGATGTGCCATCCGGACCGCAGCGACGCATTGCAGCAGCCATGACGATAGGCTTCGAGGAGCTGGATTGCGGCACGTGTCGCCACGGCGTCCAGTGCTGCCGGATCACCGCCACGAAGCGCGGACTCGATCTTATCCACCTGAGGTGTCACCGAGCCCAATCCGTCGTCGCGGGCCGAAACAAGCCATGCGACAAGGCGGCTGGCCTGCCTTGCGGTCCAGTGCGGCGTTGGCGGCTCGGGGGGTGGCATGGCCGACACCAGGATCCAGCTGCAGAGCAGGAGAAGACTGTGTTTCATGCCCTCTGATCACCCATGCGCCGCTCACGCTGCTATAGGGATATGTACGAAGCTCGCAGTTGGCGCCCAAGGGTTGAGACGCTCGCATGCGGTCAGCGGTCAGACGGGCGTTTTCCCTGCTTTGCGACGGCGGGACCTTCATCGAGAGCTGGCAGCTGGCGCCGTTGCGCGAAGGCGATTTCCAGCAGCGCGGACAGGCTGGCAGCCCCCAGCTTCCGCATCGCGCGCGCGATGGATTTCAATCGTCCGGTGGCTGATGCCCAGAATGGCGCCGATCTGCCTGTTCGTCAGGCCACGGACCAGCCCCGCCACCACCTCACGCTCTCGGCTGGACAGGGTGTCTAGCGAGGATCCGCGGCCGGAGCGGCTCCGCCCCAGACCGCGGACGGCGCACTCTTTCGGGGGATCTGCTCTGACAGCGACCTCAGCCTCCCGGCTCCAGGTGAACCAGCCGTTCGACCGATTTCAACAACGCTTGTTTGCGCAATGGCTTTTCCAGCGTGGCGCCAAACCCTGCCTTTTGTGCGCGCTCGCTCAGCGCCGTGGAAGGAAATCCAGTGATCAGGACCGCCGGACCCATCCAGCCTTTCGCCCGCAAACGCTCCAGCGTGTCGATCCCATCGCAATCGGCCATGCGATAGTCGGCGATCAGGCATACCGCATCGAGCGCGCTCGGATCAGACAGCAAGGTGGCGCTGCTCGCATAGGCACGGACATCATAGCCATTGGCCTGGAACAGGAGTTGCAGAGAACGCCTGACGCCCGGGTCGTCTTCGACCAAGAGAAGCCGCTGCTTGTCCTTCGGCAGCACCCTCCGTGCGGTTTCCATCTTCGCGCCCTTCCTAATAGAACTCCTGCTTTCGCAGTCCGGGAAGAGCGGGTCGCTACGTAAAGGTCCGAGGTCAGACCCCCATACCAGCCGCAAAGGCTATCCTCAGCGCATCGGAGAGGCTGCGCACGTCGAGCTTCGACATGAGATTGGCGCGGTGGACTTCCACGGTGCGCGGAGAGATTCCAAGATCATAGGCGATCGTCTTGTTGGGCAGCCCTTGTGCCAGCCCTTCAAGGACCTCGCGCTCACGCGACGTCAACACGCCCAACAACGTCTGCGCCTCAGTGGCCCTGGCTACGATACTGTCGGCAGCAGCGAGCCTTTGGAACGCGGCGTCGATCGATCCGAGCAGGGCTGCCTTCTCGAAGGGCTTTTCAAGGAAGTCGACGGCACCGCCCTTCATCGCCCGTACCGCGATCGAGACGTCGCCATGACCAGTCAATATGATGACCGGCATCGTGATCCCCTTCTCCGTCAGCGCCTGCTGGACTTCGAGCCCATCCATTTCCGGCATACGCACGTCGAGAAGGATGCAGCCTTCGGCGAGGTGGCGCACTTCCTTGAGAAAGGCGACACCGCTGGCCCAGGTCTCGACGGCGAAGCCGGACGTCTTGAGCATGAAGCTTGCCGCGCGACGTATGGCATCTTCGTCATCGACGATATGGACCAATTTCCTGTCACTCACCGCTTCCCTCCATTTCCGCTCGCACCAGTGTGAAGTGAAATTCCGTACCACCGCTGGGACGAGGTTCCATCCAGATGCGACCGCCATTGGCTTCGACGATCGTACGACAGATGGAAAGACCAAGTCCCATGCCTTCGGCCTTGGTGGTAACAAAGGCGGTAAAGAGCTGCGCTGCGACATGTGGCGCCACACCCGGCCCAGTGTCGGCGACGGTGACCCGCACGAAGCCCGGCTGATCCGGCCGGCTCGACACCGACAGCTTGCGCTCAGCGCTCTCGGACATCGCTTCGACGGCGTTGCGGATGAGATTGATCAGCACTTGCTGGATCTGGACCTTGTCGACGAGAACGGGCGACGCATAGGGGTCAAGGTCGAAACTGGGTTCGACGCCCCGCTCCCGCGCACCCATCAAGCCGAGGACGGCCGCTTCGTTGATCAGCGCCGGCAAGCGCTCAACGGTCTTGTCGACCTCGCCCCTTGCAACGAAATCGCGCAATCGCCGCACGATATGGCCGGCCCTGAGGGATTCCTTGGCGGTATCGTCCAATGCTTCGCGTATCATAGGGAAATCGTCAGGATCAGGCGAAGCCAGCATATCGCGGATTGTCTCAACATAGGTCGTGACCGCTGTGATCGGTTGATTGAGCTCGTGCGCCAATGTGGAAGCCATGGTGCCCATGGCGCTAATCCGTGAAACATGGATCAACTCGGACTGGAGCGCTTCGAGGCGTTGCTCGGTGCGCTGCCGCTCGGTGAGGTCGCGGATGAAACCGGTAAACAACTGCTGCGGCCCTTCGGTCGTTTCGCCAATCGACAGCTCCATCGGGAAGGTGGTGCCGTCCTTGCGCTCGGCGAAGACCACGCGACCGATGCCGATGATCCGCTTCTCGCCGGTTGCCAGGTAGCGCGCGATATAATTGTCGTGCCGATCGCGATCGGGATTGGGCATCAGCCGACTGACATTGGCGCCGAGCAGCTCGGCTTCGCTGTAGCCGAACAATCGCTCGGCGGCCGCGCTGAAGGAAAGGATCGCACCCTGATCGTCGATAACGATCATCGCATCGGGGACGGTCGACAGGATCGAGCGCAAATGGCTTTCACGCGATAGCACCGCCTCCTCGGCAGCCCGGCGCTCGGTGTTGTCCGAGACGATTTTCGCATAGCCGCGCAGTTCGCCATTGCTGTCGCGCAACGCCGTGATGGTGACGTTGGCGAGGAATTCCGAACCGTCCTTGCGAACGCGCCAGTCTTCTTCCTCAAATTTGCCTTCAAGGGTGGCGAGAGAGAGATCGCGTGCCGGCTTACCAGCCTCAACGGCGTCGGTCGGGTAGAAGATCGAGATGTTCTGACCGATGACTTCGCCTTCGGTCCATCCCTTGAGACGCTCCGCCCCCTTGTTCCAGATCGTTACATTGCCCTTCGGGTCAAGCATGTAGATCGCATGGCCCTGAGCGCCGTCGATCAGGAGGTTGAGTTCTTCTGCGATCGCATGCGCCTCGTTCGCGCGCTGGTCGGCGCGCTGATCGCTTGCGATGACTCGCTGGTGCGAGCGATTGACGCCTTTGGCGAGCAGGATGATCCCTCCCGCCATCGCTACGAAGAAACCGACTTCGACGACGTCGCTCTCGTCAATGCCCTGGGCCTGAGCGAAAGAATAGCCGAACAGCAACGCGAGCGCCGTGGCAAGAACGCCAGCTGTCGGCCCCGCCCACATGCAGGACAGGAGGATGGCGAAGGTGAAGGGAAAGAACGCGGCCCGATCCGCCAGCCATGGCTGCAAGGCGAAGCGGATCGCTGCGGTCGCTATCACGATGGCGATGGCAAGGCCCATTCGGCCCGGCAACGTTTTTGGCGCGATCCACGTCATCGGCAGCGATCCCCAGCGCGCAGCGTCGGCAATGGGCTGGGACGTCCGCGCCTGCTGACTCCGTCTTGTTATCGGCAGGGCATAGCCTGTCGGGCCGCGTGGTGAAATGGGCTTGAGTCCTTCCGTAGATATTGTGCCGTAGGGGCTGCGGCGTCGCTAATCAGCCGCTCGCGATGGCGGAATGCGGGAATCTACTGAATATCTCCCAAGCAGCCGACGCTGCTGTTGAGGGCGCTCATGCAAGCGGGAGAAAGTATCAATCCCGGCTATGGTGAACATCGTCTTCGAGCTGACGTTCGAGCAGCTTCAGCCGGTCGACGATGTTGAAGAAGAAGGCTGTCGACCATCCGAGCAGGATGATGCCGTTGGCACCCTCGATCGCGCCGAGAATCCGGCTGCCGTGCGGCAGCACGACGTCGCCATAGCCAATTGTCACATAGGTGGTGGTCGAAAAATAGAGCGCCTCCTCCCACTCGCCGAACGTGCCCAGCAGACGAAATGCGCCGGCCCAGCCCCAGATCTCGATCGTATGGAGCGCAAAGAGTCCGAACGCGACGGTCATCACCACGCCGACCGAGACGATCATGTCGGTCGTCCGGGCGCGCGCGCGCCTGTGACGGCGCAGTAAGGCGAGCAACCCTGCCAGACCGAGCAGGTGGAAAAGCACCATGAAGGCCACGATGAGCGAAGCGAGGATCAACTGGTGGACGAGCGTCATGCGGCTATCGTCTGCCTGCTCCAGCCCTTGACCAACTGGGAAGTCTACTTAGAGTTCGCCCCGCGGTTGGCGGCGTTTAATATGCGACAAAAGGGCCACCGGTTATAGCCGGCGGCCCTTGTGCCCGTATCCATCGGTCAGGCGGCGAGGATGATATTGCCCTCGACCCGCGTCATTGCTGGAATCATATCGTCGTCGGCTGGGACGGCTCGCGCGCGGCGGCTCGCGCCCTGGCCGATGCCATCCCGCTGTGCCAGCGGGCGAGCACCGTCGAGATCGTCACGGTCACCGGGGACAAGCCCCTTTCGGCCGATCTCGCGCTCGCTGAGGTCATCCACCATCTGGGATGCCACGGTATCGCCGCGACGAGCCTGACCATCCCGGTCGACGAGGACGGTGCCGGCGCGGCCCTGATCGGTTATGCGCGACGGCAGTCCGCAGACCTGCTCGTCATGGGCGGCTTCGGCCATTCCAGGATTCGCGAGTTTTTCCTGGGCGGGGCGACGGAGACCGTCGTCCATGCGCCGAACTTTCCCGTCCTCATGTCCAATTAAGCAGGCTTCCGCGCGGTTGCTGGCGCAGTCGCGCGGGAAGCGATGCGCGGCCGGTGGATCCGACAAGGCCCGCCGCCAAGGTCGACCGCCAACTCACGCGCGAGAAGTAGTGTTGCGACGGGCTCCCCCGCCGGCGCGATCACGCCGCTGCTGCCGGAGGGCTGCAGCGGCGTTTCACGATTAGTGGCCAAGCAACAGTGGTAGCTTGCTCTTTGTCAGCATGCGCTTCGTTACCCCACCGAAAACCTCCATAAGCCGTCCATGGCTATATGCCCCCATCACGACATAATCCGCGCCGAACCGCGCAGCCTCGTCAGCGATCAGACGATCAGGGGCGTGAAGACCGTCCTCGATGATCCGTACCGAAGCATGAATCCCGTGCCTGGAGAGATATTCGGCCGCTTCGGTCGGCTCGGTGCGTTCGGCGCCGTCGCGCGCCATGAAAATCTCGACCTCGCGCGCAAGCGCCAGCAGCGGCACGCAGGCGCGCATCGTCGCGGCGGACGATGGCTGACCGTCCCAGGCGACAAGCGCACGGTCGAGCGTCAGCCGCTCAAGCGTATCCGGAACCGCAAGCACGGGCTTATGCGCGTGCGTCAGGACGCGGCTCGCGATGTCGCGCATGTCAGGATAGGGAAAGGTGTCAAGCTGACGATTGAGAACGATCAGATCGGCGAGCGCGGCTGCCTCGATCACCGCCTCGGCGATCGTGCTCGTAACGTCGATCCAGTCCCACGAGACATCCTCATGGGCGAGGCGTGCTGTCAGCGCTTGCTTGTTGACGCTCTCACGTTCGCGTTCGTCCGCGAGCAGCATCGCTTCCGCACCGGCGCTATAATAGTCGCCGACAATCGCAGGCATTGCTGCGACGTCAATGCAACGCAAATGCCCACTGAGCGCCCGTGTCACGTCGAGCGCGGCCTGCAACCGCGCCTCCTGACCCGTATCGTCGTGCACCAGTAAAAGTATGTTTTTCATAGCCACCTCCATCAAGATGTGGACGAGGCTATTGCGAGCCGACGACTGGAGAAATGCGTGATGATACGGATAGGGAGCCGGATCATTTGACGCTGTGCAAGGACCGCTCGCGGATACCAGTCAGGCTTCAGCCTTATCCGGTGTCTCCGGCGCGGCCGGCTTCCCATCCGATCCCGCGCGAAGCTCAGCGCGAAACGTGTCAAGCCTGGCGCGATAGCCTTCGGCATCGCCGAATTCGAGGAAGGCGTAATAGCGCTGGTGAGGATCCGAAATCCGCATCGCATGCTTGATAGGGCACCAATATTGCTCGGTTCGGCTTGAAACCTCGCGGGCGTAGGCAATCACTCCGTTGCCGTAGCCGCAGTAGAGACAGTTCAGCGCCTCAATCCAGTTGAGATAGGCAAGGCGACCGCGGTCGAACGCGATATAATCCGATCGCCGGACGCTTGCGATGCCATAGACCCGAAAGCAGATCGCCTGATAAAGCGTCACCCATATATCGAGCAGAACCAGCGGAACGATCATCGAGTAGATCACCGGCGCGGTGACGATCGTCGGGAGGGACGATCGCGCAAGGAAGCTGCCGACACCCTTGCGCAGCCGACGCTGCTCGGCGACCAGACCCTGCTCGAACTGGACGAAATGCCCTTTGAGGGACCAGCCCAGCGCCTTGCGGCGGCGCTCGATCTCGCGGTCGAGTTCGGACTGGAGCCGAACGATCTCGCGAGCGAGCTCCTCCATCTGCCCGGTCATTCGCCGGGTCCTGCGTACGCGGCTGTCATGGCGTGATCAGAACCTTGAGGGCGTGGGTTTCCGCCGCGCGACCGAAAACATCATAGGCGGCGAGCGCGTCTGCAAGGCGGAATCGATGGGTGATCAACTACTTAGGGTCAACCTTCTTCGCCATCACCGTCCTCAGTAGCGTCGGTGTGGAGACGGTGTCGACCAAGCGCGTGGTGATGGAGATATTCTGCGACCAGAGCCGTTCGAGATGGAGGTCGGCCTTGATGCCATGGACGCCGATATTGGCGATGATGCCCCCCGGCGCGAGAAGCTCCTGGCAAAGCTCAAAGGTTGCGGGGATGCCAACCGCTTCGATCACCGTATCGGCCCCGCGCCCGGCCGTAAGCCTCTGCAGGGCCGCCGTCGCATCCTCCGCACCACTGTTGATCGCGTGGGTCGCACCGAAGCGCATTGCTGTTGCGAGCCGATTGTCGTCGATGTCGATCATGATGATCTCGGCGGGCGAGTAGAATTGTGCCGTGAGGAGCGCCGCGAGCCCGATCGGTCCCGCGCCGACGATTGCGACGCTGCCTCCGGGCTGAACCTTTCCGTTGAGCACGCCGCATTCGAAGCCAGTTGGCAGAATGTCACTCAACATCACCAGCGCTCCCTCATCGGCCATTTCGGGGATGCGCCGCAGATTGTCGTGTGCGTGATACGCACGACGGCATCGCTGGCCGCGATGATCCCCGGCTTGGGCCGCTCATCGAGGCTCTTCAGGCCTGGCCCACGATAAACAACTGCTTGCATTGAAACCTCACTGAATCCTGTGGTGCGCGTCCATGATTGAGCGAAGGTCATGGTCCGCGATGCGGCCACGGCCCGTTCGTAGATTCACCAATACCGCACCGCGCTGAAACGCGGTGTACCCGAGAGGCGGGCATCATGATCCGCGATGCCCCGTGGAGACGGCCATGCGTGACTCGGTCAATTTGAACACGATCGCCTTGATCTCGTTAGGTGCCCTGATCCTCATGTTCACGATCATCCTGTTGCGGCTGCGCTGAGCGCAAATGCGGCCCCTGCCGCCGCCTTCGCCAATCATGCCCCTGCGCTAGAACGGCAGCGGATTGTCAGAAACGGATTTCCAGGACGATGATCGATGGATCATCGTCGCAGGGGACGACCTCGAAGCCCATTCCACGCTCAAGCTCGACCGCCGAATGGTTGGCCCGGCTCTCGACCGACTGCAGCCGCTTGACGCCACGCCGCCGCGCTTCGGCGGCGATGAACTCGAGCAGCGTCCAGCCGATGCCCCGCCCCTTGAGATCCGAGCGGATCGAAATCGCGACTTCGCCGACCTCCATCGCGGCATCGCACGCCAGCATCGCGGTCGCGAAGACCCGGCCGTCGTCGCCGATAGCGAGGAAGCTCTCGGTGCGGTCCTGATCAACGTCGAGCATTGCTCTCAGGCGATCGTGGCTGACATGGTCGACCGACGTCAGGAACCGGAAACGCAGGTCATCCGCGGAGACCGCGTTGAAAAATTCCGAGAGTGGCTGTTCGTCCTCCGAGCTGGCGGCTCGCACTGCGAAACGGAAGCCGCTCCGGGTCCGTAAATCGGTTGATGGGCAGTGAATCATGACCTTCATTGGATGTTCCCGCTGCTTGTTATGGCAACCGGGTAGGTTGGCCTGACCGGCGCTCGTATTGGTAATTGCCCGTATGTGGCCAGCTGATCGGACGTTTGCCGTCGAGCGCGCTATTCTGCGCAACACCAGCTCGACGCGCGCCATATCATGTCAGAGCAATCGGGAGTGTGGCCATGCCGGCGCACAGGCTCGCGACCAGGACGGCACCGGCGGGCCAACCGCGCGACCAGCCTGCCAGACTGATCGCGGTCATCGCTTTGAAAAGCGTGTTGAGCATCACTGGTGCGGCCAGGATCAAGCCCGCGGTTCGCGCATCCAGCGTGCTCGGCGGCAGGTTGCTCATCGTGATGATTGCCGAATCCACATCGAGCATCCCGGATAATGCGAGCACGGTAGCAAGTCCGGCGTCGCCAAAGCTCTGCAACATCCAGCGCGATATCAGCGACACGACCATCACGAGGGCCATGAGTGCCAACGCCGGCATAATGTCGAATGGATTGCGCACCGTAATGGGTAGCCGGGCTGGCGAAGGCGCTCTGGCGGCGCGATACAGAAAGTATAGCGTCCCGCCGGCGCTGACGATCGCGGCAGGCGCCGCAACAATCGCGAGCGTCGCGAGGGCAAAGGGTGCTAGCACCGCGACCAGCACGAGGACGCGAAGGAACATCACCGTCGATGCTGCGGCGATGCCGGCGGCAAGGATCGGCGCAGGCGCATTGCCGGACCGCATCTGGTTGGCGAGATCGGCGGTGACCGCCGTCGACGAGACGATCGCGCCTGCGCCGGCCGCCGCGATGATGCCGCGCGATGCGCCTAGCCACCTGGTCGCAATATAGCCGACAAACGAAAAGCCCGAGACCATGACCACCACCATCCATAGCTGATGGGGATTCCACGCATTGAGGGGGCCGTAATTTCGATCGGGCAGCAATGGCAGTATCGCCATCGATATCAGCGCGAACCGGGTGATCGCGCCGATCTCGGTTTGGCTGAGGCGCTTGATCCAGCCGTGTAGCTGCGTTCGGAGCGCCAAAACCAGTGTCGTGGCCACCGCGATCACCGTAGCGATCATGGGTTCGTGGGTCGTGGCTAGATAGCCGCAGGCGAGCGTCATGACGCCGACGAGGCTGGCGGTGCCGCTGACGTTGCCCTCACGCCTCGCCACTTGGACATAGCCCAGGAGGATCAGCGACGTTGCTGCTGCCATCAGCACGGCGGCCGTCATCCTATCGGTCGCGCTGATCACGCCACTCACGCCACCGGCGAGCCCCAACAGACCGAACGTCCGCACACCCGCGAAGCGCGAGCCTGGCTGCTCGTTGCGCAGCGTCCACCCCCGCTCGATGCCGACGAGCAGGCCCAGCGCCAGTGCCAAGCCGACGGCTGCGATCGCATCGATGCTATTTGCGCCCAAGTCCTGTTTGCTCCTCTTCGCCCGGCGCGCCTGCTCCGTGGAGGCAAGCCGAAGACCCCGGGCCTGTATTTTCGCGGGTCGGGCCGCCTCGCGCTGTAGGGACAAACACGTAGCGACCAACCGGCTGGTGATGGCCAATGCTCCGCGATCGCGAACCGCCAAACCGACAAGCGAAGGGTGCTCGGCGCCATGGGAACGACCTTGGATTACCGAAGCGACGATTGGCGCGGACTAACGGGCAGCGAAGCCCGCGATCGGCTTGAGACGGATGGTCCCAACCAGTTGCCGCGTGCCGAGCGCCGATCGGTCCTTCGCATCATCGGTCAGGTGATCAGGGAACCGATGTTAGCGCTGCTGCTTGCCGGCGGACTGGCCTATCTTGTGCTCGGCGATGTTGGGGAAGCGCTCATCCTGCTTGCCTTCGCGACCTTTTCGATCGTGCTGACAGTCGTCCAGGAAACACGGACCGAGCATGTCCTCGAAGCGCTGCGTGATCTATCAGCACCCCGGGCGCTGGTGATCCGCGACGGCGTCCAGATGCGGATCGCCGGCGTCGACGTCGTCCGCGATGATCTGCTGGTTCTCGATCAAGGCGACCGTGTCGCGGCGGACGCGATGCTTGTCCGGGCGGATGACTTGCAGGCCGATGAGTCGCTACTGACCGGCGAATCCGTCCCCGTGCGCAAGCTCGTAGCGATCGGCGGCGCTGCAGTGCAGGGACCACCCGGCGGCGAGGATCGTCCTGTGATCTATTCGGGGTCGCTCGTTACGCGGGGTTCCGGGCTGGCGCGTGTGATTGCTACCGGACCACGTAGTGAAATTGGCCGCATCGGCCAGACTTTGGCAACGATCGAAGCCGAGCCGCCCCGCCTGCAGCATGAAACCACGCGGATCGTAACCTTGAGCGCGATCGGGGGTACAGGCGTCGCCGGGCTCGTCGTGCTCCTATATGGGCTGCTGCGGGGAGGCTGGATGGACGCCGCGCTCGCCGGGATCGCGATCGGGATGTCGCTGTTGCCCGAGGAGTTCCCCGTGGTCTTGACGATCTTCCTCGCGATGGGCGCCTGGCGGATCGCCCAGATAGGCGTGCTCACCCGCCGCGCGTCCGCGATCGAGACGCTCGGTTCAGCAACGATCCTGTGTACCGACAAGACCGGCACCCTGACCGAAAACAGGATGGCCATCACCTCCCTCTGGCTGGCATCGGGTGAAACGGTCCGCTTCGATGCCGGCACCGAGATCGACGAGAATTTTCGCGACCTGATCGATATGAGCATTCTCGCGTGCGCCCCGCTGCCCGTCGACCCCATGGAAATCGCCATTCATGCGGCGGGTGCGGACATTGCGGCGATCGAAAAGCGCAGCGGCACCCTCGCGCTGGCACACAGCTATGGCCTACGGCCCGACCTGCTCGCAATGTCCAATATCTGGCGCGACACGACGGGCGGTGACGACTGCACCGTGGCTGCCAAGGGGGCACCCGAGGCCATTGCCGCCTTATGCCATATAAGCGCGGCCGAACACGCCAAACTGATCGCCGCGGTCGACGCCATGGCGGCGGAGGGCATGCGTGTCCTTGGCGTTGCGCGCGGCTCTACCAAGGCTGACGGGCCATGGCCCGCGTCCCAGCATGACCATGATTTCGTCCTGACCGGCTTGATCGGCCTAGCGGATCCCCTGCGCGCAAGCGTGCCGAATGCGGTCGCGGAATGCCGCACAGCCGGCATCAAGGTGGTGATGATCACCGGCGACTATGCCGCCACGGCGCGATCGATCGCGACACAGGCGGGGATCGCAGCGGGCGACGTCCTGACCGGCACCGAGCTTGCGGCGATGAGCGACGTGGAGTTGATCCAGCGGTTGAAGACGGTGACCGTCTTCGCGCGGATCATGCCCGAGCAGAAACTGCGGATCGTCGCGGCGTTCAAGGCCGAGGGCGAGATCGTGGCCATGACCGGCGACGGAGTGAATGATGCGCCATCGCTCAAAGCAGCGCATATCGGCATCGCGATGGGCAAGCGCGGCACCGATGTTGCCCGCGAAGCATCGGCGATCGTCCTGCTCGATGACGATTTCGGATCTGTGGTGAAAGCGGTGCGGCTCGGACGCCGCATCTATGACAATATCCAAAAGGCAGTAGGTTTCATCTTCGCGGTGCATGTTCCGATTGCCGGTCTCGCCTTGCTGCCGCTGTTCACCGGGCTCCCCATCCTCTTCGGGCCGATCCACATCGCGCTGCTCGAGATGATCATCGATCCCGTCTGTGCCCTTGTTTTCGAAGCGGAACGCGAGGAGGCCGACCTGATGCAGCGTCCGCCGCGCGCTGCCGACAAACGCCTCTTTTCCATCGACATGATCGGATGGAGCATCGTCCAGGGCGGCCTTGCTCTGGCAGGCCTCTCCGCGATCTTCCTCGTCGCTAATCACATAGGCCTGGCGGAAGATGAGGTTCGCGCGCTGACCTTCTTTGCCCTGATCGGCGCTATTCTCTCATTGATCCTCGCCAATCGAACGTTCGACACGTCGCTGCTCCACGCCGTGGTTCGCGGAAACCGGATTTTGCGGATAGTGTTCGTCGCGGTTCTGGCGATGGCAGGCCTGATCCTGGCGATCACGCCAGTCCGGGCCATGCTGCAGTTCGCTCCGCTCGACGCTGCCGGGATCGCCATTGCGGTCGGCTTTGCGCTCGCGCTGCTGGTGCTGATCGAGATGGGCAAGATGCTGCAAGTCCACGCCCGATCAGTTAGAGCCTGTTTCGGATAGATGGAAGCGCCGGGACGGAGCCGATTTTGGCCCAGCGCCAGGCGCGAGGAGGGAGCAGTGTTGATGCATTGTGACCGACGAGCAACGTAGCGATGGGCCAAAAGGGGCCCGCCCCTTCGGGGTTGTGTCTGGAAGCCCGCTGGGGGCGTCGGAACGCTTGCGCGGGAGCT